>ERZ1066118.789-NODE-789-length-25195-cov-16.223150_pt1 | contig 25195 bp, 28 predicted proteins | sample MGYA00382765_ERZ1066118 | MGnify/ENA primary metagenome ERZ1066118 (study PRJEB33369, sample SAMEA5778348) | biofilm metagenome | biome: Industrial cooling water; feature: Water cooling tower basin; material: Biofilm | place: United Arab Emirates | collected...
CAATTGCAGCCTGACTCAACCCAACGGGCCTCCGCGAAACCCGGGGCGGTTCACTCGCGCCTGCCAATTGATCGATCACGGTGAGCACCCCGAAGGCCCTTTCGACCAGCTTATGATCATGAACGAAGTCCATGCTCCAGTGCTGGTTTGGAGCGAATGCAAAGGCCGGCCGCGTTGCAAGTTGATGTGTTTTCGCCGCTCGACTTTCATGCGAAGCTGCAGGCCTTCGAGCCGGTACAGCCTGTAGACGCGCTTTTTGCCGACTACCCAGCCCTCGCGCTTGGGCATGACCAGCACGCGCAGGTACCCGAATCGGGGCCGATCCATGGCAATGTCGCGGATGCGCTGGCGCAGCGCGCTCTGATCGCGCGCCTCGCTCTTTTGATACCAGACCGAAGGACGCAACGACACCAGCCAACACGAGCACCGCACGCTCACCTCAAAGCGCTCTTGCATCCAGACTGACAGCTCGCGCCGCTTGGCCGCCTTCAAGGCTTTTCTCGCCCCACCTCCTTCAGGATCTGCTTGTCCAAGGTCAGGACGGCCACGACGCGCTTGAGTCTCCCATGTTCTCGTCCTCGAGCATTTCTAGAGCAAAGTCGCGCTGACTGGCGCCGGCCGAACGGGATCGGTCGATGCTTGCACTGCAGGTCCGGCAAGGGGCCGGTAGCAGTAGCAGGTGGCGGCGATGGCGTGGCAGCGTGGGCGGGCCTACGGGCAGGATCTTCGGGAGCGGGTGCTGGCGGCGTCGGGCTCGATCAGCCAGGTAGCCAAGCAGTTCGCGGTGAGCGAGTCGTACGTCAGCCGGGCACGCTCACGGCGCAAGCACTTGGGGCTGGATACTGCGGGCGAGCAGCGCAACCACGTGCCGCTCAAGCTTGCCGGACTCGAGGCGGTGCTGGCAGCGCGCGTGGCCGCGGTCAATGACGGCACCATCGATGAGCTGCGCGCCTGGGTGGCCAGCGAGCATGGCGTTGCCGTCAGCCACGGCGCGATGCACAAGGTGCTGGCGCGCCTGGGGCTGAGGCGAAAAAAAAGACGCTGCACGCCAGCGAGCAGAGTCGCGCCGACGTAGCGGCAGCGCGCCAGGCGTGGGCGGGCGAGCAACAGGCCGCGCTGCTGCCGGCAGCGCGCCTGGTGTTCGTGGACGAGACGTGGGCCACCACGAACATGACGCCCACCTACGGACGCGCTGCGGGCGGGGCGCGTTGCCCGGGGCGGGCCCCGCGCAACCACTGGCACACGACCACTTTTGTCTGCGCGCTCCGATCCGATGGACTGCCCGCACCCTGCGTGCTCGACGGCGCCATCGACGGGCAATCGTTTCGCGCCTGGGTCGAGCAGATGCTCGCCCCCGAGCTCAAAGCGGGCGACATCGTGGTGATGGACAACTTAGGTTCGCACAAGGTCGCCGGTGTGCAAGCCGCCATCGAAGCTGCAGGCGCTACGCTTCGCTACCTGCCGGCCTACAGCCCCGACCTGAACCCGATCGAGCAGGTGTTCGCCAAGGTCGAAGCACCTGCTGCGCCGCGCCCAAGCCCGTACAAAGGATGCTCTCTGGGACACCGTGGGCGTGCTGCTCGACGCGTTCAGCCCCGACGAGTGCGCCCGCTACATCCGCCACGCCGGCTACACCGGGTCAGGATGATTTTGCTCTAGGCGCTTCGACCTGGGTCACACCCAAGTCGCCGAACTTCTTCCACGTGTAGTACGTTGCTTCCGGCACGCCGATCTGGCGACAAACGTCGACTACCGGCGTACCCGACTCAGCTAGCCGCAACGCGTAGGCAATCTACTCTTGGCTGAGCCTGGACCGTTTCTTCGCTTCTTCTTCGCGCCCTGTCTGGCTTGCCAGAAAGAGCAACCGTACCTCTGGTTTTGAGAAGTCCGGAATCCGGGGGAGACGTCACCCGCCTCCTTGGCCTCGCCAGTACGGTTGCTCACCAATGTCTAGGAAACCCGGGGCGGTTCACCACAGCACCTTGATCAGGTCGCCGCGGCGGCTACGGAACGCGAACACGTTGCCCGAGAACGGCTTGGCCTGCATGGCCGTCTGCACGAGCGCAGGCAGCCCGTCGATGCCCCGGCGGATGTCGGTGACACCAGCGGCCACCCACACGCGTGTGGCCTGCGCAACCGCGAGCGCGGCACTCACCTGCGCGCTGCTATCACGGCCACGACCTGCTCGGCGCTGACGGCGGCGCCGACACGCACGCGCGCGCCGCTCGCAAGCCGGATCTCGATTCCGCCGCTTGGCGCTGCGCACGCAGGCTGCCGCGGCACCGGCGCCTGCGCGGCCGACTCGCCCACCACCGCCGGCAGAAACGCGTCCGGCGCCCCGGCCGCGGCGGCAGCGCGCTGGGCCAGCAGGATCCAGCGGCGCAAGCGGTTCATGTTCACGCCCACCTCGGTCACGCGATCGTTGCCGTCACGGGACGCATGTCCGTTGCGCCTGGCCACCCGGACGTACTGCGCAAACGGGCATGCAGATTCCTGCGGTCTCGCATTGGTTCGTGCGCCTGCACCGGGAGTCGGATGGAGCGGCTCGATCGCATGCCGTGCGGTCGTGTTGCAAGACCGTCCGCCCGATGCGGCCACGGGATCGGGCCGGTGTACGCGGCGTGCCGCTGGACAAACGCAGCGGGCTTGATCTAGGATAAAGTTAGATTCCTAATAATATGCTTGTCCATTCAACTGCCGCGGAGCGAGGCGCCACGCGGCGCGAACCGCACGCGAGGATCCGCGGATGATGACCAAGGAAGAGAACGACCTGTTGTGCCGCGTCGAGGGCGACGCGCCCATGGGGCAGCTTATGCGCCGGCACTGGATGCCGGTGTGCCTGCTCGAGGAGGTCGCCGAGCCCGATGGGGCACCTGTCAAGGCGCGCGTCTTCGGCGAGGACCTGGTGGTTTTTCGCGACAGCGACGGCCGTGTCGGCGTGATGGACGAATACTGCCCGCATCGACGCGCATCGCTCGTCTACGGCCGCAACGAGGAAGGGGGGCTGCGCTGCCTATACCACGGCTGGAAGATGGACGTCGAGGGGCGCATCCTCGAGATGGTGTCGGAGCCGGCCGCCAGCGGCATGGCCGAAAAGGTCAAGCACAAGGCTTATCCGGTCCACGAATGGGGCGGCATGGTGTGGGCGTACATGGGCCTGCAGGATGCCGTGCCCGCGTTCGTGCCGCCTCGCTGGGCGCCGACAGCCGATACGCGCGTCTCGATCGCCAAGGCGATCCTGCCCTGCAACTGGGCTCAGATCCTGGAAGGCGCCATCGACTCGGCCCACAGCTCCAGCCTGCACAGCTCCGACATGGTGCCGGCGCGCGTGGACAGCGCCAAGGCAACGCCCAACGCCTGGCTGCGCCCCTCCACCGACAAGGCGCCGCGCATGCAGGTCGAGCGCGGCGAGTACGGCTTTCGGTACGCGGCCATCCGTCGCCCCATCAAGGATGCCGCCACGCACGACTACGTGCGCTCCACGGTCTTCGTGGCGCCGGCCACCGCCTTGATCCCGCCCAACAACCTCTACAACGTCGCCAACATCAACGTGCCCTGCGACGATACGAGCACGGCCTTCTACTTCATCGCGTGGGGCCACCCGTCGCAGACGCCCGAGACCGAGACATGGCGCAAGTTCCTCCGCCAGACGGTGGGCGTCGACCTCGACGAGCGCTACCGCCCGCTGCGCAATCACGAGAACCGCTTCTGGCAAGACCGGCAGGCGATGAAGGCAGGCAACTTCACCGGCATCAGCGGCTTTCCCAACCAGGACGTGGCGATGTGGGTCACCATGGGTCCGATCGCCGACCGCAGCCATGACCGACTGGGCGCCAGCGACCTGGCCATCGTCGAGTTCCGCAAGCAGATGCTCGAGGCGGTGCGTGCGTTCCAGAACGGCGATGTCGCCATCGGTACCGGCGACAAGGCCATTCCTGAGCGGATCTGCGCCTTCCAGGCCATCGTGCCCAAGACCAGCGACTGGCGAACCTTCGACGTGAACTACGTGTGGGCCGACGGCCAGGAGCGGCCCGAGCTGGAGCCGTCCTATTCGGTCAAGTCCTGAGCCGCACACCAACCGCCTTCCCTCCCGCCTCGCCCGGACACGGCCCGTGTCTGGCTCGGATCCAATCATCGCCAAGACATCCATGTCCAAGCTCCAGCTTTCCGTCGCTATGGGCGACTACGACCGCACGCGCCCACTGTTCGACGGGCGGGTCCGGATCGACGGTGTCGACCCCGTCTTCATGCTGCTCAACCCGGAAGAGATGTTCTTCCGCGCGATGCGCAGCCAGGACTTCGACATCACCGAGATGAGCTTCTCCAGCTATCTGGTCAAGCACTCCAGGGGCGAGAGTCCTTACGTCGCGGTGCCGGTGTTCCTGTCGCGGGCCTTCCGACATACCTCGATCTACGTGCGCAAGGACCGCATCGAGCGGCCCGAGGATCTCAAGGGCAAGCGGGTCGGGCTGCCCGAGTACCAGCTCACCGCCAACGTCTGGGCTCGCTCGATCCTGCAGGACGACTACGGCGTGCACCCCGAGGACGTGACCTGGGTGCGCGGCGGCATCGACACGCCCGGACGTCCGGAGAAGATCAAGCTGCAGCTGCCCCCCGGCGTGCGCATCGAGGAGGCGCCCGAAGGCACCACGATCTCCGAATTGCTCGATCGCGGCGAGATCGACGGCTTCATCGGCCCTCGCCCGCCAAGCCGGTCCGCCTTGCGAAACCCCGATATCGGCTGGCTCTTCGACGACCCGACGGCGGTGGCGAAGGACTACCACCGACGCACTGGCATCTTCCCGATCATGCACGTGGTGGGCATCCGCAAGGAGCTGACGGAGCGGCATCGCTGGCTGCCCGGCGCCGTCCTCAAGGCCTTCACGCACGCCAAGGCGACCGCGCTGGAGCTGCTCGGCGACACGTCGGCCACGAAGGTCACGCTGCCTTTCGTCGAGGAGCAGCTCAAGGCAGCGCGGGATGCCATGGGGGAAGACTACTGGGCCTACGGCGTCGCTCCGGCACGGCGCACGCTCGAGACCTTCGTGCGCCATCACCATTCGCAGGGGCTTTCGTCCCGACTGGTCGCGGTGGAGGAGCTTTTTCATCCCGCTACCTACGAGAGCTACAGCATCTGAGTTCCATGCGTACACAATAACCAAGGAGTCGATCATGAGACGCGAGTTTTGCCTCAGGCTCGCCGGCGTTGCCGCGGCCCTGATCACGAGCGGGGCGGTGTCGCTGGCCAATGCGCAACCCTTTCCTTCCAAGCCGATCAAGCTGGTGGTTCCCTACTCGCCCGGCGGCCTGCCCGACACGGTGGCGCGCGCGCTCGCGCCCCAGCTGTCGCAGGCGCTGGGCCAGCCGGTGGTCGTCGAGAACAGGCCCGGCGGCGGCGGATCCATCGCCGCGAACGCCGTCCTGCAATCGCCGGCCGACGGCCATACCCTGCTCGTCACCGACGGGCCGTTGCTGTCGGTCTCGCCGCTCGTGAACAAGAACGTCACGTTCAAGGTCGACAAGGACTTCGCTCCCGTGTCCCTGGTCGGCAAGGCGCCGCTGTTCCTGGCGGTGAACGCCTCGGTGCCGGCCAACAACCTCGACGAGCTCATCGCGCTGGCCAAGTCCAGACCGGGCAAGCTCAATTACGGCTCCTCGGGCATCGCCAGCATTCACCACCTCACCGCCGAGGCGATGAAGGACGCGCTCGGCCTGGACATCGCGCACATCCCGTACAAGGGCAGCGCCAACTCGGTGCCTGCCATGGTGGGCGGCGACGTGGAGATGGTGTTCTCTTCGCCGCCATCGCTCGCGGGCTTCGTCAAGTCCGGCCGCGCGAAGCTGATCGCGATCAACGCGCCCAAGCGTTCGGCGCTCGCGCCCGAGGTGCCGGCGCTCGCCGAAAAGATCCCCGGTTTCGACTTCGCCTTCAACGTCGCCGTGCTAGCCCGCGCCGGCACACCGGCCGAGATCTCCAATCGCATCTCCTCGGAGATCGCCAGGATCGTCAAGCGCCCGGACGTCGCCGAGCAGCTGCAGACGGCCGGAGTGGATCCCGTCGGGGGCGGTCCCGAGCAGCTGGCGAGCGCCCTGCGGGGCGAAGGCGATCGCGTCACGGTCGCCGCCAAGCGAGCCAACCTGAAGCCCGAGTAACCGCCATCGACGGGCGACCCCCGTGCCCAGACATGACCGCCATCCAGACCCACGCCGACACCCAGATGCCGCTGCGCATCGCGCGCATCACCGATGCCGCCGAAGGCATCCGCAGCTTCGAGCTGGTCCATCCCGATGGCTCGGAGCTGCCGCCCTTCACGCCCGGGTCGCACGTCAAGGTGCAGGTGCCCAACGGGCTCGTGCGCAAGTACTCGCTGTGCAACGACCCGGCCGAGCGGCATCGCTACGTCATCACCGTCAAGCGCGACCCGGGCGGCCAGGGCGGGTCGGTGAGCCTGTGCAACGACAGCCGCGAAGGCGACTCGATTCCGACCTCGCTGCCGGAGAACGCCTTCCCGCTGGTGGCCGATGCCAAGCGCTACGTGTTCATCGCGGGCGGCATCGGGATCACCCCGATCCTGTCGATGATCCGCAGCTTCGGCGAGCTGCCGCCGGCGCCATGGAAGCTCTATTACCTGACGCGCTCCCCTGAAAGCACCGCCTTCCTGCAGGAGCTCGAGGCGCCCGACTATCGGGGCAAGGTCGTGATCCACCACGACGAGGGCGACCCGGGCAACGCGTTCGACCTCTGGCCGGTGCTGGAGCGGCCGACGCCCGGGACCCACGTCTACTGCTGCGGACCGAAGCCGCTGATGGAGGCGGTTCGCGACATGGCCGGCCACTGGTCGGCCAAGAGCCTGCACTTCGAGAGCTTCAACGAAGGCGGCGAGGTGCGTCCCGACGACAAGCCTTTCACGGTGGTGCTGGCCGGCAGCAGCCAGCGCTTCGAGGTGCCGGTGGGCAAGAGCATCCTCGGTGTGCTGCGCGAGCACGGCTGCAACGCGCCCGCGTCCTGCGAGAGCGGCACCTGCGGCACTTGTCGCACCAAGCTCGTGGGTGGCGAGGCCGACCACCGCGACATGGTGCTCATGCCCGAGGAGATGCAAAGCCAGATCATGATCTGCGTCTCCCGCGCCAAGGGCGACGAACTGGTGATCGCGCTGTGACGGCGACGGCGCCAGATCGCAAGCTGCGGCTCGGCGTGGCCGGGCTGGGCCGAGCCTTCTCGCTGATGCTGCCCACGTTCGTGGGCGATCCGCGCATCGAGCTGGTCGCGGCCTGCGACCCGCGCCAGTCGGCGCGCGAGCAGTTTTCCCGTGATTTCGGCGGGCCGGTGTTCGCGGATATCGAAGCGCTGGCACGCGAGCCCGGCGTGGATGCGATCTATGTCGCCAGCCCGCACCAGTTCCATGCCGAGCACACCGTCGTCACAGCGGCGCACGGCAAGCACGTGCTGGTGGAAAAGCCGATGGCGATCACGCTCGCCGAATGCGATGCGATGGTGGACGCCTGCAGCCGGGCCGGCGTGCACCTCGTCGTCGGCCACTGCCACAGCTTCGACACGCCGTATCTGCACGCGCGCGCGTTGATCCAGCAAGGGCGGCTGGGGCGCGTACGGATGATCCACACGCTGAACTACACCGACTTCCTCTATCGTCCGCGCCGTCCGGAAGAGCTGCGAACCGAAGCCGGTGGGGGCGTGGTCTTCAGCCAGGCAGCGCACCAGGTCGACGTGGTGCGGCTGCTGGCCGGCAGCCGCGCCACCCGGGTGCGCGCCGTGATGGGCCGGTGGGACCCGGCCCGCCCCACCGAAGGCGCCTATACCGCGCTGCTATGGTTCGAGGACGGTGCCTTCGCGACGCTCACCTACAGCGGCTACGGCCGCTTCGACAGCGACGAATGGAACGGCGGCATCGGCGAGATGGGTCACCCGAAGGACTTGCACGCTCATCACGGGCAGGCACGGCGCCGGCTCGCTGCGGCGAGCGATGCAGCCGCGGAAGCGGAGCTCAAGGCGGCCGGGACCTACGGCGGGCCGGCTTGGAGGGCGCCGGCCACGAGCGCCGAGGCGCCGGCGCACCAGCACTTCGGGCCGGTGGTCGTGAGCTGCGAGCACGGCGACCTGCGTCCGATGCCCGATGCGGTGTGGGTGTACGGCAACGACCGCCGCGAGCGGCTGGAGCTGCCGCCGCCCGCCGTGCCGCGCTTCGAGGTGATCGACGAGCTGGCCGGCGCGGTACTGCACGGCCGCCGTCCGTTGCACGACGGCCCCTGGGCAAGGGCGACGCTGGAGATCTGCTTGGCGCTGCTCGCGTCGGCGCGCGAGGGGCGCGATGTCGAACTTGAGCGCCAGGTGGGTTTGCGATAAATCACACTCATCGCACCCAGCTACACCGCACCATGCCCAAGCCCGCCGCCGCCCGCAATGATGCAACGACCCGTCGCGTGTTGCACCATTGGCGCGAGGCCGTGCCCAATGACCGCATGGCGCACTTGGCTAAGGACGCCACGCGCGCTTTCCTGCGGGCGCTGCAGGTGCGGCTGGCGCGACATGGCGTAGCGTTGGGGCACTGGGACTTCCTTCGCATCCTCTGGCAACGCGACGGTCTGACCAAGCGCGGGTTGAGCGACGAAGCGGGCGTTGCGGCGCCCACCACCGTGGTTGCGCTACGCGCCATGGAGGCACTCGGCTACGTGCGTACGGAGCAGCGGCCCGACAACCGCAAGAACGTCTACATCTTTCTCACGCCAGTCGGCCGCGGCCTCGAGCGCAAACTCGTACCGCTGGCCGAAGAGGTCAATGCCATCGCGCTCGGCAACGTGCCCGCATCCGACGTGGCCGCGACACGCCGCACGCTGCTAGCGGTCATCGAGAATCTCGCGCAGGATGAGGCGCGACCCGGCTAGCCTTCGGCGCGTCTTGCGGTTGCCGCGACATCCGACGGCAGGCAAGCCCGCGCGGCGGCTGCCTCGACCCCTCGTCGGTCGCGTCGGCCCGCAGTTCGACGCGGTCCTCGGTCCTCCGGAAGAGCTGTGTTTCCGCGGCGCAGGGTTAACAAGAGCGACGTGCACGATTTCGCGTGCGATTATCGGCAAGCCAAGAGCGGCTGGCCAGCCACGACGACGATTGGACGGGGCGCGGCCCGCCGTGCCAACCCCAAACGGAGAGATCCATGCTTGATTCCGCCACCATCCGGGCGGCGGCGCGCCGCCTCGACGAGGCCGAGCGCAGCCGGTCACAGATCCGGCAGTTCACGCTCGAATACCCAGGCATCACGATCGATGACGCCTATGCGATCCAGCAGTCCTGGGTCGGGATGAAGCTGGCGGCGGGGCGTCGGCTTCGAGGACGCAAGATTGGCCTTACCTCCAAGGCGATGCAGGCGTCGGTGGGCATCGACGAGCCGGATCATGGCGCGCTGCTCGACGACATGTTCTTCGCCGACGGCTTCGACGTGCCGATCGAGCGCTTCATCGAGCCGCGCGTCGAGGTCGAGCTCGCCTTCGTGCTGGCGCGGCCGCTGCGCGGCCCGGGATGCACCCTGCTCGACGTGTTGACCGCCACGGACTTCGTCGTGCCGGCGATGGAGATCATCGACTCCCGGCTGCAGCGGGTCGACCCCCAGACCGGCAGCACCCGCAAGGTGATGGACACCATCTCAGACAATGCCGCCGATGCTGGCGTGGTGATGGGAGGCCGCCCGGTGCGCCCGACGGACGTGGACCTGCGCTGGGTGGGCGCCTTGCTCTACCGTAACGGCGTCATCGAGGAAACGGGCGTGGCGGCCGGCGTCCTCAACCATCCCGCCAACGGCGTGGCGTGGCTGGCCAACAAGCTGGCACCCTACGACGTGGCGCTCGAGCCGGGGCAGGTGTTCCTGGCGGGCTCCTTTACGCGGCCGATCTTCGGTCACGCCGGCGACACCTTCCATGCCGACTACGGCCCGCTCGGCTCCATCGCCTTCCACTTTGCCTGACCCACCATGGACATGCCTCGCAACGAGTTCAAGGCGCGCCTGACCGACCCGGGTCACCAGCTCGGGCTGTGGGTGGCGAGCGCCGACCCGACGGTGGCCGAAGTCTGCGCCGGTGCCGGCTTCGACTGGCTGCTGCTCGATGCCGAGCACGGGCCCAACGACGTGCGCTCGCTGCTGGCGCAGCTGCGGGCCGTGCACGGCCACGGCCCGCACGCAATCGTGCGGCCGCCGTCTCGGGATCCGGACCTCGTCAAGCAGATCCTCGACATAGGTGTGCAAACGCTGCTGGTGCCGATGGTCGAGAGCGCCGACCAGGCCCGCGCGATGGTGCGCGCCATGCGCTACCCGCCGGCGGGCACCCGCGGCGTCGGCAGCGCGCTGGCGCGCGCCTCGCGCTACAACCGCGTCTCTGGCTACCTCGCCAAGGCGGACGCTCAGATGTGTCTGCTGGTGCAGGTCGAGTCCACGCAAGCGATGGAGCGGCTCGACGAGATCGCCGCGGTCGACGGCGTCGATGGCGTGTTTATCGGGCCCTCCGATCTGGCCGCCTCGATGGGTCGGCTGGGCGACGCCGCGCACGTAGAAGTGCGCGCCTCGGTCGAGCGCGGCATCGCCCGCATCGTAGCCGCCGGCAAGGCGCCCGGAATCCTCGCAATGGACGAGGCCTTCGCGCGCCGCTCGATCGAGCTCGGCTGCCGCTTCGTCGCAGTGGGCGCGGACATCACGATCCTGGCTCGCGGCACGCAGGCGCTGTCCGCCGCGTTCCGGCCCGTGCCCGCCTGAGCCGCCACCATCCGATCGAGGAGAAACGACGAAGTGGATACGCACGAGAACGCGCGCTGGGTGCGCGTGGCGGACCGCGCCGAGCTGCGCAAAGGCGACGTGATCGGGGCCCGGGTCGAGGGCCGCGACGTCGCGCTGTACCTGGTCGACGGCCAGCCCTATGCGACCGACGACCTTTGCACCCACGGCAACGCGCGCCTGTCCGAGGGATTCGTGATGGACGACTGCATTGAGTGCCCACTGCACCAGGGGCAATTCGACATCCGCACCGGCGCGCCGCTGTGCGACCCGGTCACCGAGCCGATCCGCGTCTACCCAGTGCGCTTCGTCGGGGACGAGCTGCAGATTGGGCTGAAGGACTGACCCCCCGCCCGCGCGCTGGCGCCGCCTGCGCCGTCGGACCTTCCTTAGGCCGGCGCGCCCGGTCCCGCGCGCCCGGGAACAAGTGCTGTTCCGCTGCGGGCCTCACCACGTGCGTTGTACGCTACCTAGAATCGGGCGGTCGATCGCACGGCGATCGCCACCGAGCCGGCACCGACCCGGCCCCCCAACGAGAGAGGAGACCGACATGCCGAACGACATCCTGCGCCCGCGCGCGGCGGGCGACCGCCGCCGTTTCCTTTCACATACGGGCGCGCTCGGCGCCGCCGCCTTGGGCGTGCACGCGCCGGCCATCCTCGCCCAATCCAAGGCACCGCTGCGGATCGGCGTGCTCAACTCGTTCTCCAAGGTGTTCGCCGCGCTGGCGCAGGCCAACCTGAACGGGATGAACCTGTACTTCGACCAGATCGGCGGCACCATCGCCGGGCGCAAGATCGAGATCGTCCGCGAGGACGACGAGATCAATCCGCAGGTCGGGCTGCAGAAGCTCAAGAAGCTGGTCGAGAGCGACCGCGTTGACATCGTCGCCGGCGTGCAGGCCAGCAACGTCGCCATGGCGATCGTCGACTACCTGCGCCAGAGCCAGCAGTTCTTCCTGTGCTCGGGCGCCGGCATTGCCGCCCTGTCCTACGTCAACGTGCCCAACTTCTTCCGCTGCTCGACCAGCGGCTGGCAGGGCCACAGCGTGATGGGCGAGTGGAACCACGACAACTTCTCCAAGGAGGCGCTGCTGATCGCCTCCGACTTCGCCGGCGGCCGCGACACCCTGGCCGAGTTCAAGAATGGGTTCGTCAAGAAGGGCGGCAAGGTGATCAAGGAGATCTACCCGCCGCTGGGCAATAACGACTTCAGCACCTACCTGGCCGACATCCGCTCGGTCAACCCGCCCGGGGTCTTCGCCTTCTTCGCCGGCAGCGACGCGGTGCGCTTCGTCAAGCAGTACAGTGAGTACGGCCTGCGCGGCAAGATCAAGTTGTCGTCCTCGGGCTTCATGGTCGAAAGCGACGTGCTGCCCTCCCAGGGTCGCGATGCGCTCGGCATCCTGAGCTCGCTGCACTACGCCGATACGCTCGACAACCCCGAGAATAAGAAGTTCGTTGCCGAGTACCGGGCGCGCTTCAAGGAGTACCCGAGCGTCTACAGCGAGTACGGTTACGTGGCGGCCCGCTGCATCCATGACATGCTCACCCGCATCGACGGCAACACGCAGGACCGCGAGAAGATGCGTGCGGCGATGCTCGCCACACAGTTCAACGCGCCGCGCGGGCCGTTCCGCTTTAACACCGCCACCCAGAACCCGGTCCACAACGTCTACATCCGCGAGGTAGCGGAGCTAGACGGCCGCGTGGCCAACAAGGTGATCGCCACGGTGCGCGACGTGCGCGAGCCCGCCACGAAGCCGACCTGAGCGCCCAGGCCCCCAGGAGCCGCCGATGCAAACCGCGATCACGCAGATCACCAACGGGCTGGTCTTCGGAATGCTGCTTTTCCTGATGTCCGCCGGCCTGTCGCTCATCTTCGGGCTGATGAACGTCGTCAACGTCGCCCACGGCTCGTTCTTCATGCTGGGCGCGTTCTTCGCGATGGCGATCGCCGGCTGGACCGGCAGCTTTTGGCTGGCGCTGGCGCTGGCCTGGATCCCGGCGGTGGCGATCGGGGTGGTGATGGAGCGCGTATTCATGCGCTACCTCTACCGCCGCACCCACCTGGACCAGGTCCTGCTGACCTTCGGCTTCACCTTCGTGTTCGCCGACGCGGTGCGCTGGATCTGGGGCCCCGAGATCCGCAACCTGTCAGTGCCGGAAGCGCTGTCGGGCGCGATCGAGGTGGCCGGCGTGATCGTGCCCAAATACCGGGTGTTCCTGATCGCCTTCGGCGGCGCGATCGCGCTGGCGCTGTGGCTGTTCCTTGAGCGCAGCCGCGTCGGCGCGATGGTGCGCGCAGGGGTCGACGACGCGGGAACCGCCTCGGGCCTGGGAATCAACGTGTCGGCCCTCTTCGCGATGATCTTCGGGCTGGGGGTGGGTCTAGCGGCGCTCGGCGGCGCAGCGGCCAGCCCGGTGCTGGGCGTCTACGGCGGTATGGACATCGAGATCCTGATCCCGGCCTTCATCGTGGTTGTAATCGGTGGCCTGGGCAGCCTGCGCGGCGCGTTCGTGGCGAGCCTGCTGGTCGGGGTGATCGACACGCTGGGCAAGGCGTACTTTCCGGAGCTGGCATTGTTCGTGGTGTACTTGTTGATGGTGGTGGTGTTGCTGACTCGGCCCAATGGTCTGTTCGGCGTGGGGAGGGCATCGGTATGAACGATCCGCGCAGTGCGGCCGCAACGGCGCCGCGCCCGATGCTCGAGGCCCAGTCGTCCGACCGGCAGCGGGCCTTCGTGGCGCAGCGCACCGTGGCGGCGCTCGTCGTGCTGCTGCTGTTGGCCGCCGTGCCGCTGACCGGCAACTACACCACCGGCTTGGTCGCCGAGGTGCTGATTTTTGCGATCTTCGCGATGAGCCTGGACCTGCTGATCGGGTACACGGGCCTGATGTCCTTCGGCCACGCCGCTTTCTTCGGCCTGTCGGCCTACGTAGTCACCACGCTGGGCGTGCACCTGGGCGTCAGCGGCTGGTGGGGGATGCTAGCCGGCGTGGCGCTGTCGACGGTCGCGGCCGCCGTTATCGGCTTCTTCTGCATTCGGGTGAGCGGCATCCCGTTCCTGATGCTGACGATGGCCTTTTCCCAGCTGCTGTTCGCGGTGGCCGTGAAGTGGCGCGACATCACCGGCGGCACCGACGGCCTGCCCGGCTTCCAGCGGCCCGCGCTGCTGGGGCTGAGCCTCGACGACCGCACGACGTTGTACTACCTGGTGCTAGCTGGCTTCGCGCTCACCTTCTGGCTGCTTCGCCGACTGATCCGCTCGCCGCTGGGCTCGGTGCTTCTCGGCATCCGCGAAAACGAGCAACGCATGCGCGCGATCGGCTACCCGGTGCAGCGCTTCAAGCTTATCGCCTTCACCGTCGCCGGCGCGTTCGCCGGCTTCGGCGGCGCGCTGTACGCGTTCTTCAACGCCTTCGTTTCCAGCGATATCCTGCACTGGTCGCTGTCGGGCGACGCGATCATGATGGTGATCCTTGGCGGCACCGGTACCATCGTCGGGCCGGCGCTCGGCGCGGGCATCTTCCTGCTGCTCAAGAACTTCGTGAGTTCCTACCACGAGTATTGGATGCTGTGGGTAGGCCTAGTGTTCATCGCCTGCGTCATGTTCCTGCGCGAGGGCCTGTGGGGTGCGGTGATTAAGCGAGGGCCGGCATGGCTGAGGAAGGAATGAGCGCCCTGCTGCGCACCGAGCGGCTGCACAAGGCTTTCGGCAGCCTGGTCGTCACGCGCGATGTCGACCTTGAGATCCGCCGCGGCGAGCGCCACGCGCTGATCGGGCCTAATGGGGCCGGCAAGACGAGCTTGGTGCACCAGCTGGGCGGGCAGCTTGCGCCCACCTCCGGACGCATCCTGTTTGAGGGGCGCGACATCACGGGCCTGGCGCCCGAGGCAGTCTGCCGCTTGGGCATCGCGCGCACCTTCCAGAAGAACAATCTGTTCCGCGGCTTGTCGGTGCGCGAGAACGTGCGGCTAGCGGTGCAGGCGCGGCGCGGCACGCCCTACGCGCCGCTGGCGTCGATCCACGCGAACCGGTCGCTATGGACCCGCGCCGATGACCTGCTGGCGCAGGTGCGGCTGACCGACGGGATTGACCGCAAGGTGGCCGAGATCTCGTACGGTGAGCAGCGCCAGCTCGAGATCGCCGTCGCGCTGGCCGCCGAGCCGGCGCTACTGCTGCTCGACGAACCCACCAGCGGCATGTCACCAGCCGAGACGGACAACATGGTGCGACTGGTCGAGTCGCTGCCGCGCTCGCTCGCGCTGCTGATGATCGAGCACGACATGTCGGTCGTGTTCTCGCTGGCCGACCGGATCACGGTGCTCTACTACGGCGAGGTGCTCGCCACTGGCACGCCCAACGAGATCCGGGCCGACGCGCGCGTGCGCGAGGTCTACCTCGGAGTGACGCACTGATGCTGGCGCTCCACGACGTCCACGCGTACTACGGCGACAGCCACATCCTGCACGGCGTGTCGATCGAGGTGAACCGGGGCGAGGTGGCTTGTCTGCTCGGCCGCAACGGCGCGGGCAAGACCACCACGATCCTCACGATCATGGGTTACTTGCCGCCCCGTCCGGGCAAGATCGTCTTCGACGGCCGAGACATCGGCGGGCTGCCGCCGTATCGCATCGCGCGGGCCGGCTTCGGCTTCGTGCCGCAGGAGCGCGGCATCTTCCCCAGCCTGACGGTGCGCGAAAATCTAACCGTGGCGGCGCGCGCCGGCAACGGACGCTGGACGCTGCCGGCGGTGTTCGAGTTGTTCCCGCGGCTGGCCGAGCGCCAGGGCAACCTCGGCTTCCAGCTCTCAGGCGGCGAGCAGCAGATGCTGTCGATCGCGCGCGCGCTGATGCTGAACCCGTCGCTGCTGCTGCTCGACGAGCCTTCCGAGGGGCTGGCGCCGATGATCGTGCAGGAGATCGTCGAGGTACTGCGCCGACTCAAGGGCGAGGGGCTGGCCGTGCTGCTGGTCGAGCAGAACCTGCGCGCCGCGCTCGAGCTGGGCGACCGCCACTACGTGCTGTCCAAGGGACAGGTGCGCTTCACCGGCACCAGCGCCGAACTCGAAGGCAACGAGCGGGTGCTGCGCGACTACTTGAGCGTGTGACCCATGACGAACGAAGCGGGCGTGATGGTGGTGACCGGCGGCAGCCGTGGCATCGGCGCCGCGGTGTCGGTCAAGGCGGCGTTGGCCGGCTGGACCGTGGCCGTCGTCTACCGCGCGCGCGACGCCGAGGCGCGGGCGCTGGTGGAGCGCGTCGCGGCCGCCAGCGGCCGCGCCGTGGCGATCCGTGCCGACGTGGGCGACGAACGCTCGGTCGTCGAGGCCTTCGAGACCGCCGCGCGGCTCGGCCCGATCTGCTGCCTGGTGAACAACGCCGGCGTTACAGGCGGCGTGTCGCGGCTGGTCGACCTGCAGACCGACGCGCTCGAGCGGCTGCTGCGCATCAACGTCTTCGGCGCCTTCCTGTGCGCGCGCGAGGCAGCGCGGCGCATGTCGACCGCCCGCGGTGGCCACGGTGGCTCGATCGTCAATGTCTCGTCGGGCGCTGCCCGTCTGGGCGGTCCCAATGTGTGGGTGCACTACGCCGCCACGAAGGGTGCGATCGACACGATGACGCTCGGGCTGGCCAAGGAGCTCGCCAGCGAGGGAATCCGAGTCAACGCGGTGCGCCCCGGCATCATCGACACCGAGCTGCACGCCGACCGGCCGCCCGGCCAGCTCGAGCGCATCGCCCAGTCAATCCCGATGGGGCGCCTGGGCACCGCCGACGAGACCGCCGACGCGATTCTTTGGCTCGCCTCGCCGCAGGCGTCCTACGTGACCGGCGCGCTGCTAGACCAAGCGGGCGGGCTGTAAGCCGGCGCCGCACTGGTTGCGCTGGGCATCGCGCTCCTCACCGCGCGGGGCCGTGCGCCGCGATGACAGCTTCCAGTGTCATCAGGTCGGCGTATTTCTGGCGCATGTCGAAGAGGTTGGCCTCGTGGGGTCCCAACGCCCGGTCGCCGACGCAGTCGGTGACCACGATCGGGCGGAAACCGTGGCTCACGGCGTCGACCACGCTGGCGCGCACGCAGCCCGAGGTGGTGCAGCCGGCGACGAGCAGCGTGTCGACGCGCTGCCGCGCCAGCCACGCCGCCAGCATCGAGCCGAAGAAGGCCGAGGGCACCGTCTTGCGGACCACCAGCTCGCCGGCAACGGGCGCCAGCTCGGGTATGATCGCCGAGGCCGGATTCGATTCGGTGAAGGCTAGGTTGCCGGGCAGGCGGGCCGAGAACACGTTGCCGTCCGAGCCGTCCTCAGCGTGCAGCACGCGCGTGTGCGTCACCGGCAGCCGGCGCTCCCGCGCGAAGGCGAGCAAGGCGCGGCTGCGCGCGGCCGCCGCGGCGATGTTACCGCCGCCGAAGCCTGCCGGGTCGATGAAGCCGACCTGGAAGTCGACCAGCAGCAGCCCCCAGGACGCGCCCGGCCCAAGCTCGCGGCCGAAGCCCTGAGCGGCGTAGACGTCGAGATCGCGGCTCAAGGCTCGCCCTCCTCCAGCGGCGACGGCACCGGCAGCGCCAGCGCCAGCGCGTTGCACAGCTGCGCGATCGCCGTGAAGCGCGCCACCTGCAGCAGGGCGGCAACAGTCTTTCCCGCCCCAAGCAGGCACGCTGCCTCGGCGACCTCGCGCGCGCAGTCGTGGCCAGCCCGCCCGGCGACAGCCAGCGCCAAGCCCCGCAGCGCGCGCTCGGATTCCGACAGCGCCGCCGGGTCGGCGCCCGGCCAGCCGGCGGCGGCCGCTACCCAAGCCCGCGACAGCCCCAGCCTGAGCGCGAGCCGCTCGTGCTGCACCCGCTCGTAGCGCGCGCCCAGCAGCGCGCAGGTGGCCAGCGCCAGCACCTCGTTCTCGGCGTCGGCCAGCGGTGCCTTGACCGCCTGCGTGTAGGCCATGAAACGCGGGATCGCGTCGGGCACGTGGGCCATCACGGCGAACATCTCGCCGAAGTAGCCGAGCCGCTCGACGGTGGGCGCGAGAAAGCCCTGCAGCTCGGCGTCCAGCGCATCGAACGGCCGGCGCGGAACGCCGTCAGCGGGCGCGGCAGCCGCCTGGGCTGCGGCGGGGGATGCGGACGTCGCAGCGCTCATAGCCCCATCGCCTCGCGGTAGTACTTGTAGAAGGCGCGGATGAGCACCTCGGTGACCATGTGGTCCTGGGGCGCGACGTCCTTGCCGCCCATCTCGAGCACCGCGGCGCGGTGGGCGTACTCGGCCGCGCCGAACTGCGCCTCGGCCATCACTTCGCCGTCCTCCATCGCCACGTAGCCCGCCGGCCCGTAAAGGTTGGCGTGCCGCACCCGCAGCCGCGTGAGCTCGGGATCCTCGTCGGCGAAGCCGTAGTAGGTCCACGACAGCTCGAAGGCACCGGTGCCCTTGGGGATAATGTGGCGCATGCCCAGGGTGTTGGCCTGCTGGTGCATTACCACGCTGGGAAACACCGTCAGGCCCACGACCTTGCCGTCGTCGAACTCGCGCCGCGGCGTCACCGTGTCCTTGTCCTCCAGCACCAGCCGGCTCTTGTTGCGGGCCATCTCGGCGGCCGACTCGGCGGTGGTCTTGCCAACGTTGGCCGACACCATGATGCCGTGCTCGCCACGGCCCACCGGGGTGGACTCGGACTTCGTGTCGGCGCGCCACAGCCCGAAGGTGATCAGGAACGCGTGCAGCAGCGTCGCGTGGTACGGGTCCTTCAGGTTTTCGATGTACATCTTCCAGTTGGCCGGGATCAGCTGCCGGCTGTAGCCGAGCAGCTTCAACGGCCGCCCCGAGAAGAGGCGGCGGATGTAGCCGTGCATCTCGGGGCCGACGTACTCGGCGAAGCCCGGACCTTCGGGCGCGAAGCTTGCCCAGATCGAGCCGCCCTCGACGTGCACCCGCAGCTTGCGCAGGCCGTGTTGGGCGTTGTCGAAGTCGGGCGGCATGCCGCCCTTGCCCAGCACGCCGCGCTTGAGCGGCACGCCCTGCAGGCGTCCATCGAGGTTGAAGTTCCACTGGTGGTAGGGGCAGGTGAAGGAGTCGACCTTGCCCTTGTTCTGCCAGCAGACGCGCGCGCCGCGGTGCGCGCAACGGTTCTCCCAGACGTGGATTCCGCCGTCCTTGGCGCGCACCACCACCACCTGCCGCTCGCCGATCCAGCTACGCTTGTAGCAGCCGGGCTCAGGGATCTCGCAGTCGAGCGCCACGTAGTTCCAGCTCGGCCCGTAGAAGAAGGTTTCGAGCTCGCGCGCGTAGACCGCGGGGTCGGTGTAGACCCAGTACGGCACGCGCGTCCAGCCCTCGGCGGGCCACAGGCGCGCCGCGTCGGTTTCGGACTGCAGGCTTTTGCCCATCTCGATGTCTCTCTCAGTCGGTCCACGTCGTCCGCATTAGCCGTGCCGTCAAACCGGCACGATCAGCGAGCGCACCACGCGGTAGTTGTCGTACACCACGAGGCGCTCGCGGAACAGCAGCCGCCCGTCGCGGCGCACCAGCCGATCCAGGTAGCGCCCGACCAGCAGCATCGTCGGCTCGGCGTCCGACATCGCCTCCGTAACCAGGAAGTTGCCGCGCGCGCGGATCTCGCCGCCCGCGGCCGGATCGCCCTGGACGCCGACGACGCGCACGCCGCTCACGAAGTGGCGCCAAGCGCGCGGCTCGTAGACCTGCGTCTCGCGCAGGGCCACGACGCGGTCGCGCAGCATGCCGATGCCGTCGCAGTAGATCGTGGCCTGCGGCAGGCCCTGGTCGTGGTTCTCCTTGGAGACCACCTGGTACATGCAGTCGTCGGTGAAGTACGAGGGCAGCCGCTCGACCTGGTCGTCGTCGAGCAGCTCGGCGATCTCGTCGTAGAGCTCGCGCAGCTCGAGCGTCAGCGCGCGCAGCGCGTCGCCCGAGCTCGCTCGCACCACGCCCGCGGCCTCAATGGCGCCGGTGCTCATGCCGCCACCAGCTCGCCCAGGTTCGTTTCGAAGCCTTTCTGCGAGCCGAGCTTGATGATCGGCGCCTTGAGGGTCTCCTGCCAGATCAGCGACTCCATCGCGATCTGCAGCGGGTGGTCCTGGATCGTGAGCGCGCAGAAGCCCTGCTCGCGCGAGCCGTGGTTGTGCACCGCCCAGCCCGGCGCCGACAGGTGCAGGTCGCCGGCCTCCCACTCCATGCGCTCGCCCATCACGGCGCTCTTGCCGTGGCCGATGAAGTAGTAGTTGATCGCCGCCGAGGAGTGGCGGTGCGGCTGGTCGATCTTGCCGGGCGGGTACTTGGCGATGGTGGCGAAGAAGCAGTGCGTGGTGCCAATGCGCCGCTCGGTGGCAGGGTTGTAGAGGACATACAGGTGACGGCCGGTGTAGTTCAGGTCGCGCTCGTAGACCTTCGAGAGGTGCGGCTCGACCTCCACCCAAGGCCACAGCAGCGGCTTTGACTCGACCACGTCGATGTCGACCAGCCACTCGTAGCCGAGCAGGCGCGCGCCGTCGGTGCCCAGCGGCATCGACTCGGCCTTGTCGCGGGCGCGCGCGCCGCCGGTCTGCGCTGCCGGCCCGTCGGCCGCCGCGAGCGGCTCGACGCGCGGGTTCGGGTCGACGTAATGCACCTCGAGCCGCTCAAGCAGCGGCGCGTTCGAGTAGGACAGCCGCACGAAGAGCTCGTCGCCGTCGTTGCGGTACGACACCGGCTCCATCGCCGGCGTGTTCCAGACGTCGAAGCGGCTCACGCCGAACTCGCGCGGGCCGATCGTGGCCACGCCTCGCCCGCCAATGCACATGTCGACGGCGGTCGAATTGCGCGCGATCGGCGGCGTGCGCTCGCCCGGCTTGACCACATGGATCGTCACGTCGATGCCCGGCGCGAAGGCCGGTACCGGGCCGGTGTTCTTCGGGTGCGAGATCGCCGAGGCGCGCCGGCCGCTGCCCGGCAGCGGGCTGTCGGCGAGCCGCTCGATCTCGGCCTCGATCGCCCGCCGTGGCACGATGATCGAGGGCCACAGGTCCTGCTGCCGGGGCACCGGCGCGCTTGCGTCCACGAATCGGAACTCGTTGCTCATCTCCGCCTCTCCTCCGTTGTGCATCGACCAGCCGCCTCAGCGCGCGGCACGGTCACGCTTCCATGTGGGCACCGCGCGCACCGGCGCCGGGATCGACCGGCCCAGCCCGCGCTCGCGCGCCCGCTCGTAGACCATCGTCGCCACCGCGAGGTCCGACAGGCCCATGCCGACCGACTTGAACAGGCTCACGTCGCCGCCTTCCGGCCGCGCCGGCCGGCCCGATCGAATCACCTCACCGATCGAGCGCACCGCCCCCCAGCCGCGCTCGCCGCTGAAGCGCTCGATCAGCTCGCTCGACGCCTTCTGCACGTTGGGCACGTCGTCGACCACGATGCTGCCGACGCGCTCGAACACGTCCTGGTGGAACTCGGCGTTGGCCGGCAGGATCGCGCCCACCGCGTTCAGGTGCGCGCCCCGCGCGAGCATCGACACCGACAGGAACGGCTCCTTCGCCCGCGTCACGAGGGTGACGATCGGCGCGCCGACGGTCGCCTCCTCCACGCTCGCCGCCTCGGTCACCTCGGCGTCGACGCGCCCGCGCAGCAGCACGACGAAGTCGCGGCGCTTCTGCGGCGTCGGGCTGAAGACACGCACGCGGCGCAGCGGCCGCACCGCGTCAACCGCGGCCACCTGCGTGAGCGCTTGGTAGCCGGTGCCGACGAGCGCCATGTCGTCGGCGTCCTCAGGCGCCTGCCAGCGCGTGCCCAGCCCGGTCATCGCTGAGGTGCGCAGCTGGCCGAGCGCCCCGGCCTCGAGCACCGCGCGCACGCCGCCCACGCGGCTGTCGAAGAGCGCGTAGACCGCGGTCGCACCGCGCTTGGTATGGATCCAGGTCTTGAAGCCCGCATAGCCCAGCGCGGGCGCGGCCGAGCCGAGCGCGTGCATGGAGCTGCCGTCGTCGTATCCGGCGAGCGCCTTGGGCACGTTGAAGGCGCCGGCGTCGGCGGCGATGCGCTCGAGCGCCACGATCGCGTCGTCCAGGCTCACCAGCGAGACGACGTCCTGCTCGGTGAGCCAGAGCACGGGCTCGGTCATCGTGCACCCTCCTCGGCCACCACGGCGTTGCGTAGCCGGCCCACGCCGGGGATGTCCACCTCGAAGACGTCGCCCGGGCGCAGCCACAGCGGCGGCTTGCGCGCCATGCCCACGCCGGCCGGGGTGCCGGTGACTAGCACGTCGCCGGGCAGCAGCCGCGCGAACGAGGACGCGTAGGCGATGATCCGCGGGATCGAGAAGATCAGGTCGCTCACGGGCTCGTCCTGCATTACTTGGCCGTTGAGCCGGCCGATGACCTGCAGCGCCGCGGGGTCGGGCACCTCGTCGGCCGTGGTGATCCACGGGCCGAAGGCGCCGCTTGCCTCGAAATTCTTGCCCGGCGTCGCCTGGGCGGCATGCTTCTGGAAGTCGCGCACAGAATTCTCGGCGAAGCAGGCGTAGCCGGCCACCGCCGCCATCGCGTCCGACTCGGCGATGTGGCGCCCGCCGCAGCCGATCACCACGGCAAGCTCGGCCTCGTAGTCGTACTCGGCCGACGCTGCCGGCGCGACTGTGGGCGCCTCGTGGCCGACCTGCGAGCCGGGGAAGCGCACAAACATTGAGGGGTGCTTCGGCAGGGCCATGCCGGCCTCCTCTGCGTGGCGCCGGTAGTTCAGCCCGATGCACAGGATCTTGTCCGGGTCGGGGATAGGCGGTAGCCACGCGAAGCCGCCGGCGGCGACCGTGGGGCAGGCGCCCTGCGCCCGCTCGGCGATGCCGGCGATCCCCCACTCGGCGAGCGCCGCGCGCAGGGTCGGCACGCCCGGGGTGCCGAGGTCGGCGATCGACCCGTCGGCTGCGACCACGCCGAAGGAGCGGCGCCCCTGCGCGGTCTCGAAACTCGCGAGCCTCATGGCGAAGCGTCTCCTCTCGTCTTTCGTTTCGCCCGCGAAGTGTGCGCATCCGGCGACACAGCGGCAACCAGTGGGCCGGAACATCAATTGTTCCGCAGGCGAACAGGCCGGGCACTTGGCGGGCGTCAGCTCGGCAAGGCCGCCTACACGACCCGTTCGAGCGCGTGCCGGCGGTCCTGCCCCGGCCGTAGCAGCCACGCTAAGCTCGCGAGCGTCGCCGCGACCACCAAGCCGAACGCGATCTGGTATGCTCCGGGCGGATAGCGGCCGTCTGCTCCGCGCGGCCATAGCCCAATGATCGCACCGAGCGCGAACTGCATCGCGAAGATGCCGGCGAAGACGAGCAGCGTGTTCGCGGTTCCAGCGCGCCCAGCGTACGCCGCGCCGAAATGGCGTGACAGCGCAGGGTAGACGATTGCGGTGACCTGCCCGAAGAGGCCCAGCGCGAGCCAGTGCCACCAGCCGGTCGGATCAATGCGCAAGGTAATCGCCGCCAGCGCCGCCACAGTCACCACCGTGCCCGCGGCCATTGTGGTGAGGCTCGAAACGCCGCGCGCGCGTAGCCGGTCAGCTACCATTCCAGTCAGCACGAAGCCCGCTGTCATGGCCACGCTGAGCGCGAGCAGGCGGTCGGCGACCTCGACCCTCGACAGGCCAGCGACGTCGGCAAGCCAGGGACCAGCCCACAAGCCCTGAATCGACAGCGTTCCACCCATGCCCATCACCGAGACCGGGATGAGGCGCCAGAACAGCCGGTCGCGCAGGATGCGGCGCAGCTCCTCGACCTGGACGCGCAAGGGCGGGGGATCTTCGGCGCGGTCCCCACGCGGGACAAGCGCGAAGATCAGTGCTGCCGATAGCAGCGACAGAAAGGCCAGCAGGACGAACACACCGCGCCAGTCGACGAAGCTGAGCATCGCCTCCACCGGGCGGGTGGCGACGATCGCGCCCAGCCCGCCTGTGGCCAAGTAGCAGCCGTTGACGAAGCTCAGCCGCTGCGGTGGATACCATTTCACGATCGCTTTGAACGCGGCCATCAGCCCACCGGCGCAGCCTACTCCGATCAGCGCACGTGCGAGCACGAGCCCCGTGGGCGTGGTCGCTAGGGCGAAGGCCAGTGCGCCCAACGCCGCGACCGCCATGAGCCCGGCCTGAACGCGCGCAGCGCCGAAGCGGTCGAGCAGCAACCCTAGCGGCAGTTGTACGGATGCGAACCCGATGAAGAAGGCCGCCGTCAGCAGCCCAAGCCCGGCTGCGCCGACCCCCACGTCGCGCATCAGGTCCGGGAAGATAACTGCGTTGATCGAACGGAACAGGAACGACAGGAAATAGCCGGTAGAAAACGGCAGGAAGACCAGCGCGAAAAGCGCGCTGGCCTCCATTCCTACCCCACTGCTCGCCGCGCCTCGAGCCATCGCGCCGAGTGTGGTCGACGACCCGGGTCGCGACAACGCGCCACAAGGAATATCATTTGTTCCATGCGAGAAAAGACGAACACTGGAACACCCGCTGGACTCGGGCGGCCACCCGAGGCGCTGGCAGGCGGTGAGGTCTTCGATGACCTTGTATCGTTGCGAATCTTTGCGCGTGTCGTCGAGCTTCAGAGCTTTTCCGAGGTTGCCCGCCGGATCGGAGTCACGCCAGCAACGGTCAGCAAGCACATCGCGGCACTCGAGTCGCGCCTGGGGAGCCGACTCATCAACCGGACTACGCGCCGCCTTTTTGTCACCGATGCCGGAACGCGGCTCTACGAGCACTGCACAAAAATACTCGACGAGTTGCGCCAGGCGGAGGCGGATCTTTCCGAACTCCGACAGGAACCGGCAGGGCTCTTGAAGGTGAGCGCGCCGCTCATCTTCGGCGCGCGACGCGTAGCGGCGGAGTTACCGCGCTTTCTTGCACGTCATCCCAAAATCTTTGTGGACATCGATTTGGGCGTCGAGAAGGTCGACGTTTACGAAGAGCACATCGACGTGGCGATTCGCATTGCCGATGGGATCGATCCCGGATTGGTTGCGATCCGACTGGCGCCCTACCGCCGCGTCTTCTGCGCTGCGCCAGGCTACCTTGCGACCCACGGGACGCCCGAGGTGCCGGAGGATCTCTTGTCGCACCAATGCCTGAACTCTCGCGGCGCAAACGCCGGCGCGTCGTGGCCGGTGCGGGTCGGCAACCGCATCAGTTCGATCCGGGTGTCCGGCCGCATGACCGCCAACCATGGCGAGGCGATCCGCGATGCGACCGTTGCCGGTCTAGGCGTATCGATGACTGCGCGCTGGCTGGTGGAGGAGCACCTGAGAGATGGGCGACTGGTTGAGGTGCTAGGGGAGTATGTCGTCCAGAACCGCTCGATCTTCGCAGTGCTCTCCCAACGTGGCGCGATGACTCCCAAGGTCAGGGCTTTCATTGATTTTATGCGGGAGTGCATGACTGACCTTCAATGACATGGCCGATCGAGGCAGCGGCAGC
>ERZ1066118.792-NODE-792-length-25098-cov-12.947011_pt1 | contig 25098 bp, 22 predicted proteins | sample MGYA00382765_ERZ1066118 | MGnify/ENA primary metagenome ERZ1066118 (study PRJEB33369, sample SAMEA5778348) | biofilm metagenome | biome: Industrial cooling water; feature: Water cooling tower basin; material: Biofilm | place: United Arab Emirates | collected...
CTGGGCGTCGGGATCAGGGCTCATCGGCTCACGAATTCTGCCAGGATGCGCGGGTACAGCGCATGTTCGGCCGCCAGCACGCGCTCGGCGAGCGTCTCGGCCGTATCGTCGGGCAGGACCGGCACGGGCGTCTGCCCCAGCACCTCGCCGTCATCCAGCTCCTCCGTCACCAGGTGCACCGAGCAGCCGGCCAGCGGCTCGCCCGCCGCCAGGGCGCGCGCGTGCGTATCGAGCCCCTTGTAGGCCGGCAGCAGCGAGGGATGGATGTTAAGGATGCGGTCCCGCCACCGACCGACGAAGTCCGGGGACAGGATACGCATGTAACCCGCGAGCGCGATCACCTCGACGCCGGCCGCGCGCAGGGCGCCGTCGAGCGCGGCCTCGAACGCCGGCTTGCCGATCCCCTTGGGGCTGAGCGCGAAGGTGGGAATGCCCTGTCCCAGCGCCCAGGCGAGGCCCGCAGCCTCGGGCTTGTCGGACGCGACCAGGGCGACCTCATAGCCCTGCGCCTGTTCGACCAGCGCCCGCAGGTTGGAACCGCGCCCGGAGATGAGGACGCCGACCTGCGTCGGTGGCTCAGCCATGGTGGGTGGCCGTCCAGTCCTCCCGCGCGGACCAAGTGCCGGACGAGCCCCGGACCGTGCAGCCGCGCTCGCCGGCCTCGATCCGGCCGATCACCTGCGCCGTCTCGCCGCTCTCGGCCAGCGCGGCGAGGACGGGCGTCAGGTCGTCCGGGCGGACCACGGCGACCATGCCGATGCCGCCGTTGAAGGTCCGCGCCATCTCCGCCGGCTCGATCGCGCCCTGCGCCTGCAGCCACGCCATCAGCCGCGGCTGCGCCCAGGCGTCCGCGTCGACGATCGCGTGGCACTTGCGCGGCAGCACGCGCGGCACATTCTCCAGCAGCCCGCCCCCGGTGATGTGCGCGAGGCCGCGGATCCGTCCGGCGCGCAGCAGCGGCAGCAAGGCGGCGACGTAGATGCGGGTGGGCGCCATCAGGATGTCGATCAGCAGCCGGTCGGGATCGAACAGCGCCGGCCGGTCCAGCCGCCAGCCCCTGTCCGCGGCCAGCCGGCGCACGAGCGAGAAGCCGTTGGAATGGACGCCGCTCGAGGCGAGGCCGACCATCAGGTCGCCCGGCGCGATCGTCTCGCCCGTTAGCAGCTGCCCTCGCTCGACCGCGCCGACCGCGAAGCCCGCCAGGTCATAGTCGGCCTCGGCATACATGCCCGGCATCTCCGCGGTCTCGCCGCCGATCAGCGCGCATCCCGCCTGGCGGCAGCCCTCCGCGATCGACGCGATCACGCGTTCGGCCATGGCGGGGTCGAGCCGGCCGCAGGCGAAATAGTCGAGGAAGAAGAGCGGCTCCGCGCCCTGCACGATCAGGTCGTTGACGCACATCGCGACCAGGTCGATGCCGACCCCGTCGTGGCGGTTCCACTCGATCGCGAGCTTCAGCTTGGTGCCGACGCCGTCATTGGCGGCGACGAGCAGCGGGTCCGTGTATCCGGCCGCTTTGGGATCGAACACGCCGCCGAAGCCGCCCAGTTCGGCCTCCGCCCCCGCCCGCCGGGTGGCGCGGGCGAGCGGGCCGATCGCGCGGACGAGCGCATTCCCCGCCGAGATGGAGACGCCCGCGTCCGCATAGGTGTAGGGCGCGTTGCGGCGGTCGTTGCTCATGGGCCGCGGCGATAGCGCCTTGCCGCTTCCCTTTCCACGCCCCCTTCGCCAAAAGCGCGGTCCTGATGCGTTCGCGTTCCGTCACCGCCCCCACCTTGGCTCTTGCGTTCGCGGCGCTCGCGCTGGCCGCCGCCGGCGTGGCGCAGATCGAGGGCGGCGACCGGGGCGTCGCGCCGATCGCCAGCACGGGCTCCTACGAGGTGGCCGGGATCACCGTCGACGTGGCGGCGAAGACCGCGGACGAGGCGCGCTACGGCGGCTGGCGCGTCGCGCAGCGCAAGGCCTGGGCGCAGCTGTCCAAGCGGCTGGGCGGGGGCGGGGCGCCGATCGGCGACGGCACGCTCGATCAGCTCGTCTCCGGCATCATCGTCGAGAACGAGCAGATCGGGCCGACGCGCTACATCGCCAGGCTCGGCGTCCTGTTCAACCGCGCGCGCACCTCCTCGCTGCTGGGCATCGTCGACTATGCCGCCCAGTCCGCGCCGATGCTGGTCATGCCCGTCGAGATCAGCGGCGGCGTCGCGCGGGTTTTCGAGCGGCGCACCGACTGGCAGGCCGCCTGGGCGCGGTTCCGGTCGGGCGACAGCCCGATCGATTACGTTCGCCCGGCCGGGACCGGCCCCGATTCGCTGCTCCTCGACTATGGTCAGGTGCAGCGTCGCGGGCGCGGCTGGTGGCGGACCGTGCTCGACCTCTACGGCGCGTCCGACGTGCTGGCCCCCACCGTGCGGCTCTATCGGCAGTGGCCGGGCGGACCGGTGATCGGCGTGTTCCAGGCACGCCATGGGCCGGACAACGCCCTGCTCGGCACCGTTACGCTGCGCGTCCCCTCCGCCGATGCGCTCCCGCAGCTGATGGACGCGGGCGTCAAGCGCATGGACGCGCTCTATGCGCGCGCGCTGTCGAGCGGTGCGCTGATCCGCGACCCGGCCCTGTCGCCGCCGCCCAAGCCGGAGGCGCCGGTGACGGACGAGGTCGGCGAGCTGATCGACACGACGGACGTGCCCCTGGACGCGACCCTCGGCCAGGGCGTCGCCTTCACCCTGCAATACGATTCTCCCACCGCGTCCGCCGTGGCCAATACCGAGTCGCTGGTGCGCGGCATCGCCGGGGTCCGCTCGGCCGCGACGACCAGCCTGGCGCTCGGCGGAGTGTCGCTGATGCGCGTCACCTTCGACGGCGATCCCGCCGCGCTCCGGACCGCGCTGACCGGTTGCGGGTTCCAGGTCGCGGGCGACGGGTCGACGCTGCGCATCCGGCGCGCCGCTCCGGCTGCGTCCGAGGCGCCGGCAGAGGGCCAGCCGCCCGAATGAGCAGCCAGATCGCGTTGCCGCTCGGCTGGCCCGCCCGGCCCCGCGACGACGCTTTCCTCGTCACCCCGTCCAACGAGCGCGCCGCGCACATCTTGGAGCATTGGGGCAGCTGGCCGACCATGACCGCTCTGTTGATCGGCCCGCGCAAGTCGGGCCGCAGCCTGCTCGCCCGCATCTTCGCCGGGCGCAGCGGCGGGACGGTGATCGACAATGCCGAGACCGCGCCCGAGGAGCACCTCTTCCATGCCTGGAATCGCGCGCAGGCGGTCCGCCGCCCGTTGCTTCTGGTCGCCGACGCCGCCCCGCCGGCGTGGGCCGTGACGCTGCCGGACCTGCGCTCGCGCCTTGCCGCCAGCATCGTCGCGGAGATCGGCCCGCCGGACGATCAGTTGACCGCGACGCTACTCGCCGACCTGTTCGCACGCCGCGGCCTCGACGCCAGGCCCGACCTGATCGAGTGGCTTGGCGCACGGCTGGAGCGGAGCCACCTCGCGGTGCTGCGGGCGGTTGACGCGTTGGACCAGGAGGTGCTGGAGACGCGCAAGCGCCTGTCGATCCCGCTCGCGCGCGCCACGCTGACGGCGGCGGGGCTGATCGCGGGCGCAGAGCGTTCGGAGCACACATGACCCGCCCCGCCCATATCGCCCGCCTGGCCGAGCAGGACGACGACGCCTTCGACGGCGCACCCGGGGACCGTTACTTCAACCGTGAGCTGTCCTGGCTCGCCTTCAACCGGCGCGTGCTGGAGGAGGCGTGCAACCCCGCGCATCCGCTGCTGGAACGGCTGCGGTTCCTGTCCATCTCCGGCTCGAACCTGGACGAGTTCTTCATGGTCCGCGTCGCGGGGCTGAAGGGTCAGCAGGCGCAGGACGTGGCGCAGCTATCGGCGGACGGCATGACGCCGACGCACCAGCTCGCCGCGATCACCGCGGAGGCCGACCGGCTGATGGCGTCGCAGCAACATGTATGGCGCGACCTGCGGCACGAACTCGCCGCGAACGGCATCCATGTGCTCGGCAGCCGCAGCATCGGCCAGGGCGACGCCGCCTGGCTGGAGCAGCATTTCCGGCAGCAGATCTTCCCGATCCTGACCCCGCAGGCGCTCGACCCCGCGCACCCGTTCCCGTTCATGCCCAACAAGGGGTTGGCGGTCATGTTCGACCTCGTCCGCCTGTCGGACGGGGAGGGCATCCGCGAACTGGTGATGCTCCCGTCGACCCTGCCGCGCTTCGTCCGCCTGCCGGGCGATCCGGCGCGCTACGTCGCGATCGAATCGATGGTGAAGCGCTTCTCCGCGCTGCTCTTCCCTGGTTACGAGGTGAAGGGAGCGGCGGAGTTCCGCGTGATCCGCGACAGCGATATCGAGCTGGAGGAAGAGGCGGAGGACCTGGTCCGCTACTTCCGCACCGCGATCAAGCGCCGCCGCCGTGGCCGCGTCATCCGGCTGGAGCTGGAGACGGGCATGGCCGACGGGCTCGCAACCGTGCTGCGCGACGAGATCGGCGCGCACGACACGATCGCGACCGAGACGGGGTCGTTCCTGGGGATCGACGACCTGTCCGCGCTGGTCGAGGAGGACCGGCCCGACCTGAAATTCCCGCCCTTCACGCCCCGCTTTCCCGAGCGCATCCGCGAGTTCGGTGGCGACTGCTTCGCGGCGATCAAGGCCAAGGACATCGTCGTCCACCACCCCTACGAGACGTTCGAGGTGGTGGTCGACTTCCTGCGCCAAGCGGCCGCCGATCCGGACGTGGTCGCGATCAAGCAGACGCTCTACCGCGCGGGCAAGCAGTCGGCCGTCATCAACGCGCTGATCGCCGCCGCCGAGGCCGGCAAGTCGGTGACCGCTGTCGTCGAGCTGAAGGCGCGCTTCGACGAAGAGCAGAACCTCGCCTGGGCATCCGCACTCGAGCGCGCCGGCGTGCAGGTCGTGTACGGTTTCATCGACTGGAAGACGCACGCCAAGGTGGTGATGGTGGTCCGGCGCGAGGGCGCGGGCTTCCGCACTTACTGCCATTTCGGCACCGGCAACTATCACCCGCTGACGGCGCGCATCTATACGGACCTGAGCTTCTTCACCGCCGACCCGACCATCGGCGGCGATGCGGCGCAGATGTTCAACTACATCACGGGCTATGTGGAGCCGGTGGGGCTCGCCAAGATCGGCCTGTCCCCGCGCGACCTGCGTCCCCGCCTGACCGCGCTCATCGATGCCGAGATCGCCCATGCCGGCGCGGGCCGCCCGGCCGCGATCTGGGCGAAGATGAATTCGCTGGTCGATCCCGCGATCATCGAAAAATTGTACGAGGCGAGCGGGGCGGGGGTGAAGGTAGACCTGGTCGTGCGCGGCATCTGTTGCCTGCGCCCTGGCCTGCCGGGCATGTCGGAAAACATCCGGGTCAAATCGATCGTCGGCCGCTTCCTGGAGCATAGCCGGATCTGGGCGTTCGGGGCGGGCGAGGGGCTGCCGGGTGATCGGGCCGCCCTGTTCATCTCGTCAGCGGACTGGATGCCGCGCAACTTCGACCGGCGGGTCGAATACATGCTCGCGATTGAGAACCCGACCGTCCACGACCAGATCCTCGACCAGGTGTTGGTCGCCAACCTGATCGACAACGAACAGAGCTGGACGCTCGGACCTGACGGTGAATACACCCGCGTGGCGCCGGGCGAGCGTCCGTTCAACCTTCACCGCTACTTCATGACCAACCCCAGCCTGTCCGGCCGCGGCGCGGCGCTGGACGGCGAGGCGGTTCCGAAGCTCTCCTTCGGGCAGCAGCGGTGAGCAGCGCCGAGGCGGGCGCGCACCCGCGCACGGCCATCATCGATATCGGGTCGAACTCGATCCGGCTCGTCGTCCATCAGGGTCCGCCGCGCCTCCCCGCGATCCTCTTCAACGAGAAAGTGCTGGCGGGGCTCGGCCGTGGGCTGGCGACGACGGGCGCGATCGAGCCGGCGGCGCTGGCAACGGCGCGGACTGCGCTCGCCCGCTTCGCCGCGGTCGCGCGCGAGATGGAGGTGAGCGCGCTCAGGACGGTGGCGACGGCCGCCGTTCGCGACGCCGCCAACGGCGACGCGCTGATCGCTGACGCCCGTTCGCTTGGCCTGGAGGTCGAGGTGCTGACGGGCGAGCAGGAGGCCGCCGCGGCGGGGGAGGGGGTGCTCTCCGCGTTTCCCGACGCCGACGGGGTGGTCGGCGACCTCGGCGGCGGCAGCCTGGAGCTGGTCCGCGTGGTCGCCGGCACCGTCACCGATCGCGTATCCTTCCCGCTCGGCGTCCTTCGCTTAGCGGCGTTGCGCGCGCGGGGCGGGCGCGAGTTCGAGCGCCAGATCGGCCGCATGCTCAAGGCTGCAGGCTGGACGGGCCGGGGGAAGAACCTGCCCTTCTATCTCGTGGGCGGCTCCTGGCGCGCGCTGGCCCGCCTCGACATGGCGCTTCGCGCCTACCCGCTTCCGATCATCCACGGATACGAGATGTCGCGCGAGGAGGTGACCCGGCTGGCGCGCACGCTGCCGCGACTCGGGCGGATCAGGTTGCGCGCCGTGCCGGGTCTCTCGTCGGGCCGCGCCGCCACGCTGGGCGACGCCTGTGCGCTGCTCGGCGTGCTGCTGCGGCAGCTCGGCAGCTCCGGCGCCATCGCGTCCGCCTTCGGATTGCGGGAAGGCCTGCTTTTCGCCGCGTTGGACCGCGAGACCCGGGCCCAGGATCCGCTGATCGTCGCCGCGCGAGAGGAGGGGCGGCTGCTCGGCCGCTTCCCGGAGCATGGCGACCTGCTCCACCGCTGGACCGCGCCCTTGTTCCCGCAGGAGGACGCGGAGGCCGGCCGTCTGCGCCATGCCTCATGCCTGTTGTCGGACGTGGGCTGGCGCGCCAACCCGGAGTTCCGAGCCGAACGCGGTCTGGAGATCGCGCTGCACGGAAACTGGGTGGGCGTCGACGGGTCGGGGCGGGCCCGGCTTGCCCAAGCGCTGCATACGACGCTGGGCGGTGGGATGACCGCGCCCGAGCCGCTCCCACGCCTCGCGACGGCGACCGCGCTGCGCGCGGCGACGCTATGGGGTCTGGCGATCCGTCTTGGGCAGCGATTGTCGGGCGGTCTCGCCAGGCCCTTGGAGCGGTCGGAACTCCGCGTCGCCCGAGGGGAGCTGACGCTCCAGCTCGCCGACCGCGATCTCTATGGCGAGGCGGTGCAGAAGCGGCACGCCGCGCTCGCCGACGCGATGGGCCTGAAGCCCGCGCTCGCCTAGCCGCAGCGCACGGCGGTGATGCGCCGGCGATGGTTGACCCGCAGCGTCAGCCGGTCGGGTCGGAACTCCAACGTCGTCACCTCGCCCGGCCAGATTACGCGGACCGCCCGCGCGCCGGACAGGCGTTTCGCCTCGCTGGGCACGCCGCGGCGATAGCGCTCGCCGACCAGCGCTTCCGCGGGGCCGCTGCGGCACTCCACCGCAGGCTCGGCTTGCGCCAGCGCCGTCAACGCGATCAGGATCATCATGCCCCGCCCTCCGCGCTATCTTCCGTCCGGGTCATCTTGAGCCGACCGTTCTTCACTGCAAAGCCGAGTCGGCCTTCGACGAGATCCAGCGCGTCATGGCCGAACTGGTCGTATCGCCAGCCCTCCAGCATCGGGAGTCCCGAACGCATGCCCGCGGCCAAGGCTTCAAGCTCGTCCGAACGGGCGAGCAGTCGCGCGGCCACGTCGATCTCCTTGGCGCGGATCTTGAGCAGAAGCTTCAGCAGGTCGGCGATCAGCGCACCGTCCTTGCCCATTCCGGGCTTGCGGTCTTCGCGCGGCGGCATCTCCGCCTCGCTCAGCGGCTCCGCTCCCGCAATCGCGGCCATCAGCCGGGCGCCGATCTCGTTCGACGCCCAGGTCGCCGACAGGCCGCGCACCTTGGCGAGGTCGGCCTGCTTCCTGGGCGGATGGCTCGCGAGATCGGCGAGCGTCTCGTCCTTGGCGATGCGGCCGCGGGGCAGGTCCTTGCCGCGCGCCTCCAGCTCGCGCCAGCGCGCGATCGCCTTCAACCGCCCCAGCACATCGGCCTTGCGGCTGGGCACGCGCACGCGCTTCCAGGCCTGGTCGGGGTCGTTAGCGTAGTTGGCCGGGTCCGCCAGTCGCTCCATTTCTTGGTCGAGCCAAACCCCGCGTCCGGTCTTGCGCAGCCGCTCCAGCATCTTGGGGAAGATGCGGGCCAGGTGGGTCACGTCGCCGATCGCATAGTCGATCTGCCGTGCGTCAAGCGGCCGCCGCGCCCAGTCGGTGAAGCGCGCGCCCTTGTCGATCTGCAGCCCCAGCCAGCTGTCGACGAGGTTCGAATAGCCGATCTGCTCCCCTTGCCCCAGCGCCATCGCCGCGACCTGCGTGTCGAACAGCGGGTGCGGCGTCTTGCCGGTCAGGTTGTAGATGATCTCGATATCCTGCCCGCCGGCATGGAAGACCTTGAGCACCTCCTCATTGTCGACCAGCAGGTCGAGCAGCGGCTTGAGTTCGATGCCGGGCGCCATGGGATCGATGGCGGCGGCCTCCTCGGCGTCCGCGACCTGGATCAGGCAGAGCTCGGGCCAGTAGGTCGATTCGCGCATGAACTCGGTGTCGACGGCGACGAAGGGCGATCGGGCGAGTCGCGCGCACAGGTTCGCGAGCGCTGCGGAATCGGTGATGAGCGGCAGGATGTGCATCGGCATGCCCCTAGCGGCAGACGCGCCCCGGACAAAGCCGGCCGGTCCCCATCACGGAGGCGCTCGGGCGCTTCCCAAAACGAGACAGGACAACCTGTTTTGTGCGGATCGGGGGGTTACCTTTACGTCCGATTAATGTATTCCGGAATTGCAGACGCGAACGGTTGGCGAGCGGTTCGTGTCGGTGATGGTTCGTCGGCTCGCAGTTCAAGGGCAGCGGGTTTTGCGGCCTAAGTACCTTTTATAGGGGGTTTGTATGAAGAAGTTTCTGATCATGGCGGCAGCCTCGGCGATGGCCGTTGCGGCTGCGACTCCGGCCGATGCGGCCATCACGATTTCGTATTCGATCAACGGCGGTGCCCAGACGGTGCTGGCGACGGACGCGGGCACGCCCGGGAGCGCCGGCTTCGTCGGCAACGCGGGCGGGTATTTCTTCAATGTCGGCGCGACGGGCTTTCCGATCGCTCCGCAGCCGGACTTCCTGACCCAGTCGCTCAACATCCAGTCGGGTCAGAACAACACTCCGGCGACTCTGAACGTGTTCATCACGCAGACCGGCCTGAACTCGTACACCGGCCCGCTGATCAGCACCTTCACCTCCAACACCGTCACCGGCGCAGCGTCGTCGGCTCGCGTGACCTCGCTGGTCAATGCCACCCAGCTGCAGACCAACCTGTTCACCGGGCCGGGCACGTTCACCGGCGGCAACAATGTTGCCCTGACGGGTCCGTTCTCGCAGACGGTTCGCTACGACATCTCGTTCACGGGCACCGGGCCTGGCACCTTCAACGGCACGGGCAACCTGACGGCCGTTCCGGAGCCGGCGACCTGGGCGATGATGATCATGGGCTTCGGCCTGGTCGGTGGCGTGATGCGCCGCCGCTCGACGAAGGTCGCCTTCGCCTGATCGTCTGATCCGCTACTCGAGGGAGGGGCGCCGGCCGCGAGGTCGGCGCCCTTTTCTGTTTGTGCGGAACCGGCCCGCGCCGCTTGACAATCCGGGGCGGGGCGGGGGAGTGGGCCGCTGAGCAATCGTCATCCCCGCGAAGGCGGGGACCCAGCTCCTCAGCGTCGCATCTGTTGATCGGCAGGAGATGGGCCTCCGCCTGCGCGGGGGTGACCCCATTTGGACCTGCGAGACACGATCGATGCATGCCTACCGTACCCACCACTGCGCCGCGCTGACCGCGTCCGACGTCGGCCAGACCGTCCGTCTGTCCGGCTGGGTGCACCGCAAGCGCGACCATGGCGGCGTGCTCTTCCTCGACCTCCGCGATCACTACGGCATCACGCAGATCGTGGCCGACAGCGACTCGCCCGCGCTCGCCACGCTCGAGCAGCTCAGGTCCGAGTCGGTCGTCACCATCGATGGCGAGGTGAAGCGCCGCTCGGAGGCGACGGTGAACCCGGGCCTCGCGACCGGCGAGATCGAGGTGTTCGCGCGCGCCGTCACTGTCCAGTCTCCCGCGCAGGAACTGCCGCTTCCGGTCGCGGGCGACGCCGAATATCCGGAGGACATCCGGCTCCGCTATCGCTTCCTCGACCTACGCCGCGAGCGGCTGCACGCGAACATCATGCTGCGCGCAAGCGTGATCGCCTCGATTCGTCGCCGCATGATCGAGCAGGGCTTCACCGAGTTCCAGACGCCCATCCTGACCGCCTCGTCGCCCGAAGGCGCGCGCGATTACCTGGTCCCCAGCCGCGTCCATCCCGGCAAGTTCTACGCGCTCCCCCAGGCGCCGCAGATGTTCAAGCAGCTGCTGATGGTGGCGGGGTTCGATCGCTATTTCCAGATCGCGCCCTGCTTTCGCGACGAGGACGCCCGCGCCGACCGCTCGCCGGGCGAGTTCTACCAGCTCGACTTCGAGATGAGCTTCGTCACGCAAGAGGACGTGTTCGCCGCGATCGAGCCGGTGCTGCACGGCCTCTTCGAGGAGTTCGCGGACTGGCAGGGTAAGGCCCGGCAGGTGTCTGCGCTGCCCTTCCGCCGCATCCCGTATCGCGAGGCGATGCTGCGTTATGGTTCGGACAAGCCGGACCTGCGCAATCCCATCCTCATCTCGGACGTATCGGAGCGGTTCCGCGGGTCCGGCTTCGGCCGCTTCGCGTCCATCGTCGAGGCGGGCGATGTGGTCCGCGCCATCCCGGCCCCGGCGACGGCCGACAAGAGCCGCAAGTTCTTCGACGACATGAACGCGTGGGCGCAGGGCGAAGGCTTCGCGGGGCTCGGCTACGCGACCCGCAAGGGCGGTGAATGGGGCGGGCCGATCGCCAAGAACCACGGCGAGGACAACATGACCGCGATGGCGGACGCGCTCGGCCTGGGTCACGACGACGGCCTGTTCTTCGCCGCCGGCAAGGAGGCGCAGGCGGCCAAGCTCGCCGGCCTCGCCCGGACGCGCGTGGCCGAACAGCTCGGCCTCATCGACCCCAAGCGCTTCGAGTTCTGCTGGATCGTCGACTTCCCGATGTTCGAGTGGGATGAGGACAACAAGAAGGTCGACTTCAGCCATAACCCGTTCTCGATGCCCCAGGGCGAATTGGAGGCGCTCGAGACGAAGGATCCGCTCGACATCCTCGCCTACCAGTACGACATCGTCTGCAACGGCGTGGAACTGTCGTCGGGGGCGATCCGGAACCATCGGCCCGAGATCATGTACAAGGCGTTCGAGATCGCAGGCTATACGCGCGAGGACGTGGACAAGAACTTCGCCGGCATGATCAACGCGTTCAAGTTCGGCGCGCCCCCGCATGGCGGCTCCGCGCCGGGGATCGACCGCATGGTGATGCTGCTTGCCGACGAACCCAACATCCGCGAGGTCATCACCTTCCCGATGACGCAGAAGGCGGAGGACCTGATGATGGGCGCGCCAAGCTATGTCTCGGCGAAGCAGCTTCGCGAACTCAACCTGCGCTCGACGGCGGAGACGCCGGACCTGGCCAAGGCCGTCGCGCCCGGCGCGGGCTGAGAGGAAGCGACGTCAGCGGGCCCGCTTTGCGCCCGCGCTTTTCCGGCGGCGGGAGGCAGAAGGCGGGGCGAGAGGAGTGTCGCCGGTCAGCGCGGCGAGGCGGTCGGCGATGATCGCCTCCCGTTTGAGCGCGGCGATCTCCGGTGATGGCACGCAGGTGTCCACCGCGCCGCGACCACTCGCTCCGCCAGCCTCCTCGAGAACACGGCCGAACCTGGTCTCCGCCTGTGCGACCTTCCTCGCCATGCGGTCCTCGATCGGCGCATTGGTGTCCGCAACGGCGACGGCCGCACTCTGCCCCTTCCGGAACGCGACCAGCTCCTCCCTCATCTGCTGCCGGCGTCGGGTCAGCTCCTCGACCGCCCGCTCCAATCGTTCTTCGTCGACGACGGCCTGGCGTCGCACGGCGTCGAGCGCTGCGATCTGTTCCTCCAGATCGACCTGACGTGCGATCGTCGCCTTGGCGAGGTCGGGTCGCTGCCGTGCCAGCGCGAACCGCGCCTGTTCATCAAGCGCGCCATGCTCTTCCCGAAGGCTCTTTAACCGCCCCTCGGCATTGCGCCCGCGCGCTTGCGCGGTTTCACGTTCGACCACCAGCCGATCGATCGCGCGGTCAGCGTCCCGCATCGCCTCCCGCATCAGGCCGGTGCTGCTGGCGCGTTCGACGCTGCTGACCGCACTATCCAGCCCGGCGGACACGACGCGCTGCACGCGTGCGAAGATCGAGCCACCCATCTGCGCCCCCAATGCCGGCCCATGCCGGTTCCGGCCTCTGGCGTAGGTGCAAGCCGCTTAAGCCACGGTAAAGCGTGCTGGCGGCGCCGGGCCATCCATGCCATCTCCGTGGCCGAACACGCCAAGGGAGGGGCATGCTCGAACATCAGCTCGAACCTGCCAGACCGACCCTAACGCGCAGCCTCGGCACCTGGGGCGTCCTTTTCCTGACATTGTCGGTCGCCACCCCCGCAAGCTCGGTCTTCGTGATCGTCCCCGGCATGTTCCAGATCGCGGGCACGGGCGCGGTCTGGGCGATGCTGCTGGCCGGCGTCGTGTGCGTCGCGACCGCGCTCATCTATGCCGAGCTCTCCTCGGCCTGGCCCGCGGCAGGCGGCGAGTATGTGGCCGTCGCGCGCACGCTCGGACCTTCAGCCGGGTTCGTGATGTTGGGTGTCAACATGTTCAACAACCTGCTGTTTCCTCCTGTAGCCGGGCTGGGCGTGGCAGCGGTGCTGGGCGCGGTGGTTCCCGGCCTGCCTCCGGTCCCGGTCGCGGTCGGCGTGGTCTTTGCGGCGGCGCTGGTGGCGGTGCTGCGCGTTCGGGTGAATGCCTGGCTTACCGGCGTCTTCCTGGCCGTGGAGCTGGTCGCCCTGCTGGCCGTCGCCGCGCTTGGGCTGGGCGGAGCGGAGCGGCCGATCCTCGACTTCCTCACCGCCCCGGTCATGCCGATCGGAGATGGGCTCGCGCCCGCGTCGCCAACCGCAATCGGGCTCGCCGCCTCCATCGCGATCTTCGCCTTCAACGGCTATGGCGCGGCGGTATATTTCGGCGAGGAGATGCTGGACGCCCCCCGCCGGATCGCGCGCGCGATCCTGGCAGCGCTTGTGCTCACGCTGCTTTTCGAAGGTCTCCCCACCATCGCCGCCCTGGCGGGCGCGGCGGACCTCCACACGCTGCTTACCGCGGATGACCCGTTCGGCCTGATCGCGCGACAGTTGGGCGGCGATGGGTTCGCCGGCGTCCTGGCCATCGCGGTCGTGGTCGCGATCGTGAATGCGATCATCGCCTCCGTCCTGGCCGGCGCCCGCTTCTTCTACGCCACCGGGCGCGACGGAGCGTGGGGCCGGCCGGTCGACCCTTGGCTCGCGTCCGTCCACCCGCGCCTCGGCTCCCCGTGGGCGGCCACGCTGCTGGTTGGCGCGGTCGGGATCGCCTGCTGCTTTCTCCCGCTCTCCTTTCTGCTGGTGCTGAGCGGTAGCGGGCTTGTCGCCATTTACGCAGGGATCGCGCTCGCCGCGATCGCAGGACGGCGGACCGGTGCGACCGCGCACGCGCCCTATCGCATGCCGCTCTATCCGCTCGCGCCGATCGTCACGCTTCTGGCCCTGGCCTTCGTCGTCTGGACCAGCTGGGCGGACCTGGAGGAGGGGCGCCCCGCATTGATCGCCACGGCGGCCCAGATCGCCGCCGCCGCGCTCTACTATCGATGGGTCGTCCGCCGGCGTGGCGGCTGGTCGATCCATCCGGGTCTGGAGCCCAGCGGCTGATCAGGCCGCCTGGAAGATCCCGTTCTTGCCCAGCACGCGCAGCGTTCCGTCGGCAATCGCGAACACCGCGCCATGGATCGTAAGCGTTCCGGCCTCGACGCGCTCGCGCACGAAGGGGAAGGTCATCAGGTTTCGCATCGACACGCGCACGCCTTCCTGCTCCAGCGCGCGTTGCCCCTCGTCCCCCGTTCCGTGCTGCGAGGCCACCCGCTCGCGAGCCTCGTCGAGAAGGGAAATCCAGTCCGCGACGAAACCGCCTTCGCCGCGCTCCGCACCCGCCAGGCTGCGGGTCAGCGCCGCGTTGACGCCGCCGCACGCGCCATGGCCGAGCACCACGATCTCCTCGACCTTCAGCTTCGTGACCGCGAACTCCAGCGCGGCGGACACGCCGTGCAGTCCGCCGCCCGTTTCGTAGGGAGGAACCAGGTTGGCGACGTTGCGAACGACGAAAACCTCGCCCGGGCGGCTGCCGAAGATGGTGGCGGGCTCCACCCGGCTGTCGGAGCAGGCGATCACCATCACCTTCGGCGCTTGCCCAGTGGCCAGCTCTTCCCAGCGGGACCGTTCCTGGCGCCACTCGGTGCCGCGGAATCGGTGATAGCCGTCGATCAGATCGGTAAAGAGGGTCACGGTCGTCCTCGCGTTGTTTCGCCTGCAGCCAGTCGCTATCTGCGCCGGTATGAACGAAGCTCAATCGGTGACGGCTCCCGCCCGTCAGCGCAAGCCCGACTGGATCCGCGTCAAGGCCCCGACCTCGGTCGGGGTGGGCGAGACCCGCAAGCTCATGCGTCGCCTGGGCCTCGCCACGGTATGCGAGGAGGCGGCCTGCCCCAACATCGGCGAGTGCTGGACCAAGAAGCACGCGACGGTGATGATCCTGGGCGACACCTGCACCCGAGCCTGCGCCTTCTGCAATGTGAAGACCGGCATGCCGCGTGCGGTCGATCCGCTGGAGCCGGAGCATGTCGCGGTCGCCGCGGCGGAGCTCGGCCTGACCCACATCGTCGTGACCAGCGTCGATCGCGACGATCTGCCCGACGGCGGGGCGAGCCAGTTCGTCAAGGTGATCGAGGCGTTGCGACGGAACACGCCGTCGACCACCATCGAGATCCTTACCCCCGACTTCCGCAACAAGCACGAGCGTGCGGTGGAGGCGATCGTTGCCGCCCGACCCGACGTGTACAACCACAATCTGGAGACGGTGCCGCGTCTTTACCCGACCATACGGCCGGGCGCGCGCTATTATGCGTCGCTACGGTTGCTCGAGTCGGTGAAGCGCCACGATCCGTCCATCTTCACCAAGTCGGGGGTCATGCTCGGGCTGGGCGAAGAGCGGCTGGAGGTCCATCAAGTCATGGACGACATGCGCTCCGCCGATGTCGATTTCCTCACCATGGGCCAGTATCTCCAGCCGACTCCGCGCCATGCCAAGGTTGCCGAGTTCGTCGCGCCCAAGGCGTTCGACGCCTATGCCGCGATCGGTCGTGCGAAGGGCTTTCTGCTCGTCGCCGCCTCGCCATTGACCCGTTCGAGCTACCACGCGGGTGATGATTTCGCGAAGATGAAGGCGGCGCGCGAGGCGCAGCTCAGCCGTGCCTAGCCATCACGAGGTTCGCCACCTGCCATATACGGCGGAACAGATGTTCGACCTGGTGGCGGACGTGCGGCGCTACCCTGAGTTTCTGCCTTGGGTGGTCGCGATGCGCGTGAGGCGGGACACTGCGGCGGAGACGGTCGCCGACATGATCGTCGGGTTCAAGGGCCTGCGGGAGACCTTCACCTCGCGCGTCACCAAGAGCCGCCCCGGAACCATCCATGTCGACTATCTGGACGGTCCGCTCAAATATCTCAGAAACGATTGGAAGTTCGCGCCCGAACCGAACGGATGCGCGGTCGACTTTCAGGTCGACTTCGCGTTCAAGAACCGGGTGTTCGAGGCGCTGGCGGGGCAGGTGTTCGGAACGGCGCTGCGCCGCATGATCGGCGCGTTCGAGGCGCGGGCGGCGGCGCTCTACGGCAGCAGCAGTTCGAGCGCGCAAAGCGCCGCCTGAAGCCGGATCCCGCCGCGGCCGTTGTTGTCGAACGTCTTGCGGTCGGCATGGACGTCCGACGGATCCTGCCCCTTGACCGCGCGGGCGAACACGACGGTGCCGACCGGCTTGCGCTCGCTGCCGCCGCCTGGTCCGGCGATGCCGGTGATCGCGACGGCTACGTCGGCCTCGCTCCTGGCAAGCGCCTGCTGGGCCATGCTCCAGGCGGTCGCGATCGACACCGCGCCGAATGTTTCGATCACGTCGGTGCTGACCTTCAGCATCCCCGACTTCGCCTCATTGGAATAGGTGACGAAGCCCGCCTCGAACACGTCGGACGCGCCGGGCAGCTCGGTCAGCGCCGCCGACACGAGACCGCCGGTGCAGCTCTCCGCCACCGCGATCCGGCGACCGACGGCGCGGTTCGCCTCGATCGTCCGCTGCGCCGCCGCGACCAGCTCCGGGGGAAGCAGCGTGTCCATCAGCGCGCCGCCGGGCACAGCGGCAGGTCGGGCGTGCGCGCGCCGCCCGCCGCGCGCCGCGCCTGGGCGTGGCCGATGGCGGTCACGATCACGCTCGCAGCGTTGCGCGGCGGCAGCGGTTCCAACGCGGTCGCCAGCCGGTCGATCGTGGGGCAGTCCTGCGTCGCCACCCGCCCGGCGATCAGCGGCGCGATCAGGCTGGTGAGCAGCGGGCGCGCCACGTCCGAGCCGAGCAGCGCCTCGGCGGACGGATTGAGCTTGATGATCGCGCTTCGCGCCGCCGGCCAGGCCCGCGCGGCCTCGGCATCGTAGCGCTGGAGCATGGGGCTCTCGGATCGCCGCAGCAGGCTGGTCGGCGGCAGCGCGGCCGCGCAGGTCGCGCCGGTCTGGCGGATGATCTCCGGCAGGGCGACCAACGTCACCGCCTCCGCCTCCGCCTGGGCCAGGCACGCGCGCGGCTGCTGCACCGGCCCGGCCAGCGCAGCCGCGAGCGCCAGGAGCTTCAGCATTGGCCGGACAGCCGCACGGTGGCGCAAGCCTGGGCGGCGATCCCCTCGCCACGGCCGGTGAAGCCCAGCCGCTCGGTCGTGGTCGCCTTGATGCTGACGCGGTCGGGAGTGAGCCCGAGCAGTTCCGCGATCCGCGCCTGCATGGCCGCGCGGTGCGGCCCGATCTTGGGCGCTTCGCAGATGAGCGTCAGGTCGACGAAGGCGATCTCGCCTCCACGCTCGGCGATCAGCGCGGCCGCATGGGTCAGGAACTGGTGCGACGCAGCGCCCCTCCACTGCATGTCGCTGGGCGGGAAATGCGTGCCGATGTCGCCGGCGGCGATCGTGCCGAGCAGCGCGTCGGTCAGGGCATGCAGCGCCACGTCGGCGTCCGAATGGCCCGACAGCCCGCGATCGTGTGGGATCCGCACGCCGCCCAGCCACAGCTCCTCGCCAGCCTCGAGCCGGTGCACATCAAAGCCGGTGGCGCTGCGCCACTCCCACCCGGCGCGCGCCTCGGCGGCGGCGAAGTCCTCTGGGTGCGTGACCTTCTCCAGCATGGGGTCGCCTTGCACCAACGCCACCGCCTCGCCAAGCCGTCGCACCATCTGGGCGTCGTCGGTCGGCTCCTCGCCCGTCCAGTTCTGGTGCGCCCGGCGCAGCGTGGCCGTGTCGAACCCCTGCGGGGTCTGGACGCGCCACAGCCCTTCGCGGCTCACCACGTCCGCCAGGGTCGGGCCACCCCGCGCCAGCGTGTCCACGACCGGCAGCGCCGGCGTCGCGCCAAGGGATGTGTCGAGCGCGCCCAGCACCCGATCGATCACCGCTGCGGGCAGGAAAGGGCGGGCGGCGTCGTGCACCAGCACCCGGTCGGCGGAGACGGAGGCCAGGCCGTTCGCCACCGAGGCGCGCCGGGTGGCGCCGCCCGGGACGAGGACCGCGTCGGCCAGCACTGCGCGCGCCTGATCCTCCGCGCCCGGCGCGACGATCACCACGATCTCGCCGACCGCCGGGTGTCGCGCGAAGGCTTCATGGCTGTGCGCCAGCATCGGCCGGCCCGCGACGCGCGCGAACTGCTTCGGGACCGCGCCGCCGGCACGGACGCCCGACCCGGCGGCGACGATGATGGCGGCGACGCTCATGTCGGCGCGCTACTCCGGCCATCGCCTTGCCGCAACGGCGCTCTCCCGCTATGGGCTGCTCGTTTCTTGAGCACCTCCATGCGCACCCTTGCTCCCCTCCAGATCGGCCCTGTCCGCATCGACACGCCGGTGATCCTGGCGCCGATGACCGGCGTCAGCGACTTGCCGTTCCGCCGCCTGGTGCGCCGCTTCGGTTCCGGACTGAACGTGACGGAGATGATCGCGAGCCAGGCGGCGATCCGCGAGACGCGGCAGTCTCTCCAGAAGCTCGCCTGGGACCGGATCGAGGAGCCCGTGTCGATGCAGCTGGTCGGCTGCACGCCCTGGGAAATGGCCGAGGCCGCGCGGCTGGCCGAGGATCGCGGCGCTGCGATCGTCGACATCAACATGGGCTGCCCGGTCCGAAAGGTCACGAACGGTGACGCCGGCTCGGCGCTGATGCGCGACCTGAAGCACGCCGGCGCGATCATCGAGGCGGTGGTGAAGGCCGTCTCGGTCCCGGTCACGCTCAAGATGCGGATGGGCTGGGACCATGCGAGCCTCAACGCGCCCGAACTGGCCCGCATCGCGCAAGATCTGGGCATCCGGATGGTTACCGTCCACGGCCGCACCCGCAACCAGATGTACAAGGGCTCTGCCGACTGGGCGTTCGTCCGCGGCGTGAAGGACGCAGTCTCCGTGCCCGTGATCGTCAACGGCGACATCTGCGGGATCGAAGATGCGGAGACCGCGCTCGACCAGTCGGGCGCCGACGGCGTGATGATCGGTCGCGGCAGCTATGGCCGGCCCTGGCTGTTGCATCAGGTGATGGAGTGGTTCCGATCGGGCCGGACGGTCGCGGATCCGACGCTCGACGAACAATATGATGTCATCACCGCGCACTATGCCGACATGCTCGAGCACTATGGCAACGTGACCGGCGTCAACATGGCGCGCAAGCATATCGGTTGGTACACCAAGGGCCTGCCCGGCTCGGCCGAGTTCCGGAACGCCGTCAACCAGGAGCCCGACCCGGTGCGGGTGCAGGCCATGCTGGCCGAGTTCTACGCGCCCTGGCGCCGGCGTGCCGCCGCCTGATGCGGCCGACCTGGTCGCCGCACTCCCTGTCGCGGTGCTGCTGGTCGATCCCGAAGGCCTCGTCCGTGCCGCAAACGCCGCGGCTGAGGAGCTGCTCAACCAGTCCGCGCGGCTGATGCACGGCCAGGCGCTGGCCTCGCTCCTGCCGCTCCCCGACAGTCCGGGGCGGAGCGGCCCCATGGCCGTCTATGACCTGGGTGTCACGACCGCGCGCGGGCAGGAGCTGCGCGTCGATTACATGGACGGCGACCTGCCGGACCATCCGGGCTGGCGGGCGGTGACCCTCCACGCCGCGGCGCCGCGGCGGCTGGCCCATCCGGCCGGAGCCCGGGCGGCGATCGGCGCGGCCGCGATGCTGGCTCACGAGATCAAGAACCCCCTATCGGGCATCCGGGGCGCGGCGCAGTTGATCGGCGGCGGCGAGCTTCCCCGGCTGATCGTGAGCGAGGTCGATCGCATCGCGGCGCTGATCGACCGCATGGCGGAGTTCAGCGACACGCGCCCGCTCGCCACCGGGCCCACGAACATCTACCCCGTCATCGAGCATAGCCTGACGCTCGCGCGTGCGGGCTTCGCGAGCGGCGTGCCGATCGAGGAGCGGTTCGATCCTTCCCTGCCGGCCGCCGTCGTCAACCGCGACGCGCTGACCCAGATCCTGCTCAACCTGCTGAAGAATGCCTGCGAGGCGACCCAGGACCTGCCTACGCCGCGCATGGTCGTGACGACGGCGTACCGGCCCGGGCTGGCGGCCAGCGTCGCGGACCGGCCGCGGCAGCCGTTGCCGATCGAGATCTGCGTGCTCGACAACGGACCGGGCGCGCCCGCCGAGATCGCGGAGCATGTGTTCGAGCCCTTCGTCTCGGGCCGCCCAGAGGGGCAGGGGCTTGGCCTGCCGCTGGTGGACAAGCTGGTCCGCGACATGGGCGGGCTGGTGCAGTTCGCGCGGGAGGGTACGCCGCCCTGGACCGTTCTGCGTCTGCTTCTACCAAGGGCCGGCGCATGAGTCGGGTGCTCGTCGTCGACGACGACGCATCTGTCCGGACCGTGATCGCCCAAGCGCTGCGCCGGGCAGGACATGACGTCATGACGGCCGACAGCCTCTCCGCCGCCGGTCGGGCGCTGGCAAGCGGCGCTCCCGACGTCCTCGTGACGGACGTGGTGCTGCCGGACGGGGATGGGCTGGACCATGCCAGGCGGGTGGCGGAGCGCTTTCCCGACCTGCCGGTCATTGTACTCTCCGCGCGCAACACGCTGTCGACCGCCGTACGCGCGACGGAGGCGGGCGCCTATGAGTATCTGCCCAAGCCGTTCGACCTCGATGCGCTCACGCTCGCGGTCGCCGCTGCCGCCGCGCGGCGTGGCGAGCGAACCGAGCAGGTCTGGGCTGAGGAGGAGGGCGGTCTTCCGCTGCTCGGCCGCTCGCCCGCGATGCAGGCGGTCTATCGGGTCATCGCCCGCGTGGTCGGCACCGACCTGACGGTCCTGGTCACGGGCGAGTCGGGGACGGGCAAGGAGCTGGTGGCGCGCGCGCTCCACGATCTGGGCCCCCGTCGTGCGGCACCCTTCGTCGCCATCAATATGGCCGCGATCCCGCGCGAGCTGATTGAGGCGGAGCTGTTCGGCTATGAGCGCGGCGCTTTCACCGGCGCGGCGCAGCGCACCGCGGGCCGGTTCGAACAAGCCGCTGGCGGCACCTTGTTCCTGGACGAGATCGGCGACATGCCGCTCGAGGCGCAGACCCGGCTCCTGCGAGTCTTGCAGCAAGGGGAGTTCAGCCCGGTCGGGGCGCCTCGTCCGGTCAAGGCGGATGTGCGGATCGTCGCTGCGACCAATCGCGATCTCGCCGCGCAGGTGACGCAGGGCGCCTTCCGCGAAGACCTGTTCTACCGTCTGAACGTCGTGCCTATCGCCCTACCTCCTCTACGGGAGCGCCGGGACGATGCGGGCCTGCTCGCGCGCCACTTCCTGGAAGGGGCCGCCGCCCAGGGCCTGCCCCGCCGCCATCTCGCTCCGGACGCTGCCGACGTGCTGGCGCTGCACGATTGGCCCGGCAACGTCCGGGAACTCGAGAACCTGATGCGGCGGCTCGCGGTGCTCTCGCGCGACGAGGTGATCGGGGCCGACACCGTCCGGGTGATGCTCGGCGGTGCGACGGAGGAGGCGGAGCTGTCGCTGGACACCGCCGTTCGCTTGCTGATCGAACGCATCGAGCGGTCCGAACCCGCGGTGCTGGAGAGCGGCGAGCTCTACGACCGCGTCCTGGCCGAGGTGGAACGACCGCTCATTGCGGCGATGCTGCAGCGCCACGGCGGCAATCAGCTCAGGGCCGCCAAGGCGCTGGGGCTCAATCGCAACACGCTGAAAAAGCGGATGGATAGCTTGGGTATCACGCCGCGCATGTAGCATCCGGCCCGCCATGATTGTGCTTTCCTTGCAACAGTGGAGGCTGTAGCGAGGCTGGCGATGGCGTCGGTGGTTGCAACTGCGGCGGAGCGGGGGAAGCGGCCCTCCGGCTCCGCTTGGTCGCCGATCGCCCGCGCGCTGGCCGTCACGTTGATCGTCGCGATCGCGACCGGCAGCTATCTGACGCTCAGCCGGCAGGGGGCGGACGCGCGGCTGTTCGACCCTGTGTTCATCGCGCTGATTCTGGTCGTCAATCTGGTCGCCGGCTCGGTGCTGCTGGTGCTGATCGGCCGTGCCATCGCACGGCGGCGGGCGGCGCGCACGGTCGGGACCGGCGGGCGACTGCATGTCCGTCTCGTGGCGCTGTTCTCCATGGCGGCAGCGATCCCGATGATCCTGGTCGCGATCACGGCCTCGCTGCTGTTCCAATTCGGTGCGTCGTTCTGGTCGTCCGGCCGCGCGCAGGCGATGCTGGGGAACACGCGCGCGCTGGTCGAGGGGAATTACCGCCGCGAGGTGGACAGCGTCGCGGCCGAGGTCAGGACGATGAGCGGCGACCTGGCCAATGCCTTGGCGGCCGTGTCGCTGGAAAGCGACATCTTTCAGCAGTTCCTGGGCGAGCAGGCTTACCGGCGCGAGCTGTCGGACGCCATCATCCTGCGGGCGGGTCAGCGCGAGCCGCTCGCCCTCGTCAACCCGTACAAGCGCTCCTTCGTCGATGTGGCGACACCGGCGGCCCGGCGTGCGCTCGATGCGGGGCGGCCCTATGTCCTGACCGACGAGCCGGGTCGGATCGGGGTTTTAGTGAAGCTGTCCTACGGCGCGAACACCTATCTGTATGGGTCTCGAATCCTTCAGGAACAGTTGGCCGATCAGGTGCGGCGGAGCGAGGCGATCGCCCGTGACTATCAGGCTCTTCAGGCACGATCCCGTTCGCTGCAGCTCCGGTTCAATCTGGCGCTGCTCGCCATTTCGCTGCTGATCGTCGGGTTCGCCGTCTGGATCGCGCTGCAGGTAGCGGATCGCCTGGTCCGCCCGGTCGGGGAGCTGGTCGGGGCGGCAAGACAGGTGGCGGACGGCGATCTCTCCGCGCGCGTGCCCGAACGTCGGGAGCGCGACGAACTCGGCACGCTATCCGTCGCATTCAACACGATGACCGGCCGGATCCAGCAACAGAATGCGGCGCTCGACCAACGCCGGGCTCTGATCGAGGCGGTGATGGCGGGCGTATCCGCCGGCGTGGTGGCGACAGGCGCGGACGGGCGGATCACCTTGTGCAACAGCTCGGCCGTACGGCTGCTGGGCGTGTCCGATATGGTCGGTCGCTCCTTGGCGGAGGTCGCACCGGCGCTGGAGCAGCTGGTGCAGGATCGGGAACGTGAGGCGATCCTGCAGATCGGCCCGGATGGGGAGGCGCGCACGCTGGCCGTCCGGATGCAGCGGGGTGGGGCGGGGGTCATCCTCACCTTCGACGACATCACCCAGCAGCAGCAGGATCAGCGACGCGCGGCGTGGTCGGACGTCGCACGACGCATCGCGCACGAGATCAAGAACCCGCTGACCCCCATCCAGCTCGCCGCCGAGCGTCTCCAGCGTCGGTACGGCGGCAAGGTCGCGGCCGGCGATACGACATTCCAGCGGCTGACCGACACGATCGTCCGTCAGGTCGGCGACCTACGGCGCATGGTCGACGAATTCTCCGCTTTCGCACGCATGCCCAAGCCCGAGTTCCATCCGGAGCCGCTGGTCGAGCTGGCGCGCCAGGCGTTGTTCCTGCACGAGGTCGCGCATCCGGAAATCCGCTTCGGGCTGGACGCACCGGAGCCGTCGCCGGTGTTGGTGTGTGACCGCCGGCTGATCGGTCAAGCCCTGACCAACCTGGTCAAGAACGCGGTCGAGGCGATCGAGGCGCGCGGCGGGGAAGGGGGGGAGGTCTCGATCCGCATCGCCGAGCGTGGGGCGGAGCTGGAGGTCAGGGTGGCGGACGACGGCATCGGGCTTCCCGCCGACCGCGACCGGATCGTCGAGCCATACGTAACGACGCGGTCCAGGGGTACCGGCCTGGGCCTCGCGATCGTGAAGAGGATCGTCGAGGAACATGCGGGAACCATGACCTTTTCCGATCGACCCGGCGGGGGAGCCGAAGTCGCGATCATCTTCGATACCCACCGCGTGGGGGCGGCCAACATGGCGGACCCTGACCTGATCTCGTTTGGGACCTGAACGACATGGCGCTCGATATTCTGGTGGTGGACGACGAGCAGGACATCCGGGAGCTGGTGGCCGGCGTGCTCGAGGACGAGGGGTATGGGACCCGGAGCGCGGCCGACAGCGACGGCGCGCTGGAGGCGATCGCGACCCGGCGGCCGAGCCTGGTCCTGCTCGACGTCTGGCTTGCCGGTTCGCGGCTCGACGGGCTTGAGCTGCTGGACGAGATCAAGCGGCGCGACCCGTCGTTGCCGGTGCTGGTCATCTCCGGTCACGGCAATCTCGACACCGCCGTCGCGGCGATCCGGAAGGGCGCGGCCGATTTCATCGAGAAGCCGTTCGAGGCGGAGCGTCTGCTCCTGATGGTCGCGCGCGCGACGGAGACCGAACGCCTGCGGCAGGAGCTGGCGTCGCTGCGCGCCTCTGCCGGCCGGGACGTGGACCTGACGGGCAGCTCGGGGGCGATCAACGCGGTCCGGGCGACGCTGAAGCGGGTCGCCGCAACGGGCAGCCGCGTGCTGATCACGGGGGCGGCGGGCGTCGGCAAGGAGGTGGCCGCGCGTCTGCTGCACGGCTGGAGCAATCGCAACGCGGCGCCCTTCATCATCGTGTCAGCGGCGCGCATGACGCCGGAGCGGGTCGAGGAAGAGCTGTTCGGGGTGGAGGAGGGGGGCGACCTCGTCCGGCCGGGGTTGCTGGAGCAGGCGCACGGCGGCACGCTCTTCCTCGACGAGATCGCGGACATGCCGATCGCGACGCAGGCCAGGATCCTGCGCGTGCTCACCGATCAGAGCTTCACGCGCGTCGGGGGCACGCGCGTGGTGAAGGTGGACGTGCGCGTCGTATCCGCCACCGCCCGCGACCTGACCGACGAAATCGCGGCCGGCCGTTTCCGGGAGGACCTGTTCTACCGCCTCAACGTGGTCCCCGTGAACCTGCCGGCGCTGGCCGATCGGCGAGAGGATATTCCGGCGCTCGCGAACTACTTCGTCGCCCATTACGCGGCGGAGCGGCGGGTGCCGACGCCCGAGATCGCCGCGGACGCCATGGTGGCGCTGCAGTCCTACGACTGGCCGGGCAATGTCCGTCAGCTCCGCAACGTGATCGAGCGGACGATCATCCTGACGCCGGGCGATCGGATCGGCCGGATCGATCTCGACCTGCTGCCGACCGAGGTGCTGGGCGGGCAGGCGGAGATGGCGGGTGCGGGCGCGATCATGGGCGCGCCGCTGCGCGAGGCCCGCGAGACGTTCGAGCGCGAGTATCTGCGGGTGCAGATCCGCCGGTTCTCCGGCAACATCTCACGCACCGCGAGCTTCATCGGGATGGAGCGCTCGGCGCTGCACCGCAAGCTGAAGCTGC
>ERZ1066118.793-NODE-793-length-25092-cov-15.138715_pt1 | contig 25092 bp, 23 predicted proteins | sample MGYA00382765_ERZ1066118 | MGnify/ENA primary metagenome ERZ1066118 (study PRJEB33369, sample SAMEA5778348) | biofilm metagenome | biome: Industrial cooling water; feature: Water cooling tower basin; material: Biofilm | place: United Arab Emirates | collected...
CGCCTGCGACGGGCGGCGCGGCGGCGCCGACCGACCCGGCCGCCGGCGGGGAGCGGCCGGACAAGCCGCGACGCCGGCCCCGCAGGCGGCCCCACCACGATGGGCCGCGACAGGACGCGCGCGCAGGCGGCCCCGGACGCGAAGCGGGCGCGCCAGCGCCCAGGGCGACCGCCACGGGCGAAGTCCCGGTTGCGGCTGCCGGCGACGGTGCAGCGCCGACGGAGGCGTCGTCGGCCGCGATCGGACAGGCGCCCGCAAGCCCGTCGGATGCGCCGCGTCGCCCGCCGCGCCCGGACAACGGACGCCGGCCGCGCGGACGCGACGGTGCGCCCCGGCCAGCACGACCACCGCAAGCGCCGCAGCAAGTTCAGGCGGTCGCCGAAGGTGGCGCGCCGCCCGACGCGCGCGGCCCTCGGCATCCGGGGCCCCGCTCCGGTCCGCCGCGTCCCGGGCAGGGTCGGACCGGGCCGCCACGCGGCGCCCAACAGCGCGCCGGACAGCCGGGCCAAGACCCGTCCGCGCCGCGCACCGAACCCGCCGCCGCGCTTCCGGGCCAGCCGCCGCGGCCGGGTCATCGAGGCGGGCGGCCGGATACGCGAGCACGCACCGGTGGCGACCCCCGCGCCCCGCAAGGGGGCCGCCAAGGCCAGGGCGACGCCAATGCACGCGGCCCGCGCGGCGACCGCGGCGACCGTGGCGGCCGCGACGACCGGTCCGGCGACCGCGGCGACTTCCGGCGACGGCCTTCGGAACCGGGGCGCGATGTTCGGCCGCGGCCGCAGCCAACGGGTGAATCCGCGTTGGCGCTCGCACTGAGCGCGGCGTTGAAGGCCGCACGCGGCAAGTAGGCGCCGGGCGCGGTGCCGGCCGGCATCGCGCGATCCACCTCGGGGACCTCGCGGATGGGACTGCTGATCGACGGTACCTGGCACGACCAGTGGTACGACACCGCCAGCACCGGTGGCCGCTTCCAGCGCAAGGAATCGAGCTTCCGCCATTGGGTGACGGCCGACGGCGCACCAGGTCCGTCCGGCCAGGGCGGATTCGCGGCCGAGCCGGGCCGCTACCACCTGTACGTGTCCCTGGCCTGCCCCTGGGCGCACCGCACGCTGGTGATGCGCAAGCTCAAGGGGTTGGAACGCATCATCGACGTGTCGGTGGTGCACTGGCGCATGTTCGAGCATGGCTGGACCTTCGAGGACGGCCCCGGCGTGGTGCCCGACCCGATCATGGGTGCGCGCTACCTGCACGAGCTGTACACGGCGGCCGACGCCAACTACACGGGCCGTGTAACAGTCCCCGTGCTTTGGGACCGACAGCGCGCCACCGTGGTCAGCAACGAATCCGCCGAGATCATCCGGATGATGAACTCGGCGTTCGACACCGTGGGCGCCTCGCCCGGTGATTACCACCCCGCGCGCCTGCGGGACGAGATCGACGCCCTCAACGCGCGGATCTACGACACCGTCAACAATGGCGTGTACAAGGCGGGCTTCGCGACGACACAGGCGGCCTATGACGAAGCCGTCGCACCGCTCTTCGACACCCTGGCCTGGCTCGATGCCCGGTTGGCCCCGCGCCGCTGGCTTTGCGGTGCGCAGCTGACCGAGGCCGACATTCGGCTCTTCACCACGCTGATCCGCTTCGATGCGGTGTACGTGGGTCATTTCAAGTGCAACGTGCGACGCATCGCCGACCATGCGGCGCTTTCCGGCTACCTGCGAGACATCTACCAGCTGCCGGGCGTGGCCGACACCGTGGACTTCACGCACATCAAGGGCCACTACTACGAAAGCCATCGCACCATCAACCCGACCGGCATCGTTCCGGCCGGGCCGGTGCTCGGACTGGACGCGCCGCACGGACGCGAGGCCCTTGGCGACTGAGGCGGACGCACGGCCGGTCCACGATCGCTGTAGGCGCGGCGCCCGCTCGCCAACGGCGATGCTCGCATCCGGCGGATCGTGCGGGTCCGCGGATCGCACCGGCCCGACAGGCAGAAAGTCCTATCCTTGAGGCTCGGGACGGACCATGCTATTTGCGCGCCGCTGCGGCCGCCGCGCATTCGGAGACGATGAAGACGATGACTTCGCTGCAAAGACTCGTGGAGCTCTTGCGCGTCGAGCGCCTGGAAGAGAACCTGTTCCGTGGCGTGAGCGCCGACATGGGCAGTCCGGCGGTGTTCGGTGGCCAGGTGCTCGGCCAGGCGCTGATGGCCGCGGCCACGACGGTCGATCCGGGCCGCACGGTGCATTCGCTCCATGCCTACTTCCTGCGCCCGGGCGACAAGCAGGCCCGCATCGTCTACGACGTGGACCGCAGCCGCGACGGCGGCAGCTTCACCACCCGCCGCGTGGTGGCGATCCAGCACGGGCAGCCGATCTTCAATTTCGCCGCGTCCTTCCACGTCGCCGAGCCGGGGCCGCACCATCAAGCGGCGATGCCGAAGGCAGCGGGGCCCGACGGCTTGGCGAACGAAACCGAGCTGCGCGCGCGGCTGGCGGCGCGGTTGCCGGAGCCGCACGCGACGCGGGTTGCGGGCCTGGATTGGCCCATCGAGATCCGCCCGCTCAACCCGGTCGATTTGCTCGAGCCGCCGGAATGCGAGCCCCGCAACGACGCATGGCTGCGAGCGCCGGGTCCGCTGCCGGACGACCCGCTGCTGCACCAGGCGATGCTGGCCTACGCGTCGGACTTCGGCCTCTTGCGCAGCTCGATGATGCCGCATGGGCTGTCGTTCATGCAGCCCAACCTGCAGGTGGCCAGCCTGGACCATGCGATGTGGTTCCACGCACCGTTCCGAATGGACGATTGGCTGCTCTACACCACCGACTCGCCGTGGGCCGGCGGTGCGCGCGGCTTCTGCAGGGGCAGCCTCTGGACACGCGAGGGGCAGCTGGTCGCCTCGGTCGCCCAGGAAGGGCTGGTGCGGGTGCGAACGAAGCCGCGCGGGCCTGACGCGCAACCTTGAGCAGCGTGCCGTCCGGCTCGAAGCATTCCGCAGCCGGGTTGCCGGCCCGGCTGGCCTTGGCCTCGCTCTGCGTGACGCTGCCGCTGCTCCTGTTCGCGGTGCTGCTCGCTTGGCGCCAGGGCACCGAGCTGCGCGAACGCGAAGCGCTCGCGCTCGAGCAGCGCACCGATGCCGCGGCCCACGCCGTCGGGCAGCGCGTCGCGCGTGCGGTGTCGGTGCTCCAGACGTTGGGCACATCCGCGGCGGCACGCAGCGGCGACGTCGAGCAGCTCTACGCGCAGGCTCGCCGTGTCATCGATGTCAATCCCGACGCGAGCGCGATCGGCCTGTCCCGACGCGACGGCAGCCAGGTGTTCACCACGATGCTGCCGCTGGGCACCCCGTTGCCGGCGAGCCGCGGCGCACGCTACGAACGCGCGGTCTTCGACGAGATGCGCACCGTCGTCACCCCGCTCTTCGTGCAATCGGTGAGCCAGCGCCTGGTGGCCATGGTGGCGGTCCCGCTCCGACTGGACGGGCGGGTCGCCTATTCGCTGCGCATGACGCTGCCGCCGGCCACGCTGGAAGGCTTGTTGCGGACGCAGGGCTGGCCGGCGGACTGGACCGTCTCGCTGGTGGACGACGAGGGCATGATCGCAGCGCGCCTCCCCGCCGGCGGGCGATTCGTCGGGACATTGGCCGCCGCGCCGGTGCGCGAGGCGATCGCCCGCGCGACGCCAGGCCTGATCGACGGGGACGACGAGAATGGCGTACGGATGCGGGTGCGGCTCACCCCGGTGCCTGGCACCGGATGGCACCTGGCGGTCGGCGTCGCGCGGTCGGCCTTCGGCATCGACCGCCGCCGCGGCGTCGCCAGCCTGCTCGTGGTGGGCCTTGCCAGCCTGGCGGTGGGGGCCGGCCTGGCGGCCGGATTGGCGCGTCGCGCGCTGCGGGAGGAAGCCCGGGGCGCCCGGCCAACCTTGCGGCCGGCCAATGGCGCCCGGCGTACGGACTCCCACGTCAATGGCGCGGGCGCCGCTTGCGGCGCGGAAGGCGGCGATGCCGGCACGACGGTCGACGCGCGCCTGGGGGACGGCCGGACGGACCCGCTGACCGGCCTGCCGGGCCGCGAGGTCTTCCGCGAGCAGGCGCTGGCGCTGGCGCAACGGGTCTGCGACGACCCCTCCAGGCGCCTCGCCGTGATGATGGTGGACCTGGACGGGCTGCGCGCCATCAACGATGCCTTCGGGCACGATGCCGGCGACGCGGCGGTGCAGCGCGCCGCCCGCACGCTGCGTGCCGTGCTGCGCGATGACGACGTCGCCGCGCGCTTCGGCGGCGACGAATTCGCCATCTGCATCGATTGCAGCCGGGCGGACCTCCAGGCCACCTGCCGGGGGATCGCGACACGTCTGATCGAGGGCATCGCGCAGGTCGGCCAAGGCTTGGGCTGCAGCATCGGCATCGCCGTGTCCAACGAGTCGCGCGCACCGATCGATGCGTTGGTCAGCACCGCGGAAGCGGCCATGTCGATGGCGAAGCGGTCGGGCAGCAACACCTTCCAGGTCGTCGGCCAATAGCTCGTCGAGCCTTTTTCACGAAGGCGGGCATCCGCGATGCCTGCGGGACATCTGTCGGTACCAACTCACGAGGGATCTCGATGGCGACAGGTGTGGTGAAGAACTTCAACGATGCCAAAGGTTTTGGCTTCATCCAGCCGGACGACGGCGGCAAGGACGTGTTCGTCCATTTCTCCGGCATCACCGGGGGTGGCTTCCGCAGCCTCCAAGAAGGCCAGAAGGTGGAATTCACGGTGACGCAGGGCGCTAAAGGGCCCCAGGCGGAGAACGTCAAGGTTCTCTGACGGCAGCGACGGCGGGGCCGCCTTCACGGCCTTGCCGTCTCGCCGTCTCGCTTTCTGTCGCTGGCCCGCAGCCCTCTCCTGGGCCGGGTGACCCCGGTCGGGCGGAGCCTGCCTGCGTGTCGCGATCGGCCCGGGAAATTTGCCCTTGGACCGTAACTTGCAACGATCAAGGCTCGATGCCAGCCGTTCGGGCGCCGATTCGGGCGGCTGACGACGGCAAACAAGACAGGAGCATTCCCATGAAAAATTCCACCCTTCCCATCCGCAAGTCGGTTGCCGCGCTGGCCGCTGCCTTCGGCGCCCTGCTGGTCGTTCCGGCCGCCGACGTTGCCGCGCAGCAGCAGCCGGCTGAACGTCGTGCGCAATCGGCTGCGACCAATGCGCAGCAAGGCGGCACCCAGACCATGCAGAACGCGCGGCAGATGCGCGCGAGCAAGGTGCTCGGCCTGAACGTGCGCAACGCCAAAGGCGAGGATCTCGGCCACGTCAAGGACTTGATCATCGACACCAACAGCCAACGGGTGCGCTACGCGGTGCTGTCGTCGGGCGGCTTCCTGGGCGTGGGCGACAAGCTCTTCGCTTATCCGGTGCAAGCGTTCCAGACGTCGGCCGACCGTGACGACCTGGTCCTGAACGTCGACCGCGAGCGCCTGCGCGACCTGCCCGGCTTCGACACGAACGCCTGGCCGGCCGACCTGGGCGGCTACGCGGGCTCGGTCGACCGTTTCTTCGCCCGCCTCGGCATCGGCGACAACCGCGGCACGGTGACGCGCAACGACGGCGACGCGGTGGGCCGCAACGATGGCGACCCGCGCCCGGACTCGATCACCCGCAATGACGCGGCGGGCAGCCCGCCGGCCGCGCGCGGCACCACCCAACGCGAACAGGCCGCCAACGCGCAGGGCACCAGCCGCGCCGGGACCACCCGCGGCGACGACATCGCGCGCAACCCCAATTTGCAGCGGGCGAGCTGGCTGATCGGCCGAAACATCAACGACGCTGGCAACCGTAATGCCGGCGAGATCGAGGACCTTGTCGTCAGCATGGCCGATGGCCGCGTGCGCGCCGTGGTGGTCGATTTCGACAAGGCCTGGTCGCCGGACGACAAGATGCTGATGCTGCCGATGAGCGCGTTCCGGTTCGGTGGCGGCAAGGACCAGCAGCCCGTGCTGACCCTGGCGCGTGACCGCATCGACATGAAGCGCGGTTTCGACGACAACGCCTGGCCCGACCTGAACGATGCGCGCTGGCGCGCCGACAACGACCGCTGGATCGCCGGCGTCGACGGTGACGTGCGCTCCGGTGCCAGCGCCGCGGGTGCCGGCGCAGCGGCTGCCGCGGGCGCTGCGGGCGAGCGCATCCGCGACGGTGCGCGGGCCGCGGGCAACGCGGTGCGTGAAGGTGCTCGGGAGACGCGGGAAGCGGTGCGCGAAGGCACGCGCGAGACGCGCGAGGCTGCGCGCGAGACCCGAGAGGGCGCGCGCGAGACGACCAACCGCTGACGCACTGCAGTCGGGGCCCGTCGCGCGAGCAATGCGACGGGTTCCCGCCGGACCACCGTAGCGCCCGTCGAATTCATCCAGCCGGCTCGATTCCAGCCCCGTCATCGCGTCTGGCGGGCGGCATGGACGACTTCGACCACATCCTGCCGTGCCGAGCCGACCTGCGGGCCGCTGACGATGGTAGCTTCACGGGCTGAAGAACATCCGGGGATCCGATGCACTCGTCGCGCTCGTCGTGGCGGCCGCGGCGCTCGCCGCTTGCCGCCAGCCTGCTCGCTCTCGTCCTCGTCGGCGCGGGTTGCACCACGCCGACCGGCCCGACGCCGCCCTCCGGCATGGAAGTGCCGCCCACCACGCGTCCCGGGCCGGGCGTGCCTCCACCGGACGCCACGCCACCCACCGCGCCGGCGCAGGATCCGCGATTGGCGGCCTTGGCGGCCGACCCGCTCTTGTGCAAGAGCGCCAGCGAGTGCGCCACCTTCTGGACCCGAGCGCAGGCGTGGGTGTCGAGGCACTCCGCGATGGCCATCGTGTCGACGACGGACGCGTTGATCGAGACGCTGCCGCCCAACGCTCCGGGCAAGCTCGGCTTCCGCGTCGTTCGCGAGCCGATCGGTTCGGGCCGATCGCGCATCGCCATCGCCACTGCATGCCACGGCGGCTGCACCGTCGAGGTCCGCACCGCCGCCACCCAGGCCTTCAGGCGTTATCTGCGCACCGGCTCCTGAGCGTCCTGGCGCAGCAGTCCCGACACGATCGCGTCCCAGTCCGCCGCCGACAGGTGCGCCAGCCAGTCGTTGTGGCCCGCCGCGGCCAGCTCCCGGTAGCGTGCCTGCGGATGCCGGCGCGCCAGCGCGCGAGCCTGCTCCACCGGCACGATGTCGTCGAGCGCAGCGCCGACCATCACCACCGGCGCGCCGCGTGACAGCGCTGCCGTCAGCCGCTCCATGGTTTCCATGCGACCGGTGGCCAGCCATCGCACCGGCAGCCATGGAAAGTGATGCGCCGCCATGGCACGGAACGAAGCCCATGGCGTCACCAACAGGAAGGCGTCGACCGTGGGGTCGTCGGCGCGCGTGGCCGCCACCGCCGCCCCCAGCGAGTAACCCGCGAGCACGATCGGCCCGCCCCAGCGCTCGCGCGCCAGCGCGGTGACCCGAACGGCGTCCTCCAGGATCGCATCCAGCGAGGCGATGCCACCACGCCCGCAGTAGCCGGGGTATTCCGAGGACACCACGCGCAATCCGCGACGAGCCAGCGCGGCGGCCAGGAGACCGTGGTCCTGCGCGCAGCCGGCGTTGCCATGGAACACGACCACCGTGCCGCGGGCGGGGGATCGGTCCGGCTCCCGCAGCCATCCGACGGCGGCGCCCTCGCGGTCTCGCAGGGCGACGCCGACTGCAGGATCCGCGAAGGCGGCCTGCCGCGGCGGCTGCAGCAGCAACCGGTCCTGGAGCGCTGCGGCCCAGCCCAAGCCGGCAAGCGCGCCGGCGAACAACGAAGACGCGAGGCGCATCCGGCCGATGATACGGCGCGTTCCCGCAGCCGAGATTATCCTCGCGTGCCGAAGCACCACGAGACCGCCTTCGATGCCCAGAGCCGACCGATCCAGTCCGATCCGATCCAACGCCGACCGGATCGCGCCCGAGGATGCGCCACTGGTGGACGACATCCGTTACTTGGGCCGCGTGCTCGGCGACGTGATCCGGGAGCAGGAAGGCTCGGCAGCCTTCGAGCTGATCGAGCGCGTGCGAACGCTGTCGGTGGCGTTCCGCCGCCGCGACGATGCGCAGGCCGGGCGGGCGCTGGACCGCCTGCTGGACGCGCTGACGCGCGACCAGGCGGTGCAGGTGATCCGCGCCTTCACTTACTTCTCGCACCTGGCCAACCTCGCAGAGGACCGCCACCGCATCCGTCGCCGCCTCGTGCAGGAAAAGCGCGGCGAGGCCTCGGTCGGCAGCCTGGCGCGCACCTTCGCGCGATTGGGCAAGCGTGCCAGCCGAGACCGCGTGGCCGAGGCGCTGCAGGACGCATGGCTGTCTCCGGTGTTGACGGCGCATCCGACCGAGGTGCAGCGCAAGAGCATCCTCGACGCCGAGCGTGCCATCGGCGACCTGCTCGCCCAGCGCGACGAGATTCCGCCCGGACGGGTGGGCGATGCCCAACGCGCCGAGGTCGATGCGCTGGCGCGCGCCCGCGTCACGCAACTCTGGCAGACGCGACTCCTGCGCGAAGCCAAGCTGACAGTGCCCGACGAGATCGACAACGCGCTGTCGTACTACCAGTCCACGTTCCTGCCCGAGCTGCCCCACATCTACCGCGACCTCGACGCGCGGCTGGGCGTGCGCGTGGCCCCGTTCTTCCGCATGGGAAGCTGGATCGGCGGTGACCGGGACGGCAACCCCAACGTGACCGCCGACACCTTGCGGCTGGCGCTTCGCCGCCAGTGCGAGACGGCGCTGGCCCACTACCTGGACGAGTTGCACCTGCTGGGCGCGGAACTGTCGATGTCGGCGCGGCTGGTGAAGGTGACGCCCGCGCTGGCCGCGCTGGCGGACCGCTCGACCGACCTGAGCGAGCACCGCCGCGACGAGCCGTACCGACGTGCGCTGATCGGCGTCTACGCCCGGTTGGCGGCGACGATGCGCCGACTGACCGGCCGCGAGGCGCTGCGACACGAAGTGGCGCCAGCGGAGCCGTACGCGGCCGCGCACGAGTTGCTGCACGACCTGCGCACGGTGCACGAGTCGCTCGGGGCCCACCACGGGGCCGCACTGGCCGCGCCGCGCCTGTCGCCACTGATCCGCGCGGTCGAGGTGTTCGGCTTCCACCTGGCCACGTTGGACCTGCGCCAGAGCTCGGACAAGCACGAGGCGGTGGTGACCGAGCTGCTGGCGGCCGCGCGCATCGAGCCCGACTACGCCGCGCTGGCCGAAGGCGACAAGATCGCGTTGCTGGTCCGGCTGCTGTCGGACGCGCGACCGCTGAGGGTGCGCGACGCGCGATGGTCGGCGCTGGCCGCCAGCGAGCTCGCCATCTTCGAGGCGGCGCGCGAGGCCCGGGCGGCCTTCGGCGAGCAATCGATCCGCCACTACATCATCAGCCACACCGAATCCGTCAGCGACCTGCTGGAAGTGCTGCTGTTGATGAAGGAATGCGGGCTCTCGCACGGCACGCTGGACGCGAACGCGCGGGCCGACCTGATCGTGGTGCCGCTCTTCGAGACCATCGGCGACTTGCGCGACGCCGTTCCGATCATGCGCGCCTTCTACGCCCTTCCCGGCATCGCCGCGATGATCGCCCGCTCGGGCAACGAGCAGGACGTGATGCTCGGCTACTCCGACAGCAACAAGGACGGCGGCTATTTCACGTCCAATTGGGAGCTGTACCGGGCCAGCACCGGGCTGGTGGCGTTCTTCGACGCGCAGCGCGCCGAGGGCGGCCCGCGGCTGCGCCTCTTCCACGGCCGCGGCGGCACGGTGGGCCGCGGCGGCGGCCCCAGCTACGAGGCGATCCTGGCGCAACCGCCCGGCACCGTGAACGGCCAGCTGCGCCTGACCGAGCAGGGCGAGATCATCGCCAGCAAGTACGCCAATCCCGAGATCGGGCGACGCAACCTCGAGATGCTCGCGGCGGCGCTGATCGAGTCGACGCTGCTGCCGCCGGCACGGCGTGCGCCCACGAGCTTCCTGGAAGCCGCCGAAGCGTTGTCGGTGGAATCCATGGCGGCGTACCGCGCGCTGGTCTACGACACGCCGGGCTTTCCGGACTGGTTCTTCGCCGCCACGCCGATCGCGGAGATCGCCGAGCTCAACATCGGCTCGCGCCCGGCCTCGCGCAAGCCCAGCCGCCGCATCGAGGACCTGCGCGCCATCCCGTGGGGCTTCTCGTGGGGCCAGTGCCGCATCGCGTTGCCGGGCTGGTACGGCTTCGGGTCCGCGGTGCGCGCTTACCTGGCGCCATCGCGGCGCGAGCGGCTCGCGCTGCTGCTGCGCATGCACGCCGAGTGGCCGTTCTTCCGCACGCTTCTGTCGAACCTGGACATGGTGATGGCCAAGAGCGACCTGGCGCTGGCCCGGCGCTACCTGGCGCTGGTGCCGGACCGGCGACTGGCCCGCAAGGTGATGGCCGCGATCGAAGCCGAGTGGGAAGCCTGCGGCGAGGCGCTCGCGCTGGTCACGGGCCAGAGGGAGCGCTTGGCCGGGGACCCGGCGCTGGCGCGGTCCTTGCGCCAGCGCTTCCCGTACATCGACCCGCTGAACCACCTGCAGGCCGAGTTGCTGCGGCGCTTCCGCCGCGGCGAGACCGACGAGCGGGTGCGGACCGGCATCCACCTGTCGATCAACGGCGTGGCGGCGGCGCTGCGGAACACGGGCTGAAGCAGGGCGGTCGCGATGAGTATTCCGGCATCGACACTGGCGGCGTCGGGCGCGGCGGCGCTCTTCTGCGCCGCGCTCCCGGTCCTTGCCCTTCTGCTGTGCAGGCATCGGTGGGGCGCCGTGCGCTGGTGGCCGCTCGCCGCGGGCGTGGCGGGCTTCCTGCTGTTCTCTCAAGTGCTGGGCAACGGCCTGCACGTCCTGGTGCTCGGTGGCCCACAGGGCATGGCGTCGTGGATCGACCGGGCGCCCTGGAGCTTCGCGCTGTATGCGGCGCTGGTGGCGGGCGTCTTCGAGGAAGCCGGGCGTCTGGCCGGGCTGCGGTCGACGATGCGGCGGGGAGCGCGGCTGCCGGCCGCGGCCTGTTTCGGGATCGGCTGGGCCGGCATCGAGGCGTTGCTGGTGGGCACCTTGCCACAGGTGCAGGCGGTGGTGCTCGGACAAGCGCTGAATGCGGGGACGCTTGCGCAGGCCCTGGGCGCTGCGCCGCCCGAAGCGATCGCGGCGATCGAGGCGTCGCTGCTACAGGCCAGCCCCGGCATGGCCGTCGTCGCCGCGTGCGAGCGCACCTGCGCCTTCGTCCTGCAGCTGAGCCTCACGGTGTGGATGGCGGGGCTGCTGCGGGCCGGCGCGTCGACGCTGGGCGTGTTCGTCGGCATGGCGGCGCTGCATGCGCTGGTCGATCTGCCGGCCGCGATGTTCCAGGCCGGCCTGCTGTCCCTGGCCTGGGCCGAGGTCGCCTGCGGCGTGGCCGCGGCCACGCTGGGCGTCTGGGCGCTGCGTGCGGGCCGCGTGCTGTCGCGGCCCGCCGTCGACGCGCCCTAGCCGGTCAGTCTCCCAACGCCAGGTTCTCGCGCCGTGGATCCGCGCCGCCCACCAGCCGAAGCTCGCCGTTGACCGTGGTGCGCATGATGCTGGACAGGCCGCTGGTCTGCGCCGCGCGGTTGACCGTATGTCCGCGGTCGGTCAGGCCCGACAGGAGCGCTGGTGTCACGCCCGGATGGTCGCCCTCGACGTTGGTGTTGGGTCCGTTGGCCGAACCGAAGTTGGTCAACGACACCGCCTGCTGCGCGTCCAGCCCCCAGTCGATGTTGCCCACCAGCGTCTTGGCGACGTACTGGATGATGGTGGCGCCGCCCGGGGAGCCGGTGGCCAGGTACAGGTCGCCACGACGGCCGTCGGCGCCGCGCGTGAACACCAGCGTCGGCGCCATCGAGCTGCGCGGCCGCTTGAGAGGCTGCACCCGGTTGGCGATCAACTGGCCGGCGAAGGGGCCCGTGGTCTCGGTCGGCGCCGGCGAGAAGTCCGTCAGCTGGTTGTTCAGCAGGAAGCCGCGCACGAAGCTGAAGTTGCCGAAGCCGCTCTCGACGGTGGTGGTGAAGGCCACCGCGTTGCCGTAGCGGTCCACGATCGACAGGTGCGTGGTGCCGCGCCCGCCCGCCGACAGGTCGCTGGCCAAGACCGGGCCCAAGGCGCCCGGCTGCGCCGTGCCGATGCTGCGGTCCAGGCTGATCAGCCGCGCGCGCTGCTGCAGGTAGGGCTTGTTGATCAGCGTGTCCACGCTGCCGCCCGGCAGCGGCACGAAGTCCGCATCGGCCACGTACCGGTTGCGATCGGCGTAGGCCAGGCGATTGGCCTCGGCGAACAGATGCACGCCCAGCGCGGTCGGCTTGCCGCCGTTGACGTCGATCTCCGTGGGCCGGTACTGCGCCATGTCGAAGTTCTCGAGGATGCCCAGCGTCTGGGCCACCGCGATGCCGCCCGACGAAGGCGGCGGCATGCCGCAGACCTCGTATTGGCGGTAGGTGCTGCAGACCGGCTGCCGGACCACCGGGCGATAGCCGGCCATGTCAGCCAACGTGGTGAGCCCACCCGTCACCGCCGGTACCGCGGCGCTGGTCGGGGGGTTCTGGATCTCGTTGACGATGGCCTGCGCGATCGGCCCGGTGTAGAAGGCGTTGGCGCCGTTCTCGGCGATCTGCGCCAGCGTGTCGGCGTACGCCGGGTTGCGCAGCAACGTGCCTGCGGGCTTGGCGGTGCCATCGGCGTTCAGGAAGTACGCCGCCGCGTCGGGGTCCCTCGCCAGCCCCGCCCGTGACCCGGCCACGGATTCGGCCATGCGCGGGCTGATCTGGAAGCCGTCGCGCGCCGTGGCGATGGCCGGTTGGAACAGGTTGCTCCAGCGCTGGTTGCCGTGCCGCTGGTGCGCCAGTTCGAGCATCCGCACCGCGCCGGGCGTGCCGACGGAGCGGCCGCTCACGCGGGCGTTGGGCAGCACCGGCTGCGCCGGGTCCGCCGCGACGTAGCGCAGGTAGTTCTCGGTGGCCGCGGCGGGTGCCGTCTCGCGACCGTCATAGGCCAGCACCGCTCCGCTCGCCTTGTCGTAGTACATCAGGAAGCCGCCCCCGCCGATGCCGGAGGATTGCGGCTCGACGAGCCCGAGCATCATCTGCGCGGCCACCGCCGCGTCCACGGCGGTGCCGCCCGCGGCGAGCACGTCGCACGCGGCTTTGGTGGCCAAGGGGTTGGCGGTGACCGCCATGAAGGTGCGCGCCGTGACGGGCTGCTTGGCCTGGAAGCCGGTGGCGATCTCGGGGGCGCCGGGAGAGCCCGGGGTGCCGCTGCCGGTTCCGCCCGCCGGGCCCGCAGGCAACACGCAGGCGTTGGCGACGCCTCCGCCACCGGATCCGTTGTCGTCATCGTCGTTGCCGCAGGCCGCCAGCGACATCGCCAGCGCGGCGACGACCGCCGGCAGCGCGACGGCACGCAGCGCCGCGGGGCGCTTGCTTGTCCACCATTCCATGCTCGAGTCTCCGTGGGACCGGTCAGGCATCGCTGCGGCAGGCGTCTGTCGGCCGGCTCGCGTCTCACCAAGCGGGATGCCGGGCTCGGTGCCCGGCTCCCGGAAAAAGCGCCGTCGCGGCGGTCAACGCGCCTGGACCGCCTGCGGACGGGCCGCCGGATGCGCAGCGCTCAACGCGGCCGGGGCGGCGGACGAGGCCGCGGCGCCCTGCGCCGCCGACACCGCCGCGTTGGGCGACCGTGCCGCCGCCGTCAACGCCTCGCCGGTCGGGTAGGTGCCGGGCACCAGGATCCTGCGGTCGACGTCGGCGATGTCGCGCAATCCGCAGAAGGCCATGGTCAGGTCCAGCTCGCGGTGGATGATCTGCAGCACCTTGGTCACGCCCGCCTCGCCCATGGCGCCCAGGCCGTACAGGAAGGCGCGGCCGATCATGGTGCCCTTGGCACCCAGCGCGACCGCCTTGAGCACGTCCTGGCCGCTGCGGATGCCGCCGTCGATCCACACTTCGATGTCGCGGCCCACGGCGTCGGCGATGGCCGGCAGCGCCTCGATGGAGGAACTCGCGCCGTCGAGCTGGCGGCCGCCGTGGTTCGACACCACCAGCGCGTCCGCGCCGCTGTCACGCGCCAGGCGCGCGTCCTCGACGTCGAGGATGCCTTTGAGGATCAGCTTGCCGCCCCATCGCTTCTTGATCCACTCGACGTCGTTCCAGTTCAGCGCCGGGTCGAACTGCTGCGCGGTCCAGGACGACAGCGAAGACATGTCCGCCACGCCCTTGGCGTGGCCCACGACGTTGCCGAAGCTGCGCCGCTTGGTGCCCAGCATCTTGAGGCACCACTGCAGCTTGGTCGCCAGGTTGACCATGTTCGGCAGCGTCGGCTTGGGCGGCACGGACAGGCCGTTCTTGATGTCCTTGTGCCGCTGCCCCAGGATCTGCAGGTCCAGCGTCAGCACCAGCGCCGAGCAGCGCGCCGCCTTGGCGCGGTCGATCAGCCGCTCGATGTAGTCGCGGTCCTTCATCACGTACAGCTGGAACCAGAACGGCTTGCCGGTGAAGGCCGCCACGTCCTCGATCGAGCACACGCTCATCGTCGACAGCGTGAAGGGCACGCCGAAGGCCGCGGCCGCCCGCGCCGCCAGCATCTCGCCGTCGGCGTGCTGCATGCCGGTCAGGCCGGTCGGCGCGATCGCCACGGGCATCGCCACGTCCTGGCCCAGCATCGTGCTGCGCACGCTGCGGTTCTCCAGGTTGACCGCCACGCGCTGGCGCAACTTGATGCGACCGAAGTCGGCCTCGTTGGCGCGGTAGGTGCTCTCGGTCCAGGATCCCGAGTCGCAGTAGTCGACGAACATCCGGGGCACCCGCCGACGGTAGATGCGGTGCAGGTCTTCGATGCAGGTGATGGGGGTCATGGCACGGCACCTTGGCGAAGCGCCCGGGCCGACGCGGCCCGGCGAGCGGAGCCCCGATGCTAAGGCATCCACGAGGTCGGCGGCGACCTGGCAGGGCGCCCCCGAGGGCATGGAGTACCCTCACGGACCTACAAGCGCCGCGCCGCCCTTCCATGCCCGCCGACACCGGCCCCCTTGCTCCCACGCCCCACGCCCTGGCCGACCGGCCGGGACGCGTCATCCTGATCGCAGCGACGGTCCTCCTCATCTCGATGGGCGTCCGGGCCACGTCGGGCCTCTTCATGAGCCCGATGCTGGCGGCGCACGATTGGAGCCGCCAGTTGTTCTCCACCGCCTTCGCGGTCCAGAACTTGGCTTGGGGCTTCGGCGCCATCGCGATGGGCATGCTGGCCGACCGGCACGGCGCCAGCCGCGCCATCGCGCTGTCTGCGCTGCTTTACGCCGCCGGGATGGCCGGCACACGATTTTCGGACACGCCGGCCGAACTGATGCTCTGGTCGGGGCTGGTGGTCGGGCTGGGCCAAGGCGGCACGACCGCCGCGTTGCTGATGCCGGTGGTCGCGCGCGTGTCCAGTGCCGCGGGCCGCGGCGCGGCGCTGGGCATGGCCAACGCCGGCGGGTCGCTCGGCCAGTTCGCGGTGGTGCCCGCGACGCACGTCTTGATCGGCTCGCTCGACTGGAGCGGCGCGCTGCTGGTCCTGTCGGTGCTGGTCGGCATGATCGCGCCGTTGGCGTTGGCGATGCGCGCCGGACCGCCGGCACAGGCACGCGAGGCCGGGGCGCTCGGCGTGGCGGTGCGGCGCGCCCTGGCGCATGCGGCCTTCCGCCGGCTGGGCGCCAGCTACTTCGTCTGCGGCTTCCAGCTCGCGTTCGTGACGCTGCACCTGCCCGCCTACGTGGTCGACCACGGGCTCACCGCGCGCGACGGCGCGCTGGCGATCGCGCTGATCGGGCTGTTCAACGTCCTGGGGTCTCTGCTGGTGGGGCCGCTGGGCGCGCGCATGGGAAACACGCGGCTGCTCGGCTGGGTCTACGCGTTGCGGGCCGTGTTCATCGCGCAGATCCTGCTGTTGCCCCTCACGCCGTTGACGCTGGCGGTGTTCTCGGCCGGCATGGGCCTGCTGTGGCTGTCCACGGTGCCGTTGACCATGGGGCTGGTCGGGCAGATCTTCGGCCTGCGCTTCGCGGCCACGCTGGGCGGCATCGTGTTCCTGTCGCACCAGTTGGGCAGCGCTGCCGGCGTGTGGCTGGCGGGCGCCGCTTTCGAGGCGACCGGCTCGTACGACACGATGTGGATCGCGTCGATCGCGCTGGCGATCGGCGCCGCGTTGCTCGCGTGGCGCGTGGACGGCCGGCCGCTCGAGGCGCGCGCCGCGGCTTGAAGGCGCGCGCGGCCCGCGCCCGCGGTCACGGCGCCTCGCGATCCTCACTCGTCGAAGCCGCCTCCCACGCCGCCCGGCACCGTGGCCCGGCCGTCCGCGCCGCCGCTCTGAGCGACGCGACCGTCGCCTTTCGCACCCTCGGTGTGGCTCGGGCCACCGCCCGGGCTCTGCTCGGCCTGGGCCCGCGCACCGGCCGAGTGGCCGGCTGCGGCCGAGCCGGCCGAGGCGCCCTGGCGGCCGCTGGCCGAAGCCGGCTTCTCCAGCCGCTTGGCCTTGTTTCCGTGCTTCTTCTTCTGCTGCGATTCGCCCGACATGCGAGACCTCCTGGTGTTGCGGTCATCGGCGCGCGGCGCCTGCATCGCGAGTTCCATCCGCGCGCCATAGGATGGGATCGGCAAGCGATGTGCCCGCGCCGCGGCCCGGTGGACTCGCGGTGATAGCCTTGGGGATCGGCAACGGAGGGCGAGAAAGCGCATGAAGGTCAAGGCGGCAGTGGCGATGGCGGCGGGCGAACCGCTGGTGGTCGAGATGGTCGACCTGGAGGGGCCGCGGGCCGGCGAGGTGCTGGTCGAGATCAGGGCGACCGGGGTGTGCCACACGGACGAGTTCACTCGCAGCGGCGCGGATCCCGAAGGGCTGTTCCCGGCGATCCTGGGCCACGAGGGCGCGGGCGTGGTCGTCGAAGTGGGCGCCGGCGTCACGTCGCTGGCGGTAGGCGACCACGTGATCCCGCTCTACACGCCGGAATGCCGCCAGTGCAAGTCCTGCCTGTCGCGCAAGACCAACCTGTGCACCGCCATCCGCGCCACCCAGGGCAAGGGGTTGATGCCCGACGGGACCAGCCGCTTCTCCTTGAACGGCAAGCCCGTGCATCACTACATGGGCTGCTCCACCTTCGCCAACTTCACGGTGCTGCCGGAGATCGCCCTTGCGAAGATCCGCAAGGACGCGCCGTTCGACAAGGTCTGCTACATCGGCTGTGGCGTCACCACCGGCATCGGCGCCGTCATCCACACCGCCAAGGTCGAGCCCGGCAGCAACGTGGTGGTGTTCGGCCTGGGCGGCATCGGGTTGAACGTGGTGCAGGGCGCGCGCTTGGCGGGCGCCGACATGATCGTGGGCGTGGACCTCAACCCCGCGCGACGCGAGATCGCCGAACGCTTCGGCATGACGCACTTCGTCAACCCGCGGGAAGTGCGAGGCGACGTCGTCGCGCACTTGGTGGAGCTCACCGGCGGTGGCGCCGACTACAGCTTCGAATGCATCGGCAACGTCGAGGTCATGCGCCAGGCGTTGGAGTGCGCGCACCGTGGCTGGGGCGTGTCCACCATCATCGGGGTGGCCGGCGCCGGCCAGGAGATCCGCACGCGGCCGTTCCAGCTGGTCACGGGTCGGGTCTGGAAAGGCAGCGCCTTCGGTGGCGCGCGCGGCCGCACCGACGTGCCGAAGATCGTCGACTGGTACATGGACGGCAAGATCGACATCGACAGCCTGATCACGCACACCATGCCCCTGGAAGACATCAACCGCGCCTTCGACCTGATGCACGCCGGCGAGTCGATCCGCAGCGTGGTGGTCTACTGATGCAGGCGCCGCGCACCACGGCTTCGCATCGTGCCTTCGGCGGCACGGTGGCGTTCCATGCGCACGACTCCAGCACGTGCGGCACCGAGATGCGCTTCGCCACGTACCTGCCGCCCGCCGCCGAGCGCGCGAAGGTGCCGGTGCTGCTGTACCTGGCGGGCCTGACTTGCACCGAAGAGACCTTCATGATCAAGGCCGGCGCGCTGCGCCTGGCTGCGCAACTGGGCATCATGCTCGTGGCGCCCGACACCAGCCCGCGCGTCGCACGCCTGCCCGGCGACGACGCGGCCTGGGACTTCGGCCTGGGCGCCGGCTTCTACGTGGACGCCACGGCGGCGCCCTGGTCAACGCACTACCGGACCTATTCCTGGGTGACGCAGGAGCTGCCCGACCTGCTGCGCGCGTGTTTCCCGGCTGGCGACCGCATGGGCGTCTTCGGACATTCCATGGGCGGCCACGGCGCACTGGTGTGCGCGCTGCGCAATCCCCGAGTGTTCTCGTCGGTGTCGGCGTTCGCGCCCATCGCTGCGCCGAGCCAGTGTCCATGGGGCCGCAAGGCCTTCTCCGGTTACCTGGGCCCGGACGAAGCGCAATGGCGCCCCTACGACGCGTCCGCGCTCGTCACCGACGTGGGCTGGGACGGCCCCATCCTGCTCGACCAGGGCACCGCAGACAAGTTCCTGGCCGAACAGTTGCATCCGCACTTGCTGGCCCAGGCGTGCGCCGAGCGCGGCGTGCCGCTGCAGCTGCGCATGCAACCCGGGTACGACCACGGCTACTGGTTCATCTCCAGTTTCATGGAAGACCACTTGCGATTCCACCACGAGATCCTTTCGCGATGACGCGTCCCCGACGTTGCGGGCCACGCCACGCGCCCTTGCCGGCCCGACCGGGCTTCGGCGATCATCGTCCGGTCGGCGCGCCTCGAGCCCGCCTGGCGGCTGCGGAGAACACATGAGCGAACGATTCGACCCGCATCACTGGCGGACCTTCCTGCGCAGCCTGGGCGAAGACCCGGACCGCCCCGGCCTTCGCGACACGCCGGACCGCATGACCCGCGCCTGGCAGCACTGGACGTCGGGTTACGCCCAAAACCCGGCCGACATCCTGACCGTCTTCGAGGACGGCGCCGAGCAATACAACGAGCTGATCGTGGTGCGCAACATCCCGGTCTACAGCCACTGCGAGCACCACTTGGCGCCGTTTTTCGGCAAGGCCACGGTGGGCTACGTGCCCGATGGGCGGATCGTGGGGCTGTCCAAGCTGACGCGCCTGGTCGACTGCTTCGCCAAGCGGCTGCAGGTGCAGGAGCGGCTGACCGTCCAGGTGGCGGACTCGCTGATGCAGCACTTGCAGCCCAAGGCGGTCGGCGTGGTCGTGCGCTGCCGGCACCTGTGCATGGAAAGCCGCGGCATCCGCGCCATCGGCGAGGAGACCGTCACGTCCACCATGCGCGGCGAGCTCCTCACCAACCTGGGCATGCGGACCGAGCTGCTCGCGCTCGGCAGGGAGGGCTGACGCGCAGGCGCGCAGGCCCGGTTGCAGGCCGCCCCGCCGACCCCATCTATCGATCCGAAGCCGACCGAAGCGCAGCACCCGAACTCACCAAGGAGGTACCGCCATGCAATTCGCCAAGGTGTTCGACGTCGACGGTACCCAGGTGCTCTGCGTGCTCCAACCCAGCGAGGAAGACGGCGCCCCCGAGATCCGCGTGGTTACCTACGTGGGCCGCGCCTGCGTGACCTTCGGCAACCGCTTGATCGAAGTGGGCGCCGAGGTGGTCGACCGGGAGAAGCTCTTCCGGCAGACCAAGGCGCTTTTCGACGGCATGGGGCAGGAGGAAGCCGAGGACGCCTACCGCGTCGCCCTGCGGATGATGTCGGAAGCCGCACGCGGCGAGACGGACGACGAGGACGACGACGAGAGCGTCGAGCGCGAGGACGGCGCATCCGAGGACGCCGACCTGCCGTCTTGGATGCGGATGCCGATGCCCTCGCGCAGCGTTCACTGACGCATCGGCGAACGTCACGCGGCGAGTCGCGCCCCTGCTTCCCGCTCCGCAGCGTTCGTGAAGAACGATGAAGCATCGGCGAGCGCAGGTAAGCGCGCGAAACGTCCGGTAAGACCGCTGGTCGTCGCGTCGCGCCAGGGCGAGGATGCAGGCTCCAGGACCCGCCCTCGCGGGTCCGTGTTCGCGGAGTTCGACCACATGAAGACCCGATCCCTCGCCCTCGCCGCCGTGCTCGCCCTGACAGGCGGGGTGGCTGCCGCCCAGGCCACCGGCGCCCCATCCGCCGCCACGCCGCCAGCAGGCGCTCCTCCGCATGCGCATGCCCACGGACAGGGCCACGTCCACGCGCATGCGCATGGGTACGGCCATGGTCACGCCCAAGGACGGGGGCCGCAGGCCGGCGGCCCCGGGCGTGGCTTCGCGATGCTCGACACCGACCGGGACGGCGCGATCAGCCGGGCCGAAATGGACGCCGCCCACCAGATGCGCATGCAGCGCTTCGACAGCGCCGACGCCAACCGCGACGGCAAGCTGACCCGCGAGGAGATGCAGGCGATGCGGCGCGCCGCCGGCGGTCCGTCGATGCGCCCTGGCGGCCCGGCAGGCTCGACGGGTCCAGGCAGCACCTCGCCCTACACGGGCTCCTGATGCGCGTCTGACCCGCGTTCAGCGCCGGGTCGGGTCGAATCGCTTGGCCAGGCCCTGCCAGCAACGCTGGTAGTCGCCCTGGCGCGTTGGCAGCGCCAGGGCCTGCGCGGTCGGGTGGATGACCGCGCGCGTCTCGAACATGAACGCCATGGTGTCTCGGATGTGGTGCGGCTTGGAGGTGTCCGCGGCGGTCGCGCGCTCGAAGGTCTCCGCGTCCGGCCCGTGCCCGCTCATGCAGTTGTGCAGGCTGCACCCGCCGGGCGAGAAGCCTTCGGCCTTGGCGTCGTAGGCGCCGTGGATCAGGCCCATGAACTCGCTGGCCACGTTGCGGTGGAACCAGGGCGGCCGGAACGTGTCTTCCATCGCCAGGATGCGGGGCGGGAAGACCACGAAGTCGATGGTGTCCACGCCGGGGGTGTCCGACAGCGACTGCAGCACCAGGAAGATCGACGGATCCGGGTGGTCGAAGCTGATCGAGCCGATCGCGTTGAAGCGGCGCAGGTCGTACTTGTAGGGCGTCGAGTTGCCGTGCCAAGCGACCACGTCCAGCGGCGAATGCCCGATCGGGGCGCGCCAGAGCCGCCCCTGGAACTTCGCCACCAGCTCGAAGTCCCCTTCCAGGTCCTCGTAGGCGGCCACCGGCGCCAGGAAGTCGCGCGGGTTGGCCAGCCCGTTGCTGCCGATCGGTCCCAGGTCGGGCAACCGCAAGGGCGCGCCGAAGTTCTCGCAGACGTACCCACGGCTGTCGCCGTCGGGCAGGTCGACGCGAAAGCGCAGGCCCCGCGGGATCACGGCGATCTCCTGCGGCGCCACTTCAAGCACGCCGAGCTCGGTGGCCACCACCAGGCGCCCCTGTTGCGGCACCAGCAGCAGCTCGCCGTCGGCGTCGTAGAAGTAGCGCCCGGTCATCGAGCGGTTGGCCGCGTACACATGGATGCCGCAGCCGGTCATCGAGGCGGGGTCGCCGTTGCCGGCCATGGTGAACAGACCTTCGACCCAGTCCGTCGGCGCCTGCGGCAGCGGGTGCGGACTCCAGCGCAACTGGTCCGGCGGGGTCTGCGCGCCTTCGGCGTCCCCGAAGCGGGACAGGAGCCGCGGTCCGGCCGTCGTGCCGCCCGGCCATGGCGAGAACGGCCCGTGCATGGCGGCAGGGCGGATCCGGTAAAGCCAGGTGCGGCGATTGTCGGCGCGCGGGGCGGTGAAGGCGGTGGTCGAGAACTGCTCGGCGTACAGCCCGTAGGCGACTCGCTGGGGCGAGTTGCGCCCTTCCGGCAGGGCGCCGGGCAACGCCTCGGTGGCGAAATGGTTGCCGAAGCCGCTCTGCGTCTGGAGCGCGTCTTGAGAAGAAACCACGGCGGAATTCCTCGGATCGTTGGGGCGGCCTGGAAGCGGCCCGATGCGCATTGTCTCGCGGCCGGAGGCGAGCATGGAAGTTGCGTCGCCCCTTCGTCCGCATCCGCGGTCCAGGAGACAACCATGAAGATGTCACGCATCGCGGCACTCGTCGCCGCAGCCACGTTCGCCACCGTCGCAGCCGCGCAAGGCGCTGGCGGAGGCGGTTCGGGCGGCGGCAGCGCCAACAACCCGAACCGCAACACGATGGGTCCGAACGGCACCAACAGCGCCTCGCCATCCGGTGGGTCGACGGGTGCGAGCAACAAGGGCGCGATGACCGGCAAGGACAGCGCCAAGTCGGGCCAGAGCCGCTCCGGCAGTGGCGCCAGCGCAGCGGGCGCCGGCGCCGGGAGCATGGGCTCCAGCGGCTCGTCCAAGGGCTCCACCGGATCCAACGCGGGCAGCGGCTCGTCGCAGCCCACGGGCAGCGTCGGCGAGGCCCCTGGCTACAAGGGCGGCAGCGGCCCCGGCACCTCGGGTTCCGGCGGCGGCATGGGCGGCTCGTCCGGCTCCAGCAGCGGCACGAAGTAACACGCGGGGCCTGACGCTCGGCCGGATCCGCGGCGGGCCGGGCGTCCGGCCGGGCCTGGTGGTCAGCGCGCCGAAGACAACGCCAGCACCACCAGCAGCAGCACGAAGACCGCAGCCCCCAGCGAGATCCGCCGGGCGCTGCGGGCTGCATCGTCGCCCCGCGCGCGGCCTCGGCCGCGTGGTTGCGGCGTGCCCGCCCCGCCTGCGCCGTCGGTGACGGCGTGTCTCGTCGCCCAGGCCGCATCGGCCGCGCCCGATGCCTCGCCGGTCGGCGGGACCGGCATTTCCTCGAGCGCCTGCGCGCAGTCCTGCAGCGTGTCGATCAGGCGTGGCAGATCCTTCGGCTCGAAGCCGTCCTCGTGCAGCGTGCGGTTGCGCATCGTGGCCACCCAGCGCAGCCGCTTGTGCAAGTCGGGATGCAGATGCTCGCGCACGCTGTCGGCTTTGCCTCGCAGGCCGCGCCCCTCCGCACCGAGGCGCTCGCCCAGCAGGGTCTCGATGCGCCGCGTGCCCCGCGTGATCGCCAACAGGTCGTCCCCCGTCAGGCCCGGCTCGGCGCCCTGCGACCGGCCGGAATGCGCACCCGATCGGGCGACCGCCGGTGGTTCGGACGTACCGGCAGTCGCCGCGGGCGCTTCCAGGAGCTCCACGTCGGCTTGGTCGTCCTGCGGGGTGACCGGTCCCGGTCGGCTCATCGGCTCTTGGTCCTCTCGGCTGGCCACCGGACACGGTGGTCGGTGGGGGCCATCCGTATACGGGCCTGGCCGGGCCGCGGTCAACCGTGGGCGGATGCGCGGCGCCTTCTCAAGGGACGATCAGGATCTTGCCGGTGACTTTGCGCGCCGCCATGTCTTGCAACGCGCGCGGCACTTCTTCCAACGCGTAGGTGCCGGAGATGTGCGGCTTGATCTTGCCCTCGGCCATCCAGCGCATCATCTCCGCCATGCCGCTCATGTTCGCTTTGGGCTCGCGCTTGGTGAATTCGCCCCAGAACACGCCGACGATCGAGGCGCCCTTGAGCAACGCGAGGTTGAGCGGCAACGACGGGATCTGGCCGTTGGCGAAGCCGATCACCAGGTAGCGACCACGCCAGGCGATCGACCTGAACGCGGGCTCGGAGAAGCGTCCACCCACCGGGTCGTAGATCACGTCGGGGCCCTTGCCGCCGGTGGTTCGCTTGATGGCCTCGCGCAGGTCTTCCTGCTCGTAGTTGAAGGCCTCGTCGGCGCCATGCTCGCGGCACAGCGCCAGCTTCTCCTCGGACGACGCGGCCGCGATCACGCGCGCTCCGATCGCCTTGCCGATCTCGACGGCGGCCAGGCCCACGCCACCGGCCGCGCCCAGCACCAGCATCGTTTCGCCCGGCTGCAGCGCCGCTCGGTCGCGCACGGCGTGCCACGACGTTCCGTACGTGAGCGTGAAGCCGGCAGCCACTTCGAAGGACAGACCCGGCGGCATCGGCACCACGGTGGCCGCAGGGGCGACCACTTCCTCGGCGAAGGCGCCGGTGCCGGAGAACGAGATGACGCGATCGCCCGGCTTGACGTGAGTGACGCCTTCGCCCACCTCCAGCACCTCGCCGGCCAGTTCCGAACCGGGCGTGAAGGGCAGCTCGGGCTGCACCTGGTACTTCTTCTGGATGATGAGCACGTCCGGGAAGTTCACGCCCGCGGCCTTGACGCGGATCCGCACCTGCCCGGCGCCCGGGGCGCGCGACGGGACGTCCTCGACCACCAGCGTGTCCGGCGGCCCCCATGCCTTGCAAACCACTGCTTTCATGCGCCCTCCTCCGAGTTCGGGCGCGAGCCTAGCACGGCGGGCCGTCCGGCCGGCCCGCCGCGCAGCCCGTCGGCCGGGCGCCCCACGGCGGCGGCGGCGACGGCAGCATCCGACCATGGCCAGCACCACGCACACCCGCCCGATGGACCCACGCACCCACGAAGCGCTGGACGCGATGCTCGCGCATCTGCACGCGCAGATCGCCCGCTCGGTCGACCAGCACGGCTGGACGATCGTCGTGCACCCGGCCGACCCGGACCGCATGGAGCCCTCCTTCGCCTACACGGTCGGGTTGGCGGAGAAGGGCCTCGCCGAGGTGCTGGTCTACGGGCTGGATGCCGACAGCGCGCACCTGGCCCTGGACCGGGTGGCCAGGCGCCTGCTGGGAGACGCGCGGCGCCAGCCCGCCACGGGCGAGCGCTTCCGCCTGGCCGGCGACGTGGACGCCGTGCTCCGGCCGGTGCCCAGGCACCGCGTGCAGCCGCTGATGCCGGCCGCGGTGGCACGGCTGGGATGCGCGGTGCCGGCCTGGCAGCTGGTCTGGGCCGACGAGGAAGGTCGCTTCCCCTGGAACGCAGGGTTCAATCCGGATTACGTGGCCTGCCAGACGCCGATGTACGCCAGCGCCGGGCGCGGCTGAGCGTCGTGCCAGCCTGGGGATCTTGACCCGCGTCAGCGAGCGGCGACGGCGGGTAGGCTACGATTGCGCCCGTCCCGAAGCCCGCGGCCCGGACCCCCGGCCCGCCGCCCGACCCCACACCCCCCGGAAACGCTAGTGACTTCCGCCTTCCACACGGAACGCGTGACCTCGGTCCATCACTGGAACGACACGCTGTTCTCATTTCGCTGCACGC
>ERZ1066118.795-NODE-795-length-25023-cov-14.439442_pt1 | contig 25023 bp, 28 predicted proteins | sample MGYA00382765_ERZ1066118 | MGnify/ENA primary metagenome ERZ1066118 (study PRJEB33369, sample SAMEA5778348) | biofilm metagenome | biome: Industrial cooling water; feature: Water cooling tower basin; material: Biofilm | place: United Arab Emirates | collected...
GGGCGACAAGGTAGCGCACAAAGACCCAGCCCAAAAGTCATACAACTGGCACGGGGTGATCGCCAGTGTCAAAGATGATGGTAGCTGCTATGTCCGCTGGGATGAGCGCCGAGGTATGAAGGGGGGAGATGTCCTTTGGTATCGGCTTAGTGACCTACGACTGATATGAGCGCCTAAAAGCTTTGAGCCACCATGAACGCATCCAGAAGAGCGGAACCATAGGTGGATCTGGTGCTGCCGTAGTCGTGCCGCTCGGTAACACGAGGAAGTGCTACCTTTGCCTCAGCTAAAGCCAGAGCGAGGAAACAGCAACAACAATTCCCTCGACGGCTCAAACCCAGTTATGACACATGAAGAAGTTGAGTAATCTTTTTTATTGTTGTGGACTAGACTGAATCGTTATCAGGAGATAGAGTGCGGTCAAATTCCCGATTTGATGTGTCAAAGTCTATGTCGTTTAAAACTGGTTTCCCGACGTGCGACAGCATCGATAAAGACGCGATCGCTCCCCTGACTTGCTCTGGGCGTACCTCTAAGTATTTTTGCAGTTCGTCCAGGGTGCGGTGTCCCGATACTTCCTGTATGACTCGCAACGGGATTCTAGCGTCGCTCATTATCGTTAAGGCGGTGCGCCGGAATGAATGGGTACTAGCCCCTTCTATCCCCACTATGCGGCAAGCTTCGCGCAATATACGAGCGGCACTATCTGGGTTGATGTGTCCTTTGCCGTGACGACCTGGAAACAAAAACCATTGATAGGACGGGGGGTTGTAGTCAGCCAATAAAGAACGCAGCTCCTCGCCCACCCAAATCGTGCGAGTTGCCAGCTTGCCTTTGGTATTGGCTTTGCGAATGATGAGTTCCGGTCGCACGAGTCTTTTTTCGTCGAAGACATCTTTTCGCCTCAAGGTGCAGGCTTCTTGAATCCGGCAAGCAGTATACAGGCAGATGCCAAACAAGGCGCGATCTCGGCTGTTTTGTAGCCCAGAGTTAAATAGCAACTGGATTTCAATTGGGGTGAGTATTTTGGCTCTGCCGTGCCTGTCGATCTTCATCCATAGCCGCGATTAAGGTGATAATTTACAGGCTACACCTAGAAAGTCCCGTTGAGTGCGGTCGCTCGTAGGAGTGAACGCTTTTTACTAGCGGCACTGATTAAGAAGCAAGATTTGTCTTACGCTGCAACACACTAATAGTTTTTGCTTCATAACTCTTGTCATCTTGAAAGACACAGAAGAGTCAAATTTACAAAAAGAGCAACCCATCAAACGTTTTGTCTAGCTTATTCTTATTTAAACATTTTGACCCAATAGCAATGTTGGCAGTACCAGTAATTTTCATCCTGACTAAAAGTATTGATTCCAATGCCCTTTGCAGCATTAAACAGCCCAGAAACCATCATACCAGAAGCAAACATATTGGCTTTGGAAAACCAATCGGGAAAAGTGTTAATCCCTAGAAAGTAAGGAGAGTTAGGATAATTCCGTTTATGTTTCTTTGCGATGTCGTAAGCCGCATCAAAATCAATCATGTTAAAGCTCGTGTGAAGCGTGCTTTTTTGACATTTGGGGCAATAGTACACTTCCTGTGGCATAAACTCCTTCCATTACACTTAAACTACTCTAGTGGCATACCGACAAATGTTAGGGCGCTAGCTTATTCTTATAAGTTTTGGTAGGCAACCAATCACTAAAAGTTCTTCTAGGTCTACGCCTTAGATTTTTGTTGATTTATTAAGTTTAAAAAGGCTTTTGCTCGCTCTGCTACGTTCCATCTATCAGCACCAGCACCGAGTTCTCTGTTAAACAGGATAGGTAATTCAGTTCCATTTGAGAAATTTAACACGACAATTCCTGCTGGTATAAACATTTTAGTTTTATTCCTTAGTTCAACCTTTGTGATTTGATTAAACGGAATGCTTAATATATTTCCCTCATTAGGGTTGCGGTTTATTGCTTGCTTCCCTATAGGTTTAACTGTAGGTACATCTAGGGATAACCCCGCGACTGAAACCAATGCTTCATAGACTGCTTTCACAATGGCTGAAGGCTTAGGAGTAACTATAGCCAAACGAGCGTTTGTAATATAAAGAGTCGAATCGAACAGACTGAAATCATACCCATGCCATGCTCTACATCCCAAACTAGCAGTGTCTTTAAGAAGAATTTGTTCGCCTACTTGCAAATATTCCTGTTCAAACTTTTTGAGCAAGTCCATAGCAGTTCAACCTTAAATAAGTTTGTGAGTCGTTCCTAGCTTTTGCCAACAAAGCTACAGAAGATTGGAGTCACACGAGATTGCTTAAGAGCAGCACTCACGATAATCCGCTATACATCTATTTCCAAGCACAACAAAATCTGCACCACGTCTGGCAAAAGTGAAAAATTCGTCCATCTTATTTCTAGGAAAGACACTAGCAGCAAAGACAAGACCATCGTCACCAAGCTGCTTAGGTGGTGAATTGAGAATTATCTTTGCAAAAACGCCCAAACCTTGTTTGAGTAATTTGAACTCCTTAATATCAGAGTAAGGGATTTGAAAGATTCCTGCTTTATTGCGAGCCTTAGATGTATTAATGTTTTGCTTCACATCGTGTTTCAACTGAAACTCTACAGCATGTGACTGAATAAATTGACTGCCAACTGCAACAGCAGCATTAGCCAGGAAAGCTTCCCAATTTTTTACTTCTCTCGGCTCTATAAGCACACGTTTGTTAGTTAGATGGCAGTAATACATAACAAGTGGTCGAGTTTTATAGGAAAAAAATCCCTTCTCACACTCTGTCAAGAAGAATGAGTGATGATGTATCTCGCCGAAATCAAGACTGGCAACTTTTAGAGGGACAGGGGAGTAATCTGAAATGTCATGCTCAAGTAACATAATCCTCCAAATACTCTTTTAAAGGTTGAGGTGATTTTGAGTCGAACAATATAAGGAAGTGACTAGGTAGTGTAATGCTCCTTTATACCAAGTTGATTTTTTATTTATGACAAATTAATTGCATAATTATGACACCTTCATTGCACAAAACTACATCTAGAAAAATTAAAGCCTACTGTCGATCTACTAATCTGGAAAATACCTTTATTCGGCAACATCTATGGTGCAGTATTTTGTTAGGACTACTCAAACATACTTGTCTGAGGATATCGGCATCTTGTGCATATCCAAAGGGAAGCATAGTCTTTACCTAAAAAATAATTGCTCAAGCCATTGAAAACACCTCCTACTACTCCCGTATATCCCACAGCAAAATTTTTCAGCTAGTCGGGATATGCCTTATATAAACCAGATCTCAAGTCTTCAGGATGATTTCTGTAGTACTCGTCGTAGATATCTTTGAGTGCTTGCGGATTTGACAAACTAACCTTCACATGCTCTGTTACCTCCTTACAGCCACTGCAATACGCTCTCTTAGAAGTTTCGCTTACCATAGAGTTGCTCCTCTGATGCTTTAATGGGGAAATGGGGATTCAAAAGATTAAAGTAGCAGCAATCTTTCCGTAATATTACGGTGTTTATAAATTATTAATGTGACTCTTGCCTCTGCGTGTGAGTCATATTTGTTCAGTGCGAGAGAGCAACGCATCAATGTTTGCTTGTACTAACACTACTGTTGCTATTAGCACCTCTATTAACTTTTTCGCTGCTCATCTCGTTGCTCGGCGAAGAACCAATTCTGGCTAGACCAGTAGGTCATTTACGAATTCTTGAATCTCAAAAAGCCACTCCTGTATTGCATTGGCTGCTGCTTCAAGATAGTACTCTACAACAGTTCCCGCTATAATGATTCTTATTCTGATGCGTTCCCATATCTGTTCGATACGAATCTGTATTTCAGAAAGTGTTTCCAAAGCCCTGCCAAAAGCATCTACTATTACAGAAATTGCTTCTTCAGGAGAGAATAGAGTAATACTGCTCATAAGCAATTACCATCCTTTTGGGAGTATCCTCTCCACATAATTCTCAAATTCATCTTCGAGCCTGTTTACGATTCGCTGTTTTAATTCATTGTTCAAATTGCCATTCTTAATTTGCTCTACTGCATCAGCGTATTCCTTGCCAACTCGTGCGACCTTCTGAACACGGGTTTTGTGATCGATCCTATCTACCTCAATTTCAATCTCACTAACTGTATCCTTGAAAGTGATATATATCTCCCCAACATCTCGCATTGTTGATTTAACAGCACTTGTAATGCTTCGCACGAACATATTGGTCAACTCTGTATTGCCCTTGTAGTCGCCACTCACCACAATTTTGCTGCTCATTCGGTACTCCTTTTATACAACGTGCTTCCAACTTTTATAGATGTGCTACTACTGTTCTCGAATAAAATTCGAGACGTTGCTCTCATACTCTCGTGCTACGCTCTCGATTTCGTCTCTAGAAAGCTTTGACTTTGCCAACTGATGTTTGAAGAAATACTGGCGTATGCCTTGCATGAATCCTTGAACTCGGTAAATGGCTGCATCGGAAAGCTTCCCTAGATTCTTCAGGCTATTTAAGGTTTTCTGGAGTCTATATTCTGCGACATCAAAGTAGTAGGCAGATACCGTCTCTAAAGGTTGGCGACTCAAGATACCTTTTATATCTTTTTCAAGAGAGTATTCTAAGTTTTTTAGAATACCTTCTATAGCGATCTGTAAAATGCGCTCATCAAACTGGTCATTCAACACCTGGTCAAGTGCCACTTTGGATTCTTGCAGTTGATTGAAAACTCTTTGATAGTCTGATTTTGACACAGCTCCTTTCTTTTCAAGATAGTCGAGTCTAAACACATAATCTTTCAGCCTATCCTCAAACTCGGTTCGCTTTTGTTGTTTGAACAAAGCTATATCGTTCTTAGACATTTGACACCTTAACTATTACTTCATCAATTACATTTAAACTCTTGTCATATCCCACAAGCACCCTCCAAGCACTGTCCTCACCGATAATCTAGCAGGCTAACGGCAAAGGTCAGCCACCGCAGATAACTTGCTTTTATTGTTTCCCTGAATATTTGGTACTAGCTGAAACTGGAAAGATGCCGCCAGACTCCCGTTGATATATATATCGAGCTTGTATTCTCCGGCAGGATCGCCAGGGGCTACAGACCAAGCATTCCAAATTACCCCTTGCTCAGGTGCTACGGTGCGAATAGTGGTAGCTTTTGTTCGATCTTTGGAAATGGAGATTCCTTCACTAGATTGCCCATTATCTGTAGACCAGTATTTTGGTGCAACTGGGAGTTGTAGTTCCTCTCGCCAAGTTACTCGGTCGGGAGGATTCTTCAGGCGAATAAACCATCCATAAGTTTCTCCCTGACGCAGCGGAATTTGAAGGGTTGGAATAAAGGAAACATTACCCCGCTCGTCACGAACAATGCGACCAAACCTTGCATTCTTAAAGTTAAGGCGGTCGGAAGAGATAGCCTTTTGGGGGTGAACGGTTTCTAGATGCCTGCTAGGTTCGGACTCCCTGGTTTGAGTTGAAGTTGCTACCCAAATAGGAGTTAACAGGATGGCGAATGCTAGAATCTTGAGCTTCATAGCAGTAAAGTTTTTTAGTGCGGAGCAACTACAGCCAGTGACTTTCTAATTTTTGGTGACACAACCCGAAAATGCCTCTGTAGGTCATCGTCTTCTCGAAGCATTACCAGTGGTCGTTGTAGTTGTGCCCGCAATTTATGCAGACATAACCGTTTCCTTCATAGCCGCGACAAGCACACCTGTAGCAGGCTCCATATCCACAAGTAGGTAACTGGTAATGTTTTTTACCTAATTGCAGATTCTTGCCTTGTTTTTGTGTCTGGTTACAACTGGGACTCAGGCAGATATTTAACGACAGCCGCTTCATGATATATTTCCTCGTGCTTGGTAAACCTTTAGTTCGATTGGAGAGATAGCTTCAGTGGTGCAGATGTACTTATGGCAGTGCCTTGTGTAATTCAAAACTGGGGGCGACCATCAATACCGAACGCCGCGTGCAGCAGTCTAATAATTGCTCTTTTATCAGACGATCGCGAATAGAAAAAATTAAGTTGCTGGTGTTGAGTATAGACGAGCGAACAATATAAAGGCACACTACGATCAAATTCGTCTCCAAGGAGGACAGCTAAGTGCAGCAGCAGCTTGCTGAACAGCTCCACCAGCGTAAACATTTGGTCGCAATCGGAAAATAATTTGTAGTTGTCCGGGAATGATAGTTGCTGGAGTTACAACTCTTCCAAGGAGAAAACTGTTATTTAAAATAACATCGAAAGAGGGACTGCCGTTGACTCTACTCTCCCTGACAAAGGACAAAACTACCTGACCATTAGTGAAGGAAGCAAAATTACGCAGAGTATTAGGTAGAAAAGTAATGGTACATTGAGATGTGGCTTGTGCTTGAGATGGTCTACTAAGAGCCAAAGACGCAGCAGATATGATAGCCAAACTCATGAATGAGTAAATAACCCGTAGTGCAAACTTGTTCATGGTGAAGTAAAACCTCCAGAGCTTTGAAATAAATATTGTGTCTTGCACCTATATCGATTGCACCATGCCGAATTATATAGATGCATCCAATGAGAGTTAGCGATCTATCTTCAACGCACGTTGGTTGACTCTCATTGCCGAACGTGTAGTTGAAACGAAACCATCACAAGAGAAAGCATTCTAGTAATGCACCTCCCTCTATCTGGAGCTTCCGTCGCTTCTGGATGCTCTCGACTTGGTTGGCTGCCGCTGTAATCGCGTTGAAGTGATCTCACTAGGAAACTGGGGTAAAGGTAGCGGTGCGATGTAGAAAGTTGAGTGTTAGAGGATTAAATTAATCTTCGCACTCGGACTGTTCAGGGATTGTTTCACTCAAGTAACTTAGTCCCTCCTTTGGGGCTACTCTCAGGTTATTAATTGCTACCATGATGGCTGGTATCCAAGTCTGTCGAAGTGCTGCTGTGCATCAGGAATTGTCTTTCCAGACAATTCATTGGTTTGCAAAGCATAGATACTTATACTGAATGCCTCCTTTCAGCGATATAAAGTTTAGTATTCTACGTGGAGCAACGAGCATCCAACCAATGATAGTTTGTGTTATGAGAGTATTTTGTCAAACGATAGTTGGTTGGCGTTTATAAGGCTCGGTGTTGGAATTTGAAGGATAGCCTACGAAGATGACAATTCGATCTGATGAACTTTGCCAAGCGTGTAGAGATGTAGAGAATATTTTAGAGATAAATATCAGGCATCTCTTCCAAGATTTAGCTATGCTGAAAGGGAAAGAGCTTACAGACCTGGAAAAGCGCTATCTATGCCTATCACTTTGTGGCGATGAACCTATTGATATAGCGAGACAAGAAAATTACCAACGTATCGAGCGAGAAATCAGAAGCAATTATCGTGATTTAACAGAAGAAGAAATACATAATTTAGTGAATAAAAGACTTGAGAAAAAAGCCTTAGAGATTAGAATATATCTTTCAAAAACTATCAATTTTTATGTAATTATGTTAATGGAAAAGATTGCTATTTCTAAATCCGCTCCTCCTGAACCGTGTGAAATACCAAATATCGGGGAGCCGGTCGATAAACAAAAAAAAAGACGAGCGCCGCGAAAATCTTGGGCAAAAATAATTTGTTTTTTGAAAGCGAACGGATACAAATGTGTTTTGGTATCTACTCAAGAGCAACCAAAACAAGAAATTATGGAAATTGACTACAAAGGAAGGCTGCTTCTCAAGAAGCTTTTTCAGTTTTTGAAAGAGTCCGAACAGAAATATGGTCTTAATTTTCTAAGTGTAGATGAAATAGAGCAAGAAGGAGATGAGGATGAAATAGAGCAAGAAGGAGATGAGGATAATGAGCAAGAATAAACGTAGAAACAAATTGGTACTTGAAGGTTCTAAGGAAGCACTTGAGTATCTCCAAGCTCTCTTTGAATCAGGAGAGCTTAGTGAATGGCTTGGTGTCGAAGTTTTAGATGTGGGAGTAGTTTCCGAATCTCAACTATCTGAAACTAGCGATGAACGCATTCGGGAGGAACAGTCCGAAAATTTGGAAGTGGAAATTAAGTCTTACTTATATGCCCTAGAGATCCACACCCGCGAAGCCTTCCCCGAACAATGGGCAGAAATCCAAACCAATCTGGGCAATGCCTACGAGCAGCGCATCCGAGGCGACCGAGCAGAGAACTTGGAAGCCGCAATCCGCTGTTACTCACTTGCTTCGGAGATACGCACCCGCGACGAAGCCTTTCCCCAAGACAGGGTGATGACCCAAAACAATCAAGGCGGTGCCGACGATACTTGGGTGCATTTGAGCAGATGGTTCCAGCGTAATACTCGCAATATCCTTGAGGGCTGGGAGTATGAAGCGGAACTTAAAGGCACATTATTCTGGGCGGCACAACCAATTAATCCTGCTGTTACCCGTTCTGCTAGGGGTACTACCTCAACTTCTCCAACCACTCATGAGAATGAAACTAGTAATGAAAATCAAAATAAAGGTTTTGAAGTAGCTTTAAAACTAGGACAAGACAACAATGCTAGTCCAGAAGTCATTACAACATTAGTTAATTCCTTAGAAACTTGTGAAAATGAGGAAATTTTTTGGCAACTAGCTTTAAGTTTAGGAAAACTCGCTCCAGATTCTCCTCAAGCAGCTATAGCCCAACGGAAACAAATGGAACTTGACGAGTTGATAATTGAGTTACTCGTTGCCATCAAACAAAGCGAAGAAGGAAAAGTAGATATCTTATTACAACTTTATTCAATGGAGGAAGAATATTTACCTCCTGAACTAGAATTAACCGTATTTGATGAATCTGGAGAGGTTAGCACCAAAACAATGGCTCAAGAAGAGGATTCTTATATTCAGATGAGATTTGTACGCTCTTTAGGTGAACGATTTACTGTCCGAATTTCTTTGGAAGACGACAGTATCGAAGAATATTTTTTAGCTTAAAAAGTATTAAATGAAACGATACAAGGTTTATAAAGCAGCATTTAAGTAACGCTCCTGTTCTATATATGCACTGTCTGTTGTCCAATCACATTGAATGCGGCCCAATAATAAGGGGATTCAAAGGGTATTGCGTCTGCGGATATTTGCTTGAGAGCAGGATATATACCTGTCTTTAGAAGCATTTCCTGCAAATTTCTCTTTTGATTCTGAGCTGCAAACAAATTTCTTATAAACAGCTTAATGTACTGCTTTAGCTCCTCTTTGGTAGCATTTCGCAACCAAAATTGAGCCTCTTTGAGAGCTTGAGCTACACTTTGATGAGCTAGTAAATTGTCGTAAAACTTAATCATCAAAAAAGTAGTAGATAAATCGTCTACTTCCCATAAAGACACAACTAGACTGGCAACGCCAGCCGCCATCCAAGAACGGGATAACCCAACTACTCCATCCCCAGTAATTCTACCCAATCCTGTCGAGCAAGCGCTCAAAACCGCTAACTTAGCGATAAGAGGCGCTTTGCCTGGCAGCCCAAACATCTCCATAAGATCGCCAGAAGTCAGAAATCCATCATCATCATCATCAGGCGCTAGAGCGATCGCTCCTGGTACGCCTAACTTTCTTACGTCGTCTAATAGTCCATGAGTCGCTAGATGAATTAATCTTGCTTGGGGTAATTGTTGTAAAATTTTTGCCTTGGTAGCTTGTTCTCCAATAATAGCTTCAGTATTGTTAAGAATGGCGATTACTTGTGCTTCTTTTTCTGCGTTTGGAAGTGGTTTTAGTTGTTGGCGTGGCTCTCCAATTGAAGGCATGATTGGATTGCCTACAACGAGGGCATTAAAGGAAGTTTTTTTTTCTTGAGCGCTAGATTGAATACTGGTCAATTCCAGTACTTGAATTGAGGGAGCAGTCAATATAGTGTGTCGTTCAATCAAAAAATCTTTAGTTACTGGATCTTGTAGCGAAGAGAAAGGAACTAAAAATAAGTCTCCCTGTGGAAGAAATATAACGGGAGCATCTCGCTCTATAGGAAGAAGTTCGGCAATTGGTTGAATTAAATATCGATATAGTTTCCGCAAAGGTTCGGGATCGTATTTCTTCTGTATAAAAGGTTTGACTTTTGTAGCTGTCGTTGCATCTCTTAAATTTTCGTTTGCAATCCCTAAACATTGACGAACTTGAAGAACTAGATCGGATAATACAGGTTGCTGTGACGGCAAAATCTCTAAATCTATAGAACGAAAGTCAATTTTGCCAGTGGTATTCACTACCCAGATATAAAGTTGTGCTTCTTTTATACCCCTAGTTTGAATTAGTGAATATTCAACTAAAGTAGCTTGTTGTTCTGCTGCAATTTGCTGAATGCGTTCAATACTGGGTGATTTAATAGCTGTTTGGACAGATTTCTGCAACTCAAAACGCCGTGATAATAAATTTACTAAAGCGCGGGCGCGACCTTGCTCGGCGATTTCTAAAGCCTCGTTAATTTTATTTTGAACAATAAGAACTTGTTGCAGTTCTTGGTAAGTCATGGCTTGTTGTTCAAAAATTGAGATCTTATGCTCATCTTTTAATTCTTCTCTCAACGAATTCCATACTTGAATTGCTTCACAGAGTTTTTCTTCGGCTTCAAGGAGTTTGCCAGACTTATGTAAAGTTACCCCTAAATTGTTTAAAGCTTTTCCCTCTTCCTGACGGTCTTTAATTTCTCGTGCAATAGTTAAAGCTCTCTGATGATAGATAATCGCCTCTGGATAATCTCCTAGCAAATCATAAACAGCACCAAAATTACCGAGAGTAGCTCCTTCTCCTTGACGATCTTCGATTTTTTGAAAAATAGCTAAAGCTTGTTGATGATATTTAATTGCTCTTTGATAATCCTTTAATGAATTATAATTGCTACCAAGACTGGTAAGGGCTCTTGCTTGTCCTTGAGGATTTGAAATTTTATTCGCAACAGTTAAAGACTGTTCTTGGTATTCAATGGCTTTTTGGTAATCTCCTAATGAATAATAAGCATTTCCCAGATTACCGAGAGTAGCCCCCTCTTCTAAAAGATATTTCCGCTCTTTTGTAATAGCTAAAGCTTGTTGATGATTCTCAATAGCCTTTTGATAATCTCCCAAAGAGTAATAAGTATTGCCCAAATTACCGAGGGCTGTCATCTCTGCTCTGGAGTCTTGAATTTCTTTAGCAATCCTTATAGCCCGCTCAAAATAGTCAATTGACTGAAAATAATTACCTATGATGCGGTAAACAACGCCTAAATTGCTGGAACAAAAACTCTTTATTTGACTTGCGCTGCGAGGATCTGGAATTTCCTTGGCAATCTCTAAAGCTCGTTGTAAATGAGTTATAGCCTCTGGATAGTTCCCTTGCGAACGGTAAATGATACCTAAATTACCAAAAGATTTTGCTTCTAGCTCAGCATTTTTAATTCCTCTAGAAACATCTAAAGCTTGTTTTAGAGAAGCTATAGCTTCTGAGTAATTTCCTTGTGACCCATAAAAAGTACCCAGATTAACAAGAACTCTTGCTTCTCCAGTATGAGCTTTAATTTCCCTATAAATATTAAGTGCAGTTTGCCAAGCTTGAAAAGCGTTCTGGAATTGACCCGATTGGGCTTGCTGAATTCCTTGAAGGATTAATTTTTCTGCTTCTTCTTTGCGCGAATCGTTTTGAGATTGAGTCAATGGATTATCCTTGTGAAAACTCACCTATTTAAGAACTATCTTATAAATTGGTAATTTTATATTCCTTCTTTACAATGCGAAGGCAGCGCGTAACCAAAGGCGTAGGTGATTCCGTAGCTGTCTCCGTGTCGGTTTGCACATAAGTTGAAAATTTAACTACGACAGAATGGCACTTTGAGCCATCACATTTGCACATAAGTTGAAAATAATTGACGCAAGCATGTGAAAATTTCCTACCCAATTCGTGCATAAAGTGAAATTTTCCGACAATGAGGGATACATAGATTGATAATCCATACGGAATTTGGGTTTCAAGCTTTTTCAGGGCTAATGCGATCGCTTACTCCTAACGACAGCATAAGGGTTACGCGGACAGGATTTTCATCTTATGAGCAAATTTTTCAACTTATGGGTCACGATTTTCACTTTATGTGCAAACCGACATCCGCTAATATTCTCTCTCCGGCATGGGAGAATCACTTATGAAAAATCATCTTTGCCCAAACCGACCATGAATCAGGCGATCGCTCAAAGTCCTGAGCCAGTAGATCTGGCACTTACGGAACCGCTGCCCCTAACCCAACACCCAGCAGAGGTTTACCTGTCCCAGCTGGCTCCCCTTTCGCGGCGCACGATGCGACAGTCTCTCAATGCGATCGCCTCGATGTTAACGTCGGGGCAGTGCGATGCAATGACTCTGGACTGGTCAAAGCTACGCTACCAACACACCGCTGCTCTTGCTGCCGTCTTTAGGGATAAGTATGCCCCAGCGACGGCAAATAGAATGTTGTCAGCGTTACGCCGTGTATTGAAGGAAGCACGGCGATTGAAGCAGATGTTTGCAAGCCGCTACAAGGGGTGAAATGAGCAGTGATTCCGAAAGTTACGCTAAGGAATTAATAAGCCGTTTTCAATATCCCGAACGCTAGCAATAAAACTGTATCAATTGAAGTCTCTGAAATTTAAGGGCTTCAAACCCTTGCTGTACCGTATTAAATTCTGTACCAATTAACCTATAGGTTAATTGGTACAAAGAGGATTGCAAAAAATCTTGATTGATAAAATGGTTACCTGGTAAGGTTTTCAGCCTTAGCGTAACTTTCTGCACCACTGCTCATTTCACCCCTACAACTACAGCATATAAGTGTTGCTAGTAGTTTGGGTTTGGTAGTTCGATAATTAGTCTAGTTAGGTAAACTATTTTGGTAACTGACAAATTTTAGCTAGAGTTTTACAGACTAAATCCTCTGCTAGAGTTCCGTTCGTGTTCTCGCTGTCGCTGCTGTTGCTGCTCCAGATTAAACGTATTCTGTAGCTCCTGATTCCAGTCAATAGCTTTTGGTGATCTGCGTACCGCGTTGGGTAGCTGCTCCATCACTCTTTGCGCCATTAAATTACCAGGAGAGTCATTGTCATAGGCAACGATGACTGATTTGTTTGGTAGCTGAAGTAAAAATTCCAGCGGTACAGTACCAGCACCATCTGTAGATAAGTAAATTGTTTTGCGTGAGTCGGTGCGGTCTAACACGGCGAATGACATCGCATCGATGGGAGACTCTACCAACACTGCTCGTTGAATCGGGTCGCTTGATTGTCCCCCCTGCTGGAAGTGAAACCATCCAGCATTTCGTTTAGATCCAATCGCTAGTCCTTTGAATGTGTTGTCGGTTCCGGCTGTGCCTCTGAGTGTTGCTCCAGCGATTGTTCCCTCATCTAGAGAGCGACGAATAAACACAGCATTTTGTTTGGAGTCTGCATAAATCAATCCCTGTTGATGCAGACGATCTACCAGGCTACTAGGTAGTCTTCGCTCACGGGTGAGATAAGTTTTAACCTGCTGCCATTTGTCTACGTCCGGTGTTGGAGTCATGAATGGGCGTAGCTGCTCGGTTTGAATAATTTCTCTACTTTTATAAGTAACAGCAGTTAGCGTTGCTGATTCACCAAACCTGTCATTCAGCCAAGCAACTGCTTGTTTAAAATCGCAATGATTTACGTGCATCACTAAGTCAATTGCGCCTCCACCACCTTTGAGGTGCTGCCAGTCATAAAACTTGCTGCCAGTGATATTAATGATGTAGTTTTCGTGCTGCCACTTATGCTTGTCTTTGGGGTCTGGGTCTAATCCCAGTTCATAGGCAACTTGTTCTAGGGGCAGGTCGCGTATCTGATTTGCTAGGTCTGTGTATTTAGTTTTCCAGTCTTCAACTTCCCGTTTTTGTGCGTGTACTGTGAATTCCAAATCACTCAGCCGCTGCTGTAAAACTTCCTTTTCTTTGGCAAGTGCCTTGGCGGTGCGCTCTAGATCTTCTTTTTCTTTAATTGCCCGTTGGCGGTCTGCTAGTTGGTGATGGATAGTCGCAAAGTCTAGCGTCAAGTCTGGTGGTTGAGTGACAGCCGCATAGTATTCCTTAACTTCCGTGTGGGTAGCTCTGCTGCCTTTAATACCGCGCTCCAGTCCTAGTGGAGCCATTGCTAGAGCATAGCTATCCTGAAACTTGCTCAGTTTCTCTCGCCCACCAAACAATACCCGACAGTTGAGTTTACCTTTTTCATCTAGGGGGACAAGATAGGCGTGAATGTGTGGGGTGGCTTCATCCAGATGCAACTCGGCTCTAACAATCCGGTCGCCATACTTTTCATCCAGCCATTGATGGACTGCCTGTTGAAAATTCTCTAGTTGTTGCTTTTGGTAGTACCCAGCCCTACTAGGATCTTTGGGTCGGAAGTATTCAGGGCTAGCTGTCAAGACCATCTCTACGCACTCTACGGCATTTTTGCGAATCGTCTGGTTGCCGATGCGCTGCCTGACTAGGGTTTCCAAGTCAGGCGGACTTGATGTGTCTGGTTGACCGATAAACCGGATGTTGTTGATTTGGGGGTTAGCATTTGGCGTTTCCCTCTCTCGTTTGGTATGCTGTTCTGAGGCGGCGATACCCCCACCTTTAAGTTTGGCGATGCGAGCGATGGCATGAGGCATATTCTTTTTCCCAGTAGCCCCCACCCACTGTCACGCTTAACGAGGGGATGGAGTCGATGCCCCGCAGGGCGAACGCAACAATTTTAGCGCAGCGGTGGCGGTAGCCAAAAATTGTGTAGTGAGTACACATAGTCTATCACTAGAACGAGGGTCTAGCAGTAGCTCCGAGGGGCATGGCTACGAACAGTGCTACTGGGAAAAAGGAGAGGGGATATAACTGAGACAAGAGGAATATAGCTGAAAAGAAGTTTGAATAAGTAGTGTAGAGATTTGACTGCATTCACTACTAGTTATGGCACTATGCAGTGTATTAAGAGTAGTGGCGAGAGGATACTATATGGCAAGCGCGAAACCAAACCAAAAGATTCAGGTCGAACAACTAGAGGCGACATTAGCCAAGCTAGAGCAGTTAGAAGAAAAGCAGAAGTCAGAACTAACACTACGAGAGAGTATTTACTTTTTACGGGATAAGCTTCGCTCGGCTTTGAAGAAAGGATACTCTTATCAAGACCTAACTGAAATACTAGAACAACAAGGAATATTAGTTTCAGCAGCAACTCTAAAACAATACTTAACAGAAAGTCATAAGGAAGTAGGTAAAGGAAAGCGTTTTACTAAGTCAGGACAGGCAAAGCAAACTCAGAGCAAGAGAGCGGAGTCAAGAGCAACAGAGGGAGTAGAGAAGAAATCTGCTGAAGCTGAAGAAAAGCTTCTAGCAGAAATAGAAAAGAGCGAGCTAGAAGAAAGTCAAGAGAGAAATAAAGCAGAGGGGAAAGATAGGTTAAAGCAAAATGGGGTAGAGTTAGCTGAGGAGAAAAAAGAGAGAGAAGCAGGAGAAAGCCAGCAAGAGAGAAAAACTGTGAAAGCAAAGCCAAAAAGACTAGCAAGTTCCAATACAGATCTGGCAGGTGAATTTAACCAGTATTAAGTAAAGTTTATGGCGACAATTCATTGGGGAGATGGAGAGAAAGGCGGGGTAGGTAAGTCCTTGGTGGTAAGAACACTGATTCAATATCATCTAGATAGAAACAAGCCTTTCGTTGCTGTGGAAACAGATCGGTCAAATCCAGATGTAGCTGGGGTATATAAAGGGCTATGTCAGTATGCTGTATTCACTGAAGATGAAAAACAGGCAGACAAGGCAGATAGAATCTTTGAAATGGCAATAGACAAGCCAGTAATTGTCAATCTGGCAGCTCAATCTCATCGAGCAGTCAAGCACTGGATTGAGAGAAATCAGTTGTTTGAGTTGGGGAATGAGGTAGGTGTAAGGTTTTGTAAATGGTTTGTCTGCAACGGAGGTTATGACAGTCTCAATCTATTTACCCAGTCGTTAACCAGCTATGAATCTAGAATGCAGCATATATTAGTGAGAAACTGGGGTGTATGTGATGACTGGGAACACGTTGAGGAAGATGAGTCGATACAGAAATTAATCAAGAAGTATAAAGTTAAGGTAATTGATTTTCCAAAATTGGCTTATAGAGAAAGAAACATTATCGACCGAAATAGACTAACTTTTACCGAAGGGAGAGAGTATAAAGAGTTTGGAGTTTTAAGTAAACAGCGTCTCGCCAACTTTTTGAAGGCAGCTTATGCAGCTTTTGACTCAACGGGGGCTTTGAAGTGAAAAAGTTAAGTCAGAAGGCTAAAGAAGTTTTAGATATTTGTCTAGCGGCGGAGTCACCTGAAGTCAAGGCTAAGGTTTATGAGATTCTGGAGATGAGCGAGCTTGATTCATCTGACCCAATGTTTTTGGTGCTGGCTCTGACTGGACAAATGCGAGTTCTGCTAGAAGCTGCTCCGGCTGAGTTATCTAAACTTTTAACTAATTGGAAAGAGACTTCAGCTTGTAGCTTACAGGAGATTCAACAGGCGATAACACAAGTTAAGGGAACGCAACAACAACAGGCTAAGATGATCGAGCAGACTCTTGAGACTGTCAGCTCTGATTGTGTCAGGGAGATTAAAGAGGCGGGGATGGCTACAACTTCGGCAATAGCTGAAGCGAATAGCGAAACATTATCGCAAGCACGGACTGCAACACAGAGGGCGGAGGAATTGAAAGATGAAGTAGTGACACTCCGCACCAGTGTAGAAAAGGATAGACAAACGAATGAAGATGTTTTGAAGGCTTTGTTAAAGCGGATTGGGCAGACGACTGGGGGACTTGAGACGGCGATCTCACAAATCAATGGGGCTAACACGGAGATCGCTAAACTTCAACGGAATACAGTCTGGATTAAATTCGCTGACTGGTTTTCGCCACTGATGGCTTTGGTTATAGTAGCGCTAGTTGGTTTTGGTAGTGGCATTTGGATGATGTCGCTACTGTACAATGATTCCACTAATACCTTGGGGCGCAACCTGGTGGAATGGAACCTAGATCGGATTATCAAGTGCCGGGAAGACAAAAATCCTAAATGCACTCTCTGGATGCTGCCGCCAGAACTAAGGAAGTAACTTGGGGATGGGGCGCGTTGTGGTCGCCTGACTTCCCTAAATAAGACCGAAGTAGCTCCGGTGCCACCAAGTGCCATGCAACAGCGCTACTTTTTTGACTCCAAGTTAAATCGATTTTGCAGGCATCTCGGCTTCCCCCCCGTAAGGGTTTCAGCGAGCGTTGGCACTTGATGACTGCGACCCTAACATTACCCCAAGATCTCCCAACCGTTCGCTTCATCGACTTGTTATCTGGTTATCGCCACCAATCACTTGGTTATCCCGAAAAGTTGGCAATCTTAGATACCCTCTAATCGTTAGCACTACATCTGCAAAATTTTTCCCTAGGGTACAGCCATCATGAATCATATTTTCAGTAGGTGCAATATATGCTTCTCCTGGGGAGATTCTAACTTTGATAACTGGATAATCAGAAAACAATTGTAAAAATCTTGCCCTAATTGATGTGGCTGGAATTGACTGTAATAATGAAGGACTAGACCTGTATAACTGCCTTAGTTCCGTTTGTCGCTCTTGGAAGCCTAAGATAGAAGTATTATCCAAACTGCCAACACTTAGAAAGTGAAACATGTCAATCAGTGTAAGATTGACGAAAAGTAGATAACGCTCCTCTAGTCCCAAATTTACGCAGATTCTATTTGTGGAAAGATGTCTTTTTTCTAGAGGAAGACCATCCCAACTATCTAAGTGAAGTCCAATATAGTGGTTGCTAACTCGATCGTATGTTACTGTCACTAGACCTGGAGGATTAACATTAATGTTATGAATAATTAATTCTTGCTTAGCAACAGAGAGAGGAAGCAACCAATTCACCAATTGCCGAACTGCTTGCTGGTAAGCAGCTTCTCTACTCAAAAGTTGACAATCTCGATCGCTTACAGCCAAACTTACTCCCAAAGCCTCAAAAGGCTCTAAAACATAATCAGGAAGGCTGACTATACCAATATATTTACTAATATCTAAACAATCGCTCTGAGAAACCCTACACAAAAGTTCCTGTTCAACCGAATTAAGAATACGCCACTGTTCGACTGGTAGAAAGGCATCAGGACTGTAATGAGTGTAACTTGAATCTAACTGTTCAACTGATACAGTTCCTGGGCTAAGCCAAAATCGCGGCGAAGACAGAGACGAAGTCTTCTCGAAGCTAATCACTTTGATACTTTCCAACAACTGTACCATCTCTATGACTATATGATTTTTATTTAATATCCCAAATAGGACAAATTCTTAGTCTAAACTTAAAGCTTTTAGAGCTTGATGATGAGTGATTATTCTACTTCAGATCAACCCCAGCGAGCTTTCAATATCTTCCAAGATTAAATCTACTAAAATCTTTTTAGTTAGACGACAATACATTGTCTCCGTAGAGCGAAAAGAGCCATTTTCATAGAACTTATTAGCAGGTGCTCCACCACCGCAAACCGAAAAGTATTGACAACTTTGTTCACATAAGTCCACCCCAGCCTTAATGTCAGAATAAATTTGCCTGAATTTCTGCGAATAGCAAGCCTTCTCGAATGTTTCTTGACCAACGTTGCCAAGAATAAACTTTCCATATTCCTCGCTCTCTAATGAAAGGAGTTCAGGAGAAAAGGTCATAAAATTTCCTTCATAATCAATGCTGAGCATCGTAAAAGGAGTAGATTGGCCCTCTGTTACATGAGTACCATTACAAATACCTCGCCTAATCTGTTCAAATTCCCGTACTTTTACGCTATTATTAGATTGTTTGACAAGGTCATATATGCGGCGCATGAATGTACGGTAATTTTCCTCGCTCTCGCTATCTTCCAGAGAAGAAGATAGATTTATTCCTTCCGTTTCCTCAATATTAAAACCAACTCGCTTTATATGGTTTTCTGTAAAAAATTCAAATATCTCATCAGGATATTTTAAAGACTCTTGAGTTAGAACGGTAATGACGCTAAACTCAATTCCATTTTGTTGAAGGCTAGAAATCCCTCGCATTGTACCAGCATGAGTTCCTAAGCCTGTTCTAGTTTTACGATGAGCATCATGGAGAAAAACTGGGCCATCTAAGCTCACTCCAATCTTCACGTTATATTTCTTGATAAGATCGCACCAAGCCTGATTAATCAACGTTCCATTTGTTTGAATAGAATGTGTGAATGGATAATTTTTGCAGTTATATTTGCCAGACACCTCGTTGATTAATTTAAATGCAGACTCATAAAATTGAACTGGTATAGACAAAGGTTCTCCCGCATGCCATACAACTGTGAAATCCTCTCTTACAAAAAGGCTCAAAAAGAGATTGCGAAAAATGAGTTCCAATAATTCGACGGATAGATTATGTTTGAGATGGCGCTCTGGTAAATAGCAATAATCACAGTCCAAGTTACAAAAAGTGGTTGGCTGAATAATCAGCAATTTAACTGGACCAAACTGAGTAATGTCAAAGTCACACTCAGATTTGCCTAACTTCTTGGATGGTGGGTTGGATTTCATATCAAGCCTTACTTATATAGAAAAAACTTTAAATTTAGTCAAGTGCAGAGTAAGAATGACTGATAGAAGATTTGTGCAAATCTTTATAACTGCCAACCAACTCGGCACTTGATTCTCCGCTATGCACAATATGTAGCCTGTACAAGCTACGTATTATCCCAATTTGCCCAAGCGTTGTTCCATGAAGGAGCTGAGTTATCCCAATTATTCCAGTTTGTCCAAGAAGGTTGGTTTTCCCAACCAGGAGAATTTGACCATTGGCTAATGAGTAACCTATCTTGTGGAGTCTGTACGTTACTGTCAAGTTGACCTTGTTCCAATGCTTTCCTGACCTTCGTAATTCTTGCTTCAACTGTCTGCTCTGTTGATGAGGATCGTGCCTGAGCTGGCACAGCAAGTGGTGCTGTCAAGACCGACATAGCGACTAGCGTCATCCAAAGCTTAATCTTAGGCTTCATAGTTGTTAACCGCGATAGATGTACAGAGGATAAAACTGTTTTGAGAGTAAAATGTCTAATTTAGTTAGTCAATCTTTTATATACATACTATGTGTAGTGAACCGCAATCATGACGATTGTCGGTGGAAGGATAAGATTGGTGTTTTTACGTGCTTATGCTTCCAATTCACTTTGGCAATATTATGCTTCAAATGCCTCTAATCCTTGTCGGCTCTACATTTTAGTACGAATGAATTGAGAACGTACCCCATTTTTTAATTAAGGATTGGAGTCCCCCCAAATGGAACCCCTTTAGCAGAAGTGTTTGGCAATCTTCTCCACAACCTAAAAATCAAATCTTAGAGCTGATTTCTAAAGTACGGGCAACCGTGTAAGCCCCTATCAGAAATCATCGTTGAAGAACGGGGTTCAGTGTGACCGCCTACTTCGTAGATAGCAGCGCCCTGGTGAAACGCTACGTGCCGGAAACTGGTAGTGCCTGGATACAGATGCAAACAGCTCCTTGCCCGACAGAATACCGTTGCTCCTAATTGAAGTTATTTTCCTCAAACAACTTCCGTTATTTTTTGGCGTTCATTCGCCCAAGACATTGAAATTGCGTAGCTTAACTCAAGAAGTGAGAGTCAAAATCGCTTTTTCACTTCCGTTATTTGACTGACTGACTACCGTTATTTTGGAAAAATGCCTTTACCCATTTCTGGGCTAGGGTGTAACTGCGGACTCGTTGCCCAGCGCCAGCTTTGGTAGGATTGACAAAACCTGACTCCGACCACTCTCTAAGCCATTCACGGGCGGTCTTATCTGAAACCCCAAACCAAGAAGCAACATCTGTTGGGCTAATGACAAAAGGATTGTTGACTGCATCAATCACCCGTGCCAGCAGTCGGGTCAGGACTTGTTGTTGCAGACGGGGCAGTTCTTCCCAGGGGGGCGTGTCAGGAGTTTCTCTTTGATAGAGAGATTTGGCTTTAGCTTGTAATTCGTCCGCCGCCCGCGCCATTGTCTCCACAAAGTAGAGTATCCAAGGGGTATGATCTGGGTCGTGACGACCATCATAAAAATTCACGGGCAGCCCCATCTGCAAGTTTTGGTAATAGCGCTCGCGTTCGGCATTAAAATACTCCTCAAACGAGAAAAAACCCCGCATCCGGTAGCCAGAGCGCCACAGTTCAGCTGTTGCTAATAGTCTGCCAGTGCGACCGTTCCCATCGTTGAATGGGTGGATGCTGAGAAAGCGGTGGGTCAGGATAGCTGCACGAATAGGGGCTGGAAGGAAGGCTGCTGCTGTTGAAGATAGCCAATCAACTAATTCGCGCATCAGTACGGGTACGTCCTGGGGTTCTGGAGGAGCATAATCAATCGCTCGTGTTAGGGTATCGACAACAGGACATTCGGTAATTCGATACTTGCTCTTACTACCACGCCGTCCTCGACCGCGTACAATGACAATGCGGTGCAGTTCTTGGATCGAGGCTTCGGTAATCGGGGTTTGAGCGTCGGCAAATTCCTCCACGCGGTTAAGCGCCCGCCAATAATTACGGACTTCTTGTTCGGCATCGCTCCCTGTCCGGTCACTCCGAGCGATCGCCCGTCGGAATGCCGCGTCATCTAAAGGGTTGCCTTCAATTTGAGTCGAGCTGCGGGTACTTCTTTGTAAAGCATCGTGGCGCAGGCGTAGCGTTGTATCCGGTGGCAGCGGTAATACCTCGATGACAGCTCGCGCTCCCTCGATGACTCCTAAATGTCTGACCAACTCGTGACTGTAGCTAAAGCGCGGGACAAAACTCATAGATTATAGATTACCCATTGCTTTGGTAGCGCATGGCTGTTGTTGGCTTACCCACAATGAAACTAAACGAGAAAATTTCACTTCTGCAAAAAATCTATATTCTTGAAACTTGATTCTATATTCTTTAAAGCCTCCCGTAAACTCTCCTCTGAGTCAATTTCCTCCCAGAGTACGGGCATTGCTTTGAGCAACTCCAAGGCGGCTTGCACCCAAACTTCCTTGGGAATTTTTGACCCGTGCCGCCGTTTCCCCTGCTTGAGTAGTTCGTTGAGCCAGTCATTCAACTCTAGGGGGAGGCGCAGGTTTACTGCCTCTTTTTCGCTTTTTTCCAAGAATCTAGTTTCTTTACTATTTAATGCAGATTCTTTTTTGTAGTTTCTTGATTCTAGATTGTTGACTCTAGATTCTTGATTGACGGCTGGAGATGCTGGTGGCGAACTCTCCGGTTCCGTTTTGCTGAAAATTCCTTGGGTTAAAGGGTTATCGCCTAATACCGAGCGAGACTTATTCTTACTTACTGCCATTGGTAAACCTCTTCAACTAATTCACGATAAGCTTTTGCACCCACACCGTTAGGGTCATACTCGAAGATCGATTGCTTGTGACTGGGAGCCTCCCGTAACTTCACCGTTTCTGGAATGACGCTTTTGAGCATTTTGTCGCCAAAATGGGCGGTAAGCGATTGCAAAACTTCTTTAGAGAGATTGTTTCTGCCATCAAAGCGGGTGGCTAACACCCCCATTATGCGAATGGGGTGGTCTAGATGCTCTCGCACTCTTGTCAGAGCGCGTTCAATCCCCTGGATGCCCAATAACCCCAAGTAACTCATGTCCACTGGGATAATCACCCCATCGCTTGCCATCAGCGCGTTGATGGCAAACACGCCCACGTTGGGGGGACAGTCCACCAGCACCCAGTCATATTGTTTTAGCACTGGTGTCAATGCTTTCCTGAGCAGCAACTCCCGACCTGGAAGCCCAGATATCGGGATTTCTTCTTCTGCAAGCATTATGTTAGACGGAACTACATCCACGCCAATAGGAGTTGTCACTACTACCTGCGAAGCGGGTGTCTTATGCTGCAAGGCATCCTTCAGCTGTGTCTTTAGCTGCCAGATGGGGATTCCCAATGCGGCTGAAGAGTTGCCTTGAGGATCGATATCTACCAGCAACACCCGCGATGATTTAAACCTAACTAGACCAGCAGCCAGGTTGTAGGCTGTGGTGGACTTCCCCACCCCTCCTTTCATATTGAACACAGCCAAGCGACGGGTCATGTAATTGTCTTGTGGCTAAACTTCTACCTGGATAATTATAGAATCTAGATTCAAGACTCTTTATTCTTTAACTTCTCCCTAATATTTCTGGCTGCGGTGCGGAATAAAAATTGACCCTGTTCCAGAGTCCTTTTGGATCAGTGACAAACAATCCATATCCTGTAAGGATTCTAGTCGCTGATCCATATAAGCTTGGATCGGTGACAAATTTTGAGATGGATCGGCGACAAAACCATTGGCTGGTGGGGATTCTAGTCGCTGATCCATCGAGAGTGAAGGAAGCACATCCGTTTTGGTGCAACGACTGCACAGCGAGCAAGTTTAGCTTCACAAGCCTAGACTTGGTATGATTTTGCTACCTTTCCCACACTTGCTTGATGCACAACCCTCCATCTTTACACGCTGTAATATTTTTCAAGTTTACAAGATACTTTGTTTCTCATAAATTTCAAGTTATAAATATAGTTGCCATAGTTAAAGAACCATCTACAAAAAGGTAAAAATGGCAAAGAAAAAAGATGGTGGGGCTATAGTACTTTCGGCGCTAGAGGAAGACTTACTTACCGTTCTATTGGGACACACTCAAGGTGTGTATGGGCTGGACATTCTGAATCGGCTCAACGTAGCCAATCAAAAACTGGGCAGGCGTGAGATTGGTGTCGGCAGCCTCTACCCTGCTTTAAAGCGTATGGAACAGCAAGGACTGATTACAGGACGATGGGGAGATGAAAAATTCCCAGAGGAAGAGTCAGGTGGGGCAAGGAGAAGGTACTACAGCATTTCCGCTGAGGGGCAAGAGGCACTTGAAACCACCTGGCAGTACCGCGAACAGTTACGGCTTGCCCAGCAACCAGCAATGTTTCAACTGGTACCAGAGGGATTCAGCGCATTCATCAAGCGTTTGGAGATCTGCCTTGCTGGGCGACCTGGAGCGGGGCAACCAGCGTCATAGGGAGGGGTAGAACAATGTCAGCAATTAAAGTTCTACGTCAGCACCTAGATGAAATGGTCTCTCGAATAGGATCGAAACGTGGCTCCATCGCGTTCGCTGTCGCTAGCATTGCCTCTGTTGTTGTCTTTGGCGCTGTAGTTAACAATTTCGCAGGCACGATCGGTTTTGCTGTCTGGTGTGCTTTCGTCAATGTCACCGTCGCTGTTACTGGCGAGATCTCTGGTGGTACTATCTCTGTCACTATCACTAGAATTATCGGTTTCACTGTCGTTGCCATTGGTATTGGCGCTATCGCTGTCGCAATCACTTTTGGAAATTACATCCAAAACCTATCTCCCCTGGAACGCGAAAGGCTCAGAGCGACAGTTATCAAAAATAGCAGCAAGCTTCTGCCTTTCCCAAATCAAGAGGCTTTAATTATCCAGAGACAGAAGAGAAAGCTAAACCCACTTCCTAGTTGGGTGGCTCACAGGCTGTCCGAAGAATATCAGAGACACCTGATTGACTTTCGTGAGCAGTGGTTCAAGGAAAGTAACTCAAGATGGATTGTTCAATGCAAAACCCTGGGATATCTGCTTGCAACAGTCTGGGCTGGCAACGTAAGCAAGTTGCAAAGCTTGGCATCGTTTATCCGAATCATTTAGCCAGTTACCCTATTCTTCTAATCCAGTCAAAGTATAGCTTTTCAAGCGTTTGCCAGAGCGATCCGCGCTGGGAAATTCGGTTCTCTTCCTCCCAACCATGTTTAGTCCACTTACCTGAAACAGAATAACCTCGGCGGCAACCGAGGCTATTCCATCAAATCAATAAATTTTCGCTTATTGGGTGCGAGAACACCCAAGCAGCCTAAGTCCCAAGGAGCCTAAATCTAGGGAGTTTGCCCAAATCTAGGAAGTCTACCCAAATCTAGGAAATCTAACTTTATGGTACGACAACAAATTCAAGAAGTCACGCCAGCTGAACCATGTCTTCATTGTGGTAAACCAGACTGGTGTTATCGGCTAGGCGATCTT
>ERZ1066118.798-NODE-798-length-24953-cov-33.946743_pt1 | contig 24953 bp, 21 predicted proteins | sample MGYA00382765_ERZ1066118 | MGnify/ENA primary metagenome ERZ1066118 (study PRJEB33369, sample SAMEA5778348) | biofilm metagenome | biome: Industrial cooling water; feature: Water cooling tower basin; material: Biofilm | place: United Arab Emirates | collected...
TCAGCATGCCCATGCCCGACTTCCCCAGCCGCCCGCTGAGCCTGCCCCCGCCCGAGCCCGAGGAGCCCGAGGAGCCCCCCGGGCCCGACCTCCCCCCGGAGCCCCCGTCAGCCGTCGAAGTCCACCTCCTCCATGATGCGCAGGGCCGTCCCCCGGTTGGCGGCGACCTCGCTCAAGGAGATCGTGTCCGGCGTGACCTCCCCCCAGGAGGCGACCAGGTCGGACAGCTCGGCCCCCGCCAGCACCGGATACTCGAAGTTGACCTCGGCATAGATCCTCTGCGCCTCCGGGCTCACCAGGAACTCCATGAGCCGCAGGGCGTCCTCCCGGTTGGGCGCGGCCTTGGTCATGGCGATGCCGGACACGTTGACGTGCGTGCCGCCCCCCTCGAAGCGCGGGAAGACCACGTTGACGCTCTCCGCCCACTCCCGCTCCTCGGGGTTCCCGAGCATCTGCCCCATGTAGTAGGTGTTGCCCAGGGCGATGTCGCACTCGCCCGCCCAGACGGCCCGGACCTGCGCCCGGTCGTTGCCCTCGGGCCGGCGCGCGAGGTTGGCCTTGAGTCCGGCCGCCCACTCCCGGGCAAAGTCCTCCCCCTGGTGCGCGATCATCGCCGACAGGAGCGCCAGCGTGTAGTTGTTGGTCCCCGACCTGGAGCAGATGCGCCCCCGCCAGCGCGGGTCGGCCAGGTCCTCGTAGGTCGTGATCTCGCTGGGGTCCACGCGCTCCTTGCTGGCGAAGACCACCCGCGCCCGCGTCGTCAGCGCGAACCACGTGTCGTCGGGCGCGCGCAGCTCGGCCGGGATGGCGGCGTCCAGGACGGCGCTGTCCACGGGCTGGACCACGCCCGCCTCGACGATCTGGGACAGGTTGGCGATGTCCACCGTCATCACCAGGTCGGCCGGGGAGCGGTCGCCCTCGGCCACCAGCCGCTCCACCAGCCCCTCGTCCACGAAGGCGAGGTTGACGGCGATGCCCGTCTCCGCCGTGAAGGCGTCGATGACGGGCTGGATCAGCTCGGGCTGGCGCGTCGTGTAGACGTTGACCTGCGCGATGGCCGGCGTGCTGAGGAGGAGGAAGGCGAGGACGGGCTTCATGCGACGGTCTCCCTGGTTGATCTTCCCCCTCAATCCCGAGTCTTTCAGTCAGAGTCAATCCCCACCGTTTCGGTCAGCTTGCCGCACCCCCTCCCACAGCGCGTCCATCTCCGCGAGCGTGCTGTCCTGCGGGGCCTTGCCCTTGGCGCGAAGCGCGTCCTCCACGGCCGCGAAGCGCCTCTCGAACTTCGCGCAGGCCCGCCGCAGCGCGGCCTCCGGGTCCACGCCGAGGTGCCGCGCCAGGTTGGCGAGCACGAACAGAAGGTCCCCCACCTCCTCCTCCCGCGCCTGCGGGGTCGCGGCCTCCGCCACCTCCCGGGCCTCCTCGGCCACCTTGTCCAGCACCGGCCCCAGGTCCGGCCAGTCGAACCCGACACGGGCCGCCCGCGCCTGGAGCTTCTCGGCCCGCTTGAGCGCCGGCAGCGCCAGCGCCACCCCGTCGAGGGCGCGCCCGCCCCGCTCGCGGGCCTTGGCCGCCTCCCAGGCCGCCGCCTGCTCCGCCGCGTCCCGCGCCTCGGCCTGGGCGAACACGTGCGGATGGCGCGCCACCATCTTGTCCGCGCTGGCGCGGGCCACCGCCTCCAGGTCGAACAGCCCCGCCTCCTCGGCCAGCCGCGCGTGGTAGACCGCCTGGAGCAGCAGGTCGCCCAGCTCCCCCCTGAGCCCCTCCCAGTCCTCCCTCTCGATGGCGTCCGCGACCTCGTAGGCCTCCTCGATCGTGTAGGGCGCGATGGTGGCGAAGCTCTGCTCCAGGTCCCAGGGGCAGCCCCCCTCGGGGTCGCGCAGCCGCGCCATGACGGCCACCAGCCGCTCCACCTCGGTCATTGCCAGCGCCTCCGCTCTCGGGCATCCCGCGCGAGGGGGGACCAAGCCGTGCCAGTCGTCAACCGCATCGCCGCCTTCGCGGAGGACATGACGGCGTGGCGCCGTCACCTCCACGCCCGCCCCGAGCTGGGCCAGCGCTGCGAGGGCACGGCCGCCTTCGTGGCCGGGAGGCTCCGCGAGTGGGGCGCCGACGAGATCCACGAGGGCGTGGCCGTCTCGGGCGTCGTGGCGGTCATCAAGGGCTCTCGCCCCGGCCCCGCCGTCGCCCTGCGGGCCGACATGGACGCGCTGCCCATCGAGGAGGCCACGGGCGCCGCCCACGCCTCCACGGTGCCGGGGCGGATGCACGCCTGCGGCCATGACGGCCACACGGCGATGCTGCTCGGCGCCGCGCGCTACCTCGCCGAGACGCGCCGCTTCGCCGGGCAAGCCGTGCTCCTCTTCCAGCCCGCCGAGGAGACGGGCGGCGGCGCCGAGCTGATGGTGGCCGAGGGCGTCCTGGAACGGTTCGGCATCGCCAGGGCCTTCGCGCTCCACGCCGCCCCCGGCACGCCCATCGGCCAGTTCACGACGACCCCCGGCCCGATCATGGCGGCCGTGGACACCTTCACCATCCGCGTGGCGGGGCACGGGGGCCACGCGGCGCGCCCCCAGGACACGCGCGACCCCATCCTGCCCCTCTGCGCCATGGTCCAGGCCATCCAGACCATCACCACGCGCGACCGCGACCCGCTGCGCACCCTGGTCTGCGCCGTCTCCCAGGTCCACGCGGGGACGGTGGACAACGTGGTCCCCGCCACGGCGATGCTCAACGGCACGGTCCGCACCTTCGACGGCGCGACGCGCGACACCGTCCGCCGCCGCCTCGCGGAGATCGCGGAGGGCATCGCCGCCGCCCACGGCGTCACGGCCACGCTCGACTGGCTCCCCGGCTACCCGCCCACCGTCAACGACCCCGCCGAGACGGCCTTCGCGGCCTCCGTCGCCGCCGAGGTGTCCTCCGTCATCACCGACCTGCCCCCCGAGATGGGCTCCGAGGACTTCGCCTTCATCCTGGACCGCGTGCCCGGCGCCTACCTCTTCGTGGGCGTCGGCGACACGGCGGGCCTGCACCATCCCGCCTTCGACTTCGCCGACGAGGCGCTCCCCTTCGGCGCCTCCTTCCTCGCCCGCGCCATCGAGCGCGCCCTGCCGCTGGAGCCCTGAATGGCCGACGCCAAGAAGTACGGCATTGACCGCGCCCTGGACGGCCCCCTGACGGGCCTGGCCTTCGAGCACGCCTTCGCCGGCGCCCCCTCCTTCCTCAAGCGCCGCTACGCGCGCGACGCCGCCGGCGCCGACCTCGCCGTCCTGGGCGTCCCCTTCGACGCGGCCGTGTCGCACCGCCCCGGCCCCCGCTTCGGCCCCCGCGCCATCCGCGAGGCGTCGGCGCTCCAGCCCTGCGACCCGCCCTGGGGCTGGCCCTACGACCCCTACGAGGAGTTGCGCGTGGTGGACGCGGGCGACGTGGGCTTCGACTACGCCGCCGTCCACGACGTGCCCCAGCGCATCCAGGTGCGGGTGGCCGAGCTGCTGGGGCAGGGGGCCGGCACGCTCGTGCTGGGGGGCGACCACTTCGTGACGCTGCCCATCCTGCGCGCCTACGCCCAGGCCCACGGCCCCCTGGCGGTCCTCCAGTTCGACGCCCACTCCGACCTCTGGCCCGACGACGACCCGTCGCGCATCGACCACGGGACGTTCCTCTACAAAGCCGTGCGCGAGGAGCTCGTGGACGTGCCCCGCTCCATGCAGGTGGGCATCCGCACCGAGAGCGGCGACCGCCTGGGCGTGCCCATGATCTCGGCGCGGGAGGTCCACGAGAGGGGCGTGGCCTCCGTGGTCGAGGAGGTGCGCCGGACGGTGGGCGACGCCCCCTGCTACGTCACCTTCGACATAGACGCGCTCGACCCCTCCGCGGCCCCGGGCACCGGCACGCCCGTCTGGGGCGGTCTCCACGCGTGGCAGGCGCAGGCCATCCTGCGCGACCTGGCGGGGCTGCGGGTGCTGGGCGGCGACGTGGTGGAGGTCTCCCCGCCTTACGACCACGGCGGCATCACGGCCGTCGCGGGCGCCCACGTCGCCACCGAGATCATGTGCCTCTTCGGCTGGCACCGGCTGGGCAAGGGGGCCCCGTAGGGCCCCCCGGGCGCTCAGAACCCCGACTTGATCTCCTCGAAGGCGGCAGCGTGGCGCTCGCGCGAGGCGATGGAGATGGGGAGCTGCGCGAAGATCGGCGCCGTGACGGTGCCCAGGCCCGCCAGCGTCAGGTCCTCCTCCGAGACCTGGTCGCGCAGCGCCGTGTCGTTGGCGGTGGCCCAGCCGGCCTCCACCAGGGGGCGAGTGGTCGAGGGCGACAGGAAGGCGTTGGCGTAGTCGTACACGCGGTCCTCGCTGCCCGGCCCGTCCACCAGGTTGACGAAGCCGCAGAGCCACACGCTCGACCCCTCGCGCGCCTCGCGCTGGAAGCCGATGGGCCGGTTCTCCTCGCGCATGGTCGGGTAGGTCTCGTTCCAGGCCCAGGCCACCAGCACCTCGCCCGTGGCCATCAGCTGCGCGAGCTCGGCGGGGTCGGTCCAGTAGGTGCGCAGGTTGGGGTGCACCTCGCGCAGCCAGGCGGCGGCCGCCTCGAACTGCTCGTCCGTCACGTCCGTCCAGTCCGTCACCCCCGTGGCGAGGTAGGCCAGGGCCCAGGTGTCGTCCACGTTGTCGGGGATGGCGAGCCGCCCGGCGTATTTGGGGTTCTTGAACACCTCGAGCGAGGCCACGTCCTCGGCCGGCACCTCGTCGGGGTTGTAGGCGATGGCCGTTGTCCCGAAGTCGGTGGGCAGGAAGTAGAGGTCGCCCTCGGCCGTCACGTCCTGGCCCAGCAGGCTCTGGTTGAGGTCGGCGTAGTAGGTCAGCCGCGACCGGTCCCAGGGCTCGATGAGCCCCGACTCCTGCCACTTCGGCACCGAGCCCGCGCAGATGTGCGCCACGTCCGCCCGGAAGCCCGCGCGCACCTTCTGGAACGCCTCCTCCTCGTCGCCGAAGAACGAGAAGGTGGGCGACATCCCGTGCTGGTCCACGTAGGGCTGGTGGAACTCCGCCGCCTCGAAGCCGGGGTAGTCGAGGACCGTCAGCAGCGGGTCCGCCTCCTGCGCGAGGAGGCCCGTGGCGAGCAGGGCGAGGGGCGCGGCGCCGAGGAGGGTCGCGAGCTTCATGGGTGGTGTCTCCCTGGGACAGTTTGGCAACACGTTAGGAACGGGGCGGCGCGCGTTCAAGGGCCGCCCGCGGGGGTTGCGGGCGCGGGCCGGCTCGGCCACGCTCGCCGAGGCTGCCAGGGAGGACCCCATGTTCCGCGCCCTCCTCGTGGACCGGACGGACGGCGGCACCCGCGCCGCCGTCGCGGACCTCCCCGACGACCGCCTCCCCGAAGGCGACGTCACCGTCGCCGTCAGCCGCTCCACGCTCAACTACAAGGACGGCCTGTGCCTCATGGGGCAGGGGGGCCTGGTGCGCGCCTGGCCCCACGTGCCCGGCATAGACTTCGCCGGCACCGTGGAGGCCTCCTCGCACCCCCGATGGCGCGCCGGGGACGCCGTGGTCCTGACCGGCTGGCGCGTGGGCGAGACGCGCTGGGGCGGCTACGCCACCCGCGCCCGCGTGTCCGGCGACTGGCTGGTCCCGCTCCCCCAGGGGCTCACGGCCCGCCACGCCATGGCGATCGGCACCGCCGGCCTCTCGGCCATGCTGGCGGTGCAGGAGCTGGAGGCGCGCGGCATCCCCCCCGGCCCCGTGCTCGTCACCGGCGCCTCGGGCGGGGTGGGCTCCATCGCCGTGGCGCTGCTGGCCGCCTCGGGCCGCGAGGTCGCCGCCGTCACGGGCCGCCCCGGCGCCGGGCCGTACCTGAGGGGCCTCGGCGCCGCCCGCGTCCTCCCTCGCGCCGACCTCGCGGACCCGCCCCAGAAGCCCCTCGAACCCGAGGCCTGGGCCGCCTGCGTGGACGCGGTGGGGGGCGCGATGCTGGCGCGCGTGCTCGCGCAGACGAAGGCGGGCGCCTCGGTCGCCGCCGTGGGCCTCGCGGGCGGGGCCGCCGTGCCCCTGACCGTCACGCCCTTCCTCCTGCGCGGCGTGTCGCTCCTCGGCATCAACAGCGTCACCGTCCCCATCGCCCGGCGCGAAGGGGCCTGGGCTCGCCTCGCCCGCGACCTCCCCCGCGACCTGCTCGAAGCGATGATCGTGGAGGCGACCCTCGCCGACCTCCCCCGCCTGGGCGCCGCCATCCTGCGCGGCGAGGTGCGCGGCCGCGTGGTGGTGGACGTGGCCGCTTGACCCCGCCCGGGCGCCTGCCCAGACAGGCGCCCGAGGAGACCCCCCAATGACCGTCGCCGCCGCCTTCGACCTGCCCTGGGTGCGCGCCCAGTTCCCCGCCTTCGCCGTCCCCGCGCTGGCCGCGAGCGCCTTCTTCGAGAACGCCGGCGGCTCCTTTCCCTGCCGCCCCGTCGTGGACCGCCTCCACCGCTTCTACACCGAGCGCAAGGTCCAGCCCTACGCCCCCTACGCCGCCTCGCAGGCGGCCGGCGCCGAGATGGACGAGGCGCGCGAGCGCCTCGCCGCGATGCTGGGCGTCGCGCCGGACGAGCTGTCCTTCGGCCCGTCCACCTCGGCCAACGCCTACGCCCTCGCCAACGCGGTGCGCCGCTGGCTCGGCCCCGGCGAGGCCGTGGTCGTCACCAACCAGGACCACGAGGCCAACAGCGGCCCATGGCGCAGGCTGGCCGAGGAGGGCGTGGACCTGCGCGAATGGCGCATGGACCCGCGCGGCCACCTCGACCCCGACGACCTCCGCGACCTCCTCCGGGACGGCCGCGTGCGCCTCGTCGCCTTCCCGCACTGCTCGAACGTCGTCGCCGAAGTCAATGACGTCGCTGCCATCTGCGCCCTCGCGCGCGAAGGCGGCGCCCGCACCTGCGTGGACGGCGTGAGCTACGCGCCCCACGGATTCCCGGACGTCGGCGCGCTTGGCTGCGACGTCTACCTCTTCTCCGCCTACAAGACCTACGGGCCGCACCAGGGGATCATGGCGATCCGGCGCGACTTCGCCGAGGCGCTGCCCAACCAGGGGCACGTCTTCAACGGCGCCAGCCCCACCAAGCGCCTGACCCCCGCCGGCCCCGACCACGCCCAGGTCGCGGCCTCGGCCGGCATGGCCGACTACATGGAGGCGCTCTCGGCCCACCACGGCGGCCCCGCCAGGGGCGCCCCCGCCGCCCGCGCCGCCCACGACCTCATGCGCGCCCGCGAGGTGGCGCTGCTCGGCCCGCTCCTCGCCTTCCTCCAGGACCGCGACGACCTGCGCCTGCTCGGCCCCCGCGAGGCCGAGAGGCGCGCCCCCACCGTGGCCGTGGAGCTCTCCGGCCCCGGCGAGGACGCCGCGCGCCGGATCGCCGCCCACGGCATCATGGCGGGGGGCGGCCACTTCTACGCCGTGCGCCCGCTGGAGGCCCTGGGCGTGGACCCCGGCAAGGGCGTGCTGCGCCTGAGCTTCACCCACTACGCCTCCGAGGACGAGGTGTTGCGTCTGACCGAGGCCCTGCGCGCGGTGCTGTAGGGAACCGTTCATCGCCATGGGCTACGACTCGGGGACGACGCCCTCGCCATGTCCCTCAGAACCCCTAGTTGCGCCCCCATGACCCCCATCCTCCTCTGGTTCCGCCGGGACCTGCGCCTCTCGGACCACCCCGCGCTCCACGCGGCCGCCGCCACGGGCCGGCCCGTCATCCCCGTGTTCCTCCACGACGAGGGGCTGAGGATCGGCGCCGCGCCCCTCCTGCGGATCGGCATGGCGGCCGAGGCGCTGGCCCGCGACCTCGCCGCGCGGGGCTCGCGCCTGACCTTGCGGCGCGGCCCCGCCGCCGAGGCGCTGCGCGGCCTGCTCGCCGACACGGGCGCCACCGCCCTGTGGTGGACGCGCCACCACGACCCCGTCGCCCGCGCCGCCGACCGCGCCGTGCGCGCGGCCCTCGGCGGCCGGGCCGAGCTGCGCGACTTCCCCGGCCAGCTCCTGCACGACCCCGAGAGCTTGCGCACCGGCGCCGGCAACCCCTTCCGCGTCTACGCCCCCTTCCGCAAGGCGCTGCTCAGGACCGACCCCGGCGAGCCCCTGCCGGCCCCCTCCCGCCTCCCCGCGCCCGCAGCCTGGCCCGCCTCCGACCGCCTCGCGGACTGGCGCCTCGACGCCCCCATGGACCGGGGCGCCGCCGTGGTCGCCCCCTGGCAGCGCCCCGGGGAGGCCGGCGCGCGGGAAAGGCTCGACCGCTTCGTGGAGACGCGCCTGGGCGCCTACGCGGAGGCGCGCGACTTCCCCGGCCGCGACGGCTCCTCGCGCCTGAGCGAGAACCTCACGGTGGGCGAGATCAGCGCGCGCACGCTGTGGTCGGCGGCGCGCGCCGCCCTGGAGAGGGGCTCTCCGGGCGCCGAGAAGTTCATGGGCGAGGTGGCCTGGCGCGACTTCTGCTGGCACCTGCTCTGGCACGACCCCCACGTCGCCGAGGACCACTGGAAGCCCGGCTTCGCCGGCTTCCCCTGGGCCACCTCGGGCCCGCTGCTCGCGGCCTGGACGCGCGGCCGCACGGGCTTCCCCTTCATAGACGCGGGGCTGCGCGAGATGTGGGTGACGGGCCGCATGAACAACCGCGCCCGCATGATCGCGGCCTCGTTCCTGACCAAGCAGGCGCTCACCGACTGGCGCGCGGGCCAGGCCGTCTTCGCCGACTGCCTCTCGGACTGGGACGCGGCCAACAACGCCGTCAACTGGCAATGGGTGGCGGGCTCCGGCCCCGACGCCGCCCCCTTCTTCCGCATCTACAACCCCGCGAGCCAGTCCGAGCAGTTTGACTCCGACGGCGCCTACGCCCGCGCCTGGATCGCCGAGGGGCAGGAGGACCCCCCCGCCACCGCGCTCGCCTTCTTCGAGGCGGTGCCACGTTCCTGGGGCCTGAGCCCTGCCGACCCCTATCCCGCCCCGGTCCTGTCGCTCCCGGAGGCACGCGAGGCCGCCCTGGCCACCTTCCGCGCCCGGCTCAAGGGCGCGGAAGGGCGTGACAACTCCCCGTGATCGCCCTTAACCTCGCGCGGGACGGGACGGCAGGGACGCCAATGGAGCTCACGACCACGGACGGGCAGGAGGGCCTGCCCCGCTATTTCGCGCAGGTCTGGGCGCAGGTGCGCAAGCTGCCCAAGGGGCGCCTCGACATCGTGCTCCCTGACGGCCGCCGCTTCCGCCACGAAGCCGCCTCGCCCGGCTTCGTGGCCGAGATCGCGGTCCGCGACCCCGATGTCTTCGCCCGCCTCGTGCGCGAGGGCGACCTGGGCTTCTGCGAAGCCTACCTCGACGGCGACTGGAGCACGCCGGACCTCCAGGCCTTCATGGACTTCCTCCACGACGGCGCCGAGGCCGTCTACGACGGCTTCCCCGGCCAGGCCCTCGTGCGCGCCTACGAGCGACTGCGCTTCTGGCTCCAGAGCAACACCCGGCGCCAGGCGCGGCGCAACATCAGCCACCACTACGACCTGGGCAACGGCTTCTACCGCCTGTGGCTGGACGACTCCATGACCTACTCCTCGGCCCTCTTCGACCGGGGCCAGCAGTCCCTGGAGGCCGCGCAGCGCCGCAAGTACGAGAGCCTCGTGGACCAGATGGGCGTGGCCGAGGGCGACCACGTGCTCGAGATCGGCTGCGGCTGGGGCGGCTTCGCCGAGTACGCCGCCAAGGAGCGCGGCCTGCGCGTCACCGGCCTCACCATCAGCAAGGAGCAGCTCGCCTATGCCGAGGCGCGGATGCGCCGCGAGGGCCTCGCGGACCGCGTGAGCCTCAAGCTCCAGGACTACCGCGACGAGAGGGGCAGCTATGACGGCGTGGCCTCGATCGAGATGTTCGAGGCCGTGGGCGAGCGCTACTGGCCCACCTACTTCGACACGCTCGGGCGCTGCCTGAAGCCTGGGGCCAACGCCTCGCTCCAGATCATCACCATCGCCGACCACCGCTGGGACATCTACCGCCAGGGGGTGGACTTCATCCAGAAGTACATCTTCCCCGGCGGGATGCTGCCCTCGCCCTCCGCGCTGCGGCGCGAGGCGGCGCGGGCCGGCCTCTCAGTCGCGCGCCACATGGAGTTCGGCCAGAGCTACAGCGAGACCCTGCGCCGCTGGCACGAGACCTTCAGCGCCCGCTGGGAGGAGGTGGCGCGCCTGGGCTTCGACGACCGCTTCCGGCGCATGTGGGACTTCTACCTGACGAGCTGCGCGGCCGCCTTCCGGGGCGGCACCTGCGACGTCACGCAGATCACGCTCGGGCGGCCCGCCTGATGCCGACCGCCGCCAAGGCCGTCGCCGCCGTCCTCTTCGGGGCCCTGGCCTACGGCGTCTCGCTCCTGACGATCCCCCTCTTCCCGGAGGGCACGGACCCCGGGATGTACGCCTGGATCAACGCCGCCCTGGGCGTGCTGCTCGGCTGGCGCGTCGCCGGGTCGCGCGCGCGCACCTCCCTGTCGGGCGCGGTCGGCTACGGGCTCACGGCGGCCATCGCCATCGCCGTCACGGCTCTCTTCGTGCACTCCTTCATCTTCATGATCCGCCAGTCGCTCAAGCGGCTCTACGCGGGGCCGGCCGAGGCGGTCGTGGACGTGTTCAGCATCATGATCGACAACGCCGTCATGGCGCTCAAGCCCGACGTCATCGCCGCCATCCTGCTCGGCGGCGTGGTCGCGGGGCTCGTCACCGAATGGGCGGGGCGCAACTTCCGGTGAACCTCTTCCTCTACGGCACGCTGCGGCACCGGCCGCTTCTCGACCTCGTCGCGGGCGCCGGGGTGGCGGCCGAGGAGGCCTCGCTCCCCGGCTTCCGCGTGGTGCGCGAGCGGGGCGGCGTGCTCCCGGTCCTCGTGGGGCACGCCGAGGGCTCGGCCCACGGGCTGCTGCTGCGCGACGTGCCCCCCGCCCCGCGGGCGCGGCTCGACGCCTACGAGGTGCCCTGGGGCTACGCGCCGTGCCCCGTGACGGCCGTCGCGGCGGACGGGCCGGTCGAGGCCCTGGCCTATGCCCCGCCCGAAGGGTTCCCGGCCACGGCCGAGGACTGGTCGCTCGACGCCTGGCTCGCGGAGGCCGGCCCCCTGGCGTTGCGCGCGGCCGAGGAGCTGGCCGCGCTCGACCCCTTCCCAGACGGCGACGCGCTGCGCCGCCAGTGGCCCATGATCGCGCACCGCGCCGCCGCCTCGCTGCGCGCGCGCGGGGCCGCGCCCACGGCGCGACGGCGGCGCGCCGCCCCCGGCGACGTGGCGCTGCGCCGCCTATCCCCGCCCGCCGGCGCCTTCTTCCGCTTCGAGGCGCTGGAGGCCTCCCACCGCCGCTTCGACGGCGCCACCGCCTCGGGCCTGCGGCGCGAGGCGCTGGTGGGCTGCGACGCGGCGCTCCTGCTGCCCTTCGACCGCAGGCGGGGCCGCGTGCTCCTGGTCGAGCAGGTCCGCACGGGTCCGGCGCGTCGCGGCGACCCCCAGCCCTGGCTCCTGGAGCCGGTCGCGGGGCTCGTGGACGCCCATGAGACGCCCGAGGAGGCCGCGCGGCGCGAGGCGGTGGAGGAGGCGGGGCTCCACGCCCTCGACCTCGTGCCCATGTTCCGCGGCTACGCCTCCCCCGGCAACGCCACCGACTTCTACCACGCCTTCCTCGGCCTCTGCGACCTGCCCGACGGCCGCGCCACCTCCGGCGGGCTCGCCGAGGAGGCCGAGGACCTGCGGCTGCACGTCCTGCCCCTGGCCGAGGCCATGGCGCTGCTCGACACGGGCGAGGCCAACGCCGTCCCGCTCATCTCCATGCTCCTCTGGCTCGACCGGTGGCTGCGCCTTGATGCGGGGGGCGGGGGCGCCTAGACGGGGGGCCTCAGCCGGAGCCCGCCCATGCGCCCCCCCGCCAGCGATCCCACCATCCCCGACCCGGCGGTGCTGGCCATGCATCGCTCGCCCGTCAAGGCCGACCTCGCCGCCACCGTGGGCAACACGCCCCTGATCCGCCTGCGCCGGGCCTCCGAGGAGACGGGCTGCGAGGTGCTGGGCAAGGCCGAGTTCATGAACCCCGGTGGATCGGTCAAGGACCGCGCCGCGCTGTGGATCATCCGCGACGCCGTGGCGCGGGGCGAGCTGGCCCCCGGCGGCACCATCGTCGAGGGCACCGCCGGCAACACCGGCATCGGGCTGGCGCTGATGGGCGCCTCCCTGGGCTTCCGCACCGTCATCGTCATCCCCGAGACCCAGAGCCAGGAGAAGAAGGACATGCTGCGGCTCGCCGGGGCCGAGCTGGTGCAGGTCCCGGCTGCGCCCTACCGCAACGTCAACAACTACATCCGCTACTCCGGCCGGCTGGCCGAGGAGCTGCGCCGGACCGAGCCCCATGGCGTGCTCTGGGCCAACCAGTTCGACAACGTCGCCAACCGCCGGGCCCACGCCGAGGGCACGGGGCCCGAGATCTGGGAGCAGACGGGCGGGGCGGTGGACGCCTTCGTCTGCGCGGTCGGCACCGGTGGCACCATCGCGGGCGTCGCCGAGGCCCTCGGGCCCAAGGGGGTGCGCATCGGCCTCGCCGACCCCGAGGGGGCGGCGCTGCACAGCTTCTACACCGAGGGCAGCTTCGAGATGCCGGGGTCCAGCATCACCGAGGGCATCGGCCAGAGCCGCGTCACCGGCAACCTCGAAGGCTTCCGCCCCGACCATTCCTGGCGCATCCCCGACAGGGAGGCGCTGCCCATCGTCTTCGACCTGCTCGCCGAGGAGGGCCTGTGCCTGGGCGGCTCCTCGGGCATCAACGTGGCGGGCGCCGTCCGCATGGCGCGCGAGCTGGGGCCGGGGCACACTGTCGTCACCATCCTCTGCGACTACGGCACGCGCTACCAGAGCAAGCTGTGGAACCCCGACTTCCTGCGCGGCAAGGGGCTGCCAGTGCCCGCCTGGCTCGACCGCGCGCCGGCCTCCATCCCGGGCGTCTTCGAGGACTGATGCGGGCGGCTCTCCTCGCGCTGGCGCTGCTGGCGTCGCCCGCGCCCGCGCAGGAGGCCGCGCCCGAGGGGGCGCCCGACTACGCCGCCTGGGCCGAGACGGCGGCCCGCGCCGAGGCCATCGCCGAGGCCGGGCGCGGCTCGGCCTTCGCCCTCACCCGGCTGCGCCAGGACCTGGTCGGCTGGCGCGACGCCTTCTCGGCGGCCCAGGCCGCCAACGCGGGCCGGATCGCCACCGCCGAGGCGCAGGTGGCGGCGCTCGGCCCCGCCCCGGCCGAGGGCGAGGGGCCCGAGGACGCCCGCGTGGCCGAGAGGCGCGCGGCGCTCGCGGCCGAGCTGGCGCGCCTGCGCGCCCCTGGCCTCTTGGCCCAGGAGGCCTACGCCCAGGCCGACGGGCTCATCGGCGAGATGGACGCCCTCGCTCGCTCGCGCCAGGCCACCCAGCTCCTCGAACGGGCGCCCTTGCCGCTCGACCCGCGCAGTTGGGGCGAGGCGGGCGACGCCGTGGCGAGCCGCGCCCTGGGGCTCGCCAAGGAGGTCAGCGTGTCGGTGCGCTCGCCCGCCCGCCGCGCCACCTTTGCCGCCGACTGGCCGGCGGCGCTCCTGTTCGTCGCCGCCGGGATCGCCCTCATCCTGCGCGGGCGGCCCTGGCTCAAGCGCCTCGCGGCGGGCCCTGCGCCGCTGCGGGGCAGCCACGGCGCGGGCGTGTGGCGCTTCGCGCTGTCGCTCGGCACGGTGCTGGTGCCGCTCGTGGGGGCCTGGGCGGTCGTGCAGGCCTTCGACGCCACCGGCCTCTTCGGCTCGCGCGCCACGGCGCTTGCCTCGGCCATCCCCGTGGCCGCCGCCTCGATCCTCGTGCCGCGCTGGCTGGCCTGGCACTTCTTCGGCAGCGCCCGCGCCAACCCGGCCCCCTTCGACTTCCCCCCCGAGGTCAGGGCCGAGGGCCGCCGCCGGCTGCGCCAGGCGGGCTGGGTGCTGGCCGCCGCCACGCTCCTGCGCGCCTTCCTGTCGGTGGGCGACCTCGACCCGGCCGTCGAGTCGCTCATCCTGCTGCCGCTCGACCTCGTGCTGGCGCTCCTGCTCTTCCGCCTGGGCGGCGCGCTGGCCGCGCCGCGCCCCGCCGGCAGCCCGCCCGAGAACGACCTGATGGCCTTCCGCCGCCGCCTCGTGCGGCTCACGGGGCGCGCCGCGCAGGTGGTGGCGGTGGTCGTGGCCCTCCTGTCGCTCCTGGGCTTCCACCGGGCCGAGGCCGCGCTCCTCATGCCGGCCGTCCTCACGCTGGCGCTGGCCGCGCTCCTGGTGCTGCTCCAGTGGCTCGCCACCGACCTCTACGCCGTGCTCACCCGGCGCGAGGACAACCTGCGCGACGCGCTCCTGCCGGTGCTGGCGGGCTTCGCGCTCGCCGCCCTGGCGCTGCCGGTCCTGGCGCTGGTCTGGGGCGCCCGCCCCGAGGACCTGCGCGAGCTGTGGACGCGCTTCCAGGAGGGCTTCACGCTCGGCGACACGCGGCTCAGCCCCGGCGTCCTGGCCACGTTCGCGGCCGTGTTCGCCCTGGGCTTCCTGATCACGCGGCTCATCCAGGGCACGCTGCGCGCCACGGTGCTGCCCAAGACGCGGCTCGACGCGGGGGCGCAGAACGCCGTGGTCTCGGGGCTCGGCTACCTCGGCGTGCTGCTCTCGGCGCTGCTCGCCGTGACCACGGCGGGGCTGGACCTCTCCAACCTCGCCATCGTGGCGGGGGCGCTGTCGGTGGGCATCGGCTTCGGCCTCCAGACGGTGGTGAGCAACTTCGTGTCCGGCATCATCCTCCTGGTCGAGCGCCCCATCAGCGAGGGCGACTGGATCGAGGTGGGCGGGCGCATGGGCTACGTGCGCGACATCTCCGTGCGCTCCACCCGCATCGAGACCTTCGACCGCACGGACGTCATCGTCCCCAACGCCGACCTGGTGTCGGGGCAGGTGGTCAACTGGACGCGCGGCAACCTCGTGGGGCGCATCATCCTGCCCGTGTCGGTGGCCTACGGCACAGACGTGGAGGAGGTCACGCGCATCCTCAAGGAGGCGGCCGAGGGCCACCCCATGGTGCTGCTGTCCCCGCCGCCGGCCGTTGTCCTGGCGGGATTCGGCGCGGACGCGGTCAACTTCGAGATCCGCGCCATCATCCGCGACGTGAACTTCGGCACCACCACCCGCAGCGAGATCAACCATGTGATCGCCCGGCGCTTCCTGGAGGCGGGCATCCGCACCGCCGGCAGCCCCGCCCCGGCCCCCGCCCCGCCCAAGCCCGCCATGGCCTGACGTTGACCCGGGCCGCCCCCTCCCGCTAGCCTCTCCGCGGCGGAGGAGGCCCCCCATGCGCTTCGTGGCGATCATCCCGGTCCTGGCATCGTCCCTCGCGGGGGCGGCCGAGGCGCGCATCTACGCGGGCTGCGACGCGGCCGCCCAGGCGGAGGCGGCCGAGGCGGTGGACAACGCCCTGGCGCTCGCGCTCCAGGCGGCCGTCGCAGTGGGCGACACGCCCGACTACGCGCGCTACTTCGGCGCCTTCGACGAGGCGCGGGCGGAGGTCGCCCGGCGCACGCTCAAGGGCGTGCACCGCCAGCTCGCCGCCGACCGGCTGCGCATAGACTGCGCGGACGGCAAGGACGAGACCTGCTGGACCGCCTACGCCTACGTCGAGGACGCCTTTCCCAACGTGGTCAACCTCTGCGCCAACTTCTTCACGCTGCCGCGCCTGGCCGCCGCGCGCGACCCCGGCGCCGACATCGGCAACGGCACCCGCGAGGGGGTGCTCATCCACGAGATCAGCCATTTCGTCTACGTGGCGGGCACGGGCGACGAATGCTATTCGCGCTCGGCCTGTCAGGGGCTGGCGCGGCGCGACCCGGCGACGGCCGTGGCCACGGCGGATTCCTTCCAGTACTTCGCCGAGGACGTGCACTTCACCCGGCTCGACGCGGCGGCCAAGTGACCCTTGCGGGGGTCTGGGGGCCGGGCTAGGGAGCCCGCCACGGAGCGGTGGCCGAGTGGTCGAAGGCGCACGCCTGGAAAGTGTGTAGGCGGGAGACCGTCTCGAGGGTTCGAATCCCTCCCGCTCCGCCAAGCCCCCGGGGCGCCCGCCCGACCCGGTCCGCCTCATCGGCCACCCGCGCCCGCCAGGACCATTCCGCCGATGCGCCAGCCGATCATCATGCTGGCCGCGTTGGTGTTGCCGCCGACGATCTCGGGCATGACCGAGGCGTCGGCCACGCGCAGCCCCCTCGTGCCGAGGACGCGCCCCTTCGGGTCCACCACCGCCAGCGGGTCGGCGGGGTCGCCCATGCGACAGGTGCCGACGGGGTGGTAGGCGGTGTCGGCGTGGGCGCGCAGCCAGGCCTCGGGGTCGGACCAGCCGTCGCCCGGCGTGACCTCCTGCCCGGCGTAGCGCCGCAGGGCCGGCTGCGCCAGGATGTCGCGCACGATCCCGACGCCGGCCCGCAGGCGGGCCAGGTCCGAGGGGTCGGAGAGGTAGTCGAACAGCACGCGCGGCGGCGTCGCCGGGTCCGCCGACGCGATCCACAGCCGCCCGCGCGAGCGCGGCTTGACGAGGTCGAGGTGCACCTGGAAGCCGTGCTGCCCGAGCGACGTGTCGCCCTGCACGGCGCCGGGGGCGAGCGCCAGGGGCAGGAAGGACATCTGCAGGTCCGGCCGGCGCTCGGCCGCGCCGCTGCGCAGGAAGGCGCCCACCTCGAAGTGGCTGGTGGCGGCCGGGCCGTCGCGGCGCAGGATCCAGCGGGCGCCGGCCAGCGCCCGGCCGAGCGGGCGCGTGACGGGGTGGAGCGAGACGGGCTCGCGGCAGGTCATGCGGATCGTCACGTCGGGATGGTCGTGCAGGTTGGCCCCCACGCCGGGGCGGTCGGCGACGACGGCGACCCCGAGGCGGCGCAGGTCCGCCGCCGGTCCCACCCCCGAGAGCAGGAGGAGGTGCGGCGAGCCGAAGGCCCCCGCCGCCAGGATCACCTCGCGGCCGGCCCGGGCCTCGCCCGCCCGCAGGCGCACCCCCACGGCCCGGTCGCCTTCCCAAATCAGGCCCAGCGCCACCTGGCCGGGGACGACGCGGACCCCCCTGGCCCCCAGGAGGAAGGCGGCGGCCGTCACGCGCAGGCCGGCGTGGATGGTCTGGTCGATGCGCCCCGCCCCCTCCTGGGAGGCGCCGTTGATGTCAGGGGTGGCGGGGTGCCCGGCCTCGGCGCAGGCCCGCAGGAAGGCCCGGTCGAGCACGTGGTCGCCCGGGGCGCGGCGGACGCGCAAGGGTCCCGATCCCCCGCGCCAGGCGTCGGCGCCGCCGTCGAGGGACTCGATCGCGCGGAAGTCCGGCAGCACCGAGGCGTGGTCCCAGCCCCGCGCGCCCATCCCCGCCCAGGCGTCGAAGTCGGCCGCGTGGCCCCTGACCCACATCATGCCGTTGATGGCCGAGGTGCCGCCCACCAGGCGCCCGCGCGGATGGCTCAGGCGGCGCCCTCCCAAGCCCGGCTCGGGCTCCGTCCCGTAGGTCCACAGGGCGCCGGGCCGGGCCAGCACGGCGGCCAGCGCCGCCGGCACGCGGTAGGCCCAATGGGTGGCCGGGCCGCCGGCCTCGACCAGCAGGACGCTGGCGCCGCCGTCCGACAGCCGCCGGGCCAGCGCGCAGCCCGCCGAGCCCGCCCCGACGATGACGAAGTCGGCCTCCATGGCCCTTCTTGTATACAAGATGGCGGGGCGCCAACATCCCTCTTCCCCTCTTGTATACAAGACGGCAATCTGCGCCCAGGCGCCGGCTGCGGGCGCCCAGGGGAGGAGACCATGACCAAGCCCGACTTCTCGGCCGCCCTGCGGCTGGGCCGCGCCTCGGCGCTGAGCCGCCGCTCGCTCCTCCAGGCGCTGGCGGCGCTGCCCGCGGCCGGGGCGGCGCTCGGGCCGACGGCGGCCCGCGCCAACGTCACCATGACCTGGATGGGCTGGCAGGGCTACGAGACGCCGATCCTGTCTGGCACCTTCCTCGAGGACAACGGGATAGACTTCCAGCCCACCTTCATCGCCAGCAACGAGGAGATCATCACCCGGCTGCAGTCCGGCGGCATCGGCCAGACGGACCTGGTGACGATGTACTTCGGCTACCTCCAGCTGATGATGGACGCGGGCCTCATCGAGACCGTGGACGAGAGCCGCATCGAGGCCTTCGGCCGCCTCATCCCGCAGTTCACCTCCCACCCGGCCATCCGCCGCGACGGGGCCCTCCTGGGGGTGCCGTGGAACTGGGGCTCGCTGCCGCTGATGTACGACCCCTCGGTGGTCACGGCGGCGCCGACCTCGTGGATGGACGTCTTCAAGGACGAGTACAAGGGCAAGGTGGCGATGGTGGACGACCCGCTCACCTACCTTCTCATCTGGGGGCCCGTGACCACGGGGCGCCCGGACGGCACGCTGCTGAGCAAGGACGAGCTGGCCAAGATGATCGACCTCCTCATCACGCTCAAGACTGAGCACGCGCGGGGCTTCTTCCCCTCCTACGGCGAGATGGCCGACGCCTTCGCCCGCGACGAGGTGGCGATCTCCGCGCTGGGCTGGGAGGCCGTGGCCGTCTGGGCCGAGGCCAAGGGCAAGGCCGTCTCCTACACGATCCCCCAGGAGGGCACGGCCATCTTCATGGACACCCTGACCATCCCCAAGGAGGCCCCCCAGCTAGACCTCACCTACGCCATGATGAACCACATCCTGACGCCGCCCGCGCAGCTCGTCTTCGCCACCGAGCAGTCGGCGGGCGTCACCAACCTCGACACGGTGCCGCTCCTGCCGCCCGAGCTCGCCGCCGCCTACGGCTACGCCGACCTCGACGCCAAGCTCGGCCAGGCGCGCATCCTGCCCATGCCCCCCGTGGAGGAGGACGGCGCCAACGCCACCTACGACGACTTCCTCAACGAGTACGGCCGGCTGCAGGCCGCCTGAGCCGTGGGCCGGCGCCTCCTCCTCGCGCCGGCCCTGCTCGCCTTGCTCGGCCTCTTCGTGCTGCCGGCGGGGGCGCTCCTCGTGGTCAGCTTCTGGTCGGTGCGCGCGCGGACGATGCGCCCCGACCTCACCTTCGCCAACTACGCGGCGACGGTCACGGACTACGGCGGCACGCTCCTCTACACCCTGGGGGTCGCCGCGCTGGTGGCGGTCCTGACGACCACGCTGGGCTTCCTCTTCGCCCACGCGGTGCGCTTCCGGGCGGGGCGCTGGGGCGACCTGCTCCTGTTCGTCACCCTGGTCACGCTCTTCGGCGGCTACCTCGTCAAGATCTACGCCTGGAAGAGCATCCTGGGGCGGGACGGCATCCTCAACGGGTTCCTCCTGTGGGCCGGGATCGTGGACCAGCCGGTGGACGCGCTGATCTACTCGGCCGGCGCGGTGGTGGTCACGCTGACCTACTTCCTGCTGCCCTTCGCGGTGCTGCCCTGCTACGGCAGCCTCCGCGCCATCTCCGACGCGGCCGTGGACTCCGCGCGCGACCTCGGCGCCGGACCCTGGCGGCGCACCCGCGACCTGGTCCTGCCCCTCTGCGAGAGGGGCCTCGCCGTGGCCTTCACGCTTAGCTTCCTGATCGCGGCCGGGGACTACGTCACGCCCCGCTTCGTGGGCGGCGGCGCCTCGCTCCTCGGCCACTTCATCGAGACGCAGTTCTCCGTGGGCTTCGACTGGCCCATGGGGGCGGCCATGGCCTTCACGCTGATGGGCTCCTCGCTCCTGCTCTGCGTGCTGGCGCGAGTCCTCTTCCGCCTCCTGGTCAGGCCGTGAGGGCGGGGGCCCTCCTCTGGGGCGCCCTCATGGGCCTCGTGCTCCTCTTCATGCTGCTCCCGCTCGTCCTGATCGTCGTCTTCTCCCTCAACGACTCGGCGCTCGCCTCCCTGCCGCTGTCGGGCTTCACGTGGCGCTGGTACGAGGCCCTCCTGGCCAACCGCGCCTTCCTGCCCGCGCTGGAGAACTCGCTCGTCGTGGGGGCCGCCGTCGCCGCGCTGTCGGTGCTGACCGGCACGCTCGCGGCCCTGGCGCTGGCGCGGATGCCCAAGCGGCGGGCCGAGGCGATGCTCGACCTCCTCTCGGCGCCCATGATGATGCCGGCCCTGGTCATCGCCATCGGGCTCCTGGTGTTCTTCGTGCGCGTGCTGGGGGTGCGGCTCGGCCTGACCACGGTGGTGCTGGGGCAGCTGGTGGTCGTCCAGCCCTTCGTCATCGCGCTGCTCTCCGCTCGGCTGGCCACCTTCGACTGGCGGCTCGTGGAGTCGGCGCGCGACCTGGGCGCCACGCCGATCCGCGCCTTCCTGGACGTGACCCTGCCCCTCGTCCGGCCCTCGCTGATCGGGGCGGGGCTCATCGCCCTGTCGCTCTCGCTCGACGACTTCGTCATCGCCTTCTTCACCATCGGCTCGGGCAACACGCTGCCCACCCTGGTCTGGGGCCTGGTGCGCACCTCGCTCGACCCCACGATCAACGCCGTGGCGACGCTGCTGCTGGCGCTCTCGGTCGTCTCGACGGGGCTCGCGCTCCTGCTCACGCGCTACCGGGGCTGAGGGTTGCCCCTGGCGGGCGGCGCCCTTAACAGACGCGCCGACGCGGGCCCCGGCGGCCCGCCCAGGCAGAGGCTCCACGATGTTCGACCGACGGGCCGACCCCTCCGACGCGCGCATCGCCGTGATCGGCCTGGGCTACGTGGGCCTGCCGCTGGCCGTGGAGTTCGGCCGCCGCTTCGACACCCTGGGCTTCGACCTCAAGCCCGCGCGGGTCGAGGCCCTGCGCCGGGGCGAGGACGCCACCGGCGAGGTCGAGCCCGAGGGCCTGCGCGCCGCCACCCGCCTGCGCTTCAGCCATGAGGCGGGCGACCTGCGCGCGGCGGACGTCTTCGTGGTGGCCGTGCCCACGCCCATAGACCGCTTCCACCGCCCCGACCTCGGGCCGCTGCTCGGCGCCTCGCGCGCCGTGGGCCGCGCGCTCAAGAAGGGCGACGTGGTGATCTTCGAGAGCACCGTCTACCCCGGCTGCACCGAGGAGGACTGCGTGCCCGTCCTGGAGGCCGAGTCGGGCCTGCGCTACAACCTGGACTTCTTCGCCGGCTACAGCCCCGAGCGCATCAACCCCGGCGACAAGGGCCACCGCCTGCCCACCATCGTCAAGGTCACGTCCGGCAGCACGCCCGAGGTGGCGCGCTTCGTGGACGACCTCTACGCGCGCATCATCACGGCGGGCACGCACCTCGCCCCCTCGATCCGCGTGGCCGAGGCCGCCAAGATCATCGAGAACACCCAGCGCGACGTGAACATCGCGCTGGTCAACGAGCTGAGCATCGTCTTCTCCAAGCTCGGCATAGACACGGCCGAGGTGCTGGCGGCGGCGGCGACCAAGTGGAACTGGGTCAACGTGCGCCCGGGCCTCGTGGGCGGCCACTGCATCGGCGTGGACCCCTACTACCTCGTGCACCGCGCGTCGGTCGCCGGCCACATCCCCGACATCATCCGCCTGAGCCGCGAGATCAACGAGGGCATGGCGCGCGACGCCGCCGCCCGCCTCGTGCGCAAGATGATCGAGCGCGACGTCCCCGTGAAGGGCGCCCGCGCGCTGGTCGCGGGCTTCACCTTCAAGGAGGACTGCCCGGACACGCGCAACACCAAGGTCGTGGACCTGGTGGGCGAGCTGAGGGCCTACGGCATGGCCGTGGACATCCACGACCCGCTCGCCGACCCCCAGGAGGTGCACGACGAGTACGGGCTCGACCTCGTGGCCGAGCCCGGCGCGCCCTACGACGCCGTGGTCCTGGCGGTGCCGCACGCGGCCTACAGGGGCCGCCAGGCCGAGGGCTGGCGGGGCCTCCTGCGCGAGGGAGGCGTGCTCTTCGACCTCAAGGCGGCGCTCCCCAAGGACGGGAGCGACCTGCGCCTCTAGGCCGTGGACGACCGCGCGGCCCTGGAGGCGTCGGGGCTGTGGGACGCGGCCTGGTACGCCCGGACCTACCCCGACGTGGCCCTCTCGGGGCTCGACCCAGCCGAGCACTTCCTGCGCCTGGGCCGGCTCCTGCGGCGCGACCCCTCCCCGCGCTTCTCCACCGCCTGGGCGCTCGACACCGACGCCCGCCGCCGCGCCAGCCCCCGCCCCCCCGTGCTGGCGCCCGCCGGGCCGCTGGAGGGCGCGGCGGTGCCGCAGGCGGCCTGGCGGCTCGCGCGGGAGGGTCAGGACGGGCGCGCCCTGGCGCTCCTGGAGGCGCACCTGCCGGCCGAGCGGGCGGCCGTCGCCCACGTCCTGCGCGCCGACGCGGCCGCGCGGCGCGGGCGCGAGGCCGAGTGGCTCGCCGCGCTCAACCTCTACCTGGGCAGGGCGGGGCTGGCGCCGCTGGTGCTGGAGGGGCAGGGGCCCCTCGTCGCCCGCCTCTCGACCGCGCCGCTGCCCGAGGCGCGGGGGCCGCTGGTCAGCGTCCTCATGGCCGCCTTCGACGCGGAGGCCACCGTGGAGGCGGCGGCGCGCTCCGTCCTGCGGCAGACCTGGCGCGACCTGGAGCTGATCGTGGTGGACGACGCCAGCCGCGACGGCACGGGCGAGGCGCTCCGGCGCCTCGCGGCCGAGGACCCCCGCCTGCGCGTCCGGCGCAACCGGGTCAACGTGGGCCCCTACGTCAGCCGCAACCTCGCGCTCGGGGAGGCGCGGGGGGCCTGGGTCACGGGGCAGGACGCCGACGACTGGTCCCACCCCCAGCGCCTGGAGCAGCACATGGGCCTGGCCCTGCGGCGGCGGCTGCGCGCGAGCCTCGGCCACATGCTGCGCATGACGCCCGAGGGGGCCTTCGGCCACGTCTCGGCCGTCGGCCCCTACGCCCCCGACGGGGTGGCCCGGCGCTCCATGATCTCCTGCCTCTACGAGGCGCGCCTCCTGCGCGAGACGCTGGGCTTCTGGGACTCCGTGCGCTTCGGCGCCGACAGCGAGATGGCGGCGCGCGCCGAGGCGGCCTTGGGCCGGCCCCTGCCGGCGCTGCCGCTGGTCGGGATGCTCTGCCTCGACCACCCCCGGAGCCTGACCAACCACCCCGAGAGCGGCGTGCGCAAGGACGGGGGCCTGTCGGCGGCGCGCGAGGCCTACCGGCGGTCCTGGCGGGCGGCGCTGGCGGCGGGGCCGGGGCCAGGGGGGCTGTTCCTGCCCCTGGTGCAGGAGCCCCGGCGCCACGCGGCCGATCCCGCCATGACGGTGGACCCGGCCGACGTGCGCGCCAACCTCGGGCCCTGAGCTTGCCGCCTCGCGGAGCCTGTGCCAAAGCCACGGGGGGACGGGGGCTCCGGGGGGACGGGCATGGCCGAGGACGGCAGGGGCGGCGCGGCGGGCCTCTCGCGGCCCCTCCCGCTGGTTCCCGAGGCCCTGGGCGAGCCCGCCCGCCTCGCGCTCTTCTGGCGGGCGCGCCACCTGGCCCCGTCGCCCGCCCTGCCGCACCTGCCGATCCTGTTCTGGCTGGTGGACGCGCTGCGCCCCGCCCGCGTCCTGTCGCTCGGGCTGGGCGACGGGGTGGCCCTCCGCGCCGTGGCCCAGGCGCTCGAGCGGCGGGACGCGCCCGCCAGCTGCCTCGTGCTGCTCGCGGACGGCGAGCCGCCGCGCCCGGAGGTCGAGGAGGCCCATCCCGGGCTCGTCACGCTCCGGCCGGGACCGATCGCCGAGGCCGCCGCCGCGCTGGCGCCCGGCTCGGTGGGCCTCCTCCTCGTGGCCGCGCCCCTGGAGGGGACCGTCGCCGAGGCCCTGTCGCGCGCGCTGGACGGGGCCATGGGGGAGGGGGGCGTGGTCGTGATCCCCGGGCTCTCGGCGCTGGCGGGCTCGGCCAGGGGGGCGGCCGCGCTGGCGGCGCTGCGGGCCGCCCACCCCTGCGTGACGCTGGAGGGCGACGGAGGGCTCCTCCTCGCCCTCGCGGGCGCAAGTCCACCCGAGCCGCTGCGCCGGCTCGCCGCGCTCGACCCGGCCGGCCCGGCGCTCGCGGAGCTGCGCGGCGCGCTGGCCCGGCTCGGGGCGGCGCACGTCATGGAGTGCCGGCTCCAGGGCGCGGGCGACGCGGCCCTCCTGCGCGACCGCGTGGCCGAGCTGGAGGGCCAGCTCGCCGCCCGCTTCCGCGAGATCGCGGCCCTCACGGTGGCGCTCCTGGAGGCGACCGGCGGTCGCGCGTCCCCCGGCCCCGTGGAGCGCCGCGCGGGGCTGCCCGCGCAGCGCGAGCTGGCGCGGCGTCTGGACGAGGCGGGCCGGCGGCTGCGCGCCGACCTCGCCTCCCCCCTGGGCTTCCGCGCCCGCCGGCGCGTGGCGCTGGACGCGGCCGCCGTGGCCTCCTCGGACCTTTGGAGCGAGGCCGACTACGTGGCCGACACGCCCGAGGCGGCGCGCCATCCGCGCGGGCCGGTCCACCACTTCGTCACCGTGGGCACCTTCGAGGGCCGCGACCCCTCCCCCCGCTTCGGCACGCTCGAATACTACGAGGCCAACCCCGACGTCCTGGGCGTGGGGGCCTGCGCGCTGGCCCACTACCTGCGGTTCGGCCGCGCCGAGGGCCGCGCGCTCGCCCCCGCGTGAGCCTCCTCGGCCGCCTCGCGCGCCGCCTGAGGCGGGCCGCGGCGCCGGGCCGGGCGCCCGGGGGCTGGGATGCGCGGGCCTACCTCGCGGCCAACCCCGACGTGGCCGATGCGGGGCTGGACCCGTTGCGACACTGGCTCGACCACGGCCGGCACGAGGGCCGCGCCGGGGTGCCCTCGGCGGCCGGCCGGCTCGACGTCTGGCTGTGGCGCGGGGAGCCCGGCGCGCGGGAGCGTCTGGAGGCCCTGGCGGCGACGGGCGGCCGGGAGGGGGCGCAGGCCGCCTGGTCGCTGGCGCGCTGGCGCGCGGGGCAGGGGGACCGCGAGGGCGCCGCCGGGGCGCTGGCCCGCCTGGACGCCGCCTCGCTCGCCCCGGAGGACCGCCGCGCGGCGG
>ERZ1066118.800-NODE-800-length-24862-cov-6.024146_pt1 | contig 24862 bp, 17 predicted proteins | sample MGYA00382765_ERZ1066118 | MGnify/ENA primary metagenome ERZ1066118 (study PRJEB33369, sample SAMEA5778348) | biofilm metagenome | biome: Industrial cooling water; feature: Water cooling tower basin; material: Biofilm | place: United Arab Emirates | collected...
GGCGCCCACCGAACCATCGCCCGCCACTCGCTGACGCGATTTGCAAAAATATCCATAAACCATCCGTTTTTGTGTTTAAAATACCGATAAAGTGGGTATAATCGGCTTGGTTTTGCCCGCAGGGTCGCTGTCTGGGAGGCGCGTTCCGAAGGCAAAACCGTTTTTCGACCCATGAATCATCACCATCAGGCGCGCGTTTGGGGCGCTTTCGTTTTGGGCGGCGCGCTGCTTTGCGTGGGCGCCCGCACTGTGTTTTCGCAAGACGCGGCGCCGCTTCCGCTCGTTGGCCACTGGACTTTCGACGACACCGACGGGGTGTTGCGCGATAGCGGGCCGAACAAATTGAACGGCAAAACCAACGGTTTGGGCGCCGTCGAAGGCCGCGTGGGTGGCGCTTTGGACATTCGGGATGGCAAAGCCGCGCGCGTGGATAACAACGCGCTTTTGAACGGCAGCGACAAATTTTCGCTGTCTTTATGGATAAAGCTGCCCGAAAAACCAACGCGCGACGCCGGACTTGTCGCCAAGCGCGATGACAACTCTTCGACGCCGTTCGTCTTGTCGCTCACCAAAGCGGGGCGCCTGGGTTTTGAAGGGTTCGACGGTTCGGGTTGGGTCGGAATGTGGCCCGAAGGTGGAACGGTTCCAGTTGGGCAGTGGGCGCACGTCGCGGTGACTTACGCGGCGGGCGGCGAGGCCGTGATGTATCTCAACGGGCGCCGCATTGCGGGGCGCAAAGTCGCGCGCGCCTTGGCGGGCAACGATCAGGGCCTCAACTTTGGAAAAGACCCGTTCAGGGGCAATTTCACCGGCCAAATGGACGACGTGCGAATTTTCGCGGCGGCACTTTCCGCCGAGCAAATCGCGGCTCTGGCCAACGGTGAAAACCTGCCGACGCGCGCCGCGACCAAAGCCGATTTCGCGCCGCCGATGCAACAAGTCGAAATCACGCTGGGTCGCTACGACACGCCGCGCGCCAACACCGAAGGGCTGGGCCGCGTGAAAATCAACGCCGAGCGCGTTCCTGGCCCCAACGCGGTGGACTGGCCCAAAATTTTTTGGCGCGACCAAGTGTTGATGGAAAAGGGTTCGAGCCAGAAAATTGACGCGCTCCTGCGCGAAGGCGACGCGGCGCGCGGCTTTTTCCAAAAGAAAGACGACGAAGTTTTGCAGCCCGGAAACCACTGGTTTCGTCCGCTGCAATGGATGTGGGGGCGCCGCCACGTTTATCACGCCAACCGCGTCGCGCGCTCGGACTACGACAACTACGAATTGTGGGTTTTTCCCGTCAAATTGAGCGGCGACATTCAAAGCGTTGTCCTCAAAAACGACGGGCGCGAGATTTACAACCGAACCGAAAAACTCGAATCGCTGACGCTGCTGCTGCCGCAAAACGAGGCCGGAAAACCTTATGAAATTGCCGTCAACGGCCAGCCATTTCAACGTTTCAATGCCGGTTTAAAACCCGTTGTCGTGGGCGACCCGAAGGAAGAACTCATTCCGGTGAATTTGGCGGTTCCGGGCACCAACGTCCAAATTGCGAACCTGGAGCGGCCCGAAAAATGGGCGTATGAAAAGGAGTGGAAGGACGATGTGGCCGCCCAAAACAACCCCGAAGAGCGCGCGAAATTCGCCGCGCCGCCAACGGTTGCACAAAGCGGTTTCGCGCGTTATCTGGGCGTGGACGTGCCGCGTTCGCCGCTCGAAATCTACACCGTTTCGCTCACGCACGGCATGAGCGGCGGGCATTTCATGCGAAGCGAGCACAAATCGAGCGGGCCGAACTCGATTCCCAATGCCAAACAAAAATTTGAAGGCGGCGCCGAAGAATACGCGCGCTTTTTGAGCGACACCGGCTACGACCTCGTTTACGAAATGGCCGGAAACAACTCGTTCGATGGCACCGGCGAGCGTTCGTATGCCAACCTCGCGCGCGCCCTTGGCAATCGCGGCATCCGTTTTGGCGTGACGCCCGGCGCCGATTGGAAACGCCCGTTTTTGGCGCATCCGAATCTGGCGTTTTTCACGCTCAATTTGCCCGATTACCGCGCGCCGCTCTACCGCGACGTGCAGCTTTTTTCGCAGCGACTGCATCGCAACGGCAACTTCGCGGGCATCTCGATTGGCGCCGACAACGCGGCCTACGAATCGTTTTGGGCGTGGGCGCCGCCCGAACCGGGACGGCCCTGGGGCGAAGCGTTCGTTAATTTCGCGCACGAAGGCCAACCGACGCTTCAGCGCCCGCTTTCGTGGCCCGAACCGAAAAGTCTGGACGGAAATTCGAGCGTGAAGGAGTTCCAGGATTACATCGCGCGCTACAACAAGGGCTTCGAGCAATACGGCTATTTTGGTCGCGCGCTGCGCGCGATTGACCCGAAACTTTCGGCCACAACCGGAAGCTACGGCTCCAGCCCCGGTGTGGGCGGGCGCGGCGGCTATCCCTGGGCGACGATTCCCGCCAAAAGCCTTTTCGCCAATCTCGACGTGATGCAAGCCTACGACTGGAACGAAGTGCCCAGCTCGAAGCCGCTGCACAACGTCGCGCTTTTGGATCGCGCGCACTCGTATTATCCCGAAAAAGAATTGCGCTCGCTCGTGGACGATTTCGGCTTGTTTTTTGGCCGCGAAGCGCGTCAACGCGCCTACATCCTGTCGGCCACGCGCGGCATCCAAACCGTTGGAACCTCGTTTTTGGCGAGTCCCTACAACGCCAAACCGCACGTTTACGCCGACCAAAAAGAGCTGTTTGGCTTCCTCAAATCGCGCGGCGGCGCCTTCAAAAACACGCGGCCCGACGCGCAAATCGGCGTGCTTTATGTCAACGAACAGGCGCTTTTGCGCCGACCCAATCAGGAAGGCAACCCCAAAGACGACGTTTTGCTCAACGGCTCGCACGAAGGCAAAACCACCGAGGCGCTGATCATGGCGCACGCGGCGGGCTTTCCGGCGAAAATCATCACGCCCGAAGAAATCAAGCGCGGTTTGCCGTCTTCGATGCGCGCGATTTTATTGGTCGGCCTCAACCGCGAAGACCCAAGTTGGGTGTGGCACGAAGGGCTGGAAGGCGATTTGGCGAAATTCACCCAAAGCGGCGGCAAAATTCTGCGCGATTCGCAGTCGGTCGTTCCATCTTCGGTGGCGCCCGGCCAAAGCATCGAAACCGGAATCCAGGCGCGCGCCTACATCGCACAAGGCGCGGGAACGCAGGGTTACGAGGACAAATTTCCCAAAATTTTGGAGCGCAACGCCGACAATATCAAGCGTTTGCAAAGCGCGATGCAAGGCGTGGCGGCGCCGGTGGCCAAGTCGGATTCGCCCACAGTTTGGGCGGTGCCGCACACGACGGGCGACGTGCAATACGTGAGCGTGGTGAACTGGGGCTACGAGGCCGACAAAAACGCCAGCATCGTCGTGAAGCCGCAGATCGGCGCGCTGAAATGGAACACCAACCGCGAAATTTACGACCTCAAAACCAGCGCCAAAACCACGCTCGAAGCCGCGAAATCGGTGGATTTGACCAAAGACGGTTTCCAGATTTTCGCGCTGCCCAGCCGTCCCGTCACGGCGCCCAAAATTTCGGCGCAAGTCGGGAACGACGGTTTTTACACCGCGACGGTGGATGTGGGTGGAATGCGCGGCGTTCCGGTGCAAATCCAACTCGTGCGCGCGGGCGAAGCCGCGATTCTCTATGGCGCGAGCGGCGAGCCGATTCGGTTGCCGTTTAAGAACGAAGAAGCCGGAACCGTTGCAATCACGGCGACCGAACTTTTGAGCGAGAGCAGCGCAACGGCCACCGTGAAAACCGTCAAAGCGCCGCTCGCCGCGCCAAACGAGGCGCAAATGGCGCGGGTTAAGCAGTTTTTGGCGCGCCGCGCGCCCTTGGTTTTGGCGCTCACGCCCGCGCAGAAAACCGACGCCAAATTCCAAAACCTGAGCGCGCGTTTGACGAAATGGATGGAATCCAAGGGCCGCAAAGTCCAATTCGGCGACGTGGCGCCCAACGGCGTGGTTTTGTCGCCGCAGCCGCTCAAAACCTCGCAAACCTTTCCGCGCTGGCGCACGCAGGAAAGCGACCTGATTTTGCTGGGCACGCCCGCCGACAACTTGCTGATTTTCGACCAACTGCGCGGCGGATTGTTGGATGAAAACGCGGGCGCCAAGGTGACATATTCGCCGTTTGTCGGCGAGTTCAACGCCCTCAACCTGGTGGGCGAAGGCGCCGAATTGGAAAGTTTGGTCGCGCAAATCGAAAGAAGCTGAGTTTCAAAGGCGCAGCTCAAGGGTTGCGCCTTTTCTTTTCCATGAAACATCCCTGGCTGTATCTCAGCAAAACCGACATCGAAACCGAACGGTTGCAGTGCCGCGAAGAGGGCCGCGACATTTCGGCGCTCGAAGCCGATTTCGAGCGCGTTTTGGCGCTTGATTTAGAAGATTCAACCCATCAAGGCGCCGCGCAAGCGTTGCTCGATGCCACCATCGCGGCGCCGATGCGCGCGGATTTTCCGTTTCACGAGCCGAGCGACTACGCCGAAATTCTGGCCGCGCGACCGCAAAACGCGCCAGTTTTGCCGCCTCTGAATTTGGAGAGTGCCGCGTTCGAGGACAAAATGGCGGGTGCGTGGCTGGGGCGGTGTGCGGGCTGTTTGCTGGGCAAACCTGTCGAAGGCTGGCGCCGCCCGCGAATGTGGGGCTTCTTGCAAGACGCCGAACGCTGGCCGCTCGATAATTACTTCGGCTCGAAGGGCGTTGACCCGCAGATTGTCGCCAAACACGAGGTGGACAACCCCTGGGTGCAAGGGCTTTTGGCCGAAAATCTGGGGTATATGCCGGTTGACGACGACACCAATTACACCACCCTTGGGGTTTTGATTCTGGAAAAGCACGGGCGCGATTTCACGCCCGAAGACGTGGCGAATTTCTGGCTGGCGCGCGTGCCGCTCCTCGACACCTGCACCGCCGAACGCATCGCGTATCGCAATTTCGCGCTCGGTATCGCGCCGCCCGCGTCGGCGACTTATCGCAATCCCTACCGCGAATGGATTGGCGCCCAGATTCGCGCCGATGGCTTTGGCATGGGCGCGGCGGGCAACCCAGAACTCGCCGCCAATTTCGCGTGGCGCGACGCCTCGATTTCGCACGTCAAAAACGGCATCTACGGCGAAATGTGGGCGGCGGCGATGGTCGCGGCGGCTTTTGTCTGCGACGATGCGGCGCAAATCATCGAAGCCGGATTGGGGCAAATTCCCAAGGGGTGTCGTCTCGCGCGCGACGTGCGCGGGGTTTTGAGTTGGCACCGCCAAGGTTGGAGCTACGACCAGGCGAGCGAGAAAATCCACGCGCAATGGGACGAGAACAACTGGCACGACTGGACGCACACGAATTCTAACGCCTCCGTTGTCGCGCTGGGGCTTTTGTGGGGCGAAGGCGATTTTGAAAACAGCGTTTGCCGCGCCGTGCAAGCCTGTTTCGACACCGATTGCAACGGCGCAACGGTCGGCTCGATTCTGGGCGCGAGGCTGGGACGCGCGGCATTGCCCGAAAAATGGACGGCGCCGTTGGGAAACCGCCTGAAAACCGGTGTCGCCGGTTACAATGATGTTCAAATCAGCGCAATGGCCACGAAAACAGCTCAGTTGGCACGCGATTTAGCCCGATGAATTCATTCTCGATTCCATCCGCGCAAAACGTGCTGCAAATCCCCGATTTGGTCGCGTTTTGGGATTTTCAAGAACCCTCGAACGCGCCGCGCATTTCGCGCGGGCCGCGCCCAATTGCGCTCGAAGTTTGCGGCAAAGTCGAGCGCGCCGAAGTTGGCGTTTTCGGGCCGTATGGCGCGCGCTTCACCGGCGAAGGTTATCTGGGCGCGAGCCGCAAAGATGCACCGGAACTGGGCATTGGCGGCGCGGGCGCGCAGGTCAGCATTTTGGCGTGGCTGCGGCGCGAAGAGTGCCGCAACTGGGGCGGCTGCGAGTGCGTGGCGGGCGTGTGGAACGAACACGCAAAACGCCAATACGCGCTGTTTTTGAACCTGCGAATCTGGGATTCGAGCCAGCAAATCGGCGCCCACGTTTCCGACATCGGCGGCCCAACGCGGGGCTTCAAATACTGCATGGACGCCGCGATTGGCCAAACCCCAATCCCGCAAAATGAGTGGGTTTTCGCGGCTTTAACTTTCGATGGAAGGGAGGCGCGCGCCTATCTCAACGGCGTTTTGGATGCGCGCGAGGGGCGCAACCCGCTTCCCTTTCCGCGCGCGCTTTTCGATGGCGGGCCAAACGGCGCCGATTTCACCGTCGGCGCCGTCGCGCGCCCGGTTTCGGTTGGCGACGATGGAACGGAGAACGGCAGCATCATGGGCAATCCATTTTTCGGAGTTTTGGGCGGCTTGGCGGTTTTTAATCGCGCCCTGAGCGCGAGCGAAATGGCGAATTTGGCCGCGAAAACTCTTTAAAAACCATGCTTCCCGCGCTTCAAATTCACCCATCGGGCCGCTATTTTCAGTGGGAAAACGGGCAGCCGTTTTTCTATCTCGCCGACACCGGCTGGACAATTTTGCAGCGACTTTGCCGCGACGAAATCGAGTTTTATCTCGAAAACCGCGCGCGAAAAGGCTTCAACGTCGTGCAAGTCATGGGAATTTCCGAGTTCGGCGGCTTAAAGCGCCCCAACCGCGAAGGGCATTTGCCGCTTCACCATCAAAACCCCGAAACGCCCAACGAAAACTATTGGGAATTGTGCGATTTTCTGATTGAAAGCGCCGCCAATTTGGGCATTGTCGTCGCGCTTTTGCCGACTTGGGGCGACGCTTGGTATCTTCGGCGCGGCTTTGGCCCGCAGGTTTTAACGCCGCAAAACGCGCGCGTTTATGGCCGATGGCTGGGCGCGCGTTACGCCCAAAAAACCGTTATTTGGCTGCTCGGCGGCGACCGCGAATTTTTGACCGAAAATCACTGCGAAACAACGCGACAACTCGCGCTCGGCATCCGCGAGGGTGACGGCGGGCGCAATTTGATAAGCGTTCATCCCGCCCATCACGAGTCGTCGTCGCTGCATTTTCACGGCGAATCGTGGCTCGATTTTTCGATGTGGCAAAGCGGCCATCAGCGCAAAAACGAACTCGTCGCCAAATTCATTCAGGCGGATTACTTGCGAACGCCCGCCAAACCGGTTTTGGATGGCGAGCCGTGTTACGAAGAGCATCCCGCGCATCACGAGCCACTTTTACCAAACGGCGAAAAATATTACTTCGATGACTACGACATCCGAAAAGCGGCTTACCGCGCGGTTTTCGCGGGCGCTGCGGGCGCGGCTTATGGCGCCAATGGCGTGTTTCAAAATCATCTGAACGAGATTCCCAACGGTTTTGGCGCGCGGCGGCAGTGGCGCGAGGCGCTCGAACTGCCCGGTGCCGCGCAAATGGGAATTTTGCGCCGCCTCATCGAAACTTTGCCGCCGTTTTTCGCCATTCCGCGCCCCGATTTGATTGAAGACAACACCCGTTTGGCGCTCGGCGACGAGAACGGAAATTGGGCGCTCGTTTACGCGCCCAACGGCGGCGAAATCGCGGTCAAAGGCGAACTGTTGCAACCCGATTTGCCCGCGCGTTGGTTTTGTCCGCGCGAGGGAAAATTTCTCGATTGCAAGACAAGCGGCGAACTTTTCGCTTGTCCCGACGCGCGCGATTGGGTTTTGGCTTTAGGAAAAACGTCGTTAGAAAATGAAAAAGGATGTTTAAAATACCTATAAAGTGGGTATATTCAATAAAGTCCCCGTTTTTCCAGTTTCCTCAATCAACCTTTAGACGTTTTGGTCGATATTCCCCTGTTTTTTTTGGGACGTTCAAACGTCAATTTCTGGCTTTTCTGGCCCTTCCATTTTGTCAACCAACGCCCTCGCACGTGTTGACCACCCCGAAAGTATCATGTCACACAAAATATTGCGGAAAACCGCATTCACCCTCATCGAATTGCTCGTTGTTATCGCCATCATTGCGATTTTGGCGGCGATCCTGTTTCCCGTATTTGGGCGCGCGCGTGAAAATGCGCGGCGTTCGAGTTGCCTTTCCAATCTCAAACAAATTGGTTTGGGCATTTTGCAGTATGCCCAAGACAACGACGAGCGCGTTGTGCGCGGTTGGACGGGTAACAACGGCTTTCAAAACTCCGACTCCAACCCAGCCAGCGAAAAATGGAAATGGATGGACTCGATTTATCCTTATGTCAAAAGTGAGCAAATTTTTAACTGTCCCAGCGACACTTACACAGCACCGCGTGGCCCTTACCGCTACTACAAAAATCTCACGGCGGCTTCGACCAATTTCTATGGCTCCTACTCGCAAAATAATACCTATTGGGGCACGAATGGCAATCCGGCCTCACCGGGCAGCGGCGACGGCACCAACAGTCCCTCGCTGGCTTCATTTGAAGAGCCTGCCGAAACCATTCAAACCGTTGAAGGAATCGGCGATTACGAATTTGCGTGGGGAACAGTCGCCACGCAAGCTACCATTAATAGCTCAGTTTCGCCGCGTCGCTTGCTCACTGTTCAAGAACGTCACCTGGAGCGCACCAACGTCTTGTTTTGCGATGGTCACGCGAAAAGCCTGAAACTTGATTACCTCGTTACACCCTCGACAACGCTTTATGGCGGCTCGCCCGCTTACAAGCACCTGACAATTCAAGCCGACTGACCCAGACAAACCCGCAAAAGTCAATGGCATGGCACGCCATTGACTTTTGCCGTTTTCGCACCGCCCATTCATTTTCAATGATTCGTTTTTTTTCCTTTTCGTCAGCCCTGCTTTGCTTTTGCGTGATGGCGCCGTTTTGCCACGCGCAAACCTTTCAAATTTTGCCTTCGACCACGCTTGCCTCGACCGAAACCGAAGACGCGAAAACGTGGAGCGGTGCGGGGCAAATCGCGCTTCAAATTAGCGATTTCGCCCTGAAAAACGGAAATTCGCCCGCCGTTGACCTCGAATTTCAAGTGCGACAAAACTTTGATTCGCGCTATTTCACGACTGCCGACACCGCGCGCGGCGCTCAGGTGGTTCACGATGAAACCGGCCTGCGACCGACATGGCGAAACGTCAAAATCGAACTCGATGACGCCTTTTTTGGCGGTCGTTTGGAAGGTGGCGCCGATTTGATTTTGCGCTCGCAGGCGCGTGATTTCGCGGTGCGAAATTTCAAAATTACCGGCTACGACGTGCAGAAAACACCGAATTGGAAACGGCTTTTGCGCCTTCAAAAAATCGAAACGCCCTCCGATTTGCTGCTGTTTCGGCGCGGCGAAAACGGCGAGATTTCCTACCATTGGCGCAACATCGCGCGCGTTCCGGCGCGAACGAAATGGAAAGCCGTTTTGCGCGATTGGGACGGGAAAATCTTGGCGCAAAACGCGGGCGAATTGACGTTTGCAGCCGAAGATTCCGCGCCGATTCGCGTGCCCTTCGACGCGCGAAAATGGCCGCTTGGCGTCCATTCCCTCACGTTTTCGCTCTTTGTTGGCGATGAAAAAACGCCGGTTTTCGAGCGCGAATCGTATGTCGGCCTCGCTTCCAACGGCACGCTTCGCAAAGCCAAGGAAGGCGAGTTTTTGTATGGCCTCGATGCCGCGCTTGGCTCGCCCGCGCGCAATCCGCGCCTGATGCAATGGATTGAGCTGATGGGCGCCGACATCCTGCGGCACGGCTATGGTTGGAACAATTCTCTCGAAAACGTCGCGCAGAATCTGGCGGTTTACGACGCGGCGAAACTGCGGACGATGTATGTTTTGGGGCCGCCGGTTTTGCCCGCCCATGCTTCGCGCGACGAGGAACTGCTCCAAAATCACGTCGAATTTGCGCGCTCCATTGCGCGGCGTTTTCCGCAAATTCGGCACTACGAACTGGGCAACGAACCCGATTTGTTCGGCTTTTATCGCGGCCCCATCGAATCTTACGCGCGCGGAATGCACGTTTTGGCGCGCACCCTAAAAACAGAAAACCCCAATCTTTACGTCACAAACGGCGGCCTCAGTTTCGCGGGTGAAGAAGGCCGGGCGCGCTCGGAGCGGTTTGTCGAAGTGGCGAACACGCAGTTTTTGGATGCGCTCGCCTATCACGGTCACGGCCCGCTCGTCGAGGCCGAACGCGCCGCTTTTGAGCGCATGAAAAAAACGGCGCTACGCTACGGAAAAGAGAAATTACCGCTCGTTGAAACCGAATCGGGCGTTTCGGCGCAGCCCGGCAACAAGGCGCAGGAGGAAATCCAGGCGCGCACCGTCGTGCAAAAAATGGTCTACGGCCAAAGCCAGAAAATGCCGCTTTTGCTGTGGTTTCGGCTGCTGATGTTCGAGGAAAATTACGGAAATTTGCGAACCGAACAAGAACCGCGCCCCGTCGTTTTGGCTTATCGCAACATGGTCGAACGCTTGCGCGGCTTGCATTTCCAAAAAACCATCGAGCAAAGCGGCGAAACCGAAGCCTATTTTTTCGCGCCCAAAAATTCGAGCGCCAAAACCCAAACCGGCGCGCTTGTGATTTGGAAAAATAGCGGCGAGGGCGTCGCCGATTTCCAACTCAACGGCGCCAAAAACGCGCGCGTTTTCGACCTTTTCGGCAACGCGCAACCGCTCGCAAAATCGCAAGTCGGCACGTTTTCGCTTCCGGTTTCCGGGCGCCCGCAGTTTTTGATGTGGGAAACAACCGGCACTCCGATTGCCGAGCGCGCGCCGATTTTGCTCGAAACCGCGCCGCGCGTTCAGCTCTTGCCCGACAGCGAAAACGCGCTCGATGCGAGGGTTCGCAACCCGTTTGGGCGAAAAATGTTTGGCCGTTTGGAAGTTCGCCCGATGCTTTCGCGGCCCCATTCGACGCCGCAATCGGTGGCTTTCGCCACGTTGAAAGCCAAAGACGAGATGGCGATTCGCTTTCCGCTTCGCGTTGAAAAGGGCGAGCAAATCGAGATGCCGCGCGCCTGGACGACGTGGGTTCACATTGACCCGACCCAGCTCGATTTGGCGTCGATTTCGCGCGGCCAAACTCCGCAAAATTTGGCGGGCGAAGGCGGAAAAACCGTCGCGTCGCGCCAATCGAGGAGCCAGAACGGGATTTTAGATTTCGAGCGCGAAGGCGGAAAACTGCGCGAACGCGCGGCGGCATTGGCGGTGGGAACGGTTCAAAGCCCGCGCGAGCAAACCGTGAATTTGGGCGCGGGCGGCGATTGGTGGATGCAACTGTGGCTCAACGGCGAGATGGTTTATTCAACGCTGGAGCGCGGCAACGGCGGCGGGCTTTCGATTGGCAATCACACCTTTCCGGTGAAATTGAAACAGGGCGCGAATACGCTCGCGGTTTTGGTTTTGAGCGGCTCGCACGGCTGGAAATTGGCGCTTGGCGGGCCAAACGAAGTTGAAAAACTCCGCGCTCCGGGCGCGGGCGATAAGCTGGTCTGGACATGGAGCGAGCCGCTTCCGGGCGGAAAATATCGAACCTTGGCGCGCCAAATTTCCGAAGTCGCTTACACGCAGCCGCTCGAACCGCTACGGAATCTAAGTGCGTTTTCACTCCTTTCGGAGTGGGAAAACCGCGCGCCAACGGTTGTTTTGGGCGGTGAGGCGGTGCAAAACGAGTGGGCGAAAACGCCTTGGAGCGAGCGTTGGTGGCGCGGCGACGACGACCTGAGCGCGCGCATTTGGCTGGCCGGAAGCGGAGAAAATCTGGCGGTTGTCGCGCGCGTGCGCGACGATGAATTGGTCGCCGCAACGAGCGCGCAATCCCTGCGTTTTACCGACGCAATGCACCTTCAAATTTCGCGCGACGGCGAGAACATCAGCCGATACAGCGTCGCGCAAATCGGCGAAAAAATCGTGGTTTTGCGGCAAAAAAGCGGCGACTCGCGCGGCCCGCAAATCGTTTCGCCAAGCGAAGCAAGCGGCCAAATCGAGCGCGACGAACAAGCAAAAACCACGATTTACCGTTTGAATTTAACGGCGCCGACGCTGAGGGACGCCGAGTTTCGCATCAACGTGCAAATCGCGGATAACGACCCAAATCAGGTCGCTTCAACTGGCCCGTTTTCCAAGCAAATTTTGAGTTGGAGCGCGCAAAACGGCGAAACGCCCGACCCGCAAAAATGGCTTCGCACCCGATTGTCGCCGATTGCGAAGCGTTGAAACCCAAACCATGAGTCACACTGCGAAAAGCGCGATTTTTTCGGTCGCGCTGGTTTTTTCCGCCATGAATCTCGCGCCGCTTTCCGCCCAAAACCGCCCGCCCGCGCTCGAAATCGCGGCGCGAAAACTTCCGCCGCTTTTGCAATTTTCGGATGGCGCGCTGGTTCATCCCGGCGCGCAGTGGCCCGCGCGCCGGGATGAAATTCTCGAACTTTTGGCGCGCGAAGAATATGGCCGTTCGCCGCGCGTCACGCCCCAAAACGTGCATTTCGAGGTTTTGGAACGCCATTTCGAGGCGCTTGGCGGCGCGGCGACGCTCAAGCGCGTGCGGATTTCGGTTGATGGCCCGCGCGGTGTTTCGGCTTTTGAACTCGTGCTTTTTACGCCCAACAAACGCGACCGTCCGGCGCCGACGCTGCTTTTGATTTCGCATCGCGGAAAAAATAATCTCGACCCGACGCGAACGCAAAAAACCGAGTTTTGGCCGGTCGAAGAACTGATCGCGCGCGGCTACGGCGCGGCGGCGTTTTTCGCGGGCGATGTTGACCCCGACGAACACGACGGCTTTCAAAACGGCGCGCATGGCGCTTTCGATTTGGTTTTAGATGGCGGCGAAAAACGCGCCCCAGACGCCTGGGGCACCATCGCGGCGTGGAGCTGGGGCGCGAGTCGCGCGCTCGATTATTTGGAAACCGATTGGGGCGTTGACCGCGAAAAAATTGGCGTGATTGGCCATTCGCGCGGCGGCAAAGCGGCGTTGTGGGCGGGCGCGGGCGATGCGCGATTTGCGCTCGCGGTTTCCAACTGTTCGGGCAATTCGGGCGCGGCTTTGTCGCGCGGAAAATCGGGCGAAACGATTCGGCAAATCAACGAAAAATTCCCGCATTGGTTTGCCGCCAATTACCACCGTTACAACGACCGCGAGGCCGATTTGCCGTTCGACCAACACTTTTTGCTGGCTGCGATGGCGCCGCGTCTGCTCTATGTCGTGAGCGCGCAGGACGACGAATGGGCCTACCCGAAATCGGAGTTTTTGGGCGCGCTCGCCGCGTCGCCCGCGTGGGAACTGAACGGGAAAATCGGCCTAAAAACCAAAGAGTGGGCGCAAACCGATGTCCCGCTTCACGGCGGAAATATCGGCTATCATCGGCGAAGCGGCGGGCATGGCATGACGCTTCCCGACTGGGGCCGCGTCATGGATTTTTGCGACTTCCATTGGCAACAATGAGTTTTTTTGCCACTGATTTTTCAATCGGGAATGTTTTCGCTCGCGCGTTGTGGGCGCCTCGTTTCGGCTGTTGTTGGCACGTCAAAAGCTGTGGAAGCGTTTGGCGCTTCGAGCATGAGGATTTCGTTGGTTAGCACCAGGCACAAACGCTCTTGGCCGAATTTTTCGCGCAGCGCGAGAGCCAATTCCAGGGCGCGAGCGCGAAAATCATCGGGTGAGGCCGGAAAACGCGGGTCGTTGATCAAACCGATTTCGGCGCCGTCTTCGATGCCCGCACTTTTGGAACTCGAATAAACCAAGCGCGTGGCCGAAATTGCAACGCTCCACAGGTGGCCGTTTGTTGTGAGATAATCCTGCACAAACTTTTCGACTTCACCCATCGAATGGGTTGGGCCGCCGAAGCCGCGCTGCAAACCGAGCGTGATTCGCGCCTCATGTCTTGGAGTTTGAAGCGAGTGAAGTGGCGCTTCTTCAATTTCCAGAAGCGTTTGGCGGCCTGCTTTTGTGGCGGAAAGTTCGAGCCATTGAGCGCGCAAACGTTCCCGCGCGAGTTCTTCGTCCAATTCGCGTAACTCTTCTTCCAACTCGAATCGCCGCGATGACGCGGGCGAAAGTTCGTTTTTCTCGAACAAGAGCCGAGCGCGAAAGTTGGCTTTTCGTGCGGCGTTTTGCTCAACGTCGCGCAGCAGTTTTTCGCGGAGTTCGTCGTCGCGCAGCGCAGCGGTGGAAAAAGGCGGCGCGAAAAGCTGGGGGCGAATCGCCGCGACATTTAAGGCGTCGAGCGAAGACAAGGCATTCAATTCGATTTCGTCGTAGGTCATTTTCGTGAGGGTCACGAGCCAAACCAAAACAGCGAACCGGCCCGAAAATGCCGCGAAACCGAGAAGGAAAAAGTGGGATTTTCAACACTATTTTTCGATTCGAGAATCGCGCATCTCTGAACCACCGTGACGTGTTGCCGCTCGGTTGGTGAGTCGCCCCAAGGGGGCAACCGCTCGTGATACAGGGAGAAAAGATACAGGATTTCAGAAAGTCTGACAAGACAAAACCGCAAAAATTCTCGCGCTCTTCTCCTCGGCTCGCATTGACCTCAAAACGCGATTTGCAACCGCGCGCCGTTTGCGTCGAGCTTGAGCGGAACCAATTTTTGGCGCGCTCCTTCGCCGATTTGCACTCTGTAATCGCCCAGAAAACCGCGCGTTTGAACTACGCCGCTCGCGTCGGTTAAGAGCGTGAGATTGGTTTTCCATTCGCGCAAAACGAGTTGCTCAAAGGCGTTTTGCGCGGGGCGTTTGCTCCAATCGCGGCGAAACATCGCGCCGCCTTCGTGCGCGCGCCAGTGCGAGCCTTCCCAGAATCCCCACAAAACGAAGCTCTCGATTTGAGGAACCGAAAACGCCGCGATGAGGGCGTCGCGCACGTAATCGCCGTGCATTTTGTCGTCGGAAATGCCTGCGTCGAACTCGGTAATCTCAATCGATAAGCCGAGTTTCGCCGCTTCGTTCCAAATTTCAATCATGCGCGCCGGAGTTGTGAGCGGCGTGCCAAAATGCGCTTGGTCGCCGTAAATATCGAGCGGCGCGCCTTTGGTCTGGAGCATTTTGACCAGCTCCGCGACGCGGCGGCGCTGGGCTTGGTGAGCGAGCGGGTTTTGGTTTTCGTTGGAAATGTTGTAATCGTTGTAGGCCAAACGAACGCCTGGGTCAACTTCTTTGGCGATTTTGAAGACGTTGGCGAACTCGTCCCAGCCGAGCTTTTCCCACAGTTCCGTATTGGTGACGGCTTCGTTCACCGCGTCCCAGACGTAAAGCTGGCCTTTGTAGCGCGCGACTTGTTCGCGCACGTGACCGCGCACCATTTCGCGCAATTTTTCCGGTTCGTCCCAAACGGCGGCGACTTCGGGCGGCAAATTTCGGCGGCTGCCCCACACGAGCGTGTGGCCGCGCGCCTGGATATTGCGCGCTCGCAGCCATTTCAGGGCTTCGAGGGCTTGCTCATCCTTGCGCGGGTTGCGGTTGTCCCATTTGAGGTCGTTTTCAAAAACGACGGTGTTGAACAGCCGCGCGACTTCGCTTTGATAGCGCAGATTGTCGGGCGAATTGTCAATCAAACGGCCCGCGACAACCGCGCTGCCCCAGCGAAACTTTTGGCGCGTTTGCGCCAGCTTGACCTTCGCGCCGCGCACCGGTTTTCCATTTTTGTCCACCACGCGGATTTTCACATCGGCTTTGCGGTGCTTTTCGATGCGCTCGAAAGCCGCTTTTTTCCAGGCGTCGTTTGGCACTTGCCCGCCCCAAAAATCCACGCTTTGCGGCCCGACTTGCGCTTCGACGGCGGCTTGTGGAATCGCGCCGAAATTTTCGACGCGAACATGGGCGATTTCAACCGTGCCCGTGCCATACGCGAGGTGAAACTCGAAATTCGAGCCGCCCGCTTCGAGCGCGGATTTGGCAACGCCAAACAAGCGGTATTCCTTCCAATCGCTCGAAAGCGTGACGGGGCGCGAAATCACTTTGTCGAAGGGCGCGGCGCTCGATTGAAACACGCCCGCCACGCGCAGATTTTGCGGCGAACGCGCCCAAAACCGAACGGCAATCAAGTCGCCCGCGTTGATGGGAACAACGGTTTTCGCGGCGCCAAAACGCGCGTCCCAGGATTTGCTGTCGAGGTTGGACGCGACCGGAATTCGCACAAACGGCTTTCCGTTTGGCCCGCCACCTTCCACGCGCTGCGGCGCGAGCGGCAAAGTTCCGGCGCCGTTCCACGAGCCTTCGAGCGGAGCCGAAAAATCGCCGTTCTGAAGCAGCGAAACCGGCGCGGTGGCGCTCGCGCCAACAGTTGTCGTTTCGCCATCGCGCGAAAGCGTGACGCCCGTCAGTTCAACGGTTCCAACGCCATATCCGAGATGAAAACCAAGCGAAACCTCGCCCGCGTTCGCGTCTTTTTTGGCCTGACCGTCGAATTCATACAATCTCCAATCGCTCGAAAGCGCGACTTCTTTTTCGAGCGATTTCAGGTAATCCGGCGCTCCGGTTTCAACAAACGCGAGGGCTTTGAGATTTTGCGGCGAGCGCATCCACGCGCTCATCCGCAGTTTTTGGCCGCTTTTGAAACCGACGCCGAGCGTTTGGCGCAAAATCACATTCCAGGGTTTTTCGCCCGCAACAGGCGTGATGTTGAGGCGTAGTGCCGTTGGTGGCGCGAGAGCGGGCGCGCCCACGACCGAGACGGTTTCGGTTTGCGCTTTGGTGGGCGCGGGCAAAATCCAGCCTTGGGTTTTGGCGGAAAAATCGCCGTTTTGCAAAACGGTTTCGCCGTTTTGAGCGTGAGTTGGGTGAGAAAAAAGCAGCGCGGCGCCCACAAGGGCGAGCAAAGCGCGGTTGGAAAAACGTGTCATGGCGAAAATTGGGAGAAAAGGAAAGGGATTATTGGCGGAAAAAATCCACGTCGTCGAAGTTGAGCCACTGCCCGCCGCTCGCATCGCTGAGAACGCCAAAGGTGCAGTTACCGCCGGAAACCGCGATGTCGCGCAGTTCGATTTGTGTCCACGTCGAGGTTTGCGGAAAAGTCACCGCGCGCAGGGTGCCGCCGTAGTCTTTGGCTTCCAAACGCGCGGTTTTTTGGCCGCCACTGCTTTTGACCCAGGCGCGCAACGTGTAAAGCCCATCGGCCAAATTCGTCTTGGTTTGAAAGGTGTAAACGCGGTAGGCGCTGGTCGCATAGTGCGTGGCGTGCGCAGCGCCGCCGTGATGGTTGCCCGCCGTTTCGCTGTAACTGGCACCCGCGCCGTAAATATCCGACCATTCGCTCCAACCGCTCGGCGTTTGCGTGGCGCCGCTCGCTTCAAAACCGGGGTTGGAAGCCAGATTGACGGTGCCCTGCGAACTCGAATTGCGTTTCCAGGCGCGCACCCAATCCACATCCATGACCGCCGAACCAGGCGTTGTGGAATCGGGCGCGCCAGCCCAATCGCCGCCGACGTGAATGTTGAGCATCCAGTAGAACGGGCCGTTGATGGAACCCGCACCCGCCGTCGTGCGAAATCGCTCGATGCCATCCACGTAAAAGATGCTTTGCGTCGCGCCCCAATCCACGCCGAAGGTGTGAAAACCGGCGGAAAAATCGGGGCCAACCCAACTGCTGCCATTCTTTTTGTGGTCGGCGTCGTAATGAACAGTTTTGAAAGTGCGCGTCACGTCGCGGCCCAAAACCTCGGTGATGTCAATTTCGGGCGGCCACGATTCATCGTTGCGCTTGCCCCAAAAAGCGTTCAGAAAGCTCTGGCCCTTGGCGACTTTGAGCCGCGCTTCAAAATAGCCGTATTGCTGGGCGAACTTGTTTTTGGTGTTGATGCCGCCCGAAGAAAACGAGCGTCCGCCCTGCGCGCGGCGTTCGACTTTGAGATGACAGGCGCCATCGCTCACGCTCACGTTTTCAGGCGCCGAGTATTCGAGCGACCAATCGGTGACGCGGCCCCAGCCATAGCCGGTGTTCCACTTGGAAGTATCGAGCGAAGTGCCGTTAAATTCCTCGCCAAAAGTTTGCGTCCACGAGGAGAGCGAACCCGGCGGCGCGGCGTGCGAAAACGCGGGCAAAAGCAGAGTCGAGGCCAAACACATCGGCAAAATCAAAGGTTTCACATGGCTCCAAAAATCAGGAAGTCGAGCGCGGTTTGCCGCAGGAATTAATCGGTTTCCACAATCGTCCACATGCCGCGTGGGTCGGTCACGGTTCCGGTCAGCGCATCGCCCGCGTTGCCATCAACAGTGCGTTCGGGGCGCAGCCATTTGACGTGACCATCCACGAAAAGATAATTCCAGCCATCGAAGTGAATGGGGCGGCCCAAGCCTGTGGGTGCGTTGGTATCTTGCGCGTTGCCGCCACCGCCGCCTGCGTCATCCAGGTTGCCCGCTCCATCGGAGCGCCCGAAATTGTTGCCGGTATTGGGCCATTCGGCAATCATGAGTGTCGCTGCGGTATCGGCAAATTCACTCACGGCGCGGCCCGGCGAAATGTTGGGAGTCAAGCCGTTCGCGCTATTGGCAAAACCCAACCCATCGCGCCGAACCATCGAATAAGTGCGAGGCGAATTAGAACCGCTGCTACGCACCAGAGAATCGCTGGGACAAACGAAAATCGAAACGCCACGATTAGCGCCCGATTGCACGCTTGAACCAACGTAAGGCGCCACGCGAGAATCCCAACCGGTGCCATTGCCCTGGGTGAAATCAAAGGCGATGGGGTAACGCTCATCGTAATCCTGCGTATATTGCGCGATGGAAAGTCCAATCTGCTTCAAATTCGATTGGCAAGACGAACGCCGCGCGTTCTCTCTCGCGCGTCCGAAAACGGGAAAGAGAATCGCCGCCAGAATCGCAATGATGGCGATGACGACGAGAAGCTCTATCAGGGTGAATGCGAATTTCGAGGTGTTTTTCATGATGAAAGTGGGCCGCCGAGCGGCGAATTAGGAGAAAATCGCTTGGGAGCGGTTTTCGGGTGACTGATTTTGGGGCGGCGCGGTGCTTTGTCGCACCACAAGTTCGCCGCGCAGGATTTGGGTGCGCGGCGCCCCGGTGTAATCGCCGCGCAAACGGCTTTCGAGCATTTCGACAACCGCGCCCGCGAGTGGCGCAATCGGGTGCGAAACCGTCGAAAGCGGAACCGGCGCGCAACGCGCGATGCAAGCGTCGTCGTGGCCAATCACCGAAAGCTCTTCGGGGACTCGCACCCCGGCGCGCATGACTTCAGAGCAAAACGCGGCGGCGGCGTGGTCGTTGACGATGCACATCGCGGTCGGGCGCGACTGCAACGCCAAAAACTGCGCGGCGAGTTCGATGGCGCCTTCCTCGAATTCGATGTAGTGTTTGGGCACAAACGACCATTCGGGCCGCAGCGTCAAACCCGCTTCCTCGAACGCGCGCATCGCGCCGCGCCAGCGCGGGGAAAGCGGGCCGCGCGCGCAGTAAAATCCGATTTCGCGGTGCCCCAAATCGAGCAGATGCCGAACCGCTTGATACGAATTATCTTCGCGGTCGAAAACCACGCTGTCGGCGCCATCGAGCGGCTGCCAGTCGTAGCAAACCGCCACGCCACCACTCGCGCGATAACGCAAAAGCTCTTGCTGCATCGCTTCGCCCGGCGCGTTACCGGTATTGCAAACAACGGCGCGCGGGCAATCGCGCAAAAGTCCACGCAAAAGCTCTTCGGGTTTGAGCAGCACGCCACTTTCGCGGTAGCCGTAGGCGTGAACCGGCACGACATAACCCTTGCTGCCCAGCAAATGCTGAATCGCCTGCATTTTGCGCGTGCCCACGCCCAAATCCAAATCCGGCGAAAACAGGCCGATAGTCGGATTGCTTTCGCCGCGCACCAATCGCTGCGCGTTGGGATTGGGTTCAAACCCCAATTCGCGCGCCGCCTTGAGCGCCGCTTCGCGCGCCGACGGCGAAACTTTGGCCTCGCCCGCGAGCGCCCGCGAAACCGTTGATTTGGAAATGCCAGCGCGCTGCGCCACATCCCAAATCGTCGCGGGACGCCCACCCGAAACCGACGAAAACTGAGGCGCTCCGTCTGAAGAAAGCGGCAAAGATGAAGTGGCGTCGGAACGAGACATGAGAAATACAACCCGTGTGGGAACGTTCCCACTAACTAATTATACCCAGCTCGTCGGCGAGCTAAACAGTTTTGAGAAATTTTCAACTAAAACATTTTTCACTGAGATGAGCCATGCTCAAAATTTCGCTCTTCATCACACCGAGCGCAACCCTGGCATAACCAAGAGCGAAATGTCCCAACACTTTGGAGAAACGCCCTAAAAATTAGGGGTCTGCAACTCGCTCAAAATGGCACTTGGGTTTTGAGCTGCGTTTTGCGAGCCGTCGTGCTGCACAGACGGCCCCCATCCAAATTCACCAAATACATCAAAACCGGATGGCGGCTCAAGTGGTGAGTTGGCGGAAGTAATTTGGTGAACTGGACAGGAAAGAATCGCCCAACGATCAAATCGCTTCAGTAACGACAATTTCGGTTTTTCCGCCACATTACACCTCCATTTTCTAATTTATGAGAATGACCCTTCTCACAATCCAAGCGGCTAAACTGACGCGCAGCGATGGAAAACTCCGAAATCATCATTGGTGAAATCATTGACGCCACCGAGACAAATGCAGCGAGTGAAAACGCGCTGGTTTTGCCAAGCGCCGCTTTTTCTCCTGATCGGCATCCGACCTTGATTTATCTGGCGAGCTTGTCACCCGGCAGTCGCCGCACCATGAAAACCGCGCTCGACGCGATGGCCGCGATTTTGACATCGGGGCGCTGCGATGCGCTCTCGCTCGATTGGAGTCAGATTCGCTTTTCGCACGGCGCGGCACTGCGCGCGATTTTAGCGCAAAGATACGCGCCCGCCACCGCCAACAAAATGCTCGCGGCGTGGCGCGGCGTCCTCAAAGCCGCGTGGCGCCTGGAACTGTTGAACTCCGAAGATTATGGCCGCGCGGTTGATTTGGGCGCCATTCGCGGCGAAACGCTGCCCAAAGGCCGCGCGCTTTCGGCGGGCGAACTGCGCGCGCTGTTGGAGGTTTGCGCGCGCGACATATATAAGGATGCAACGCCGCGCGAAAGTGGTCTGCGAGACGCCGCAATTCTGGCCGTTTTGTATGGCGGCGGCTTGCGCCGCAGCGAAGTTGTCGCGCTCGATTTGGACGATTACGACGCCGATTCGGGCGCGCTCACGGTGCGGCGCGGCAAAGGCTCCAAAGCGCGCATCACCTATTTGCCAAGCGGCGGCCAATCGCGTCTGAGTCGCTGGTTGGAGTTGCGCAACCGCTTTTCGCCGCTCGAAGGCCCGCTGTTTCACCCCATTCACCGCAGCGGCAAGATTTTTCTCTCGCGCCTCACCGACCAGGCGATTTTGGCGCTTTTGCAGCGCCGTGCACTCCAAGCGGGCCTCAAACCGTTTTCGCCCCACGATTTGCGGCGCACTTTCATCTCCGATTTGCTCGACGCCGGAGCCGACATCGCAACGGTGCAAAAACTCGCCGGACACTCCAACGTGCAAACCACCGCGCGCTACGACCGACGCGGCGAAGTTGCCAAACAAAAAGCCGCCAGTCTGCTCCATATTCCCGAAAACTAACGATGCCAATTATCGCCGCTCATTCCGAAACCTTCTGCGAAAAGTCGATTTGCAGAAGGTTTTTCTCTCAATAATCGCTTGAGTCGTCTGAATGAGCCTGTGTGTCCGGGGAAACGATGCGGACTGACGCGCTGGTGCCTAACCTTGTGGCTCCCGCTTGAACCATTGCCAGAGCAGCGGCGCGGTTTCGAATGCCTCCAGAAGCTTTGACGCCGATTTGCTCGCTGACGGATTCGCGCATCAAACGCACGGCCTCGGTGGAAGCGCCGCCCGCCGCTGCGAAGCCGGTCGAGGTTTTGACGAACTGCGCGCCTGCCGTTTCGCACGCCTGGCAAGCCGACACGATCTCCTCGCGCGAAAGCAGTGCGGTTTCGAGAATGACTTTGAGAAGAGCGCCGCCTTGAAGGGCCGATGCCACTGCGCGGACATCCTCTTCCACCGCTTTCCACTCTTTGTCTTTGATGGCGCCTACATTTATCACCATGTCGATTTCGTGTGCGCCATTTTCCATCGAAAGGACGGCTTCGCGCGCTTTAATTGATGAGAGTGAAGCTCCCAGAGGAAATCCGGCGACGGTGCAGACTTTGACGCGGCTGCCAGAGAGCATTTCTGCGGCCTGACGAACGCGAGAGGAGTTGACGCAAACACTCCAAAACCGATGTTCGAGCGCCTCCTCGCACAAAAGGGCGATTTCGGCGCTGGTCGCTTCGGGTTTGAGAAGCGTGTGATCAATGAGCGAATGGAGATCGGGAAATGAGTTCATTGGGTTCAGAGCGGTTTTGAGTTCTTCTTCAAAGTTTGTCTGTCGGGGCGCTGCCGCAAACCATCCACGAATGGGGCGCGCCCACGAGCGGGCGAAACTCGCTTTCGTGGCGCGGATGATATTGCGCTGCGGCGTTCGCGTAACCCAGAAAAAAGGCGCGGCGCGGTTGCCCACTTTTGTTCCATTTCGAGCGGTGCAGCGTCAGGCCGGTGAAGGCAATCGCCTCGCCCGCTTTCATGGGTGCCGGAACGCCGTCGCCTTCGGCCGGTAGCGTTAGAAATCCGTCGCCGCCACGCGATTCGTGCGGCAGATTTCCCATTTTGTGGCTTTGTGGCATCACCCAAATGCAGCCATTATCGAGTGTTGTCTCGTCCAAAGCCATCCAAATCGTGACGCCCGTTGGCGGCGAAACCGGCTCGTAGCCTTCGTCCTGATGCCAGGGAAATTCGCTTTTGTTGCTCGCACCGTCGGGCATTTTGGTGACAAATTGGTCGTGGCGAAAAATCACATTCGGCGTTTGCAAAAGCTCCGGCAACGCTTCGACGTGCGCGCCGTTTTGCAAAACCTCGCGCACAATCGGCGAAAACGGCGCCATTTTCGAGAAAAAGTGCGTTCCTGGCTTGGAATTGTCCACGTTTTTGAGGACGCGAAAACGCGCTTCTTCGGCGCGCAGTTCTTCGAGTTGCGCGTCGCTTAAAACGCGGCCCAAAAGAACGTAACCCTGGGCGTTGTAATGTTCGAGTTGCTGAGGTAAAAGTTGCATGAGTTTTAATTTTCGGTGGCCGCGACTTCGGTGGCCGCGACTTCGGCGGCTGCGACTTCGGCGGCAGTGGGAAACGAGGTTTGAGTGCCGGTTTTGGAAACCGAAAGCGAGGCCACGCGGCACGCGCGTGTGGCGGCTTCGCGCAGAGACTGACCCGTCGCCAGAAAAAAGGCGAGGCTGCCCATGAACGCATCGCCCGCGCCCGTCGTGTCAACGGCTTGAACTGGCTTTGCGGCGATCCAATGGTGGCCCGATTCCTCCACGACCAAAGCGCCGCGCGCGCCCAAAGTCAACAAAACGGTTTTGGCGCCGCGCTCACACAAAACGCGGGCGGCCTGGAGTGCGCCTTCGTCGTCTTGGGTCGAAACGCCGGTTAAAAGCGCGGCCTCGACTTCGTTGGGAGTGGCGATGTCGGCGAGTGCCCAAATGTCTGCGGGAGTTGGCACAGCCGGAGCGGGATTGAAAATCGTCAAAACGCCCTTTGCGCGCGCGATGGAAAGCGCCTCGCGGTTGCACGCCATCGGAATTTCGTTCTGGCAAACCAAAACCGCACTTTGCGCGATTTGCGAAGCCGCGCGCCGCACTTCGGCGGGCGTGAGCGCAGCGTTGGCACCAGGAACCACCAAAATTTGGTTTTGGCCGGTGGTTTCGTCCACCCAAATCGGCGCCACGCCCGATGGCAATTGCTCATCCCAAAACACGAACTCGGTGTTGATGCCGTGAGAAACGTAATTTTCGAGCGTGTTTTGTCCGAAAAGGTCGCGGCCCAGTTTGGCGACCATCGAAACATCGGCGCCCAAACGCGCGGCCATCACCGCTTGATTGGAGCCTTTGCCGCCAAAACCGAGCGTGTAACTCGTGGCCATAAGCGTTTCGCCCGCGACGGGCAAACGCGGCGCGCGCGTGATTTGATCGGTCATCGCCGAACCGACAACGCAAATTTTCGGTTTTTGGGCGTTCATAAAATCTCCTGCGGTGGCTGAACGGGCGCGCCGTTTTTCACGACCAAAAATTCGCGTGTGACGAGGTGAATGCGAATTTCGCAAAACGAATCGGCGTCGGCTCCGGCGATTTGCGCGGTTTCGCTCTCGAAGCACGCTTGCATCGCTTCGAGCGAATCCCACCAAAGTTCGGCGGTGCCGTCGTAAATCGGCTCGGCGGCGCCGTCAGGCTGGGTTTCGAGGCACAAATTGATGCGATATTCGCGGCAACCGGGCAAAAGCGACGACAATTGGGTGTGTTCGAGCAGCCAGCGCGCCTGAAACTCTTCGCGCGAAAGCTGTGGCGCTCGTTTGAGCAGGGCGATGAGTTTTATCATGCTGTTTCTTTGTCCAAAAACGCGATTTCCACCAACTGATGACCGTTCACGCGCGCCACTCGAAACCGCAGCATTTCGCCGTCTTGAACGAAATCGAGCGGCTCGTTTTGCGGAACGGCGCGCACGCTCACGACTTGTTTTGGCGCGCGAATCACAAACGCCAAATCGCGCAGTGGCAACGCTTCTTCGATGATGTCGAGGCCGGGCGCGCGGCGTTCGGGCACGTAGTGCAGCAAGTGCAAAACCCAGCGATTGTGCGCGGTTTGCTCGTGCAAAATCGCTTGCAACGTCGAAGGGCCACTGTGTTCGAGAAGCGGCGCGCCCAAAATTTCGCGCAAGGCCGCCGCGACCAAAATTTTGCACCAACGCGGCGCTTTTTCGCGGTAAATCGTGAAAATCGGATGCGCGAAATGAACGATTTTTCCGCGCCGCACAATCGCCGGGCCGCCGTCGCGTTCGCTGTCGGGCGCGTGGGCGTGCGAACAAAAATGGCG
>ERZ1066118.801-NODE-801-length-24859-cov-8.568174_pt1 | contig 24859 bp, 24 predicted proteins | sample MGYA00382765_ERZ1066118 | MGnify/ENA primary metagenome ERZ1066118 (study PRJEB33369, sample SAMEA5778348) | biofilm metagenome | biome: Industrial cooling water; feature: Water cooling tower basin; material: Biofilm | place: United Arab Emirates | collected...
TCCGAAGCGCCTGGCTCATGAGGCGCGCCTGGAGGCCGACGTGACTGTCACCCATCTCGCCTTCTATCTCGGCCCGAGGCACGAGTGCCGCGACGGAATCGATCACGATGACTTCCAGCGCGCCGCTGCGTACGAGAGTCTCAGCGATCTCGAGAGCCTGCTCGCCGGTGTCTGGCTGTGAGACCAGGAGGTTGTCGACGTCTACGCCGAGCCGACGTGCGTAGGAGATGTCCAGCGCGTGCTCAGCATCGACGAAGGCAGCGATGCCGCCGGCGCGCTGGGCGTTCGCAATCACGTGAAGACACAGAGTCGTCTTACCCGAAGATTCCGGGCCGTAGATCTCGGTAATTCTACCGCGCGGAATTCCCCCGATGCCGATAGCTGCGTCCAGGTTGATCGCTCCCGTCGGGATCGCTCCGAGCTGTACCTTAGGGCCATCGATTCCGAGCCGCATGATCGATCCCTTGCCGTGCGACTTCTCGATCTGAGAGATCGCGACGTTCAGCGCCTTTCTCTTATCCTCGCTTACCTCGACACTCATCATGCGGTCCTCGGCTGGGTACGGTTCGGCGCCCGAAAGGGTGGCCGCGGTGACGGAGTCTCGGTCACGGCCTAGACCCCGAACAAACTACGAAAGGGAGCGTGTATTCGCAAGCAGCCTTTTAGCTGCTTCGGCTAGTTGAGCGGAGTGGTGGAAGAGAGAGTTCCGTCAGCGCACTTATCACACGCTCGATCCCGTCATCATGTACGTCGAGGTGGGTTACGGCACGAAGGCGAAGGGGGCCGAAGGTAGTCATCCACACCCCCAGCCGGTCGAGCTCGCCGGAAGACCCATACGCCGGATCAAGATCAATCACCACGATGTTCGTGTAGTCTGGTTGGCCATGATTTCGCTCGGGAAGAAGGGCGCGCGCTCCTTTCCGAGAAGCTGCGCCGCGAGCTGCTCCAGCGCTACCGCCATACGGTCATCGCCAAGCACATGATCCCCGCCCTCGTTTCCATCATTGCCACGCGCAGGGCAGGCGACGGGCGGGTTAATGTATCCCAGCGTAGATCAACGCGTGTCGTAGCTGCGGGCATCGAAGAGTTGGTCTTCACGCCCGCGTCCGCAGCAGCATCGCTGCATCACTGGGGGCAATTGTAGAAGGCGGAATGGACAAGTCAACGCTTGTGAAGTGCCCAGTGCCGATACAGCTAAAACAGAACCGCCCCCGTACCTTCCGGGGGCGGTTCTGCCTCTATTCGAGCTTAGCCTCTGGCTGCCTGCAAGCGCTTTTCGACAGCATCCCAGTTCACCACGTTCCACCACGCGGTGACATAGTCGGGGCGACGATTCTGGTAGTTGAGGTAGTATGCGTGCTCCCAGACATCGAGGCCGAGAACAGGGGTCTTCCCCTGCATCAGCGGGCTGTCCTGGTTCGGCAGATCGAGCAGCTCCACGCCGTTGCCACCCTTCACCAGCCACACCCAGCCGCTCCCGAAACGGCCGACCGCCGACGCAGCAACCTTGTCGCGGAAGGCGGCGAAGTCGCCGAATGCGGAGCGGATCGCCTCGCCGACCGATCCCGTGGGCTCCCCACCACCGTTCGGGCCCATGATCTCCCAGAACAGCGTGTGATTCGCGTGCCCGCCACCGTTGTTCCGCACCACGTTACGGATGCTCTCCGGAAGGCTCTCGATATTGCGGAGAATATCCTCGATGCTCTTCCCCTGAGACTCAGGGTGCTTAGCGATGGCCTCGTTCAGCTTCGCGACGTACGCTGCGTGATGCTTCGTGTGGTGAATCTCCATCGTCCGCGCATCGATGTGCGGCTCGAGGGCGTCGTATGCGTAGGGAAGGGGCGGAAGAGTGAAGTCAGCCATGGAATCCTCTCGTTGCGATGTGAACTGCAGGGAGCCTGCGCCTGATCGCTGCTCCAGCTGCAACGGTTGTATTGGTTTGGAGCAGGAAATCTACTCCGCTTCGGATGTTTCACCACCCAGCCGCGAGCTGAGAACGCCTCAGCTCTTCCGCATCCGGCTGATGTCCTGCTCCAGCTTTCCGAACCTCCGCCCAATGGTGACTGCGTACAGCAGGAGAAGCAGGAAGGCCGCCGCAAACGCCATGAAGACATGCCAATAGGCGCGGTTGTTCCGCTGCTCGATCGTCTGGGATGCGAGCTCGATCTCACCCGGAGTGAGCTCCTGAACCGCGCTCACCACAGACGCCGTTGTCAGCGCCGCAGGCGCCGCCGCCATCGACGCAGCAGGGGTCACGCCCAGCAGGAGCAGGAGCAGAATCGTACGCATGAACCGGTTACTCCGTCATATCTGGGTTTGATGGCGAAGCCGATACTGCCGCTACTTTGGAGCGCTCCGCACCGTACAGATAGAACATCAGCGCCGAAAAAGATAGGAACAGCGTCAGCACGAAGGCGATATCTTCAGGACTGCCCTCGAATCCCCGCACAGCAGATCCCACGGATCGCCCATCCACGAAATCGCTGACGGCCAGGTAGAGAAAAGGGGAGTCGAGGAGTGCGGCAAACGCAAACACAGCGGCGAAACGGTTCCTCCTGTCAGCAGGCTCGGTTGAGCTTCGAATGAGGAAGTAGGCGATGTAGCTGAGCCAAACGATCAGCAGCAAGCCGGCGGGGCGATCCCACGACCACCATGTCCCCGATGTCTGACGCGTGCTGACCAGCATCGCAATCAGAGCCGCCGTCGCCGCGACGAAGCCGGCTTTAGCTACGGCTGCCGCGAGAAGCGCTTGCCGCCCGGTGCGCCTTGTGAGATACAGAAGAGAGACGAAGCCTAGCCCAGCAGAGATGACGAAGGCGCTTGCTGTAAGAGCCACCTCCAGCTGCTGTAGGAGCGCGGGCGGACCTGCCGCAGCCGCCCGCCAGGATGCAATCACAGGCCGGACAGAACGCTCTGCGGCGAGCGTTTAAGTCCACTCCGGAACCCGCCCAGAATACCAGACCTGCTCCCCTCAACAGCTCCGGCTTCCCTCCTCATCTACTCCTCCACGACCGCGCCGAAGATCGTCGTGCAGGCGAGAACGAAAACAATGTCAAAGGCGGCGAGCATGCGAACGCTTCCCATCACCTCGGAAAGAGGGCGATCGGTGAGAAGCGCCTGCGTGGAGCTCACCCCGTAGATCACCACCGGAACGAGCAGCGGAAGCAGCAAGATGGGTAGCAGGGTATCTCCCATCCGCGTGCTCGAGGCGATCGCGCTGAACAGCGTCCCCAGGGCCATAAAGCCGATGCTCGCCAGCACGGTCACCAGTGCCAGTCCTGCGACGCGGCTCAGAACGAGCTGAAAGAAGAGCGCGTAGACGAGGTAAATCGCTAGCGTGGCGACGAGCAGGAGGGCCAGGTTGGAGAGGAGCTTTCCGAAGTAGAGAGATCCTCGATCGATCGGGGTAAGCAGGACTCCGACGATGGTCTCCTGTTCGCGCTCGGAGCTGAACGAACGCCCCAGCCCGAGCATCCCTGAAAAGAGAATCGTCACCCAGATCATCGCTCCGGCGATCGTCCTCGGGCGAACGGCCACGTCCAGGCTGAAGCTGAAAACGACTGCGACGAGCACAGCATATGTAAGCATGCTGACGATCCGCTCCCGAGCGCGTAGCTCGATCGACAGATCCTTCGCAGCAATGATGAGGCTGTGACGAAGGAAGTTCATACCAGGAAGCCGCCCACCCGCTCGGTGTAGAGTCGCTCGAACTGCGACGCGTCGATCCCCTCACGTGGTTCGTCGGAGACCCATTTCCCCGCCACCTGAACGACGACCCGGTCGGCCAGCTCCAGCCCCTGAGAGAGGTTGTGAGTGACTAACAGAATGGTTCGGCGTCCGTCTTTCAGGTGGGTGAGGACTTCACGGAGCATTGCCGACGCGTGGGGGTCCAGCCCCGTATACGGTTCGTCGAGGAGGACGAGCTGAGGGTCGTGCAGCAGTGTCCGCGCGAGAGCGAGTCGCTGCTGCATTCCGCGCGAAAACCCACGCACGAGAGCGTCGCGACGATCCTCAAGGCCGACCTGGCGGAGGAGCGCGGTGATACGCTCGGAGAGGTTGGAGAGGCCGTACAGCCGGCCGTAGAAGCGCAGATTCTCCTCTGCGCTCAGCTGCCCGTAGAGGAAGGTCTGATGCGAGAGGACTCCCACACGGCGTCGCCAGAAATGCTCGTCCTCTTCGTCCTCGCCCGCGAATTGAAGCTCGCCGCGCGTCGGCTTGAGAGACCCGGCCAAGATTCGCAGCACAGTTGTCTTCCCCGCTCCGTTCGGTCCGAACAGGGTCAGAAACTCGCCGACGTGTAGGTCAAAACTTATCCCTCGGACCGCGGGGTGTGGGCCGTACCATTTCTCCAGGCCGCGAGCGGAGACCAAAGGCTCGGGGGATGGAGCAGTGGGGGCGGAGCTCGTCAAGCTAGTCGATGTCCACATCCAGCGCAGAACCGGCTACCTCCAGGATTTCTGAACCCGCAGGAGTGCACAGTCTCGGAGCGTGCTGCCGCTGCCGCCGCGGATCGAGTGCTGGACAGCTCGAGGGCCTCCAATGCTTCGCGCTCGAGAACGCCACGAATGTCCTGGTAGTCGGCGTCGTCCAGCTTACCCGCCGCATGGTCGTACTCGACGTCTTTCAGGGCGGCGAGAGCTACACGCTTCCGCGACTCTCCCTCGAAAACGTCAGTTGCGACGCGGTCTTCTATGACGACCCAGCGCTTGAAGATCAGCGGGTAGACGACCCATCCCGCCGCAGCCACTGCGACCAGGATAGAGAGGAGAAGAAACGTCATGCCTCCTCTTCGCCCGCCTCCTCCCATTCCCGCATTGCGGCAGCAAGCTTCTTACGATCCTGCTCGCTGACCTCAGTGACTGCAGGCCTGGCGACTGGAGCCGTGGCCTGCTCGAGTCGGCTGCGCCGCAACCATGTCAGAGCGAACGCCACTGCTGCAAGAACCGCCAGCGGTGGAATGATCCACGCCCAGAGGCCAAGGCCCGAGGTCTGGGGGACGGCCCGGTACTCCTCGCCATGGTTACCCAGCATCCACTCGATGATCTGGTCGCTGGTCTGCCCCTGCTCGGCAAGATCGTAGATGCTGTCGCGGAGCGCAGCCGCGTTGGGACTCGTGCAGACCTCGAGCATGAACCCGGGGCAGAATGGCGAGCGAAGCCGCGAGATAGCCTCGATAGCGACATCGGCGTTGGGCCTGGTGGTGCTCTCCTGCGCAACAGCTACGCCGGCATATGCAACTCCCAGCAACAGGCCGACGGCCAAGCCCCCAGCCAACTTGCGAATGGACCTGATGCAGACGCCACTCATCTCAGCTGGTCACGAGAGGTTCATGGTTCCGGACCACGCGCGGAAGGCGCGCCTGCTCCGTCGGGCCGGTCGGCCACAGCGCAGTCAACGTCCCGAGCGCCATGATCATCCCGCCGATCCAGATCCAGGGTACAAGCGGGTTGATGAGGATGCTGAAGGTCGCCCCCGAGTTGGGGTTGGTGCCGTCTGCCACCCCGGCCGCATCTTCGATCCCGGCCAGGATCACGTAAAGGTCCTCACGCCACGTACGGTGGATCCGCACCTCGAGATTGATTTCCGGCCGCTGCCGGAAGGACCGCTGCTCAGGCGTCAGCAAGCCGATCGTTCTTCCGTCTTTGGCAACCTCGACCGACGCGATCAGCTTTTGACCGTTGGGCTCGGTATACCAGGAAATCGCCTGGTAAGTGAGTTGGTAGGTATGGCCGAATGGAGAGCGAACCTCCGTGCTTTCGCCGGGATATAGCCCCACCTCGTGTTCAACGTCGTACGCCGCCCCCGCGAATCCCATGAACATCAGTACAAGCCCGGCGTGTACGATGTAGCCGCCGTAGCGCCTGCGATTGCGCTGTATCAGATGAATGAACGCCTTGCCTGATCCTTCACCTTCGATGCTCGCCCGCGCCCTGGTCCCCTTCCAGAACTCGACCACGATCGTCGTCATCGTAAATGCGCCTAACCCGAAGGTAAGCAGCACCTGGAGGTGACGAACGCCGGTGAGCCAGAGGATCGCAGGAACAACCACACCCGCCGCGAGTGGAACGCTGAAGTTACGCTGCAGGTTCCGCTGGCTCGCTTTGCGCCAGGCGATGATCGGCCCGACGCCCATGAGGAAGAGCAGGATGAGCCCGATAGGGATGGTCACCCGATTGTAGAAGGGTGCACCCACGGCGATCCTCGTCCCGCCGATTCCCTCTGAGATCAGCGGGAACATCGTACCCCACAGGATCGCGAACATCGCTGCTACGAAGAGCAGGTTGTTCGCGACGAATGCAGCTTCCCGCGACAAAAAAGACTCGATATGCGAGTCGGGGACCATCTCATTCCTGCGCCAGTAGACGAGCCCTGTGCAAACCAGGGTCGCAACCGACATGAAGCCGAGGAAGATGAAGGCGATGTCGAGTCGCTGTGCAAACGAATGCACCGACTCGATCAGGCCGGATCTGGTGAGGAACGTGGCGAAGATCGAAAGGAGGAACGTGCCCATGACGAGCAGCATGTTCCACATCTTGAGCATCCCGCGCTTCTCCTGGATCATGATCGAGTGCAGGAATGCCGTAGCTGTCAGCCACGGCAGCAGCGAGGCATTCTCGACAGGATCCCAGAACCAGTAGCCGCCCCACCCGAGCTCGATGTACGCCCACATCATCCCGAAGATGATCCCGTTCGTGAGGAAGAACCACGAAAGGATCGTCCACCGCCGCGTAGTCGTGATCCAGCGGCTATCCAGCCTGCCGTTCATCAACGCGCCGATTGCGAATGCGAACGGGACAGTGAACGCGGTGAAGCCGAGATAGAGCGTCGGCGGATGGATCGTCATCCAGTAGTTCTGCAGCTGCGGATTCAGCCCCTGACCGTCAGCCGGAGCGAATGGAAGCAGCTGGAACGGATTGGAAACGGTGACGATGACAACCAGGAAGAACGCCAGCACCGTGAGAAGGGTGCCGGCTACATATGGCATGAACTCGCGGTTCTTGTGGCGATTCTGAAGAACCGTGATGCTTGCAAACAGCGATAGAAGCAGAGCCCAGAACACCAGCGAGCCAGTCTGTCCGGCCCACAGTCCAGCGACCTTGTAGAAGATCGGCAGGGCCCGGTTCGAGTAGCCTGCGACGTACTGGTACTGGAACTGGTCGGTGAGGAAGGCGGTGATGATGCAGCCAGAGGCAACGGCAATCAGGCCGAAAACCACCACAACGGAGCGCTCACCGGAAAGGGCGAGATCACCCCGTCGGAGTCGCGCCCCGATAAAAGCCGCGCCCGCTCCCCAAATTGCGAGAACGAGCGCTACCCAGAGAGCAATCTCTCCGATTTGAATCACGTGTAGGCCTCCGCGCCGGCCTCATACCGCGAGCCGCACTTCGTCAGAAGTGTGTTCGCCTGGAAGGTCCCATTGTTGAACGTCCCCTCGACGACTACGTCACTCGTCTCGGTAAACGTCTCCGGAAGCGCGCCCTGGTAGGCGACCGGAAGCGTCATGGTGCCGACCTCACCGGTCTCGGGGTCGAGTTCGACGAGAGTAAAGCTGAGCTCGAGTGTCCCCTGATCGAAGTTGACGGTACCTGGAACCACGCGACCGCCTACCTTCACCCCCCGCTCAGTGGCATAGCCGGGGTCAGTACTGACAAGTGTCGCAAGCTCGGTCGGGGTGTGCCAGTATACCATCGAGTCCTGCATACCCGTTGCCGTGAGGTAGCCGACAAGACCGACCACTGCAACACCGGTGAGCAGAAACTTGCGCTGCTTCTTGCGGGTCCGGGACGTACCCTTCCGGGGATCCCCTGCTCGCGCCTCTGCGTTTAACTCAGTTGCGTCCACTTTTCCCTCCGATGCAAGATCCCTTGACGTGCTACAAATATACTACATCCGGGCCCTGCATGAAAGCCTCGGAAATGGTTGAAAAGCCTTGATCTGCGGCGTCCTGCGAAGCGTTGGAGGAGATACCCTCCTCGCCCCTCCAACGTTCGCAGCAGTTGCATGGTTGACCGACGCCTCGGCCACACATTATCGCGGCGTAGGGGCTGAAAACCCGGGTCCGAGGTGGTAGGGGCCCGCCCCTTACGAATCTCCTTCCGGCGCCGTGATATTATCTACAAGGATCGAAACTGGACGCTCCGTACGGATGGTGCTGCGCTTCCGAATGATCTATTCCTGCTGGACCAGTTGACGCAGCCCGCTGGGGAGCGGCGAAGACAGCCTGACAGCGATGCGTGAAGAATCAGGGGCGGCCCCGCGAGATCGGAGCCGCCCCTTTTTCTTCCCGGCGACAGATTCTGCGGACATCCGGCTCCCTCTCGCGCGCGAGTCTCGGGGGTGCCGGATTTGCTGCTGATCTCCTCTTACCGTCGCCACTCCAGGCCGACCGCCACGCTGCGACCCGGGGCGGCGTGCCGAGCTATATCGAGATAGTCGGCATCGGTAAGGTTGGTGGCGTCGATGTATACCTTTGCTCCCCGGTAAACGGCGGCTGCACGTCCATCCACGAGAAAATGGGAGTCTTCCCCGCTCCGCCGCTCTCTCGCGCTCCTGAATGAGATCTGGAGGAAGTTCAACACGTCACGGTCCACGATGAGAGCCAGCGTCTCTACCTGAGGACGCAGCGCATACTTGGAGAAGAAGCCCTCACCGGACGAGCTCTCGAGCGAGATCCATGAGCCCTCCGCACGCACATGAGTCCGGAACAGCTGTGGAAGCTCGAACTGCGCCTCAAGTCCTCTGAAGGTCGCCTCATCGACGTTGCGGGTACGCCAGATCAGGTCAGTCCCGTCGCTGGGCCGCGCCCAGTCTATCAGATCTCTCTCTTTTCTTATGAATGCGGCCCCGCTCAATCTCAAGCCTGAATAGGGGCTGAAGTCGACGCCGGCATCTGCACTCCAGGCGCTTTCCCAGGTGAGGTCGGACCTGCCCTCGTGGATCGGATCGCGGTAGAAACGCTCGGTCCACGTCGGCATTCTGTAAGCGCGGCCGACCGAGCTCCGGAGATGAACTTCAGGTGTCGGCGACCATCCGCCGGAAAGCGCCGGGGCTAGCAGCATCTTGCCGGTAGGCGCGCGTTCGGCTCTCAGACCCACAGTGACAGTCCCGCGATCCCCCCCCTCGGCAGCCAGCTCTATGGATCCTGCAGCCGTTCGCTCCTCGTGATTCCGGAGGGCGATGCTCTCGACCTTATCCTCATACCAGTGGAGACCTGCAGCCGCCGCCAATCCTTCACTGAGCGGCAGGCGCCCAACGAGGTCAGCGCCAACCTGAACCGTCGAGTGCCGGTTTCTGTATCGGGCAGGATCGTCCCGGAACAGGATGAAGTCGTCAGTATTGCGGCGCCAGCGAAGCGAAGGCTCCAGGGCAATTGCCCCCACCCCCAGCTGCCCGGCGAGGGTCGCTGTGGTCGTTCGCGTCGTCTCGAACGCCGGGTAGGCGCCGTAGAATCCGTCCGCACCGAACGCGCGTCGTGCGTGCGCCAGATCAGCGCGGAAAGCACTTTCTCCCGCCACCATTTCGACTGCAACCCTCCCCAGACGGTTGTCGAAGTCGGTGCCTGCTCTATGGCCATCGCCCTGCTCACGGGAAGTCGCCAGGTCGAGCGAGAAAGCCTCGAAAGCCTGCCGGTGTGACCCGGCGATCGAGCGGAGCTGATTGCTGCCTGTAACGACGGCTAGCCCGGAGGCAGACGGGCGATCTCTCCTGGTGACAATGTTGATGACACCCGCCATCGCGTCACTTCCATACAGCGCGGCGGCGGGGCCGCGGAGGATCTCAATGCGCTCGACCTGATCCAGCGGGACAGTGAGATTGAGATTGAAGTGGCCGGTCTGACCGTCCCGCATCCGCACTCCGTCGACCAGTACAAGCACCTGCTCAAAAGTGGACCCTCTGATTCCCACATCCATCAAAGATGCCGAATACGGCATCAGGTCCACACCGAATCCCCAGGCAAGAACCTCCGAAACGCTGCGGCCGGCGCTTCTCGAGATCATCTCGCGGTCGAGGACCTGAACGGCTCTGGTCGCGCTTCCGAGTGACCTTGAAGCCCGGGAATCGACCTGAACCTCAACTGTATCGTGCGCCGCGATGAAGTCCTGAGCCGCACCGGAATCCGGGCTCAGAAACATGACCAGCCAAAAAGCGAAAACTCGTTTCATAATATGTCTGCCGATTGCCGTTTGATCTTAGCTCGAGCTATCCGGGATCTCACCCTTTATCCCGCATCCACTTGCAGGCGGGAGGGTACTGCCGCTGACGGCGGCTCGCAATGATATCGAGGGGCAGTGGCGACGACGACTCCACGAAAGTCGCCAGTTGCCGGATGCCGTTGAATCTGCTGTGCAATGCCAGGCGCTAGAGATGCGCGCCTGGCTACTGCCTGATCGGAAAACTGCCTAACCCCTCTGGAAGCTGTCCAGCAGACGTGACTGAACCAAGGTTATGCCAGCAGAAGCGAGCTCGTAGAGGCGCGCAGATCAGGAGGTCGGTGTACGATGTGCCGTGTGCACACCTTGCGCGCTGTAAGCTTTGCGGTTGGTAAACCCGGCGAGGCCTGGGTCTGGTCGTCAGTATGCGGAAAAAAGAAGCGCGCCCCATCGGGACGCGCTTTCTTTCATTCTGACGAGAGTCGGTACTCAGCGAGAGGCCTGCCGGGTGACGTTGATCTTTCGGAGCCCCGCGTCATCAGCCGGAAGCTCAGTCTTGCCGGCCGGGGCGCGGTTCAGCTTGAGCATGTACGCTACGATGTCGGAATACTGCTCTGCCGACAGGCGGCCTGGAGAGCCAAATGGCATCGACGTGCGGATGTGGTTGTGCAGGCCGAGGACCGGCCGACCCACCCAGCTGCGTAGAAAGGACGAGCCGGACCAGTCCGACGGGGCATGGCAGGACGCGCAGTTCTGCTGTGCGACACGCTGGCCACGCGTTGCCTGCGCCTCGGTATACACGCCGTCCCAGATCGTCTTCTCAGTAGCCGCCTGACCGTAACCAGATTCCGCCGATACGGCCACAAGCAGCGCCGCAAACCAAAAGATGCCCGCCGTCCGCTTCATTGTCGATCTCCTTATGGAATCACTCACCACGCGGCTCCTGCCGCGGCTCACAGAGACTCGGAAAATATCCTTTGGAATTTCCCAAAGCTAGAGAAGGTCCTCGGACCTTCCCTAGCCGTGCCGGACGTGCGAGCAGAAATTCGAGCAGGGTTCTACACGAACAGAAAGGAAAGGTTGCGAGAAGTTTCAGAGAGCTCCCAGACCGGGTAAGCTGGAGGAGGAGCAGCATCGTTGGGCGCGCATCTTTTGCGGAACATACGAAGCACCAACGGGCACGCTGAGACACCTTCGCGACTATTCGCCTGCCCGAAGGAGAAGAATTGAGGCTCCAATACCAGCCGCGTCCCACACGAGGTCCGCACCGGAGAATGCCCCGCCTGTACGTGAATCCTCGTGCTCCTTGATCAGTCCGGCAGCCACGCCTACTCCCGCCCCGATCCCTACGCTTTCCGCTCTATCCAATCCGGCCGCTCGTGAGGCACTGGCGGAGACGCTGGTGACTACGAAGCTGGCAATGAAATGCTTCAGCTTATCCTCAGAAAACCAATCGGAGGCCGGCTCGGAGCGAGTATCATGAGGTGCTTGGTGCGGTGGCGAAACTCCTCCGAGCAGGAGGGCCAGGAGCGCAGTTTCGAAATTCATTCGCCCATGGTAGATGATGAGGTTGCATGGATGGCCCGCAGGCGCCGATTGGCCGCTTCGCGAAGGCGCGAGGTGCCGCGGTCCTGAGGACGCTGTCATTGCGCCGTGCAGAGGGGAATCCCGGGGCGCTTCCAGAATTTGGCGCCAGCCCAGCTTATCCAGCCGCACGGGTATGCGAGCTCGCCATAGGGGCAGGCGACGAACAGGGACGTGAAGAAGCTCCGCCCGACCGCGACGAAGATCGCGCGCGTAGCCTGGCCTCACCTCAAGGCGCCTGGAGCATTCCAAGCCCGTATGAGTATCGCCATCCAGCTTTCGCCAGGAGGTCGAGGGTGCGCACGATTGGGAGCCCCATCACCGCGAAGTAGTCACCATCGATCGAGGCAACGTTGGCCGATCCAAACCCCTGAATGCCGTACGCTCCCGCCTTGTCCATGGGCTCACCCGTGGCGACGTACTGCTCGCATTCACTCCGGCTCAGCTGCTTGAAACGTACTTGAACACGCTCCACCGCGGAGTGGCTGGTTCCTTCGGCGACGACAGCTACGCCGGTAAACACTTCATGCTCGCGGCCGGATAGGCGCATCAACATGTCCACTGCATCATCATGATCCCGTGGTTTGCCGAGCACCAGCTCATCTATGACTACAATGGTGTCGGAGCCGATGACAGTGGCGGTGGGGTGCCGCGAAGCAATAGCCTGAGCCTTCTCCCGGGCAAGTCGCTCTGCAAAGGCTGGAGGTGTCTCGTCATCCCGCTGCGACTCGTCGATGTCAGCCGGCATGATCTCGAAGGTCAGCCCCAGACGCGCCAGAAGCTCAGCCCGGCGAGGAGACTGGGAGGCGAGTATCAGTCGAAGCGGGTTTGGCATTCAGCGGCAAGATCGAACGGGTAAGGGCTAGCGCTCGACCATCAGCGTGACGGGGCCTTCATTCACCAGCTCCACGCGCATCATGGCACCAAATTCTCCAGTCGCCGGTGGAACTCCAAGCTCCCGCAGCCGATCCAAGAAGTACTCGTAGAGAGGGATAGCTGTCCCGGGGCGGGCGGCAGCGATGAAGCTCGGCCGTCTTCCGCTACGTGCATCCCCATATAGCGTGAACTGGGACACCACGAGGAGCTCCCCGGCAACGTCGCGCAGCGAGAGATTCATCTTCCCGGCTTCGTCCGGAAAGAGCCGAAGGTCGAGAACTTTTTCAGCCATCCAGTCGACGGTGGAGCGGTCATCGCTTTCCGTGAATCCGACCAGGGCGAGCAATCCACGACCGATCGCTCCGGCGGTTCTTTCGTCCACCGACACTCTGGCACTGCTGACCCGCTGAAGTAGGACTTTCACTCGTAGGCCGAAAAACGCGCCGGACGGTTTGCACGTCGCAACCATCCGGCGCGTTTGTTCTGAGGAGTTGGCTACTCGACCGTCACGGACTTCGCCAGGTTCCGCGGCTGGTCAACGTTGCAGCCCCGGAGGACGGCGATGTGGTATGCCAGCAGCTGGAGCGGCACCGTTGCCAGGATCGGGGTAAGCGAGTCGTGTGTGCGCGGAATCTGGATCACGTGATCCGCAAAGCGGAGCAGATCGGTGTCGCCCTCCGTGATCACGGCGATAACGCGCCCACCTCTCGCCTTAACTTCCTCGATGTTCGACTTCACCTTGTCGTAAACCGCGTCCTTTGGCGCGATGACGACAACAGGCATGTTCTCGTCGATGAGCGCGATCGGGCCGTGCTTCATCTCCGCTGCCGGATATCCCTCGGCGTGGATGTAGGAGATCTCCTTCAGCTTCAGAGCCCCCTCGAGAGCACCCGGGAAGTTGTAGCCGCGGCCGAGGTAGAGGAAGTTCGTGTGGTCCTTGTACTCCTCTGCGATGGCCCGAAGAGCAGGGTCCAGGTTCAGGATCTCGGTAACCTGCTCGGGAAGCTTCCCAAGCGCGCGCACGATCTCACGGCCGCGCGAGGCCGACAACGTCCCGCGCAGACGGCCGAGGTGCACCGTGAGCATCCCCAGCACGACCACCTGAGATGTGAACGCCTTGGTCGAGGCGACGCCGATTTCCGGCCCTGCGTGCAAGTAGACGCCGCCATCGCTCTCGCGGGCGATCGTTGAGCCGACGGCATTCACGACCCCCAGGCAAGTCGCCCCCTGCTGCTTCGCCTCTCGCATTGCCCAGAGCGTATCCGCCGTCTCGCCAGACTGAGAGATCGAGATCGCGAGCGTGCCCGGCTCCACAACGGGTCGGCGATAGCGGAACTCAGAGGCATACTCGACCTCGGTTGGGATCCGCGCGATGTCCTCGAGCATGTACTCGCCGATGAGCCCGCTGTGCCAGCTCGTGCCGCAGCCGAGGATGATCACGCGCTTGGCCTTACTCAGCTCCTCATCCATGCTGGAGAGACCGCCGAGCTTTACCATGCCCTCACTCTCGAGCAGTCGGCCGCGCATCGTCTCGCGCAGGGTTACCGGCTGCTCCATGATCTCCTTCAACATGAAGTGGTCGTAACCGCCACGCTCCACTTCTCCGAGATCCCATTCGAGCCGGTTGACGGGACGGTCGACGGGGCCGATCCCGCCGCGATGAACCGTGTAGCCGCTCTTCGTGATGGTCGCCATGTCGCCGTCGTCCAGGTAGACGACATCGCGAGTGTGGGCGATCACGGCCGAGGCGTCGGAGGCGACGAAGGTTTCGCCGCCGTCACCGACGCCGATCAGCAGCGGGCTACCGAAACGAGCGACCACGATTTTGTCCGGGTCGCGCTTCGAAACTACAGCGATTCCATAGGTGCCCTCAACCTGACGGAGAGCCGTCTCGACAGCGCGCTCGAGCGACTCCCCCGCGCGTCCGTCGCCTTCCTCGTACACCTCCTCGATCAGATGGACGAGAACCTCGGTATCGGTATCCGAGCTGAACTTGTGACCACGCTCGCCCAGGCGGCGGCGCAGCACGTCGGCATTCTCCACGATCCCATTGTGAACGACGGCAAAATCCCCCTGCTCATCCGCGTGCGGATGCGCGTTACGCGTAGTCGGCGGGCCATGTGTCGCCCAGCGAGTATGGCCGATTCCGTAGGTACCCTCGGCCGGAGTTTCACCAAGCAGCTTCTCCAGCTCGGAAATCTTACCCGCTTCCTTGCGGATCTGGATGTCGCCACCGTCGAGCACCGCGACTCCCGCGGAGTCGTAGCCCCGGTACTCGAGGCGTTTGAGCCCCTGAATCAGTAGCGGCGTGACCTGCTTTTCACCGATATATCCGATAATCCCGCACATACGATTCTCTTCGAATGAGTTGATTACGCCGGCAACGCGACACGCAGCGACTCCACGAGCTCCTGTGCTTCGGCGAGGGTCGGAGCCTCTGCGATGATCCTGACGATGGGCTCGGTGCCCGAGGGCCGAAGGTGAGCCCAGCGTCGCTCCTCGGGCCATGCAAGCCGCAGCCCGTCCTGACGATCGATGTCAGGAGCCGAAAGACGCTCAGCCAGTACCGAGTACGCTTCGTCCAGAGAACCTGCCGGTCTGGGCACCTTCTCCTTCACGATCTCATACCTTCCAATTTCAGAAGCGATCTCGTCGACCGGCCGACCCTCCTCCGCCAGAAATTGCAGAATGAGCGCCGCCGCAACGGGAGCGTCACGCGTGAAGTGAACGTCGGGCAGGATTACGCCGCCGTTCCCTTCCCCCCCGATCGTGGCGCTGACCGCCTGCATCTTCCGCGCGACGTTGATCTCACCGACCGCAGCCCGCAGCAGGGATCCGCCCGGCGTCTGGGTCACATCGTCCAAGAGTCGGCTGGTCGAGAGATTGGTCACCACCACGCCGGGCCGGTGGCGGAGCGCGAGCCGGGTTGCAAGGGCGAGCGTGTAGTCCTCACCCAGCGCGGTGCCGGCGCTGCCCACCAGCGAGAGGCGGTCTACGTCGGGGTCGGTTGCGAAGCCTATATCCGCGCCGGTGCTCCGGACCAGAGCCTCGAGGTCGCCGAGGTTCGCGGCCACCGGCTCCGGCTCCCGCGGGAACAGACCGTCCGGCTCCATGTTGATCGAGTGAACCTCGCAGCCGAAGTGCTCGAGAAGCTGGAGGAAGATCGAGCCCCCGGCGCCGCGGACGCAGTCGAGCGCGACACGGAAGCGGCGGGCGCGGATCGTCTCGACGTCGATGAACGGGATCTTGTAGATCCGGTCCAGATGGCGGGCAATCGCCGCATCGTCGGAGGCAACAGTTCCGATCTCCTGCCAGCCGACGCGCGGGATCTCCCCTTCCAGAAGGGAGCGCATCTTCGCGCCCTGATCCGCATCGAGGAACATCCCGTCCGGACCGATGAACTTCAGTGCGTTCCACTCGATCGGATTGTGGCTCGCGGTGATCGCGAGTCCGCCCGCGGCGCCCAGATCTTCAACCGAGAGCTGTACAGAGGGCGTCGGTGCAATCCCCACATCGATCACTTCAGCCCCGACGGACTGGAGGGCCGAAATCACAGCGCGCAAGAACATCGGTCCGGAAACTCTGGAGTCCCGGCCGACGACGATCGTCTTTCTGCCCGTTTCGCGGATCGAGTACGCCCCGAACGCCGCCGCAAAGGTCGCAACTACTTCTGGTGTAAGTCCCTCACCAACGCGCCCCCGAACACCGGAAACGCCGACCATGAGATTTGTAGTAACGAGCACGCTCCCCCGTAGTTGCTGACCGTCCGCGAAACCGCCTGATAAATTGCAGGTGGCGAATGTAGAAGTTGATCCACTCGAGCAGCAAGCGACTTTGCAGCCCTCCGGAAACGCGAGTAAGTTGCCGAAGCAAGAATCGCGCACTCCCAGGCTTGCCGAGCTGGGGCTCCGGAGGATCATGCGCGGTTCCGGCGGAGTCCTGTAAGGCTCACCAGCGTCAGCATTTACACCGCCACTGAATGAAGCCCGCGCCATTCCGGCGAAGGTAGAGAACGATAGAGAGACGAGCCAGGGAAACCGGCTGCGAAAGAGAATGACGGAAGAGATGCACCCCGGACACCGGTTCGGCACAAAGGCCATCCACGCAGGACAGTCGCCCGACCCGACTACCGGAGCGGTCATAACTCCGGTCTACCAGACTTCCACATACGTACAGCCGGAGCTCGGTCGGCACCTCGGATACGAATACGCGCGGACTCACAACCCCACGCGGGAGGCACTCGAGCGGAACGTCGCGGCGCTGGAAGAGGGCAGGCACGGTCTCGCCTTCGCCTCGGGAATGGCGGCACTCGACACCCTGTCGAAGCTGTTCTCGGCCGGCGATCACGTGGTGTGCGGAGAGGGCGTTTACGGAGGGTCGTTCCGGCTATTCGACAAGGTCATCGCTCGGCTTGGAGTTGAGTTCACCTTTGTCGATTCGGGGGATCTGGACCAGGTAGCCGCCGCAATGCGCCCGAATACCCGGCTCGTCCACATCGAGACACCGACCAATCCGATGATGCGGTTGAGTGATCTGGCGGCTGCCGCACAGATCGCGCATGGGGGCGGCGCCCTGCTGAGCGTCGACAACACCTTCGCGTCACCGTACAACCAGCGCCCGCTCGCATTTGGCGCCGACGTGGTCCTGCATTCGACGACGAAGTACCTGAACGGGCACTCCGACATGGTCGGCGGGCTCCTGCTACTGAACGATGACGAGCTTCACGAGCGGCTCCGCTTCCTTCAGAACGCAGCCGGCGCCGTGCCCGGCCCGTGGGATTGCTGGTTAGCGCTTCGCGGGACGAAGACGCTGCACCTGCGGATGCGCGCTCACAACGCCAATGGACTGCGCATCGCGGAGTGGCTCGAGCAGCAGACGGGAGTGGACATCGTCTACTACCCGGGTCTCAAATCCCACCCCCAGCACGAGCTGGCAAAGCGTCAGATGGCGGGCTTTGCGGGGATGATCTCGCTCGACCTCGGCTCGAAGGAGCGGGCCAGAAGATTTGTCGAGGCGGTTCGAATTTTCGCACTCGCCGAGTCCCTAGGTGGGGTCGAGAGCCTGATCGGACATCCGGCGATGATGACGCACGCATCGGTACCCGTTGAGCGCCGGCTCGCGATGGGACTCACCGACGGGCTCGTTCGTCTTTCATGCGGCATCGAGGACGAGGACGATCTTCTCGAGGATCTCGAAGAGGCGTTGAAGAAGAGTCGCGGCTAACGATGAAGATTCTGATCGTAGGGAATGGGGGGCGCGAGCACGCTCTTCTGTGGAAGCTCAAGCAGGATGCACCGGACGCTGAGTTCTTCATCACTAAGGGGAATGGCGGAACCGAGGCGTTGGCGACGTCGCTCCCTCTGGATTCGAACGAAATCCAGGCCCTCGCGGGGTGGGCGCTGCTGGAGGCGGTCGATCTGACGGTCGTGGGACCCGAGATCCCGCTAGCCGACGGAATCGTAGACCACTTCTCGATGCAGGGACTGCCGATCTTCGGCCCCACGAAATTGGCCGCCGAGATCGAGAGCTCCAAGGCTTTTGCGAAGGGGCTGATGCAGCGACACGGAATCCCGACAGCCGACTTCAGCGTGTTCGAGGATGCGGCGCTCGCCCGGGCTCACGTGCAGGAGCAAGGCGCTCCCATCGTAGTTAAGGCGTCCGGGCTTGCGGCGGGTAAGGGCGCGATCGTCTGCGAGACGGTTGAGGAGGCACTCGCCGCGGTCGATGAGATTACCTCGAGCAGCGCCTTCGGCGAGGCCGGACGGCAGATCGTGATCGAGGAGTTCATGCGCGGGGAGGAGCTCTCCGTCTTCGCCCTCTGCGATGGCACCTCGCTGATTACCCTCATGGCGGCGCAGGACCACAAGCGGGTGGGGGAGGGCGACACGGGGCCGAATACCGGGGGTATGGGCGCCTACGCACCGGTCTCCATCGGAACACCGGAAGTTCTGGAGCGAGTCGAGCGCGAGGTACTCCTGCCCACCCTCGAGGCGATGGAGAAGGAGCATCGGCCTTTCAGAGGTATTCTCTACGCCGGTCTCATGCTGACAGAGGAAGGGCCGAAGGTCGTCGAGTTCAACTGCAGACTGGGGGATCCGGAGGCGCAGGTGCTGATGCCGTTGATGGAGAGCTCGCTGCTCGACCTGCTCCTGGCAGTGGCTAACGGCCGACCCCTTCGTGATCAGCCGCCTGTTCGCTGGAAAGCAGGCACTGCGGTGACCACCGTGCTCGCGTCCGGAGGCTATCCGGGTGACTACGCGAAGGGCATCCCGATCGCGCTCCCTCGCGATTTGAACGGGACCGACACCGTTGTCTTTCATGCGGGGACCGCGCTGAAGGAGGGTCAGCTGGTCACGTGCGGCGGACGAGTCTTGGCGGTCACCGCAGTCGGTGCCGATATCGAGGAAGCAGCCGGGAAGAGCCTCGCCGCAGCAGAGCAGATTCATTTCGATGGCAAAACACTGCGCCGGGACATCGGATGGCGGGAAGTCGCACGGGTCGATAAAAGCGTGACGCTGACGAAAGAGTCGGTGACGCGTGCCTGAGCTTCCTGAGGTCGAAACGATCGTTCGCGACCTCCAGCGGCTGGTCACGGGCGCAACGATGAAAGATGCGACCGTGCTGCGCCCGGACCTGATCGAGGGCGAAGCCGGCTCGCTCGAGGCCGAGCTTCCCGCGGCGCGAATCGATTCCATCGACCGCCGCGCAAAGAACATCATCGTGAGCCTCTCGAAGTCCAGACGTGGCGCAGATCACCTGGTCATCAACCTCGGCATGACCGGACGAGTGCTCGTGCTCGCGGGATCGGACGCTGATCCCCCGCACACTGGCGTGATCATCGGCTTGAAGGACGGCCGGAAGATCGTGTATCAGGATGTGCGGAGGTTCGGAAGGCTCGAGCTCCTTTCCGCCGGAGAATGGAGGGCGCGAAGCGACTCCCTCGGCTACGAGCCTCTTTCCGACGAGTTCACGGCCGAGGCGCTCCACGAGCTGGCGAAGAAATCCAAGGTTGCCGTCAAGGTGTGGTTGATGGATCAGAAGCGGGTTGTGGGAGTCGGGAACATCTATGCGAGCGAAGCGATGTTCCGGGCTGGCATCGATCCAAGGAAGTCGGCGGAGAGGCTCACAAAAGCCGAAGCGAAGCGACTGCAGGCCTCGGTGCGCGAGGTTCTCCTCGAGGCAATCAACTTCCGCGGCACGACCCTGATGGACTACCGCGATGCCGCGGGCGAGAAAGGCGAGTTCTCACGACGCCTGCGGGTCTATGACCGCGAGGGGGAGCCGTGCGTCACGTGCGGAAAGAAGGTGGAGCGCGTAGTTCAGGGTGGCCGCTCCACATTTTTCTGCCCGAGCTGCCAGAAGTAGGACACACGTCGCCCTTCCGGGGATCCCCACCCCGTCGTATGTTGCCCGATGTTCGGGTTTTCTTCCCCTCCTGCCGGAAGCAGCGCAGTAGACAATCCATTGAAGCTCCTGCGCGACAAGGTACGCGCCGGAGCCAGCAATCGACCCGGTATTTACCGGATGATGGCGGCCAGCGGCGTGGTGCTCTACGTCGGTAAATCGAAGCGCCTGCGTACCCGCCTGATGGGGTATTTCCGGGCGCGGGAGCAGGAGAAGGCGTGGCGCATCATGCGGGAGGCAGAGGGGCTCGAGTGGGAGTACACGCCGAGCGAATTCGCGTCATTGCTGCGGGAGCTCGAGCTGATCAAGAAGCTGCGGCCTCCTTACAACGTGCGATCGAAGCGTGATGGGATCTACTCCTTCCTGAAGTTGTCGGCGGGCCCAGCTCCGAAGCTGGCCGTTGTACGCCGGGTGAATGACGAACCCGGCAGCTACTTCGGCCCGTTCCGGGGAGGGCAGAGAATGGGTGAAGCGGTGAAGGAGCTGAACGATGCCCTGCTCCTTCGCGACTGCAGCCGCGTACCGATTCAGTTCGCCGACCAGGCCGACCTGTTCGGGGAAGATCTGACGCCTCACTGCCCTCGCTATGAGCTGCGCCGCTGCTGCGCGCCGTGCGCCGGGAAGTGCAGCGAGTCAGAGTATCAGGGGAGGGTCCGTGAGGCCCGCGCTTTTCTCGTCGGTGAAGGGGATGGGCCTTTTCGGGTGCTCGAGGGGCGCATGGCAGATGCGGCCGAGCGCATGGAGTTCGAGCACGCCGCGACCCTGCGGCGGCGGCTGTCGCGGCTCGAGGAGCTCCGCGCGGAATTCCTCAGGCTCAGAGAGACGGTGGAGCAGCTCTCTTTCCTCTACGCTGTTCCGGGGGTGGAGGGTGAGCACCGGGTTTATGCCGTTCGCAGCGGGGCTGTTCGCGAGGTCTACGATGCGCCTAAGACTGCGCGGGAAAAGAAGGCCCTTCTGGAGCAGGCTCGTGGACACTTCACCAGGGCCGAGCCGCCGGCCGAGATCGCGATTCGCAAGCGAGCGGATGAGATGGTGCTCCTGTCGCACTGGTTCAGAACCCATCCGCTCGAGCTGGCTAAGACATACCCCTCGGAACGCTGGAGCGAGCTGCCGCTCGCCAAGGTTCTGGATAAGCAGGTGGTGGCATAGCCGTTGCGCCCCCCGACGTGCTGAACGCCTCTGTCGATCACCTACTTTCATGCTGATGCAGCGACTTTCACGCACCGCTCGAGCCTGGTCCTTTCTGGCGCTGTCTCTCTTTCTCGGGGCTGGTTGCGATTCCGACGCAGAGACCGCCGAGGCGGAGACGCGCGCGAGTGGCGCCATGGCCGGCGATCCCCTGGCTGCGATTCCGCCCGAGGAGCTTTACGGTGCATCGCCTCTCGATAACCTGTGGACTCCCCGCTATGAGCTGGAGGTTGTCGATCTTCCGGAGGGCTGGAGCGGTAAACGGGTAGCGGTGCTCTCCGATTTTCAGCTTGGGCTCTGGGATCAGAACGAAGCTGTGGCTACCGCCGCAGTGGAGCGTGCAGTCAGTGCCCAGCCCGATCTGATCGTTCTGCTGGGCGACTTCGTGGCGCAGGGAAACGACATGACCGCGCTCCAGCGGGTGCTCGCCCCCCTGCGCGGGCGCGGCGCGCTCGCGGTGCTGGGAGACCGTGACATCCGCTCGGATTCGATCGAGGCGCAGATCGCGGCCACCCTGCAGACGGCCGGTATCCGACTCCTCAGCAACAATTCAGTTCCCATCGTCCTGGGCGATGATACTGCATACGTGGCAGGGGCTGACCCGGACCTGGTCGGTGAGCCTGGCGCCGACCAGGAGTGGGTGCTCCTCAACGCAGGACCGCCGGGACGCACCCCGATCCTGCTGACGCACAACGCGGGGCTCGCCCCGCGCGCCCCCGAGGGGCAGTACCCTGTAATCCTCGCAGGCAATGCGTTTTGCGGGGATATCGAGGTGGCAGGCAGCCCACGGCTCAGCTGGCTGCGCGAGAACGTCTTTCCCGGCTCCACGGTGGAGGGCGTCGAGAACCTGTTCATCGTCGACCGGAATACGGTGATGGTGAGCTGCGGCGTCGGGTATGGGTTCGTGCCTCTTAGGTTCGGAGCAGCGCCCGAAGTACCGATCGTGACGCTGGTGCGTCGAGGTGGCGTCGCGCCCATCGTTGGTGACTCGGCCGGCGTACAGGGAGCGATTCCTGACAGCCTGATCGAGCGGTACCAGGGTTCGCCGGATTCTGCGGCTGCACCCTCGGTAGCGGCCAACTGAGGCCCCGGCGCATGAAAAGGGGGCCCCGATCTCGAGGCCCCCCCTTTTCATTTCTTCCGACATCCCCCTCCCTCACGTCCCGCTCACCGATTCAGAAGATGCACCAGCCGAACTATCGGCCGCTCGCCCCCTGTCTCGGCTAAGGCAACGGTAACAGGAAGGTTGAACCGGCCCGGCCCCGCACTCCCCGGATTGACCACAGCTCGTCGCCGCTGGTAGAGGATTTCCGGCCGATGCGAGTGGCCGAAGAGAACCAGATCGGCCGCTGGGAAAGCAGAGGCGACAACTGTCGCTTTCGCCGCCTGCAGCTTGTGACCGTGCACGACGACAATGGACAATCCATCCAGTGACAGCTCGGCCTGTTCTGTAAGCTGCCCGCGTATCCGTGAGTCGTCTGTGTTGCCGCAAACTGCTGTCACAGGCGCGATTGCACCCAGTTCGATGAGGATGTCGGGATCTCCGACGTCGCCGGCGTGGAGAATGTGGTCGACCCCGTCGAACGCTGTGAAAACCTCAGGTCGCAGAAGGCCGTGCGTGTCGGAGATGAGCCCGAGAAGCATTCAGCGGATGTCGTAGCGAGGCATTCGAATCAAGAAGGCTCTGGCGGGTCAGCCGGGAAGCTCACCGCTCTTCCACCGCCGCATCGGGTAACCGATCCCGATGTGATCCAGGATCCGACCAACCACGAAGTCGACGAGCTCGCCGATCGAACCGGGGCGATGATAGAAGCCGGGGGCGGCAGGCATGATGGTGGCTCCGGCTTCGGTGAGTCGCACCATGTTGCGGAGGTGGATCAGGGAGAGGGGAGTCTCGCGCGGCACCATGATCAGGGGCCGGCGCTCCTTGAGCGCAACGTCGGCAGCGCGATCGATCAGATTCCGCGACGTTCCACTCGCAATTGAGGCGAGCGTTCCCATCGAGCACGGGCAGATGACCATCGCCCGCGACGGCGCCGAGCCCGAGGCCGGCGTTGCCCCCCGGTCTCCAGCGTCATAACTCTCCACCAGACTCCAGTCTCCGGTCGCCTCCCGAAGCCCCTGCAATCCGACGATCCCCGCCTCTTCCTCCAGCAACCGCAACCCATAGCCGGATATGATCAGCCGGGTGGGAGTTGCAGTCTCGTTCAGGATCTGTAGTAGTCGCACCGCGTAAGGCGCGCCGGAAGCTCCGGTAATACCGAGGGTGACGGGCGCTTCGGCGGCCGATCTCACGAGAGGAGGCGCTCCGTCAGAACGATAACGAAAAAGAGTACCGAGATGGCGCCGTTGATATTGAAAAAGGCGGCATCAATCCGGGAGAGATCATCGGCCCGCACCAGACTCTGCTCGTAGATCAGCATCAGCCCGATGATCACCACGCCAAGGGCGAAGAGCAGGCCGGTAGAGCCGAACAGCGCCGCGCTTGTGGCAAACAAGACTACACAGGTGAGATGGAGGAGCCGCGAGATGGCAATCGCCCTCTGCGCCCCGAAGGCCGCGGGAACCGAGTGCAGCCCCTGCTCCCGATCAAAGCTCTCATCCTGCAACGAGTAGAGGATGTCGAAGCCGGCTACCCAGCAGAGTACCCCGAGCGCAAATGCCAGCAGTGCTCCCCAGGGCTCGCTCCAGCGTCCCGTAATCGCCAGGTATGCGCCCACAGGTGCGATCGCAAGCGCGAACCCCAGCACCAGGTGCGCCCAGCGCGTGAACCGCTTCGTATACGAGTAGAAGAACACCCAACCAAGCGCGAATGGCGCGAGCAGGAGGCAAAGCGGATTCAGCATTCCGGCGCTCAGCAGGAAGAGGCCGCTCGCTACCGCCACGGCGAAAGCCGCTTCCCCTACGCTAAGCTTACCCGAAGGTATCTCGCGGCTCACCGTCCGCGGGTTCCGCGCATCGATGAAGCGATCAACGATGCGGTTGAACCCCATGGCGGCGAAGCGGGCGCTCGTGAAGGCAAGCAGGATCCAGCCGATATCCGCGAAGCGCACTGTGCTCTCGTAAGAAGCCACGATCGCTCCCACCATGCAGAACGGCAGAGCAAACAGGGTGTGTGGCAGTTTGACGAGGTTCGAGTAATCGACGAACCTCCCGCGCCCCCTCAACGTCTGACCTTCCAGGCTTCTCTCAGCCATCATTCCCTCAGCTGGTGCGGCAGCTCGGTTAGCGAGGCTTGATCCCGAGGTCAGCCCAATACGAGCTCACCTTCGCCTTCACCGTCTCATCCATCTCGATCAGATCAGGCCAGCGGCGAGTGAATCCCTCCTCCGCCCACTTCTTCGTTCCGTCGATCCCCATCTTGCTGCCAAATGACGCGTGCTGCGATGCGTGATCGAGATCGTCCACAGGCCCGCGCGTGAATCGGACGTCGCGCTCCGGATCTATGTTGCCGAGCGCATACCACCATGCCTCCTGGGTGTTCTGCACGTCGATCCCTTCATCAACAACAACGATAACCTTCGCGAGCGACGTCAACCCCATTCCCCAGAGGCCGTTCATCACCTTGTACGCGTGCCCCGGGAACTCCTTCCTGATGGAGACGAATACCAGGTTGTGGAAGACACCTTCGGGAGGCATGTGGTAGTCGACGATCT
>ERZ1066118.804-NODE-804-length-24786-cov-6.240508_pt1 | contig 24786 bp, 26 predicted proteins | sample MGYA00382765_ERZ1066118 | MGnify/ENA primary metagenome ERZ1066118 (study PRJEB33369, sample SAMEA5778348) | biofilm metagenome | biome: Industrial cooling water; feature: Water cooling tower basin; material: Biofilm | place: United Arab Emirates | collected...
CAGACATCTCTGCCAGAGTCTTCTTGGCAATCAGAGCCTCTAGCAACATCAATTGGTGATGGATACCACCGATCAAGGCGAGATTGAGCGAGTCGGCCTGAAAAGGAATTTGCTCTAGCACCTTAGCCATCTTGGCTACACCACTGATGGCTTCATTGATCACTAGAGCCTGGTCACGGTTGGCTACCTGGAGACTGCTGAGTACGTCGCTGGGACGAAACTGCGGTTGGGGCTCATTCGATTGCATCGATGAACCTCTCTTCGAAGTACTTGTCTACGGCGGCATTGACCCTGGTAGCAACTTCTTCGATACTCGAGCTACCGTCGACAATGGCAAACTTCTTATCGCCACGGGGATTGATTCGATAGCTTTCTTTGATGCCGAGTTCGGTGTTGCGGATGAATTCGAGAGGCTTCAGGTCAAACACGTTAACCTCACCACCCGCTGCGCGACGTGCAGTGACGCGCGACAGAGACATTTCCGGCGGGATGTCCACCATCACAGACAGGTCGGGCCACAACAGACAGTTCATGTGGACCAGCAGGTTGTCGATGATCCACTTGTCGATGAATTTGGCATACCACTGGTAGGCGTACAGCGAATCGGTATAGCGGTCACAGATGACGATCTTTCCTTCCGCTAGGGCGGGAAGGATGACCGTGTGGATCAACTGCGACTTGGCAGAGATGAGCAGACCGACTTCGGTCGTCGGGTAAAGGCTTTCGTTGTGATTGAGAAAGATCTCACGAATCGCCGTACCGACATCGGTGCCGCCAGGTTCCTTCACTTCAACTACTTGATGACCTTTTTCACGTAGCGACTTGGCCAGGAGTGCGGCTTGCGTCGACTTGCCTGAACCTTCGATACCTTCAAAGGCGATGAAGTGACCGCGTCGGTCTGCTTTCTCGTTAAGCATGATTATTCCAGGACGATGGTTGTCTTACCCATGAAGATCTGACTCAGGAACTTCGGGAAGAGCGAAGACAGAGTTTTCAAACCAGAGGGGCGGGGGTTGAGGGCCTTAGCGTAGACCACAGCCTTTACTTCCGAGTTCAGTAGGAAGTTGAGCCTGGTCGTACCGTAAAGATACTCTTCGATGTAGTTTTGGAGCTGCTCGATCGAGTAGATGTTACGCTCGTCGATCTGAGAGTTCCATTCGAAGGTGAAATAGCGGATCTCTTCGACGCCACTTTCAGTCACTGTCCGGATTTCGCCGTCAGGACTAACGGGCATGAAGCCAGCTCGGAGTTCGAGGACGAGATTAACGTCACCGAACAGACGGAGCTTGCGAAAAGTGGTTCCACTCATGGGGGGCTACCTTCTTCTCTTTCTACAGTATCCAATCTTTAAGTAACGATTTACCCGATTCTATGACTTTACGACAGGAGTGCAGGTAAATGAAAAAGATTGGTCTTTGCGCATTTCTGGCGCTCATTCTCAGCTTCGCCACGGGATGCGTTCCAAAGGATGAGACTCCCGAAGCGCCGCTACCGACCTCGGATCAGGTCGTTCCTCCACCGCCTGGTTGCGAAAAGCTTCGTGAGACGGGAGGAACTTGCTGATGGCCGGGTTCAGTAAGTTCGAGGTAACGAAGCTTCAGCAGATCGAAAAGCTGATGCGCGGTCGCCACACCTACAAGACCGACAAAGAGAAGCACGGTCTGACCGAGTACTGGGAGAAAGACCCGGTCCTTGATCAGATCGCTAACTCTCAGAGTCGTTTCACTTCCGACTGCGAAGAGTACGCGATGGTTGCCATGCGACTACTTCGAGGTTATGGTTTCGATGCACGTCTAGTGGCTTGCCTAGATGAAACTGGCGCCGGTCACCTGATCTGCGAAGTGTTGTCCGACGACGGCTTGCAGTCTTACTTCATCGATAATCGTAAGCGTGAACTGGCTACGCGGCGTAGCCTACGTGGCTACAAGTTCCACAGTGTCAGTCCGACTAACCCGGTGCCGGGAGAGACTCGTCCCTGGTTGCGCGTTACTCTGTAAACGACATAAAGCCCCTCCCTACCTATTCGGGTAGGGAGGGGTCTATGCTGTCTTTTTCTTTTACTCTTCTTCAGGTACCAAGCGCTCTACGAACAACACCAGCGCGGTATTCACCTGACACTGTGTCGACGTAAGCTCCGAGGATACGGAGGAGATGTAGTGATGTGCCTGATGAACGACACCCAGCACTTCCTTGACTTCATTCTTCTCAGTGTAGATGTACTTGACACCCATCCCAGGGAAGATTGAATCCATGTCCGAATTCTGCCAGATACATTGAATGAAAGCGCCCTGCCGTCTAGCTAGACGACTTGCCTCCATGAAGTTGTTACTGGTAATCCGAACGTCAGAGATCTTGGCATTGTTGAGCTTGGTCTTGCGTTCATTAGCGACGTACTCGCTATTGTTGTTGGCACGCAAGGCTTTGGCCCGATTACCTTCGACCTCTACAAATCCCGACATCATCTTTCGAGCGTCGGCAAACCTAACACCGTTGCCCTCGTTAACCTGCTTGTTCTCACTGTCGTCGACGTGGCGAGCAGCACCAGTTACCAGAGCGATCGTCTGGTTGTCGGTCTTACGGTAAGTCCGCTCACTACCTGGGAGTCGGCGATCCGGCACCTTAACAAGAGTCAAGGTCTTTCTGTCCTCATCGAACCGTTTCAGGTAGTAGAGGGGATAGATATACCAGTTCTTCTTCTGGAGGTAAAAACCTAGACCGGAGTTGTAGATACCACTGCAACGTCGGTTAAGGTATTCAGGTACTTCGAAGAACGGAGTCCCGTGCGGAATGACGATGTGTCGCTGCACCTCGTTGTTCAGAGGCGGACGACTGCTGGTGGTCGGAGGCTCAGGGTAGAAGTTGACTCCCTGGACCTTATTCTCCACATCACCGTCGGCTACCTTACTGACTTCCGTGAACAAGTAATGGAGAGCCACCGGGGTAGTCTTGTCGCGAATGATCGTACCGACCGACTGCATTCGAATCTGCTCGATTGTGGGATCCAGAAGCTGAATCTTCACATTCAAGATGTCGATCAAGTCACCCATCTCTGCGTTCGTTCCCAACTTACCGTTGGACTCGACTACCTTAGAACCAGCGTCGAGTACGTACCCACGATAGGTGGTCGCAACTACGTTTTCTTCGACGGGCTTGTAGCGCTTGTCGTTAGGACGCATGTGGCGCCGATAGATCACCACCTCGAAGTCTTCCCTGAAGGGATAGATCAGATGGCTGAACGTACCGGCACCGATTGCACAGTCGAGGTAGATTTGATCGCCGAAGGCGTTGGCGTAGTCACGCAGAATATCGATACTGATTACCTTAAGCGCAGGGTAGGTCTTTTCACCTACCTTGAACTCAGCATACCAGTTGAACTCCACGTGTTCCCGCAAAGGCTCCGCGATGATTGCATTGATTTCCTCGACGATTGTGGTACGTTCGATCTCCATCAACTACCTCCGTTAAGCCAGGGCTTCTTACGCTCGTTTAGGCGCAATGCGAGAGCCTCTGACAGCGGGTTGTGCTTTTCCTGACCCGTGGTGGGTGCGTTGACGCTCGCGTTCGCCTGGGCTTTGGAGGGCGCTGTACGACCGATACCGCCACGACGCCCACGGATGCTCTCGACGTTGTCCATGAAGCGACCGTGGAAGGGGCGGCTCTGTAGATAGAGGCGAGCGTACGGGTAGAGATAGCCGGCCAGTTCGTCCAACTTACGTAGGTCCGCCAGCGGGGCATCCGTGATGTTCGGGTTCGTTTCAGCGGCGTATAGCCAGTCGCCGATGTGCTGTTGAATCATGGTGTAAATCTTAGCGCAATCTTCAGAGTTGACAACTACGAAGTTCACGCCTTCCGAGACGTGCTCAGCGAGGGCCCAGGGAGTGAGTCTGGCATGTACTTTCTCCTGGGCCATCGTACGATCGATCTCCTTGTCACCGGAGAGTACGACGCCGCTCTCCCTCAGGAACTCAGCGCTTTCGAGATGGATCTTAGCGATGATCACCTCGAATGAATAGTGCCAGATCTTAAACGCTGCAGTGTGTTCCTCCCCGTTCATGCCGGGGACCTTTTTATTGGTGATGACTTCAGATTCGATCATTGGTGTTTACTCAGTCATTGGTACGGGTGGCGACCTTAAGGACGGCCAACACAACCGGGACGTAGTAGAATCGCTCGAGATTCGGCCAAGTCATGGCCTTCTTAGCAATTCGTAGCAAGTCTTCGCGATTGATGGCCTCGCCCTTGATGGCCGCTAGCACCAGACGTTCCAGATTGGTGGCGGGTACAGGCTGTCGACGGTAGAACCCTTCAGTAAACACGTAGTAGTCGTCGTGCGTGACCGGAAGGATGTCCGGTAGCGCGTCAGTACCTGGTGTCGGAAGTTCAAAGCCGTCGAGAGTGGTGGTGGAGAACAAACGACTCATCCCGCTGAAGCGATTCTGACCAGCGTTGAGGTCGTTTGCAGCCGGATCGAGGCACTGGTTGTCGTGATCAGCATCGACGTCAGTCCGCTCGATTCGGGGATACACAACCTTGTCGATCTTGGTGAAATAAACACCGGAGTAGGCCGGCCAGTTACGCCACTGCGTTTTGTCAGCCAGACCAACGCGCTGAGTGATAACCGGTAGCAGATCGTCGTCCATCTGGCGAATGCAGTCCCAGATGGTCGGTTGGATCATTACTCGATCGCCCTTGACGTTCGGCAGCTTGATCTTGCCGATGTAGGGGTGTTCCTCAGTAGCCACCCAATCCACCAGACTCTGGGTCAGGAACGGATCATAGGTGACCTGAAGTTGATCAGGCACCAACAGCGTCTGTTCCTCGAAGCTGAAGAACTCGGCCATATACACAGCCAGAAGACTCTTATACAGCTTGTTGAAATCCAGAAGCTTGTTGTAGTCCTCAGACAGAACCTTAGGGCTCTGGCCGAAGGTCGTGAACTCGCGAACGAACTTATAGGTCTTGATGGTCTTGTTTGCAAGATCCGTCAGGTAGACGCTATCGTTCTCGGCGTAGCTCTTGAGGGTGTACTCGATCGTGTAGTAAGCTTCTTTCAGGTGCGACTTCTTCTCAGCAGTCGTGACGATGAAGATACCCTGGCGACCGTCACCGATGTCGGCGAGGAAAGTGTCACCCTTGTTGGGGATGACTCCAGGGTACATCGTCGCTGAGCCAGTCACCTCCATCGACTTCGATTCTTCATTCTGCGTCGAAGTCAGTGGGGATGAAACCAGAATCTCGAGTCCCTCGATCAACTGGTACTGCTGATAGGCCGGAGAACGATCTAGCTGCTGGGCAGAAAGTTCGCTGTCACGGCCTAGAACTTGCGAATAGTAGTTGGTGGTCCAACGACTACCCTCGACGTGTTGTAGAATCGAGCTGAGAGGCGTAAACCGACTATCAACCGTCACACCGCGATACGAGGGTTCCACCGTCCGGACCGGTAGCGGGGAGACCGGTTGCGGGGTCGTCGGCGGCGTTGGTTGCCGCGGCGTTGCGATAGGCATTTTGATCCTCGCGGTTTGTTCTGATGATGTAATTGCCGACTGTCAGGAATCGATATTCGATACCGAGTCGATGCGGGGCTTTGAGGTCGTTGATACGCTGACCGATCTGGTTGAAGATATTCCGAGGAATAACTCCAGCCGACGTCAACTGTGGTACAAAGCTATTCCTCATCAAACGCCACTGCATGGCTGACAGAATCTTTACCGCAGCGTTACCGCCAGTACGGAGGGCTTCTCGCCCAGGCGGTTGGATGCGGAAGATGTCGTGTAGTACGGCAATCCGTAGATGGTAGCGTTCGCGAAGATTGAGATCGCGAGTGGCTCGGACATTGAGCTGGTTGTCGATCGTGATAACGCCGTCGTCCAACGGCACGTCTTCGTGATAGAGAGAGATATGGAAAACCGACTCGCCGTAACGCGTCATGCGGTTACCCTCAGTTCTCATCCAGTCGCGAATCTCACTATCGATCTCGATATCACCTAGTTCGTCAAGATCCAACACCGCGCGCAAGTCCAACGGGTCGAGAGAAAGCATCACTGTCACGATCGTTGACGTGTCGGGATGAACCTGAGAAGGTGCCCACTCGTCAAACTCCGGGATAGAAAAGCCGTCAAACTTCTTGAAGCACCGATCGGTGTAGATGTTTGTCATCTGGTCGAAGGCGTGTCGACTAAGAGAAGGCTTGCGCTTCTCTCGATCAGGATCGATCATATTACCGCTAGCCAGAGGCGTGCTGTAATACAGCGGATCGATGATCTGGTTATGGATCATCAACGGCCACTCAGCCGCTAGACCGATTACCTTGTCGTACTGGAGGGTGTAGGTGAAGTTGACGACATACGTTCCCGTTTCGTCATTCTTCTCTTCCTTTTCCGGTAGAGCGTTGAAGTCGAACCATCCCAGCGGACAAGTCTGCGTTTCCCCAATCGACAGGAGCGGTTGAGTACCGATCAGTGTCGTGAGGTTAGTCGCCTTGGCGCTGATATTGTTGGATACCCAAACATCGAACGTTTCGTTGTAACCTGCCGTAGCTTCACGCATCTCGTGAAACGACTTCAGCATCTTCAGGTAAACCGGAGGGATGCTGTAGTGGTAGGTCAGTTCATGGAGATTCTCTTTACGGTTTTGAGCCGTCTTCAATAGAGCTTCTTCACGGAAACGTTGAGCCAGTACACGATTGGGTGCACGGAACTGAAGCTGGAATACCAACTCGGTTCCGCTGTAGATCGGGTGGATACGAATACCCAGCTTCTTGTCGAGGAAGATAGGTAGCGCTTCCTTACGATGAACTGCAGTCGCTAGAACGCGATCTTCAATCGCCGTTTCAGTAATCTCTACACGGATGCGTCCGTTGTCAGAGAAGTTACTGGGGAGTGAACGTTCAGGGTCGAGAGTCGACCCGTTCATTGCTGCCTGTTCAGCGTCACCGGGGAACAGGACTTCGATACTGCTTTGCCACCCCAGCAGCATAGCAAGCTGTCTAGTGGCTTCTAGAGCCACGGGACGCGTGATGCTGTGGTAGCTGTCAGGTACCGCGACAGCGGCCTTAGGCATGTCGTAGCTCCTTTTAAAGGGGATCAGAAAGGGGTCATACGATGGCCTTAGAGACGAAAAAAAAATACCCTCGTGCAACTCCCCCGCCCTGACGGGCGGGGGAGAGCAGTTGGGTTTACGCGCCCGCGTAGCGGCGGTACGCGTAGTAGCCGGCGCCCGCGAGGGCGGCGACGCCGGCGACGATGCCGGTGGCCTTGAACACCCGCTTGGCGCGGGAGCCGGTGACGGCCGACTTGGCCTGGGCGATGCGGTCGTTCAGGCGGCCACGCAGCTGGTTCAGCTTGGACTCGGTCTGGTTGACCGCCTCCTGCAGCTGCTCCACCGTTTCCGTGGTGGTCTGGTCGGCGGTGTTGTCGGCGGTCTGGTTCTGGGCGACGGAAGCGTTCATCTGGATGATCCTCTGGATTGTTGGAAGAAGGTGTTTCGGTACAGCGATGGTGACAGTATCGTCGTCACCGGACGATTTCTTTAGGGCATCCGACATATTGCCGGATGCCCTTTTGCTGCGCGGCGGTAGGTTAGTCTCCCACGGCCGCGGGGCCCGCAGTGGGCCGCGGGAGACGGCCATCACCGCAGGATCCGGATAACGGCAGCGCTGGTAATCACCATCACGGCGAAGATACCGCCGTAGAGGGCGCCAGCGGCGGCACCGCCAGCGGCGGCGTGCTTGTAGGTGTAGTCCTTGTCGAACTGCATGATGACTTACTCCTCGAGGATGGCCGCAGCCACCTGGTTGCCGACGATGATGAAGACGGTGGCGACAGCAGCATAGCTGGCAACACCGACAGCGAGCTTGCCGACGCCATTGGCGAACGGCAGATACTTCTTGAACATGGTGGACCTCTCTGGGTGGTTGTGGGAAAACGCCGTCGTTAACGACTGACGGTTTTGCGAACCGCTTGTCTCAATGTGGCATCCATGATCGTCTTGCCGACAGTCAGGATAACCAAACCGACGACAATGATCGTAGCGCCTGCTTTGAACATGACAGTTCCTCGAGTTACTACTGGTAGCTCACATGGGTGTTATAGGGTTGAAATTCGTTTCATTCAACTTCCTACAACACCCATGCTTGTTCAGCGGAAGATCTTACGGATGCCGTAACCCACCAGCAGGCCGCAGCCGCAGATCACCAGGGTCGCCAGCGGGCCGGGGAGGCAGCTCGACTTCTTCGAACCTTCGGCAGCCTGACGGACCTCTTCGCGAATAGCCTCAGCTTCCGCGTCCACCGAATTGCGGATGGCTTCAGCTTCTTCGGCAACCTCGCGGGCGATGCGATTGGTCTCGACGGCGACCGTCTCGGCTTCAGCCTGCGCTGCCCGCAGGTCTTCCACCATGTCAGTCAGGGACTCGACGCGCTGCTTGAGGACGCCGAGAATCAGGTTGACCGCCACCGGAGGGCCGAAGTAGGCGAACAACTGCCCCAGGCTGTTGAGGTCAACGATCCCCGCGCTGACATCGAACAGCTCGTCGAACTTCTGGAAATCCGATGTCGGGCTGGAGCAGTACATCTGAAACGGCTGGGTTTCCCGCTGATCCTTGTACTGCGGGCGGATGTGGTATTGGTGGTCATCCCAGCGAACCAGGAAGAAGTCGCCGTTCTCGCTGTCCTTGACCAGATACATCTGGTTGGGTTCCCAGTCAAGGAGTTCGTCCTCACTGAGGGGAGCGGCGGAGTCGGTCATAATGGGGGAGATGTCCCCATTGTCACCGATGGTGTAATTCACGCCCCGTTCGAGAACGGGGATGTGTTCGCCGATGGCGGCCACCAGTTGGTGGATGTTGTTGATATTGGTTACGATGTTGACATCGTTCGACATGTTACACCCCTTTGTTGTTGACGGAAGTAATAGATCTAGTATCGATCTCACCTGAGTGTTATAGGGGTGAAATGTGTTTCAATCAGATACGGCATAAAAGCCCTACCGACCCTTTACCGGGGTCGGTAGGCTGGTTATGCACGATCATGCGGTTTGCCTGAATTGCGTATGACTCTTGTAAGGTACTTCGACCTTACGGTTGGTCATTTCCAAAGCGGCTTGGATGTGCTGGAGAGCCAGATGGTTCTCCATACAAGCATCGGGGCCACTCTGCTCACCACGCAAGTGATCCTCAATCACTGCAAGAAGAGCTTGCACCGTCACGCCGTTCTGAGGGCAATCAGTGAACAGCGGACCGCGTTGGAAGACGACAGGAAGTCGCGTGAACTGTGCGGGCACACCAGCGGTTGGGTCACTGGCGGCTGGGTTATAGGCGGTATTGAAACCGAGGATGTCGTACCTACGATTCGGTTCACCGGGCGGGGGGTTGTCGGTGGCTAGGATCTGTAGGGTGGTAAAGCCGTTTTCAAGATGGCGTGTAAGCTGGCGCATATTCAAGACCTCAGCGAAGTAGTGGTTCTCGTCTGTTGGTAGTGACGAGTAGTTCAAGCTTCGATGCTGGTAAACGCATCCATTACCCCAATCGCCAGCAGAGGATTGGGGTGATTAAGCGTCCATGCAACAGTCTAGTCTCAAACCACTGGGACTAGCTGGAGATCGTGACTTCCCCGAAGTCGACGATCACGTTGACGAATGGCTTTTAAAGCCCCTTCAACGTTCTGAAGAGCGTGGGCATGCCCTTCTAGACCTAGTTCTTTTGCTTTCAACAACTCATTGGCACAGATAGCAAGTAGACTCTCCAACGTGATTCCATTGGGGCCGTCAATTCCGACCTGACCTCTCTGAAGCAAAAGTGTGAGCTTTTCCAAACCCTTATTAGGGTCTTTCTGCTGGGCACTCGGATTACGACGAGTGTCGTAGCCAGAGATCGTGTAGTCCGTTCTCACGGCTCCGCAATCACTAGCGATGGTTTCTCCTACCGCCACAGTGAGCCTGGCAGCTCCTCCCCCTGCGCGATAGCGATCAAGATAAGGCATCAAAAACTCCTTCTCCATCGAAATTCTGGTAACGTTCTGGCATACGTCCCAAGTAGTCTTTCTGGACTACAAACTATCAGTCAGATACTTAAAGAATAACTTCTTACACGGCATAAGTACCCCTCTCTACCCTAGTGGGTAGAGAGGGGCTTATGTCTTACACCAGCGTCAGAGCGCTAGCCTTGTGGATCGACAGGTGACCGCCCTTGTCAGCAGCGACGAGGTAACGCGGGTCGTCCTTCGAAGCCTTGTGGTGCTTGTGACCGATCTTGAACTCCGAGGTGAAGATCTTCTTGATCTTACCGTGACCGTGGCTAAACTTCACCTTAGCGCCGGCCTTGAGTTCCTTGACCGAGGCTTCCATCGAGACTTCTTCCAGCGACTCGGTAGATGCCTTCTTCTCGGTGAGCGTAGCCTTCGCGAGAGCCATCAGCGCATTGACGGTGTCGATCATCGATTCACGGACGATGACCGGGTAACTATCCACCAACACTTCGCCAAGAGAGCGCAGTTCCTCGACGATGTTGGCAAACATGTTCATCCGGCGCGGGAAATGGTCTTCAACAAATACGAACTCTTCCCAGTCGCGATCCAGCGTTCTTTCCTGGACCTTGTAGATGTCTTCTAGCTTATGCTTACTCATCACGGCCATCAAATCCTCGATGGCTGCAACAATGTCCTTATGCGGGATCGGCTTGACGGAACCGTCTACCGATTTGACGTTGGGAAGCCACGTGACTGAAATACCGGTGTTCAACTTCTGAAGCTGGTTGAACTCGTCGATGTCAGTCTCTTCGAGACCGTTCCCGAAGCTGACAGAGGCGGAATCCATCCGATTAAACGGAACTTTGCCAGGTAGGTTGAAGCTATTGAAGAACTTGATCTGCTTGTTGTAACTCTTCAGAGTCTTTGCGAGTTCAACGATTCGCTCTTCCGGATGAGCATCGCTCTTGCAAATCTTCTCGACCTTGACTTCGTTTTCCTTGAAGATCGTGACAGTCTGCGGGAAGATTTCGCCGAAGTACTTATCCGAGGTGGTGGAGAAGGTCTTCATCGCTCCCTGCAGGTCGACAGGAGCCTTACCGTTGATGGCGAGCTTCTTCGAAAGTGAAGTGGGGACTTCGTCATCAACGATTTCCCAGTCCTTATCTTTCGCACTCTCGAGGAATTTGGCCACCTTGTCGACCAGAACCTTTTCTTTGGCGCTCACGCTGCCAAAGAAAGCTTTGACTTTGTTAAGCGACTTCTTCAGATGTTCGCGGACTTTAGCGGAGACTTTCTTGATCGCATCGCCAACGCCTTCCATCGCGATGTCGAAATTCTCCAGCGCTACTTCGTGACGAGCGCCGCGATCCAAACTTTCAAGCGAGTCGGTCAAAATCGGGGTCGCGATACCACTAGCGGTAATCAACTGTTCAATGGCGTAGTTCATCAGAACAAGGGACTCAAAGCTGAGTCCGCCAGACTCGTTGGACTTCTCAAGTAGTTCGCGTAGGCTTTCGAGACCGACCAGGTCCAGACACAGTGACTGATGCTTGTCCTTCAGGCTCTCGAGCGAGCGCGCGTCGCGCACGGTTTCAACAACCTCGAGGTTCTCCAGCGAAGCGGCGTTCTTAGCGACGCGGTCGTTGGCGGAGATGAGCTGTTCCTGGGCGACCTTCTCGACCGACTTGAGATGTTCGATCGCGTGATCGATCTTCTCCAAAGAGACGGTGTTGCGGGCGTCAGCTTCCAGACCTTCGAAAGAAACGCTGGAGGTGTCGAGGAGATTCTCAAGACCCAGCTTGTTCTCGAAAGTCTTGGCTGCGAATACGGCGTACTGGAACGACTCTTGGGTGAGGCCGCCTTTCACATTCAGGGCGTCTAGCGAGGCACGGAAGTCTTCCAGGGCTTCGCGAGTGCGCTCGGCCTCTCGACCAGCTTCCTCGAACTCACGCGAGTCTTCACGGGATTCGGCGTATTCACGCTCTTCCTCGTAATCGCGCTCTGCGACTTCTTCGTCATCGCGCTTGTAAGCGATAACGACTTCCTCGGGCATGCGGTCTTCTAGGGCCGGCTTCGGTCCCAGGAGGGCTTCTGATAGCTTCTTAAACATGGGAAGATCCTCTGTAGTTTTTTTTTGTGCATTCACGCACCATAGGATACGAACGGCATAGCCTCCCCAGGGACTATCCCTGGGGAGGTATGTCTTACTCGTAAGCCTTGATGTGCTTGGAAGCCACCGAAAGATGGCTACGACAAACCGACATGGCATGCGATAGTAGGTGAGTGTAGGGCATTTCAGCCCATCCCATATACGCAGGCGCAAATCGTAGACCGATCGTCACCAGCTCACCGTCTTCTGTCAACTTACCCTGCAGTACCTCGGAGGCCTTATTGACCTTCTTGGCCTGATCCGTAAGCTGATTCACCAGGCGTCCCTTGATACCCTGCGACAACTCTTCGATGAGCTTCTCAACGCCGTCAAGAACGTCCGCGATATGCGGAGGTGTCAGAATCTGCATCTCAGAACCGAACGTGCTGTCTAGGTCTCCGATCTGCAGACGGATCAACTGCGCGGTTGAACCCAACAGTCGGGCGGCTCTGGAGGTAGCGCTGTCGTCGGTAGTCACTACCGATTTAGCACCGTTCACAAACACCAGTCGGCGGTTACCCGGCAGAGTGGGGGTAGTGACAGCAGAACCCATCGGATAACGCGTATCAGCGAAGCTGAACGAAGCACCCACCAGACGGGCGAAGCTATTGACGTCGTAGTCAGCGGCGATGGAGTTCAGCTTGTTCAGCCATTCCTCGGGCTTCTCGGCGTCCCAGTCAGCCAGCGCTACCGACAAACGCTCACCAATCGACATCACGACCGGAATATAGTCCGTACGGATACCTTCCATAGTGCGGACCATCAGACTGAGGTTCTTCGACATCGTGTAACTGTCAGTCGGGATCTTACGCTCTGTGGCAATACCGTAGACGGCCATGCCGATAGCTACGTTACCACGAGGAGCACTACGACCCTCGATCTCAGCCAGGCGTGTACGGAGCTGTTCCGTGTGTAGCTTGAGACGAGTCAGTTCGGCATTGAAGCTTTGCCACAATGCTCGGATCTTCTCGATCATCCGCGCAATCAGACGACGGATCATCTCGAAGATCTGGCGTACCCGCTCACTAATCGACTCCAGAGTAAGCTGAGTCTGGATACGCGGGCTAAACGACTCGAAAGCGAGCTGATTCGGCATGTTAGGCGGTTCGATTCCCAACGACTCGCAATCGACGCTACAGGCCTTGTAAGCGTAGAGAGCACCTTCGGGTGATAGATGCTCGTGTTCGGCGACAGCCGCTGAAATCGTTTGTAGACGCTCAGCCATGTTCAGGAGGTTGTCAACACGGATAGCGTCCGCTGTCAACTCCTGTTCAATTGAGATTTGCTGTTGACGATCCATCACGCAGCCTCTTTAACCGTCTGAGCCTCAAAGCAGGCATGTACGTGATCGTACACAGCTCTAGCGTAATTCATCGAAATACCGCAAACGACGCTTGGGGTCTTGGTGGCGAGGCGAGAAACACCTGAAAGAGCAAACGCCGCTTTAGAGGAACCAGTCGTATAACTGCGGTGGAGGTTACCGATACAGACATTGAGCTGGCGGGAAATGTTGTCCAATTCGTGCATGTCGGCATTGATCACCACCTGCAACCTGTCTGCCAACAGCGCACCCTCTTTAGCAATAGCGGACAACTTGCCCAGGTCGACTACCTTTGGTTCACCGACTTCTTTGGTTTCTTCCCGATATGGCTCCACATTACATACAGCCAAAGCATCTAGAATGTCCGCGCCAGAGCCGTAGGCGCGCATGCTCTTGCTGGATTGATGACCGATAGTAACGAAGACGATCTGGGCGTTACCGGGCAGCTGCGGGGAAACATGGCGGACCACCTCAACACCCCTGAAGTCTTTATAGGGCATGGTGGTGAATCCCGGGATCTTCTCCACGATAAGACCCTGATCCAGACTAGTGGGGAGAAAGCCGGTGGTCCCCACAGACTTCATGGCCTGCTCATACATCTTGAAAACTGCGTGAGAAAGGCGTCGTCCGTTCACCAGTGCAACCTGCGACAGATCTTCCACCATGTTTGTGTGGAAATGAAGCCCCTGGGTAAGGTCATAGCTAGTGCCCTTATCGCCCCACGCGAGACGGGCAGCAACGCCTTCCTTCAACTCAAGCTTGTCGGCGTTGGAGACTACGCCATTGTATTCGGAGATCTGTTTGTGAAGCTTCTCGAAGTCGGACTTCAGGCGATGGCTGGCATCAGTGACGTTCTTGGCGAATTCCTTCACCCACTCCCAGAGCTTCTTCATCATCTCCAGTACGTGCTCGATAACCTTCTTCACCCCTTCCTTCGCAGAGGCAACGAGATCAGCTGTAGTCTTCTCACGCGGCATCGCCACCAGAGCGGTCGACTCAATAGTCGGCGCACCGTAGGACTCCAGAGCGATGTTGCAGAAGGCCAGGGCGGAGTTGTGTAGACCGCCACTCTCCAGCGACTCAGTCGCGAGGGTAGCGATCTCATTGAGCTTTTCAGCGGCATTGCTGAGGGATTCGAGGGAGGTGTCGAAGCTTGACAGCTTGTTGAGTTCAAGGTCCATTACAGGACTCCTTTATTGGGCACATAAGATTCGACATAAGAGCCCCTCCCTCGGGAAACCGAGGGAGGGGTCTATGTCTTACTTTCTTACTTGGCTTCGTACTGTTCCACAGCCATGTGAGCGACCTTAGCGGCCGCACCAGCGGTGGCAACAGCGTGACCGGCGATACGCTGGCTGAGCTGCATCAGGACCTTACCGCGCTGGCGATAGGCATTCAACAGATTGTTCAACTGAACATGATCGGACACCGTTTTGCCATCGATCTTCAGATCGGCGGCGGTGGCGGTGGCGTTCTTGAACTCGCCATCGGCAATGTGTTCCATGGCGCCAACAGCAACGCACGCCTGCTTCGAAGCAGCGATGATCTTCTTGATGTCTGACTTCGAAAGCATCGGCATCTTGACGTCGTCGTTGAAGGCGGCGTCCTCGCGCCAGGTAGCGGTGCTGAATCCGGTGAGTTGGACACCGAGCACTTCCATCTGCGCTTCGATCAGGACGATCTCCACCCGACCAGCCAGTTCCTTGGTAGCGTAGCGCTTACCCTGGATAGCGGAATTGAAACGGTCCTTATCGCTGTGGAACTTAAAGCTCTTGGGGATGCGAGCAAAGTTCTTCATGATCTTCGCAGCGGCTTCAGCGTCGCCGGTAGCGACAGCGTCAACAACCGCATCGTGATCCTTCTTGAGCTGTTCGGCCACTTCCTTATCGAACTCGGTCGAGTCCAGAGCGACGGCGACGATGTCTTCGATCGCACCAGCCAGGTCACGCGGCAGCTTCTCACCGATGGCGAGACGGTTGGCCAGCGCAGCCGGAACAACCAGTTCGATCGTCGAGGTCTTGTCACCAGTTGTCTCGAGCTTCTTCTCGAGGGCTTCCAGGTAGTCGCGCAGACGACCCACCGAGGTGAACACGCGCTTGAAGAACGCGATGGCAGCGTCACGCAGCTTCTTGAGGATAGCGACGATCTGCTCCCACACCTTGGCGATGGTCTCCTTGATGCCTTCCAGCGAGACCTGAGTAGCACGCATGCGCGCACTCATACCGCCGAACGACTCGAGGCTCGGGATCACCGGCTGCTCGACACCAATGGCGTTGAGCTGCGACTCGACAGCGATCTGCATGAACTTAGCAGCCTGCGGGTGCAGACCACCGTCATTCAGGGCCGACTCCATCGACAGAGCGATAGACTCGAGGCTGTCAGCGGCGCGCTTGAGCTGATCGTGAGTCTCTTCAACTTCCTTGACTTCGCCCTCAGCCTCAGCCTGGTCGGCCAGAGCCTCGTTCAGGTCGCTGTCATCGACAGCCACTTCCTCATAGCTCGGGGACTCAACAGCCGGAGCGACTTCAGCAACTTCCTCAGTCGGAGCAGCTTCCACAGGAGCAGTAGCTTCCTCGACGGGAGCGGCTTCTACGGGGGTTTCGGCAACGGCCGGCTCTTCGGCGATCGGGGCTTCTTCAGCCGCAGCAGCGGCCTCAGCCTGGGCATCGACAGCAGCCTCAGCCTCGCCTTGCGCGGCGTCCTGCTCCGGAGTGGCGGCGATCACTTCATCGCCCTCACCTTCGTTGGAGACGGTCGGGGCCAACAGCTTGGCTTCCAGTTCTGCGACGCGGGCCTTGAGAGCAGCCAGCTCATCGTCCTGCTGCTGGCTCTCCGTGGAAGGAGCCTGCTCGACCACGGCATCGGCCGGAACGTCGGACGGTAGCTCAGCGGCGGTCTCAACAACCACTTCCTCAGTCGGGATGGCGGCAGCGACGGCAGCCTCTTCCACCGTAGCGGCTTCCGCCGGAGCCGCAGCTTCGTCGACCGGAGCAGCGTTGTCGCCGCTGGCAACGATCACGCCCGCGTCATCCGCCGGAGTGGCGTCTTCAGTGGCCGGAGCAGCGGTCTCGGTGATCTCCTCAGCCGGAGCGGCCGGAGTCTCGATAGTGGTCTCTTCAGAAGCCGGAGCTTCTTCGACAACCGGAGAAGCCTCGTCCGCAGCCGGGATCTCGGCAGCGGCGTCGGCCGGAGTAGCGTCGCTCTCGAGGCCAGTCGTGGTAACGTGCTGGCTCAGAAGAGCGGAAAGACGGGTATTACGCATGTTGTATCTCCTACGAGACTAAATGGTTAGATGTCAGCCGCGGGGACCGCGAGCCTGACCAAACAGAATGTTCAGCGTGCCGATCAGGTCGTAAAGACCATTGGGCTGTGACACCCACTTCTGAATCAGCTGAACAGTGGTTTCGTCATGCTTCAAACCGACATCGGCCAGTTTGAGGCGAGAGACCTGAGCGGCAGCCGCCAGGTCGTCGTTTTCAGCTACCAGCTCAATCCAATTAGCCAGACAGAGGTCGCGATGACCTGTCCGGATGAATTGCATGGTATCCTTGATGAATTCGAGATTGTAGCCAACAACGGCAGGGTTGTTGAGCTGATCTCGCATCCAGTCGGTGAAGTCACCGAAGAGTCGCAGAGCGGACTCGATTACTTCGCGACGGTATTGCCAACCGTTGATGTTGGCCGTACGGTCGTAAAGGAATCCGTTCAGCGTCACGACGGTCGCATCACCCTTAGACATGACTAGACCGCTACCGTTCGGGCTGCGGCTAGTGTAGAAGCGGGGATAGACCTGAATCTGAGGCATGTGAGGACTCCGAGGAGAGCACGCCGCTTACGCAGCGTGCTTCTCCATCTCAGCGATCTTGTAGCTGAGGCGCTGGAGGCGACCTTCAGTGTACTCGATCTGTTGAGCAAGACGGGCGTCCTGCTTACCCGAATGGGCTTCCTTCATGGCTAGGAGGCGCAGTTCCAGAAGACGCTTCTCCTCGACCTGTTCCTCGTAACGCTTGACCTGGTACTCCGTATACATCAGGCGGAGACCATAGATCGGATTGAAGGTCGGAGGCAGGAAGTTCAGCTTCAGGGGATCGATCTTGTCCAGACCCACCGTCTGCTTCACGAGATCAACGCGATCCGGAACAACGGCGATGTCAGGGATCTCTTCCAGAAGAGCGGCCAGATCCTTGGGGTGCTGAGCCAGAAGCTTCATCACCTGTAGGTAAGCACTCTGGTTCGCAGCCAGCCAGCTCGTCTCGGCCGGCGAAAGCGGCTCGCTGAACTCCGACTTATTCAGAGCAGCGGTTTCGAGAGCAGTCAGACGGAGCAGCATGCGGCCCGTGTACTTGGCAGCAAAGCGGACTGTGTCCAGATATTGCAGGATGGCGGCCTTGCGATACGTGATCGTATCCTTCGTGACATCCTTGGCAAAGATCTCGATCACCATCTTGTCGATGGCGTCAAGCTTGGCCGGAAGATCGGCGAAGATGCGCTGTGCGCCACCGAGGAAACCCACCTGACGGAACTGCGGAAGCGCAGCAATGAAAGTCGAATTAAACGCATTCGCTTCATTGTGTGCCCAGGTTTTCCCAGCCATCGTGGCTAGTGCCGTCTTGAAGGCGGGGAGAAGGACTTCAACCACTTCCTTTCGGATCAGTTCGATGTCCTCGACAATCCGACTGCGCTCGAAAGAGGGCAGTAGAGAGCTAAAGAACGACTTGAGGTTCATTGGAAACTATCTCCGACTTAGAGGTTTGAGGGCGACTGGCCCAACTGGTAGGCCTTGAGGATCTCAGAGATGTCCGGACCCGTGCCCTTGTTCGTGGCCTTGAGTTCCTTCAGCATCATCTCAGTCGGCAGAGCGATACCGCGATGATAGATCGTGATCTGTTCCCATTCGGGGTCGATCACAGCCATCAGCATCACGTACGAGCGATCGAAAAGACGGTTACGGAACTTGACGTCCGTGAAGCGACCACCGGTGACCTGCTCGATCTCCTTCGCGCTCTGCTTCGAGAGCACAACGATGTTCGAGGCGGTAGCAACCGACGGAGTACCCGTCATAGCCGAAGCGACGGCATTACCGGCGCGACGCTCAAGGATCTCCTTGTAAGCGCCCGACTTGTCGTTCAGGAGAGCGCGACGATGCTCGTCGATCAGGTCCTGACAGAGCACGAGATCGCGGACAAACTCCAGCTGACCAGCGCGCCACATGTGGAAACGCTCCTTGGCGGTAGCGTACCAGCGGCTCTGATCAGAAAGAATATGAACCAGAGTCGGACCGTTGACGATCGTCGAGATCACGCGGACCATGATCGGGAACGTAGCCTTCTTGTCACCATCTTCGATCGTGACCTCGATCAGCTTACCGACCGACAGGTTGGTCGCTTCGGTAACGAGCTTCTGAAGGTCGCTCTTATTGCTGACACCGCCACGGATTCCATTAGGATTGACTTCCTCACCGACGTCACCCTGACCCTGACTCTGCACGAACTTACCGACCTTCGAGCCGGCGATGTTCTGCAGCGTGTCCTTCATGTTCTTTTCGTCCTGCTGCTTCTTACGAGCAGCGGCTTCAGCGAACAGGTCTCTCTCAAGATCAGTCTCAAGACTTTCAAGAGAGGGAAGGCCAAACATATACGACTCGGTGCTCAGGAACTTCGGAGCCTTACCAGCCAGCGAGTCGGTGAGGAACGCAGCCGAAGCGTCAGCGACGTCACGATGCGGATTCAGCGAGTCCAGAAGACGGATCACGTTGATTCGACCCACATTCACTGCCAGCGAAACCGCCTGCAGGTAGTAGCCGATGAAGATCGACGACATCGTCTGCATCACATCGCCCATATAGGGAAGGTGTACGAGACGCTGGTCGACCAGGGCAATCGGTTCGACTCGCGTAGCGCGAGTAAAGCGAACCAGAGAGTCAGTCTTCACTGAGTTACTGCGAAGGACACCCTTCGCTACCCCCAGCACAAATTGCAGGGCCGCCACGCCGGCGGCCTTTGCGGCGGTCATGTTGAGCATGTTTTGATTTCCCTTTATGGAGGTTTCAATGGACAGCAACGATGCACTCAAAAGAGACATCGACCTTGTGTCCCGAACTACTGGTCTCGGTACCCTGTCCGAATCAGCGACCGACGCCTTTCGTGGAATCAACCACAGAGGCGTGGGCAATCCGGTACCGTATAACACTGACAACCACGGCCTAACGTTCTTTACACGGCCGAGACTGAATTTGTCATACGATAACGTATCGATGGACCGCGTGCTTACTCCGCTTCTCACGTCGGAACCGTATACGTACCAAAGAGCCATTCGATTGCTTCTTGACCCTGTTATTGCAGGTTCGGATTTCGTCCGATCTGCAAGGGCTACTAGCGATAGTCGGCGACTGGAAGCTGGTGAGTTCGATACAGGACGATCGATTCCACTAGCCTGCCCGCTGATCGATACGAAGAGTCCGTTCATTGCGCTACTGACCAACAACTTGATTTCTCTCAATGGATGGCCCGACATGAATGTCGCGACCTACACCTCGAAAGAGGGTCCGATGAAAGAAACATGGTCGATGGTCGATGACGTAGCGGTGTACTATCAGTCGTTCGATCTGCAAGCGTCGTTCCGCAACATTGCGGGCGACCCTATAACATTGTTGTTCCAGACATGGCTAAGATACATGTCGAACGTTTACGTCGGTACGATGTTGCCGTATCCGGACAGCATGTTTGAGAACGAGATCGACTACCAGACTCGTATCTATCGACTGGTACTCGACCCCAGTCGACAGTACGTTCAAAAGATTGCGGCGTGTGGCGCCGCCTTCCCGACCGCTGCTCCTCTCGGCGCAGCCTTTAACTTTGCGGAAGATCAACCGTTCGTCTCTGACAACGCACAGCAGTTGAGCATTCCTTTCCGAGCTACTGGCGCCATCTACAACGATCCGATTCTGATCAAGGAGTTCAATGAACTCGTGATCTTCTACAACCCCAACATGCGTGTAGAGAATCGGGCGACGCGGATGAAGCTGTTGACTCGCGAAGAGCTGCTGGCTTTCAACTACTACGGTTATCCTCGAATCGACCCCTTCACATTCCGTTTGGAGTGGTACGTGCCGATTGAGGAATACCGCATCCTCCAGAGTCAACGACTGATCACCGGCGTTGCGGCGCCCACAACACCTGGACCCTAAAGATGCCCACTAGTCAAGAATGGCTCAAGACTATCGACCGCGTTCGTTTCAACCCGGCTGACATCCAGAGAGTTGCTCTGGAGAATCTGACGATGGTGACGAACGGTACGGTCGATATCACTGACCCTACCAATCCTTTCGTGTTCCTACTGGAAGCTGCTGCCGTTAACGCTGCAGCCGCGATGGTTGCGAACGAGGCCAACACGCGCAAGCTGTATCCGTCGATGGCGCTGGATTCGGAGGAACTGTACCTCCACATGTCGGACGTCGACTATATCGGTCGGTTTGCCAGCCCTGCCCGTACGACAATCTCCTTCCTTCTCCAGAAGGATGAGACGATCTCTCGTGTCGTTCCCACTGGTGTCGGCAGTATTCGTAAACTGACGATTCCGCGTAACACTGAGATCACGGTGGCCGACGTCAGCTTCACGATGCAATATCCGATCGATATCCGCATCATGGCTCATGGTGGTTTCCAGGTCGTCTATGACACTGACCAGCTCTCGCCGCTCCAGAATCTCGAGAGCAACCTGGTCGACTGGACGATTGTGAATATCCAAGGTCAGGAATTCCTCAAGATCGACGTCCCGGTGTCTCAGTTCAAGATCCAGAGCGAGATTACCAAGATCAACCTGTCGACAGGTCTGGACAAGACCTTCTCCTTCCAAGACCAGTTCTACTACGCCCGCGCTTTCTACTCCAGCAACGGTGTTTGGAAGGAAATGCTGACCACGCACACCGACCAAGTGTTCGATCCTCTGAAGCCGACGCTCGCTCTGAAGGTGGTCGACAGCCAACTGCGGGTTACTCTCCCGCAGGTCTATCTGGCAACTGGCCTGCTGAACTCCGAGATCCGTGTAGACATCTATACGACTCGTGGGCCGCTCGACATGTTGCTCGACAACTACGCGATGAATGCGTTCACTGTTCGTTGGGTGGATCTCGATCTGTCGAACACCAACGCGCCTTTGTCGATCTTCTCTGCGCCGTTGACTAACTTCACGACGAAGTCGGTTTACTCGACCAGTACCGTCAATGGTGGTTCGAACGCTCTGACGTTCGAGCAGTTGCGTGAGCGCGTGATCATGAACTCCCTGGGTTCGCGCAGCGTGCCGATCACCAACGCTCAGTTGACCAGTCGACTTTCTGACCTCGGCTACGATCTAGTGGCGGATGTTGATAACGTCACCAATCGACAGTTCAAGGCCACGCGTTCGCTACCGCGCCCGACCGACGCGTCTGTCATCACCGGCGCTGGTTGCACCATCCAGACCCTCTCCGCCACGATGGAGACCCTGGCTGGTCTGCCGACTGCCAAGGACAACGGTAACCGCGTCACGCTATTGCCCGATACCGTCTATCGGAACGTTGGCGGAATTCTGGAAGTTGTTCCGCAGTTCGTTATCAACGGTCTGCTGGCCCAACCTGTCGATATTCGCGCTCGTCAGATCAACGATAGTCGGTACATGTACTCGCCGTTCCACTACGTCCTGGACATGAACAACAACCGTTTCGATAGTCGCGCTTACTATCTGGACGCGCCGATTGTCGAGTCCAAGAGTTTCGTGGAAGAGAACGACACAACGGGTATCTCGGTTGCGGTGGACAGCTATCGTCTGGAACGAAACGCGCAAGGTTATCGCCTGCTCGTGTTCCTGCGCTCTGGTCCGGCATGGAAGGCTCTGGCAAACAGCGATGTTGTCTGCCAGCTGTCGTACCGTCCGGTGAACGAACGTGACCGCGCTTACCAGAACGGCATTCTGATTGGCCAGTCAGTCACCGGTGAGCGTGTCTACGCTTTCGATATCGAGACCAACTACGACATCGATGAGCGGGACAACATCGTACTGACTTCCTTCAGCATGTACCAAAACCTGGAGCGCAAGCATCCGACACCACTGGTGACGGACTTCGACATCGTTCTAGGCGCGACTGGTCTCACCGAGCCGGGTATCGCCACCTCGTCGATCGATCAGGTGATCAACCAGGCTCTGGTGCAGGAAGGTACGATCGGCATTACCCGTGAACGTGTTCGTATTCGACTGGGTAGTTCGTTGAAGGGTCTTTGGTCAGCTAGCCGCTCGGTCGTCTCCTCGGAGGACTACGATCGCTACCTAACTGACGTGCCGGCTCTGTACGAGTCGACGGTGTATGCACGTGATCCGGTGACGGGCGCTCTTCTGATTACCAGTGACGGCAATGGTGGTATCGACTACGTTGTCCTGCACGCTAAGAATGATCCGGTCTTGGACGCGAATGACGATCCTGTCTACCGCTTCCGCGCTGGAGACATCAAGGTTGATCAGGACGGGCGGCCGATCGTGCTGTCCACTCGTAAGTTGATGCGCCAGATGGATCTGTTCCTTCTGGACGGCGTTTACTGGTTTGCCACTGAGTCTACGGCTATCAGCTACCGAGCCACCCTACCTGCAACTGTTGTGGGTTGGCTGGACAACGACATCGCACAGTCGACCAACTACCTGCTGGAGCAGACCGAGCTGTTCTTCTTCCCGAAGTCGACACTTGGTCAGATCCGTGCGCTGGTGCTGGAAAACCAGGAGATCACTCTCCCGGCAGAGCAGAGTTTCGAAGTGACGTACTACATGAGTGGTACGCAGTATCGCGACTCGGCGCTGCGTCAGTCGTTGTCTAGGATGGCAATCGAGACCATCAACGAAGTGTTGCAGAACCGTACGGTGACGATGAGTGAGATGACCAGTAAGCTTCGTGCAAAGGCTGGTAACGACATCATCTCGGTAGACATCCGTGGTCTGGGTGGCACTACGCCTCTCTCGACCATTACGCTGTTGGACGACTCGGCTCGCTTGTCGATCCGTAAGAAGGCCACTGCTGAAGCCGACGGTACGGTTGGTGTGGAAGACGACGTCTCCGTGTCTTTCATCCAGCACACCGAGATTTAAGCAAAAAAAAGAGGTAGGCAAAGAGAGGCTCCCCTTGCGGGGAGCCTCTCTTATGCCGAGACTTACTCGTAGCAGGAACGCTGCGCTTCAGCCAGCAGCTCATCCATCTCACGCAGGTCTCGTTCGAGGCGAGCAATCTCGGCATCCGTCTGCGTAACGGTTGCACGAATGTCAGCCAGGGTTTCCTGGTCGACGTTGCTCATCTCAAGACGACGAAGCTGGAGTCGCATGGACTCCAGCTTCTTCTTGGAGACCTCGAAGTGGTCGCGGGCCTTCTGCGTACCCTGTTCCAGCTCGAAGAGGGCGCGCTGGTTCTGGCCGATGACCAGCGGGTCGAACTTGTAGGCGGGGTTCATCTTAGGCCTCCACGAATTCGCGCAGGGTGGAGATGGTCAGGTCGAGGTGGTCGACCTTGCGACGGAGCAGACGAACGCGGGTGTTCACCGAGATGACCTGATCGGCCAGGTCGGCCAGGGTGTTGATCCGCTCGTCGCGGGTGATCTCCGGAGCGGCAGTGACCTTGGCCACGGCTTCTTCCAGCTGACGCTGGACTTTGAGGCCGCGCTCGAGCATCTTTTCCAACTCGAGGAATTTTTCTTCGAGACGCAGGAGGTTTTCTTCGGCGATGTGGTTGGTGTTGAAATCGAACATGATTGGTGGACTCCCAGTTGACTGTGGACGGAATGGATCGGCTGAATGATTTCAGCTTGGATCTCACCTGGGTGTTATAGAGGTGAAAAGCGTTTCAATCGAACTCGCGGCATAAAAGCCAGGAGGCCCTAAAGGGGCGCTCCTGACTTATGTCTGACACTGTGTTCGAGAAACAGACGATTCAGTTGAAACCGGGAATGCTCATAACGCCTCTTGATGGTGTCGAGGTGCGCCAGAGCCGTCCTAAGTCTCTCCTCCAGTTCCTGGCGAGTGATCTTTGAAGTTCCCGTTTTCTCCATACGTTCCTTAAGCCTAGTCCATTTCCTCAACTCACGTTCGAGTTTCAGATAGGACAATTCCATATCATCCACGATGGTCTCGTGTCCGAAGATGGTCCCTAGCTCGGAATCATATTCCGCCAACTTATTGAAGTCCATGACAGTTCTTTAGCCGAGAATGCTAACACTCAAAGGATGTTCCTGAAAGTGCTTATAGATCAGAGGTTTGACCTGCGACATATAGTCGAGGCCGCCTTTCCCACAACCGAAGTGCGGCAGAGCTACCGAGTTGATGTTCATCTCACGATGAAACCTAGCC
>ERZ1066118.809-NODE-809-length-24695-cov-7.284416_pt1 | contig 24695 bp, 22 predicted proteins | sample MGYA00382765_ERZ1066118 | MGnify/ENA primary metagenome ERZ1066118 (study PRJEB33369, sample SAMEA5778348) | biofilm metagenome | biome: Industrial cooling water; feature: Water cooling tower basin; material: Biofilm | place: United Arab Emirates | collected...
GGGTAGTAAAGCTCCGTCATCGTGCGTCGACACAGCTCCCAGCGGTCGTCACCACGCGCCAGCGCCGCCTCGATCCCGGCGAGCCAAGTATCGTACAGATCCACCGACTCATTCGATGGATCGATGTGGTTTAGCGGGAGCAGAACCATTTCGACCGGAATGTTCTCACGTTGTTCAGCACTGAAGGAAGTTGGAAGGTAGAGTCTTTGTCAGTGCGGAGTCAATTTTGATCAAGCTATGCTATCGGTCGTAAGCCATCAGTTTGATCGTGCGTATTAACGTGGTCGGCCTGAGCACGAGGGTTCAGGGTCAACTGATGAGTTTGATTGTCGCTGGAGGAAAACCGGTAACTGGTAAGCGGTAACTGGTAACCAATACAATCGGAACCAATGCATGACTTACTGCGCGAGCGCTTGATGCGGAACCTGGAGGCGCTTCCTGAGGAGCGGCTTTATCAGGTTCTCGACTATGTGGAATTCCTCAGCTCGAAATACGCGCGTGATGGGGTCCGTCCGGCGGTCTCTCCGCTGCGGAAGTTCGGGGAGAAGCTCGAGGACCAGATGCGGCTGAATGGAGTCGGTATGAGCGCGATTCGCGGCACCCTTGGCGCGGTAAGCACGGCCGACAAAGTCGTGGCGGACCTTTCGAAAGTAGGGCGTTCGCTGCTGAAGGATCTCGAGGATGGGATTCGTTCAGTGGCTGAGGCGCCGCGCGACAAGACTGACGTGGGGGTGATTCAGCCACCCGCTCCGGCTACCGCCCCGCCACCCTCCAATCCGCTGCCGCCGGTCATCGATATCGACTCGCTGCGGTGAGTTGACGGCGCCTGCTGAGCGCCGATATCTTCTCGCATGGAGCATCCCGTTCAGCTTTGTAACACAGAAGCCCGTCGCACCCAGAGCCTGCTTTCGCAGCTCTTCAGGTGCCGACGGGCTCGCCGCTTTATGGAGGTTATATGATCCGATCCGAGAAGTTGCCCCCGCGCATTCTCGGTGAGGGGCTCACCTTCGATGACGTGCTGCTGGTACCCGGCCACTCGACGGTTCACCCCCGCGACACACGCATAGAGTCGTTCCTCACCCGCCAGATCAAGCTTCCAGTCCCGCTCATCGCCGCGGCGATGGACACAGTCACCGAGTCGCGTATGGCTGTCGCCCTGGCGCGGGAAGGTGGCATCGGGATCATCCACAAGAACATGACGATCGACCAGCAGGCTTCCGAGGTCGATCGGGTGAAGCGCTCCGAGAGCGGGATGATCGAGAAGCCGGTCACTCTCTCGGTGAACGACACCCTCCGCGATGCACGCCGCTCGATGGAGCGCTACTCTATCAGCGGCTTTCCGGTGGTTGGCGAGAATGGCGAGCTGGCCGGCATCCTCACCTCCCGCGACCTCCGCTTCGAGACCGATTTCGATAAGCGAGTCGCCGATGTAATGACCAGTGAGGGTCTGATCACCGCGCCGTTCGGAACTTCTCTGGCTGAGGCCGAGCAGATCCTGCATCGGAACCGGATCGAGAAGCTTCCCGTGGTCGATGCGAACGGCAAGCTCGCCGGGCTGATAACCTTCAAGGACATCAACAAGCGCCGTCAGTTTCCCAACGCCTGCAAGGACGAGGGCGGGCGGCTTCGCGTGGGGGCGGCGATCGGCGCCTCGATACGTGACCTCGACCGTGCGCGCGAGCTGGTGAACGCACGCGTGGATGTGCTCGTGCTCGACACAGCGCACGGGCATGCGGAGGGCGTGCTTCAGGCGGTCGCCCGCACCCGCGAGGCCTTTCCGGACGTGCAGCTGATCGCCGGGAACGTTGCAACTCGTGGAGGAGCCGCGGCGCTCGTGGAGCGCGGCGTTGATGCGGTGAAAGTGGGCGTCGGGCCCGGCTCGATCTGCACCACGCGCGTGGTCACCGGCGTCGGCGTTCCGCAGCTCACCGCCATCATGGAGGCCGTGGAGGGCGTAAAGGGCGAGGTCCCAATCATCGCCGATGGTGGTATCAAGTATTCCGGAGACCTCGTAAAAGCTATGGCCGCCGGTGCCCAGTCGGCGATGATGGGATCGATGTTCGCCGGCACCGACGAGAGCCCGGGCGAGGCGTTCCTCCTGGAAGGCCGTCGCTTCAAGACGGTACGCGGGATGGGAAGCCTCGGCGCGATGCAGGAGGGCTCCGCCGACCGTTATTTCCAGGAGGAGAGCGACGCCCGGAAGTTTGTCCCGGAGGGCATCGAAGGGCGTGTTCCCTACAAGGGTGCAGTGGCCGACACGATCTACCAGCTCGTTGGCGGACTGCGCTCCGGGATGGGTTACGTCGGGGCGGGCGACATCGAGGAGCTCCGCACCAGGACCCAGTTCGTCCGCATCACCGGCGGCGGTCTCCGCGAGTCACACCCGCACACAGTGGCGATCACCCGCGAAGCGCCGAACTACAGCGGCTGATGGCGACCCGAAAGATCCAGCTTCTTCACCTCGCCCACGCCCGTTCCGGCGACAAGGGGGACACGGCCAACGTCGGCGTGATCGCGCTGCGGCCGGAGTTCTACCCGCTGCTGGTAGAGCTGCTGACGGTCGAGCGGGTGAAGAAGCACTTCGAGGGGATCTGTTTCGGTGAGGTCGAACGATTCGAGCTGCCTAACCTGGAGGCGCTCAACTTCCTGCTCCACAAGGCGCTGGGCGGTGGAGGAACCGTCTCGCTGCGGACGGACGCGCAGGGTAAGACGCTTTCAACGGCGATGCTGCGGATGGAGGTAGAGGTCCCGGAGGAGATCGCCGCCCTCGCGATGGAGGCGCGATGAGCGAGGAGCACGCTTCGCTGCTGGTCGAGGTCGACGGTGGGATCGGGCGACTGACGCTGAACCGGCCGGAGAAGCGGAACGCCCTCGATCGCTCACTTGTTCTGGCGCTCCTCCAGGGACTCGGTCAGCTGGAAGCTGACGCTGCAGTCACCGTTGTTACGATCGAAGGGGCAGGGGATGATTTCTGCGCCGGGGCCGACCTGGCGGAACTCGAGGTCGCGACGAGGGCGACAGTGCCGGAGAACCTCCTTGCCGTGTCCTCCCTCGCACAGCTGTTCGTTCAAATCAGAACGCTCAGGAAACCGGTAGTCGCGCTCGTCCGCGGCCGCGCACTCGCAGGTGGATGCGGACTCGCCGTCGCCTGCGACCTGGTGCTCGCCTCGGAGAGCGCCAGCTTCGGCTTTCCAGAGACCTCCATCGGTTTCGTCCCTGCAATGGTCACTGCGATCCTGCGGCGGAACGTCTCGGAGAAGCGCGCCTTCGCGATGGTCGCGCTCGGCGAAAGCTACTCGGCCGCAGAGGCCGAACGTTTCGGCCTGGTCTCGCGCGTCTACCCTGAAGATCGCCTCTCCGCCGAGGGTCTTGACTTGGTTCGAAAGCTCGCCGGCCACTCGGCCACTGCCGTGATGCTCGCCAAGCGCCTTCTCTACGAGCAGGAGACCCTTTCCTTCGACTCTGCCATCCAGATGGGCGCCTACATCAACGTCCTCGCACGCACGACCGAATCGACGAAGGAGGGCGTAAGAACCTTCCTGAACAGGCGAAGCTGACACGGATGACGGAACGAATCAGGGTAGGCAGCAAACGCTACATGGCACTGCGGGTGGGCCTATTCTTCCTCGCCGCCGGCATCTGGTTCGCCGGCGTGATGACGGAGAACCAGTGGATCACCGGCGTCGCCCTCGCCATCGGCATTGCCGGCCTCCTGATCGGCATCATCGCCCGCTCCCGCGATGCTGACGCGGAAGCCGGGAGCAACGAAGACTCAGCGTGAGAGGCTGAACAGCTATCAGCTATCGGCTGTCAGCTATCAGCTATCAGCTATCAGGTCCGGCGGACTCTACTTCTAACCTGTACCACCACCTCGACCCAACAGATAGCTGATAACTGACAGCCGATAGCCTACTGCTGCGTATGTCTAATCATCCCCACCACATCCCGTCTCACCCCCTGCATCTCCACCCAGCCCTCGACATTGAAGCGGATCTCGACCGCGTGGCGGGCACCGCGCTCGGGGCCCAGGACCGCGTCGTAACCGATCGCTGAGATCTCGCCAGTGATCTCCCCGGCCGGTACTGCGAAGGTCCAGCGCATCGGGATGTCGCGTCGGGCTTCTTCGAATGGGGCGAGCTCGGCCCAGCGGATGTCGGCCGCGTCCCAGCTGCGTTCACCCGCGGAAGTACGTGCCCACGCCCACTCCGGCTCCTGATCGGCGGTTCCGATCGTCTCCGCCAGAACCAGCTGCAGCGAATCGCCGCTGGTGAGGTAGATCGCGTCGAAATCTTCTGCGGGGGGCCAGCCGTCCTCGAGCGTTCGCTCGATCCTGAGAACCTCGAAGATCGGCCCGGCGACCTCCTCGGAGCCGATCGCCACCCGCCCCTGAAGAAGCCTGAAGCGGGTCTCGCCTCCCTGATGCCAGCCAGTTCGGGCCCGATCGATATACATCCGGAGATGTCGCTCCGCCCGCTGGAACTCGATTGCCTCCAGCTCAGTCGCTCCGCCAGCGGTGAGGGTGAGGTCGGGCTGGGGGAGGACCTGCCAGACCCCTCCCGCGGGAGATGTGGTAGCGACGGCGTCGATGAAGCGATCCCAGGTAGCTCCGCGGGCGACCCAGCCACGGGCACCGCGCTCGTATTCATCCCCCAGATCCCACGTCTGGAAGGTGAAGGGCACGATCAGCGGCTCGTCACCGCCGGGCTGCAGGAAGATGTACTCGCGGTTGTACTGATAGGTGGGGGTCTCCTGTTCGTCCGCCGCACCCGCGGACTCACCCTCTGCGTCGGCGCCCCGGTTGCACGCCGCGAGCGCCCCGGCGACGGCAAGCGGAAATAGAAGCTTCGCGTACGTTTTAGCCATGCTCGAAGCTACGGCACGCGGGGCATCTATTCCAGCCGCGGATCACAGGCTTCACCGGACCGGCGCGACGCTGACCTACTCAGTCGGCTCCTCATCGGGACGTGCCTGCGCGGAGATCTTCTTCCTCTGCTTTCCGGAGGAGACCTCCGTCAGTGGCTGGATCTGCGGCTGGGCCTCGTCGGGCCTCTGTGTCAGCGCGAAGGCGAAGACCTCGTCCATGTGCTGAACGAAGTGGAAGAGCATGCCTTCGCGCACGTCTGCAGGAACGTCGCGAAGATCCCGCTCGTTGCCAGCCGGAAGGATCACGTGCCGGAGCCCCGCACGGTAAGCAGCGAGGATCTTCTCCTTCACACCGCCGATGTCGAGGATCTTGCCGCGCAGCGTGACCTCGCCGGTCATCGCCACGTCGTGCCTGACCGACCGCTCGGCGAGCGAGGAGGCGATCGCGAGCGTAACGGCCGCACCGGCGGAGGGCCCATCCTTGGGTGTCGCCCCCACCGGGAAGTGGATGTGGAGATCGCTCTCGGGGAAAACCCCCTGATCGATGCCCAGCATCTCCGCGCGTGAGCGGACATACGAGTACGCGGCGCTCACCGATTCCCGCATCACCTCACCCAGCATACCCGTGATGATGAGCCGGCCCGTCCCCGGCATTTTCAGCGCCTCGATGAACATCAGCTCGCCGCCCGATGCCGTCCACGCGAGACCGGTGACCACGCCGACCTCCGGCGTACTCTCCGCCTCCGTGGTGGGATAGCGGGGGATCCCCATCACCTCCTCGATCAGCTGTCGGGTGACCTCCCAATGCTCCGCCCGCTTCATCGCCTTCTCGTGCGCGATGTAACGCAGCACCGCACCGAGGGAGCGGCGCAGGTTGCCCAGTCCGGAGTCGCGGGCATAGCCACGGGTCAGGAAGAGCAGCGTCTCGTCCGTGATCTCGATCTCGGCCGGCACGAGACCGTGGTCCGCCGTCATACGCGGCAGCATCTGACGCCGCGCGATCTCGACCTTTTCCTCAGGCGTGTAGCCGGCGATGCGGATCTCGATCATGAACTCGCGAAGGTTCCGCGGGATCCGGAGGAAATCGTAAGCAGTAGCTACAAAGATCGTCTCGGAGAGGTCGAACTCCACGTCGAGGTAGCGATCGACGAATGCGGAGCGGCTTTCCGGGTCGAGCACCTCCTCGAGCGCCTCGACCGGATCCCCCTCCACATTCCCGAGCCCGATCAGATCGACCTCTTCCAGCAGGTAGATCGGGTCGCGCACGCCTGCATCCCGGTAGCCCTCCATGATCTTGCCGGGTCGCGCGCCGCCGCGCGTCCTCCGCCCACCCATGAGCTGGGTTTCGCCGCGCCCTCCCAACTCCAGCCGGATCAGCGGTCTGCCGAGCCCCGCGGCGACTGCTGCCACCAGCGAGCGCTTGCCGACGTCAGGCGGTCCGACGATGCAGGGGATGAGGCCGGGGATGTCCTTCCGCAGTCGCGCGACCGACAGGAACTCGAGTATCCGCCGCTTCACCTCTTCCAGGCCGAGGTGCTTCTCGTCCAGCTCCAGCCGGACGCGCTCCAGGTCGATCGCCTTCGTCTCACTGGTCACCATCCAGGGCAGCGAGAGAAGCAGCTCCAGGTGGCTCCGAATCTCCGCAGCATCTGCAGATGTGGGGGCGACGGTGCGCAGACGCTCCGCCTCACGACGCGCCACAGCCGCAACGCGTGCGGGAAGCGCCGTCCGGTCGATCCGGCGCATCATCTCCAGCGCTTCCTTTTCGGCGGGATCGAGCTCCCCCAGCTCTGCCTGCAGCGACGCGATACGCCGGCGAATATCCGCGCCGCGCTCGGTCGAGACCCGCGCCGGCTCCGCGCTCTCACGCGCTTCCTGCTGTTGCGGCACATTGCGGATGCGCTCCCACTCGATCTCGAGGCGCTCGAGCACGAGGTTCAGGCGCTCCCCAACATCCAGCAGCTGGAGAACAGAGTCCTTCTCGTCGACATCGAAGTGAGCGAGGGTCGCGACGAGGTCGGCGAAGCGCCCGGGATCCCCGATGTTGCTGCGGAGGATGCGCGGAACGTCCGCCATCCGCTCGATGTTCGCCCCGATTCCGCCGAGTGTGGTCAGAATCTTCTCGATCACACGAGTAGAGGTCTCATCAGCCGCCGCCGTCTCTTCGACGAGCCGGGTGTAGGCGGTGTAATGACCCCCCTCGAGACGAACATCCTCCAGATGAACGCGGATCAGACCCTGGATCGTCGTCTGAACGGTACCCCCAGGGAGGTTCAGGCGGTTGAGCACCCGCGCGAGAACCCCAACCTTCTGCAGGGAGGCGGGGTCGATCGGCATCTCGTCGTCAGCGGAATGGACCAGCGCCACCACGAGGTTCCGATCCCTGTAGTTCGTCAGAACCTCGACGTTGGGAGCAAATCCGACCTGAAGACCCGTGGCGCCGGTAGGGAATAGCACGGTGCTCTTCACCGGCATCACCGGAACGCGCTCCGGGAGCTTGGTATCCAGGAAGTCAGGGGTGTCGTAGCTCTGCGCTTTTTCGGTCACGTTGGTTGCGTCTAAACGTTGCTTGCGGTTCTCGGGGTTCCGCCGCTGGCGTGGTCCGCGCGCGGAGGTCAGCAAAATGTACTCCTCCGAACCCCCTTCTGATCCTACGCCCCCCGTGGCCGCGACCGCCGCTCATTCGAGATCCCAACCGACTCAGCCTGGTCGAGCCAGTGCAGGAAATCCTCGGTGGCGGCGTCTGCATATGAGATCGGGATCCCACCGCGCCGCTCGATCTTCTCGGCGTCAGCCTGATCGAAGACCCGGACCAGCACCGGCACCCCCCGAACTCGACCAAGAAGGTGCATGCTGTCCCTCGGTCTGCGCATCGTCGAGATGATCATGGCGGCATTCTGGGCACCGGAGCGTCTCAGCACCTCGAAATCCGACCCGTCGCCGCGGATGCATGTGATGTCCGCCTCCTGGAGGAGCTTGATCACGGCAGGGTCGTCATCGACGACGACCACCTCGCGCCCGGTTCCCAGCAGGGTCTCGAGCAGCGGCATCCCATTGTCGCCGCACCCGAGCAGGAGTACGTGGTCACGCGGGGGCTCACGCGCCGGCTCCCGCTTCCGCATCGGGTGCATCGACATCAACCGCCACGTCATCTTGTTGGTGGCGATGAAGGGGGTGAGGAACATCGAGATCATCGTCACCAGCGCCACGATCGTGAGCACCTCCTCGCGTACATGCCCGATGGCCAGGCCCTGCAGCGCTGTAACGAGAGAGAACTCGCTCGTCTGCGCGAGCAGCAGACCGCTCTCGATGGCTGGTCGCGCGGAAAGGCCGGAAGCTTCCGCGATCACCGTCACCAGAACTGGCGTCACCAGTACGACCAGGGCTACGAGGACCGCAACGATGAGCAGGTCGCGCGGCGCTGGAAGGGCGATAAAGCCGCCCAGGGCGGTGAAGAATACCGCCAGGAAGAAGTCGGAGAGCGGCCCCAGCTGCCCGCGCACGATGCCGTTCACTGGAAAGCCCGAGAGCGCTACGCCCGCGAGGAAGGCGCCCGCGATCATCGGAAGCCCGAGCCACACGCCCCCGCCGATGAAGATGAAGAGGAACGCGAGCGTGACGAGCAGCACGCCCTCTTCGTCGAGCCCGAGGCGCACCAGCAGCAGCGGCGCGACCCAGCGGATGCTGGCGAACGCCGCAATCACCAGGACCGCCGATCCCGCAAACCCCCTGGCCGCCTCACCGACTCCGTTCGGCAGCCCTGTGAGAATCGGAAGGAGGAGAATCAGCATCAGGTCCTGGACGAGGAGCACGCCCAGAACGAGGCGGCCGGAGGGCTCGAACATCTGCTTCCGCTGCTGAAGCAGACGGACCACCAGGAGGGTGGAGCTGGAGGCCAGGGCTAGTGCGAGGTAGATCGCCTCCTGAACGGACGATCCCAGCAGCCACACCGCCGCATAGCCAATTACGAAAAGCACCCCGAACTGTGCGGTACCCACGCGAATCGCCCCGGCGCGCTGGCTACCAACCCGCCGCGGATTCAGCTCGATACCCGCCGCGAAGACGAGGAAAGCGAGGCCGAGCTGCAAAGTGTCCTCGAGGAGAGCGCGCTCCGGCATCACCCCGATGCCGTTGATGATCAGCCCGGCCACGATCAGCAGCGGGACTGCGGGCAGCTTCAGCCATCGGGCGAGGCCGTGCGCGATAGCCGCAGCGACGAGGAGAATCGCGATACCGATCATCCGTCGAGCAGCCCTCTCTCCCGGAGCGCCACCATCATCCGCTGTACGCCGATGTTCTTTGGAATCATCAGGTGGTTCGCTCCGATCTCCCGCAATTCCTTCACAACTGATCGGTCGAACGCGTGGATGCTGCACGGCACGCCGAGCTGGCGGCACCGATAGGCGAGAAGGTTGTTCGTATCCTCGATCTGCAGCGCCGACACGACCAGCTTGGCGCGGGCAAGCTCCGCGTCCTCCACCAGGCTCGGGTGGTCGATGCTGCCCAGCAGAGTCTCGCAGCGCAGGGGCGCGAGCTTCCTCGCATCGGTGTCGATCGCCAGAACCCGCTCCCCTCGGCCCAATAGCTCCTGCACGAGATGCACGCCGAGCGAGTTCATCCCGATCACTATTACGTGCCCATGCATGTGGCGCCGAGGCGCCTCGGGCCGTCCGGAGCTCGCCCGAAGCAACTTCAACAGGCGCTCTCCGCCGAGCTTCTCGTAAACGACGCCGGAAAAGCCCATGGCATAGGATGAGACCGCAATAGTAGTGAGGCCGATGACGCTGATCAGAGCGAGAACGGTATCGTCAATGAACCCGGCGCTAACGCCCAGAGCCGCGAATATGAAGGAGAATTCGCTGACCTGAGACAGCGTCACGCCCGTATTGAACGTCGTACGGCTATCGAACCCGAGCCGCGGCATCACCACGAAGAAGACGAGCGGCTTCACCAGGAGAACGAAGCCGGAAAGTATGAGCCCGGGCACGAGCTGCCCGAACGCCGCGCCGAGCTCCATCTGCACGCCCAGAGTTGTGAAGAAGATGGCGATGAAGAAGTTCATCAGGGGATGGACCCGCCGCCGGAGCTCCTGATTGAACTGCAGCTGCGCGAGACTGACACCTGCGATAAACGCCCCCAGCTCGACAGAGATGTGAAGCAGCTCAGCCGCAACGACGAACAGAAAGCACCAGCTGAGACTCCAGATGAAGAGCGCCTCGCCCGAAGCCGAAATCCAGTTGAACGCCCTCGGCAGGATGAACCGCGCTGAGAGTAGCGCAACGATCATCAGGAGAGTCATCCCCCCGCCAGCTCTGAGCAGCCCCGCGCTGACGTTACCCACGTTCAAGCCCCCGCCATCGAGGCCCGCCATCAGGGTCAGCATCGCTACGACGACCATATCCTGAACGAGGAGAACTCCGATGGAGAGACGCCCGTAAAGCGAGTCGAATTCCCCCTTCTCGGTAAGCAGCTTCACCACGACGACCGTGCTGCTGAACGTCATCGCCAGGGCGAGGAAGACAGCGGTGGTGGGATCGAAGCCAAGGGCGAGGGACGCGACCGTCCCAACCAGCGTCGTCAGAACGACCTGCAGGAGGCCGATGACGATCGCTGATTTGCCGACGCGCTTGATCTTGTCGAGGCTGAGCTCGAGTCCGACGAGGAAGAGGAGCAGGACGATTCCGACCTCGGAGATGATCTCGATCGCCTCCGTCACCGTGAGCAGCCGGGTGATGGGTCCGAGAGCAAGCCCTGCAATGATGTAGGCGACGATCGAGGGGACCTTGACCAGCCGCGAAAGCAGGAGGAATCCCGCCGCCGCGACTATCATCAGGCCGAGGCTCCGGAGGAACAGAATATCAGTCAATGCGAATCAGATGAGCTGTACAAACCGCCGGAGCGGGTGCAGGCATCGAATACCATTTTGCCGGCCTTCGATCCTCCGGGTATTATGCCGCGGCATCTATGTTCCTTCGACGGCCTTGCCATGCGGAAGGGTAGGGATTGCAAAGGCTCCGCGACAGGCCGGGGAGGGGAGAAGAGGCGATCGTTCGCATCGGGCGACCGGCGCGTGGAAGTGCAAAGCCGAGAGGCACATAGCGCTCCACGACTAGACTTTGTATTGGAAGCACAAGTTTCCGGGTCGAGGGCCGCTGCGGGAAAGGCCGTGAGCGATCTTCTCACAACGCGGCATGGCGACCGGAACTCGATGTGGGGCGGTATCAACCTCCCGCCTCAACGACCCTTGCAGGTACGGATTCTGCCAGCCTCGGCCCGGCTGCTCCGCACCCTCATCCGCGTCTGAACTCACACTGAAGGAGCTCGATTGAAAGTCGTCATTCCGCTGGCAGGCAAGGGAACTCGCCTCCGGCCGCATACTCATGTCACTCCGAAGCCCCTTCTCAAGGTCGGCGACAAGCCGGTCATGGCGTATATCCTCGATGATCTTCGCGATCTCGGGGTGCGTGACGCAGTCATCATCACCGGCCACCTGAAGGAGAAGGTCGAGCAGTACATGTCGACCGAGTACCCGGACTTTGAAGCCACCTATGTGGAGCAGCCGATCCAGAACGGAACCGCGGGGGCCGTTGATCTGGCGAGGCCGCACGTCCAGGAGGACCTCCTCATCATCTTCGTCGACACCCTTTTCGACGCCGATCTTTCAGTTGCCCGGAATCTACCGGAGGACGTGGCGGGGGTGATCTGGGTCAAGGAGGTGGAGGACTACCAGCGCTTCGGAGTGGTGGTTGCGGATGATGAGGGCTTCATGCAGAAGATCATCGAGAAGCCGAGCGAGCCGATCTCGAAGCGGGCCAACATCGGCCTCTACTACATCCGCGATTGGAAGCTGCTATTCGAGGGAATCGAGCACGTGATGAAGTCGCCGCCTGCAGGTGGGGGCGAGTACTACCTGACCGACGCTTTCCAGTACATGATCGACAAGGGCGCCAAGCTCAAGATCATCGACGTGGAAGGCTGGTACGACGCGGGCAAGCCTGAGACGCTTCTCGAGACGAATCTCCACGTTCTATCGGGGAATCGCGGCAGGCGCCCTGCGGACAAGGACGGCGTTAAGGTCGTTGATCCAGTGCACGTCGCGGACGGCGTCGAGCTGAGCGACTGCGAGATCGGACCGGGGGTGACGCTGTCCAAAGGTGTAAAGGTGACCGGCTCCACGATCCGGAACTCGATCATTGGCGAGGGCTCGCGAATCGAAGGTTCCAACCTTCAGGATTCTCTGGTGGGAAGCAACGCCGTGGTGGTGGGGGTGCAGGGGCAGATCGACATCGGCGACAACTCGGTGATCACCGCGCAAAAGGGCTGATCAGCGAAGAGTCACTGCACTCCGGCTACAGCGAGCAGCGTAAGCAAGGCTCGCTCGATGCCGGAGGCTCCCCCGGTGTTCTCGTACCACTCCTCCGTTGTGTGCACTCCGCCCGCGTTTCCGCCCGCCCCAATCGTGATGGCCGGGATCCCCATCGAGATCGGCACGTTCGCGTCCGTGGAGGAGGAGGTCAGCTCCGGGGTGCTTCCCACGAGGCGTGTGGCGGCTTCCGCGGCGACGACGAGAGGATGTTGAGGATCCGTTTCTCCGCAGGGGCGGTCGCCGATCTTCTCGACCTCCAGCACGAGCGGGACGCCGCGACCCGACTGCGCGATCTCCTCCCGGACTGCCTGCTCGAGGATCTGCACGGCTCCGACTTCAAGGTCGAGCAGCGCGCGGCGGTCGTGACTTCGAAGGTCGACTTCCATCCACGCCTCCGAAGGGATCGCATTGACGCTGGTGCCCCCGGCAAGACGCCCGACATTGACGGAGCAGGCGGGATTTCCCTCCGGCCGCAGCTCTCGAAGTCGCGCCACAGCGAGCCCCATCGCATGCACAGGATTGGACAGCCCGCGGTCCCCCCACGAGTGCCCGCCGAGCCCGCGAATCACCGCCCTCAGCCGACAAGCTCCGATCGCCCGGTTCACGATGCGGTTCGTTCCCGCCCCGTCCAGCGACACGAATGCGTGCGCACCCGCGTAAGGAGAGTCGCTGCGGAAGAGGTGTTTTACACCGCGAAGGTCACCCAGGCCCTCTTCGCCGACGGTAGCGACAAAGACAATCGGGCGATCCGTTACCACCTTGTGCTTGCAGAGGGCCGCAGCAATCGCGAGCATCCCTGCGAGTCCGCGCGCGTTGTCCGTGATCCCGGGGGCGCAGACGCGATCGCCCTGGCGCTGGGGGGTGACATCCGTCCCCGCGGGGAAGATCGTGTCGAGGTGGGACGCCAGGATCACCGGCGCATGGTCAGTGGCGGCGCCGCCGGGTAAACGGGCGAGCACATTGCCGACGGCGTCCGCCTCCAGGACTTGAAGGCCGATGGCGACAAAGCGGCTCTGGATGTAGAGGGCACGTTGAGCCTCCAGACCCGTTGGCGCCTCGATGGAGACGATGCGGATCTGCTCATCCAGCGTGTGCCGGTCACGCTTGTGCAGCTCGGCACGCGCCCGGGTGACGAGCGGGTGCTCGGTAACCTGCTGGAGATTCATCCGTTTCGACGCGGTAGAGAAGGAAGACGCGAGAGCGAATACTATCGACACCCGGACCCCTCCCGCGACCCCGCTGGCATATCAGCGCCGGCAGTGGGAGTCGGCATCGGGGTGGAGCGATATGCAACCGGAAGATCGTGAGGCGGCCGAATGGAATTTCTGGGACTGACAGCCAGCGAGTGGATCCTCCCGATCCTGATCGGCATCATCGCAGGCCTTGTCACGAACGCAGTTGCGATCTGGATGCTCTTTCATCCGTACAAGCCGCTCAGGATGGGGCCTGTTCAGATCCTTCCGATGGGGGCCGTTCCCAAAGAGATCGATCGAATCGCCAGGCGGATTGGAGAGACCGTTGGCCGTGACCTCCTGACTCCGGAGGATATCGCCCGAACCCTCTCGTCCGACGCATTCCGCGCGCGCTTCGACGACGCTCTGCGGGGCGCTCTCGGCAGTCTGGTGGAGCAGAGGATCGGTCCTGCGCGGGAGCAGCTCACCCGGCAGCAGGTGGCCGAGCTGGAGAAAGTGCTGCAGCGGATCCTCGACAAGATTCTCGAGGGCCTCGGGATCTACCTGAATTCGGAGGACTGGGAGGATCGGGTCCGAACCTTTGCGCGAGGGCTCAGCGGTGAGTTCCGGGACCAGCCATTCTCGGTGGTCCTGACGCCTGCACTGCAGGAGGATCTGAATCGCGGGTTGGGTCAGCTGTGGGCGGGCGTGCGCGACAGTCCTGAGTTTGCCCGCGTGATCTCCGAGGCTCTGGAGCGCGCCATCGAGAGCTTCCTCACCTCGGAGAAGCCGTTGCGGCACTACGTTCCGTCCGGGGCGGTGAATGTCGGCGAGTCCGTCGTCGCGAACTATCTCCCTATCCTGCTGGACCGGCTGGGAGGTGTGCTCGACCACCCGGTGACGCGCGAGAAGCTACAGGATGCGCTGCGCCGCTTCACCGATCGCTTCCTCGATGCGCAGAAGAGCTGGAAGCGCATCGTCGGGCGGCTCGTGATCACGGAGCGTACGCTTGCGCAGACGGTGGAGGCGATCGAGCAGGGGGGCGTCGATGAGATCTCGGGGCTGCTCCGGGAGCCGGAGGTGCAGGCGCGCATCGCCGCGGTGGTCAATGGCGGGCTCGAGGATCTCCTCGACAGGCCGGTCCGTGACATCTTCAGCGACATCACGCCGGAGCGCGCCGAGCGCCTGCGGGCGGCGATGGTCGAGCGCGTCCTTTACCTGTTCCGTCACCGGACTACCGAAGAGGTCGTCCTCGGCCGCCTTCGCCAGGTCGTGAGCGCCGCCTCCAACCGCACAGTCGGCGACGCGCTGCGGATCCTGGGGGAGGAGAGAGCCCGCGAGCTTACTGACGGGGCCGCCGACTGGGTGGTCCGCACGCTGCGAAGGGAGCGCGCCCTCGGCTTCCTTCGCTCAGTGGTAGAACAGCGGACTTCGTGGATGCTCTCCGTGCCCATCGGACGGGTCGGAGACTTCATCCCGGCCGAAGGAGTCCGCGGCGCGGAGAACCTGATGTTCGACCCCCTCTGGAACTTCCTCCAGAAACGCGTCCCGGCGGCCGTCGCAGGCCTCCCCGTGGCACAGATGGTGGAGGAGAAGCTCCGTTCCTACCCGATTACCAAAGTCGAAGAGATCATCTGGCGGGTGAGCAAAAAGGAGCTGGTGCTCATCGTGTACCTCGGCGGCTTCCTGGGCGCCATCGTAGGCGCGCTGATGCTGGTCCTGGAGAGTGTGCCCGCAGGGTTGTTCGCCACGGGGTTGTTTGTGCTGCTCTCGCTGATCTTTATCAACGTGAAGGGCTGATACCAGGCCAAGGCTTTTCACCACAGAGGGCGGGTAAAACTCTGTTCGCTGGAAGCTTGAATGAGAGAGATGTTTCCGCTGGGCCGAATCTCCGCTGCGATACGCACGACGCCGCTCGGCATCCTGCTGGTCGCTGCGCTGTTCGCGATGATTGGGTTGGGAACTACTGTGGCGGGGTTCTACCTGATGATCGAGTGGGGGAGCCTGACCCTCTGGGCGGCCCTCGTCGCACTGGTGATCGGGCCGACGATCCTGTACCTGACGTACCACATGGTGAGGCTGAGCGAGTGGGCGTGGATGGCGCTCGTCTGCCTCGCTGCGCTGCTGCTGATCTCTTCCGTCGCCCGCCTCGTCGTCTCGCCTTCGCCTGTCTCTCCGATCGGCGAAATCGTCGTCGAGCTACTGCTTCTCTTTTATCTCACCCGCCCGAAGGTCCGAGCGAACTTCGGGCGGGTACCCGCTGACGACCCCTTTACGAGATAAGCGTTGGCGAGCCGCTGCCGAAGACGTCACGGCCGATCGACATGATGCCGGCGACGATGAGGAGGAGCGTCACCAGCACTCCGGCGAAGCGAACCTTGTTTCCCTTCGACTCATCCTCCTGGTTCCTGCCCAGCACCATCGCGCCGTGCGCGACGACGGCGGCGATGATCATCATGAAGAGGTGCCCCATGAGCGCCCCATAGAAGAGTCCGGTGGCGACGAGCACCAGCCCCAGAACGATCTGCAGGTCGAGGAGCCCGCAGAAGGCTGCTCCAATGCTGCGACCAGTCTTCCGGTTGCCCTTGTTGGCGAACCCCGCATACGCGAAGTAGAGCAGCGCCGCGATACCTGCCAGCAGGACGAGGTAGCGAAGGCCGGAGTGCGCCATGAATAGCATTTCCATTTTCGATCTGGATCGGAAGGTAACGAAGGCAGCCTGCACAGGCGCTGACGTTATCCCGAAACCCGCGGGCGGCGCAACCGTTACCGCTGGTGCTCGCAACGTTGCCCTCACACGCCCATATTCCTCCCCACGCGGCGCAGCCCCTTCACCCGGAAAAGGCGATGAGCAGAGCGACCACAGAACGGCCGGCAAACTCGGGGATGCTCTATCGGCTGGGTCTGCACCGACCCGAGCTTCGGGCGTGGGCCATGTACGACTGGGCCAACTCTGCGATGGCAACGACGATCGTCGCCGCCGTGTTCCCGATCTTCTACTACAACGTGGCCGGTGCCGGGCTGCCGGATGGGGTCGCCACCTTCCGCTTCAGCGTCGCTACGACGATCGGTTTGGTGATCGTCGCACTGGTCGCGCCTTTCCTCGGGGCGCTGGCGGACTACACGGCGGCGAAGAAGAAGATGCTGGGGGCGTGCATCGTTCTTGGTGCGGGCGCGTCATCGTCGATGTTCTTCATCATGCAGGGGGACTGGCTCCTCGCCTCGATCCTCTTCGTCCTCGCCAACATCGGGGCTGGCGCCGGCTTCGTCTTCTACGACGCGCTCCTGCCTCACATCGCCCGGCCGGACGAGGTGGATCGGGTGTCGACTGCCGGCTATGCGATCGGCTATCTGGGTGGCGGGATCCTCCTCGCCCTGAACCTGGCGTGGATCACATCCCCCGGAACCTTCGGCCTGCCCAGTGGGCCCAACCTCACTCCAGCCGAGGCCTCTCTCCCCGCGCGCCTGGCACTCCTTTCGGTCGGCTTGTGGTGGCTCCTCTTCTCGATCCCGCTCTTCCGAAAAGTGCCTGAGCCACCCCGGCAGCTGGAGAGTGATGAGAGGCGGGGCGAGTCGCCGTACCGTATCGCGATGGTGCGTCTGAAGGAGACGTTTCGGGAGCTCCGAGGCTACAAGCAGGCGTTCCTGATGCTGCTCGCCTTCCTCATCTACAACGACGGAATCGGCACCATCATCAAGATGGCCACGATCTACGGCACCGAGATCGGCCTAGAGCAGAACGTGCTGATCCTCGCGATTCTGATCGTGCAGTTCGTCGGGATTCCCTTCTCATTCGCTTTCGGTTCAGTGGCTGCGAGAGTCGGACCGAAGAAAGCGATCTTTGCGGGGCTCCTCGTTTACGTCGGGATCAGCATCCTCGGCTATTTCATGACGACGGCGACACACTTCATGATCCTCGCCGGCCTCGTGGGGGTGGTGCAGGGGGGGACGCAGGCGCTCAGCCGATCGTTGTTCGCGAGCATGATTCCGCGTCACAAGTCGGGCGAGTTCTTCGGCTTCTTCGCCGTTTTCGAGAAGTTTGCAGGCATCTTCGGTCCCGCCATCTTCGCCCTTACGCTCGCGATCACCTCGTCGAGCCGAAACGCGATTCTGTCGGTGATCGTCTTCTTCGTCGGCGGTGCGATTCTTCTTGCCATGGTGGACGTGGATGAGGGACGTCGTATGGCTCGAGAGGCGGAGAAGGGCGTACTGCCGGACTCGGAACCGGCGACGGTATAGCACTGCTTGGCAGGCGGAATCTCCGGAAACAGCCGGGATGAAGCTGCATAACTGTTTACAGGCGGGTTTCAACCCGCTGCTGGGAGATAGCAGGACATGACCGACATCAGTTCAGAAGAAGGTAAGCAACAGGGCCGGTCGGTCGCCGAGCGCATGGCGAACCGGCTGATGATCAACGTTCCGGGCAGCGGTCGGAACGCCAAGCTCAGGAAAGTCATCGATCTGGTGAACGGCGATGACGAGCTCTACGCACTGTGGATCGCGGGGAATGTGAACGCGGTCGAGCGGCTGGGGATGACGGATCACGGTCCGGTCCACATCAAGATCGTGATGAATATCGCGGACAAGCTTTTCCGCCTGCTGACCGACCACGGTGTGCAGCCGGCCGTGGTGACGAACTACGCGATGGACTTGGATGATGCCGAGTTGATCGTCGCCCTCGCCTCGCTTCTGCACGACACGGGAATGTCGATTCACCGGGCCGACCACGAGTCGTTCTCGCTCTTCATCGCGCAGAAGAAGCTGGCCGAGATTCTCGAGCAGGTCTACGATCGGGCGACCGCGGCTGTGGTCCGCTCCGAGACGCTGCATGCGATCATCGCCCATCGCTCGGGCGGAAAGCCGCTGACGCTCGAGGCTGGAATCGTTCGGGTGGCGGACGCGCTGGACATGGCGAAAGGGCGCTCCCGAATCTCCGCGGCTGCTGGCTCCATGAGCATCCACTCGGTCTCGGCCGCAGCCATCGAGGCCGTGCACATCGAGCCCGGCGAGACCAAGCCGGTGCGCCTTCGCGTCGAGCTTTCCAACTCCGCCGGGATCTTCCAGCTCGACCAGCTCTTCCGTGAGAAGCTCGCCGGCAGCGGAATCGAGCGTTACGTCGAGCTGGAGGCAGACTTCGCCGGTGAGGAAGAGAAGCGGATCGTCGAGCGCTTCCGTCTCTAGCCCTCGCATTGTGATCATCATCTCGGGCGGGCAAACCGGCGTCGACCGTGCTGCTCTGGATGTGGCGGCCAAGCTGGGCCTCAAGAGCGGCGGGTGGTGCCCGCGAGGGCGGCTCGCGGAGGATGGGCCGTTGCATCCTGACTATCCTTTGAGGGAGACGCTGGCCGAGACCCCGGAGCAGCGCACCGTTTGGAATACCTTCGACAGCGACGCCACTCTGATCATCGCTCCTCGCGAGGGAGCGCTTCAGGGAGGCTCGCGGCTCGCGCTCCAGACCGCGAAGCAGTATGGCCGCCCAGCCCTGGTCGCTGCGCCGGAGGGCTTGGAGGAGGCGGCGAGCTGGCTCGACTCGCTTTCAGGTGTCCGTCTGCTCAACATCGCCGGGCCGCGGGCGAGCGAGTGGCATGGCGCCTATCCGGCCGCAACCGCTTTCCTCACAGCGCTCCTGGAAGGAAGGGTCCGAGACCCGGTCTCGCTTCCCAGAGTGCTGATCACCGGCGGCTCGGGCTTCCTCGCCCGCCACCTGGTTGAGGCCGCTCCCTCAGGCTGGGAGGTTTACGTGACCACTCGCCGTGGCGGAGGTGGCGCTGCAGGGGCCGCCGCGGAGCTGTCTGATCCGGCTGAGGTGGGGTCGCTTTTCGCGAGTGTGCAGCCATCGGTGGTCATCCACACCGCGTACGGCGCCCGGTACGGGGATCGTGACATCGTCGCGGCAACCCGACATGTCGCATCGGCAGCGCGCGGAGTCGGTGCGCGGCTGATTCACATCAGCAGCGACATGGTGCTGGACGGGGAGAGCGCGCCCTTTGAGGAAAGTGCGGAGCCGGCACCCGTTCACGAGTATGGTCGCTGGAAGAGCTCGGCTGAGGCTCTCGCTCGGGAGGCTGGAACAGCCACTTCGATCGTGCGCATCTCTCTGCTGACCCGCTTTTCGCCCCCAGATCCACGTACGGAGTGGGTGCTGAGTGGCCTCCGGGGTGAGGTAAAATGCGAGCTTTTCACGGATGAGCTGCGGACTCCGACCCTCGTCGAAGATGCCGCGCGGCAGGTCTGGGAGATCGTCGGGCTGGGCGGCACAGCCGAGGGTGTCTGGCACCTGGCCAATCCGGAGGCGGTGAGCCGCTATGCGCTTGGCTGCCTCGTTGCCGCCGCATACGACCTGGACCCCAGGCTGTTGGTCGCATCCTCCCTTCAGCAAAGCCGCGCAGTGCGACCCCGGGACCTGCGCCTGCTCACCGCACGGGCCGATCGCCGGCTTCCGACGCGAAGTCGCACACTCAGTGAGCTGGTGTCCGAATGTCGAGCACAGACGCGCTCAAACTTCAACTGATACGATGACGGATAAACCGAGAGTACGATTCGCCCCCAGTCCCACCGGCTACCTTCATGTAGGCGGTGCGAGAACCGCGCTCTTCAACTGGCTCTTCGCCAGGCAGACGGGAGGATCGTTTGTCCTGCGTATCGAGGACACCGACCGTGATCGCTCGAGTGATGAGATGACCGCAGCGATCCTCGAGGGGATGCAGTGGCTTGGCCTTGATTGGGATGAGGGGCCGTATCACCAGGCGGATGGCTTCGATAGACACCGGGCAGATGTCGACCGCCTTCTCGAGAAGGGCGCTGCGTACCGATGCTTCTGCAGCGCGGACGAGCTGCAGGCGCGACGTGAGGCAGCGGAGGTTGCGACCGGTCCCGGCTCCTACCGCTACGACCGCCGCTGCGCGCAGCTGACCGGAGAGGAGAGCACCTCCAGAGCCACTGCGGAGCCGTTCTCTGTCCGCTTCCTGGTGCCTGAAGGAGAGACCCAGTGGAATGACGTCGTTCACGGCGAGACTCGCTTCAGGAACGAGGAAATCGATGATTTCATCATCCTCCGGACAGACGGCACCCCGATCTACAACCTCGCAGTCGTCTCCGACGACATAGAGATGAAGATCACACACGTGATACGGGGTGATGATCATCTCTCGAATACGCCCCGGCAGCTCATGCTTTACCAGGCGCTGGGGGCGCCCGAGCCGCGATTCATCCACGTCCCGATGATCCTTGGCGCGGATGGACGGCGACTCTCCAAACGGCATGGAGCAACCGCCGTCGGCGAGTACCGGAATCTCGGCATCCTGCCGCAGGCTTTGGTGAACTTCCTCGCCCTGCTCGGCTGGAATCCCGGCGACGATCAGGAGGTGATGCTGCCCTCCGAGCTGATCACCCGCTTCTCCCTCGAGCGCATCAACAAGAAGAGCGCGGTCTTCGACCCGGAGAAGCTGGAGTGGATGAACGGGCAGCACATTCAGATGATGAGCGCGCACGAGATCGTTCGCCTCATCGCTCCGACGCTGGTCGCGCAGGGGCTGCTATCCGATGCCGACGCGCACGCTCGTGCGGATTGGCTGGCTTCCATAGTCAATCTACTGAAGCCGAGATCGCGAACAATCGACGCGTTGGCGGAGCAGGCGAGGATCTTCCTGGTTCCGCAGGTCGAGTTCGATCAGGCAGCGGTCGACAAGCACTGGAAGGACTCGGAGAAGATCGGCTCGAGGCTGAGGATCGTCCGCTCAGCTCTTCGGGACGCGGACGTGTGGGAGCCGGCTGAGATCGAGCAGCTTCTCCGCGCCACGGCCGAGCGGGAGGCGATTCCATTTGGACAGATTGTCCATCCGCTGAGGCTCGCGCTTACCGGTTCACTCGCGAGCCCCGGCATCGATCAGGTGGTGTGGCTGCTCGGGCGGGAGGTTGTGGACGACCGCGTAGAATCGGCCATTACTTACGTGCAACACGGGAGAAGCACTGAAAACGCAAATGGTTGACACTATCTGCTACCAAACCTATGTTGCCGTCTGAGGGCTCCTGTGGAGGGCCATCTCGTCCATCTTCCACCTCCCGGAGAGGGGATGCCTGAGCCGCTTTCAAAGATCGAGCGTCGAATCCTAGACTACTTGATCGATTATCTTCAGAAGAACACGTATCAGCCAAGCATCCGGGAGATCGGGCGCCGGTTCGGTATCAAGTCTACGAAGACAGTTTCGGAGTACCTCCAGACGCTCGCCGACAAGGGGTATATCGAGAGGGAAGCGTCGCGGTCACGCGGAGTGAAGATCCTGGGCCTCAACCTGGACAGGCCGGGGACGATCAGCGTTCCCTTCTACGGCAAGATCGCGGCGGGTGAGCCCGCGCTGCTCAAAGACCACGTCAGCAACGAGTATCGCATCGACCCGAAGCTGATCGCGGTAGACGATGCCTTCTTCCTCGCCGTTGAGGGTGAGAGCATGGAAGCGCTGGGTATCCTCGACGGTGATCTCGTGCTGGTCGAGCCGGTCGCCGAGTCCGACGTCAAGGACGGCGAAGTGGTTGCGGCCCGTCTCGGAGGCAAGTCGACGATCAAGCGCTACTTCCGCAAGGATGAGCAGATCGTCCTCGAGCCCGCGAACATCGACTACGCGCCGATACTCGTGCACGAGTATGACGATTTCATGCTTCTCGGCCGGGTCGGAGGACTCTTTCGCCGTTTCACGCAGAAGCAGACGCACGCGGTTGGTAGCTGATTCACCGCCGGACAATCTCGGGACCCCGGGCGACATACGTCCGGGGTCCCGTTTTTTCACCGAGGCCGAACGGCCCGAGGATGCTGACTGGATGCGCCGCGCGCTCCAGGAAGCGGAGAAGGCGAAGTCGATCGGCGAGGTTCCCGTCGGGGCTGTGATCGTCTTCGAGGATCGGGTTATCGCCGCGGGGCACAACCTGACCCAGACGGTCAACGACCCTTCCGCACATGCGGAGATGGTAGCGATTCGCAAAGCGGCGGAAGTGGTCGGACATTGGCGCCTGCTCGGATGCACGCTCTACGTCACCCTCGAGCCGTGCACGATGTGCGCAGGAGCGATCGTCCTCTCCCGGCTGCCGCGGCTCGTCTTCGGAACGATGGATCCGAAAGCCGGCATGTGCGGCTCCCTCGGCAATCTCGTTCAGAGCCCCAGGTTGAATCACAGGGTGATGCTCACGACAGGCGTCCTCGCCGAAGAGAGCTCGGTCATGCTGAAGGAATTCTTCCGGCAGAGACGCCTTGTCCAGGCGCCACGCGAGAAGCTGCCGGGTTAGTCCTTCCGCCCGATAGATCGTCGAGTCGGTCGCAGATTCGAACCCGGGTGGCCCTATCGCACCTTCCGCACGAGGTCCCATGCGATTCCCAACGCTTCTTTCCGGTCCCAGCTTCACCTGGCGTTTAGGTGCAGCAATCCTGCTGCTCGCCGGATCCGCGATGATGCCGCATTCTGCGGCTGCTCAGGCTCAGCCGTCACCCCCCAGCTCGGCCGACCCGCCAGCCACGCCGCTGAAGATCGGCATCATCGGAGCGGGGACGATGGGTGGCGGGATTGGAAAGCTATGGGCTGCCGCGGGGCATGAGATCTTCTTCTCCTCGCGGAATCCCGGGGAGCTGGCGGAGCTGGTCGCCACTGCCGGACCGAATACCAGAGCCGGCCGTCCGGAGGAGGCAGCTGCATTCGGCGACATAATCCTCCTCGCGGTGCCTTCCGGGGCACTGCCCCAGGTTGGAGGCGATTTCTCGCATCTGATGCAGGGGAAGGTGGTGATCGAGATCGGCAACCCGCGAGCTGACAGGGACGGTCCGCAAACTCAGGAGTGGCTGGATATTGGGACTGGGCTCGCCTCCGCTCACTACTTCCCCGGGACGCGTCTGGTAAAGGCGTTCAACACCCTCTCTGCAGCTATGCTGGCAAAGGGGAAGAACCAGGCTGGGGAGCGCATTGGAGTGCCTGTCGCGGGCGACGACCCCACGGCCGTGCAGGTGGCCGCGAACCTCGTTCGGGATGCTGGCTTCGACCCGGTGATCGTCGGTCCACTCGCGCGGGCCAGGGAGTTTGATCGTGGCACGCCGGTATGGGTAACCGGCATGAGCGCAGCGCAGGTTAGGGAGGCGTTGAAGCTTCCTCCGAGCTGCTGCTGGGGCCAGTAGGGGAACCGATGCACGAAAGACGGGAGCTCCTTCTGCACTTTCTTGCGACGCTGGATTATCGCACGAGCAAGGCGTTGGATGGAGCTCCCGCTGGCTTCGGGGACTTCCAGGCAGGCGAGGGTGTTCGCACCCCGGCAGAGCTCGTCGCTCACATGAGCAGCCTCCTCAGCTACACTCTGGTCTCATTCGGGGGCGCCGCAGGAGACCCTCCCGGCCGCTCGGCCGACTTCCACGCAGAGATCGCGCGGTTCCAGCAGCTGCTGAGGCGCCTGGCCAGCACTCTCGCTGCCAGCCCGCTTCAGCAGGAGGGGCTCGCGGAGCAGCTTCTCCAGGGGCCGTTTTCGGACGCGATGACACACGCGGGGCAGCTGGCCCTGCTCAGAAGACTGGCCGGCTCGCCCATTTCTGCGGAGAACTTTTTCGTGGCTCCCATATCCGCGCAGAAGCTCTTGGCGTAGACCGCCGAGTTCAGTTACGACCTACCACGCCCGGGATTTGCCGGCATCTCCAGCCTGCTCGCAGAGGCTCTACCGCACCGCTTTGTCTGCTCCAACGCTTCCCTGGGGACCCCGCTCCGCTGCCATCTACAGCACCCTCTCCGACCTCTTCCGGTGGTTTGACACTCCCCCCGCCGACACCCTATCTTTTTGCCGCTCCGAAGGCACCTTCCAGCTAGGTAAAGCGGCGAATGACGGACCCTCAGAAGCAGATCCTCCTCGATGATCAGAGCGTCCGTCGCATGCTAGCGAGAATGGCGCGCGAGGTGGTGGAGCAGGTGGGACGGGTCGAGCATCTCGCCCTCATCGGGATCCACCGCCGCGGTGTCGATCTGGCTCAGTGGCTCGCGAAGGAGATCGAGCGCGACGAGGGGATGACGGTTGCCACCGGATCCCTCGACATCACCCTCTACCGCGACGATCTCATGGCGATCGGCCCGAGACCGGTCGTGGGTGAGACCCGCCTGCCGCAGCAGGGAATCGAGGGGATGACGGTGGTGATCGTCGACGATGTGCTCTTCACGGGCCGCACCGTCCGCGCGGCGCTGGACGAGCTGACTGATTTCGGACGCCCCAAACGAATCCTCCTGTGCGTCCTCGTCGACCGTGGAGGCAGGGAGCTCCCGATCCACGCGGATATCGTC
>ERZ1066118.810-NODE-810-length-24695-cov-7.164083_pt1 | contig 24695 bp, 24 predicted proteins | sample MGYA00382765_ERZ1066118 | MGnify/ENA primary metagenome ERZ1066118 (study PRJEB33369, sample SAMEA5778348) | biofilm metagenome | biome: Industrial cooling water; feature: Water cooling tower basin; material: Biofilm | place: United Arab Emirates | collected...
GGGTGGCTGTCGGACAGCCATTGGCGATGGCATCAACTCGCCTATTCAGCCGTAAAAGCTGCTAATCCGCGCGCGTTGGTGGTGACGCGAGCACTGCTGTCCGAAGAGGATGTAAGATCTTTTTTGAGCTCAGGAGCGCGAGCCGACGCAATTGCCGTTCATGTCTACGGGTATCCTCTCGCTCCCCGCGCGCAGCAAATGGGCGCGTGGCTCGAAGGCCGAGGACCCATATGGATTACCGAGTTTGGAATCGAGGAGAAGGTTATTCCTTTGGACCACGCAGCGAGCGAGGGAGGGTGGGAGCAGATCCAGGCACGCGAATGGAGGGAGATCTACAAAGCAGCGGCTGGGAGATATGACCGGATCTACGGCTACCAGCTGCGCACCTCTGGCTCGGAGACACATGGCATCGTTCGTCCTGATGGCACTTGGCGGCCTGCGGCCGAGTGGCTCCGAACAATGATGATATCACCAGGCGCCTAAACCGTGTCGACGTCGGAATAAAATGTCTCACTTTTGCCGGAGATAGTGTCCCACCGGGATGGGGACGAACCCGTTACGTCTGCCCCTCCTTTGCTCTCCGGTTCTCCTGTGGGGGAGACGAGGCGGAGGCCGAGTCCCCGTCGGGAGACAGGTGAAGCAGGCGCCATTGGCGCGGAGCGCTTAGGCGATTGTTCACGATGTTGTTGCAGATCAATCCGAACCAATAAGAAAGCCCGAATGACGCCCCGTACGTGTAGTCCGTCACCTCCTGCCGCACCCTCAGCAATATCTCCTCGTCCCTCGCAGTCGAAAAAGACTCTGGGGCGGCTACACGGATCCCGAGCAAGACGTGCGGTCTGACGTTTGCCGAGGAGTTATCCCGCTCGGCTACCATCGATGATGTTAGCAACCAAGCTCTTTCCCGAGACCAGAATTGCCGTTGTCTGATTCAGGTGCTGATTCCGGAGTCGCTCTTGATGAGCAGCTCGCGGAGGCGTCGCGGCTCAGTGAAGAAGGTGAAGACCAGCTTGCGCTTGATCTGCTTCTCGGGCTCGAAGCTGATTATCCGGATGATGCGACGCTCCTTTGCATGATTGGAGCATTGGCTGCGCATGCGGGAGCCGAGGGCATGGCGGTCGACTACTTCCGGCGCTGCCTCGATAAAAGCCCTACTGATCCGACCCTCCTGATAACCGCCGGATCCGGCCTCGCCCTTTCCGGGGATGCCGCCGCTGAGCCCGCGCTTCGGATGGCCGTGCTTACGGCTCCGGATCTTCCGGCCGCGAGGCTTCACTACGGCAACTACCTGGTGCGAGCAGGACTGCTGGAGCAGGGTCTCGAGGAGTTGAGCACCGCCCGCAGGCTCGATCCGGACGATTCCGGGATTCGGGAGGCGAGCGGCCTCGCCTATCTCCTTGCGGGTAGAGCCGGCGAAGCTCTCGTGGAGCTGGAAGCTGCGGCGACGGGTTCTGACGATCCATCCGCTCGCCTGCTTTACGGTCTGGCGCTGATTCAGGAGGGCGATCTCTCTCGCGCCGCCGAAGAGCTGCTCCCTCTGGCCGAGAGCATGGTAGAGGAAGCTGAGGTACAGGCCGTCCTCGCCCTTGTCTTCGGAATTGAAGGATGGGAGAACGAGGCCTGGTTGGCGCTCAGCCGGGCCGAGGAGGCGGAAGTCCGCGTCGATCCCGCCGCGCTCAGGGAAGTGGAGGAGGCCATTGAGGGAGGGGAGGAGAGCATGCGGGCGCTGCTGCTCGATGAGATCGCCCCCTCAGCCCTCCGCGAGCGAATGTTCAGGGACTGACGCATGATGATCTTTCGCGGGCTCGTTGCTTCGATCTTCACGGCGCTGTTCGTATGGTGCGTCGCAATCCTCTCAATTTTTCTTTTCGGACGCCGGAATGAGGCTAGGCCAGCTGACGCCATAGTGGTGCTGGGCGCGGCGCAGTATGATGGGAAGCCGTCGCCGGTGCTCCAGGCCCGCCTGGATCACGCCATTCAGCTCTATCATGCCGGACTCGCCGAGCACCTCATCATGACTGGTGGGGTGGGTGTCGGAGATACCGTGAGCGAAGCGGAAGTTTCTCGCCGCTACGCGGTCCGCAATGGGATCGACGAGGAGGACATCCTCATCGAGCGAAGCGGTCTGAGCTCTGGCGAATCGATGGACGCGGTGGTGCAGATAATGGAGGAGAACAATCTCTCCAGATCGCTTCTCGTGAGCGATCCTTTCCACATGCTGAGACTGCGTCTGATTGCTGCTCGGCTCGGCCTCGATGCTCGAAGCTCCCCAACCTTTGAAAGCCCGATCGGGATGGGCTCTGCAGAGGAGTGGCGTCACGTTCTGCGCGAGAGCCTGATTCTCCCCAGCCTCCTGCTTGGTGATCGTCTCCCTGCCTTCATCACCGGTGTGCCGAGCGATCTTTAGAAGCCCAGCCTCTCGGTTTTGGCTCCTCCCTCTGTTCTTGGAAGCAACGAAATGAGATTTCCGATTGAGAGATTCACGTTAGACAATGGGCTGCGGGTAGTCCTTTCAGAGGATAAGACCCACCCCGTCGTTGCGGTGAATATCTGGTACAACGTGGGGAGCCGTAACGAGAAGGTAGGGCGAACCGGCTTCGCTCATTTGTTCGAGCACATGATGTTTCAGGGTTCGCAGAATGTCCCCGACACCCAGCATATCGCCCATGTAGAACGTGCGGGTGGGTCGATGAACGGCTCCACCTGGCTCGATCGCACGAATTACTTCGAGACTGTGCCGGCAAATCAGCTGGAGCTCGCGCTGTGGCTGGAATCGGACAGGATGGGTTTTCTGCTGCCCGCAATGACGCTCGACAAGCTCAACAACCAGCGCGACGTGGTGAAGAATGAGCGCCGCTGGCGGGTCGACAATCAGCCATACGGGGATTGGGACGAGCGAATCCAGATGATGGTTTATCCCCCTGATCACCCGTACCACCACTCTGTGATCGGGAGCATGGAGGACCTCGATGCTGCCACTATCGAAGACGTACAGGAGTTCTTCCGCACGTACTACGCGCCCAACAACGCGGTTCTGACGATTTGCGGCGACTTCGACCGAAGCACCATCGAGGACCAGGTCAACCGCTATTTCGGTGATATCCCGAGCGCTCCCGCAGCCCCCCCGCTTCCTGCCAGCGCTCTTCGCCTCGAAAAGATGAAGGAGCCGGTAAGGGTGGAAGTGGAGGCGGAGGTTGCGCTGCCGCGGGTGTACGCTGCCTTTCGTATCCCTGCGTATGGTGATCACCGCTTCTATACGGCGGATGTGCTGGCGCACCTGCTAAGCGGCGGGAAGTCGTCTCGGCTTTACAAGTCGCTCGTTCGGGAGCAGCGGCTTGCGCAAAGCGTTGTGGGATTCGCTTTCCCCATCGTCACCGGCTACGCGATGCTCGTTCTCTGGGCCACAGCGGCGGCCGGCAAAGATCTCGACACTGTCGAGGAGGCGCTGTGGAAGGAGGTGGAACGATTCCACTCCGAGAGAGCGGAAGCCGGGGAGATCGAGCGGGTTCTCACCGGCATCGAGTCGCGCCACATCATCTCGATGCAGAAGGTCGGTGAGCGGGCCGATCAGATTTCGATGTTTACGACCTTGTTCGATGACCCGGACGGGCTCAATGATGAGCTGGATCGATACCGGGAGGTGAGCGCCGACGAGGTCCTTACCTTCGCAACGGAGTTCCTGACCAGGGACAACGCGGCGGTGCTGCGCTACATCCCCAGGAGCCGAACTGACGAGGCCGCGGCATGAGCACGCTTCTCCTCGACCGGAGTCAGGTCCCGGCGCCGGCTCCTGTGCGGCCCTTCAGCTTTCCCGCTGTCTCGCGATCGAAGCTGAAGAATGGGATCCCTCTCGTCTTCTCTGAAACTGAGGGGCTCCCTGTCGTCACCTTCAGCCTGCTCTTACCCGGGGGAGCCCTGCGCGAGGCGCCGGAGCAAAGCGGACTGGCGAGCCTCACTGCCTCGCTTCTGGAATCCGGCACCTCCCGCCTTAGCGCTGCTGAGATCGCCGAGCGAGTGGAGGACCTCGGCATCCGTCTGAGCGTCGGAACGTCGTGGGAGATGTCCCATGCCGACTTCACTGTTCTCTCCTCGAAGGCACGGGAGGCTGCAGCGCTTATCGCTGAGCTGGTCAGCGATCCCATCTTCCCGGACGAGGAAGTGGAGCGGGTCCGGAGCCAGCAGCTTGCGGGTATCCTGCAGAAGCGGGCAGATCCGCGCGGACTCGCCAATGAGGTCGTCGGCCGCTACATCTTCTCCCCCGATTCGCCGTTTTCGCGAGCCCTGTCAGGGACGCCGGAGACGGTCAAAACGCTGGAGCGTGAGCAGATCCGCCGCTTCCACGCGGCCGGCTTTACCCCCTCCGGCAGCTCTCTCGTTGTAGCTGGTAACCTCCCTCAGGACGAGCTCTACTGGCTGGCGGACGAGGCATTTGGGGGTGGGAGTGGTGTTGAGCCGACCGAGATCTCGTGCCCCACCGAGCCCCGATCCAGGCAGGTGCAGGTGGTCGTAGTGGATCGGCCAGGCGCCGTACAGTCAGAGCTTCGGGTCGGACACGTCGGCGTCGCACGCAACTCGCCTGACTACTTCGCTCTGGTCGTGATGAACACGATCCTCGGCGGGGCGTTCTCTTCCCGACTCAACCTGAATTTGCGCGAAAAGAACGGGTTCACCTACGGCGCCTCCTCGAGCTTCATCATGCGTCGCAGGCCGGGCCCATTTCTCATCTCCACCGCGATCCAGACTGAAGTAACAGGAGCGGCAATCCGCGAGACACTCAGCGAACTCGACAGAATCAGAAGCTCGACTGTCAGCTCGGCTGAGCTGGCGGACGCGACGCAGTACGTCGCCGGCACCTTCCCTCTGAGGCTGCAGACGACTGATGGCGTCGCATCATCCCTGGTGGAAATCGTGGTGCATGGGCTGGACGATCGATACTTCGACAGCTTTGCAGAGCGCGTCCTTTCAGTCTCAGCTGAAGAGGTGGAAGCTGTAGCGTCCAAGTACATCCGGCCGGACGAGCTGACGATTCTCGTCGCTGGAGATGCCGAGAAGGTGGTTCCCCAGCTCGGTGAGCTGAATCTGGGGCAGGTTGAGGTTGTGAAGGCGGACGAGCTATGACTGATCGGCACGGGGATGAACTGAGAACGCAGACGCCCCTGGCCTCGAAGCCAGTTCATAAGGGAAGAATCGTCCACCTCGCGATCGACAAGGTACAGTATCCCGACGGATCGACGGGCGAGCTGGAGATGATCCGTCACTCCGGTGCGGCGGCGGTCCTCCCCTTTCTCGACCCACTGGATGCCGCGGATCCTCGAGTCATCCTCATCAAGCAGTTCCGCTATGCGGGCGGCGGCTATCTCTACGAGGTGCCGGCGGGGCGGCCTGATCGGACAGGGGAGCCTTGGGAAGAGTGCGCCACGCGGGAACTACGGGAGGAGACCGGATATACCTCCGAAAACCTTATCCCTCTCACCTCGATCCTGACGACGCCGGGGTTCACCGACGAGCGGATTCACCTCTTCGCCGCGACTGAGCTGACGCCGGGCGATTTTGGCCGCGATGAAGACGAGTTCATGGAGGTCGTGACGCTGCCGTTCTCCGAGGCGCTGGAGCTGATCAGAACCGGCGCGATTTCGGATGGAAAGACGATCTGCAGCCTGTTATACGCAGCTCAGTTTCTCCGTCCGTAGCACCTCCCGCTACTGTCCTTTTCCTCGACTCAGGCTGTCTCAAAGTTGGGACATGCCGCAATACGGTAAAGCGACCTTTGCACTCCCTAACTTGTTGTAAATAGAGCACTTAGAGAGTTAGCGCCAGTTTCGGCAGGTCGGAATGGAAGCTGCCTTACAACGGGCCACACGGGAAAGACCGTGAGCGCTCGATGGAGCGTTTCCTACCTCCGTAGCCTCGGGGACTAGATGGCCCAAATGAACAGTACGCAAGCAGTCTTCGGCTCGCATGCCGAGGTCAGCCGCGATGTTCTCCAGGAGCTCGATGACAGCGCACTCGTCGCAGCCTTCCTCAACGGGCAGAAGCGCGCTTTTACGCTCCTTGTGGAGCGATATAACGGTCGGCTGCTGAACTTCGTTCACCGCATCACGGGTGATCGTGAGCGCTCTGAAGATCTCGTCCAGGAGACCTTCATTCGCGTCTACCGGCACCTTCACCGATTCGACCAGAGCAAGAAGTTCTCGACCTGGGTCTATACCATCGCGTCGAATCTGGCCAAGAACGAGCTGAGGAACCGCTCTCGCAATCCGCTGGTCCTCTTCCAGACGATCAAGAAGAACTGGGATGCCGACGAGCGCCCGCTGGAGTGGGAGGACAACACTTATCGACCGGATGATCTTTTCAGGAAGAGGCACCTCCGGCAGATGGTGGAAAAGGCGGTCGCGCAGCTTCCCGAACATCACAGAACCGTTTTCGTGCTCCGGGAGATGGAAGGAAAAACGTACGAGGAGATTGCCGAGATTACCGGTTGCAACCTGGGGACGGTCAAGAGCCGGTTGAATCGAGCCCGGAACAGCTTTGCGGTGCTTGTTGAGCCGCTACTTGCCTGAAGATTAGCGGAACCTTGGCGCTCAGGAGCCTGTAGAAGAGGCGTTCGGAAGGCGTCGCGATAACGCGGCTCCTGGACGTCCTTCAGATTCAGGTTGAGATGGTCAGCTGTTCAGAGTTCATCCGCGATTATTCAGAGTACAGAGACGGCCTCCTAAGCCGTGAAGAGCTTTCTGCAACAGAAGCTCACCTTTCGATATGCCGTCCATGCCAGCGTTATGAGCGTGTTGTCAGCGCTGGCATAGAGGAGCTCCTCTCAGTCCCCGAGTTAGAGCCCTCCGACGATTTCCTCGGTCGCCTCCAACACGAGATCTATCACGTCGATGCGGAGCGTCGTATCGCTGGGCGTGAATCTGGTGCTTCCATCGTCTTCGTCCTCCTGCTGCTCAGCCTGATTGGAGGGGCAGCCTGGTTCCCGGTTGTCCGAGAGGCCGTCAACACTGTGGAGCTGCCGCCTGTAGCGGCCGCTGCTCCAGTGGATGACGTTGAGACGTTGACGCTCTTCACGCCGGGTCCACTCCTTCTGCCGCTCAAAGCGCCCGTGCTGCTCGTTTCGAGCAGCAAGAGCGATCTCTTCGCTGGGTATGCTTTGGGCGAGTACGTGGCGAACCGCAACGCAAACCTCTCCCGCTGATCTCCCCTCGAACGTCACCCCCATCTAGCTGATGCCGGCGCAAAACACGGCAGGGCTGCTGCGCCACCTGCGGAGTAATCCGGCCGCGGCCGTAATCTTCCTGCATGGTGAGGAGGAGTATCTGCGCGAAGGGGCGGTGAAGGCGGTGATGGAGCAGGTGGTTGATCCCGCTACCCGCGATTTCAACCTAGACCAGCTTCGTGGATCGGATGTCACCCCGGAGGCCCTCGCATCAGTTCTGGCCACTCCGCCGATGATGGCCGAGTACCGGCTCGTGGTTGTGCGTGACGCGCAGGGTTTGAGCGTGAAGGCGCGCGAGCTCCTCGAAGAGGTGCTCGCGAAGCCCACCCCGGGAGTCATCCTTCTTCTCGTTGCAACAATCCCCGCTGCGACCAAAGCCAAGTTCTACGACATCCTGAAGAGGGATGCACTGTCAGTGGAGTTCCCCGCGGTCGATCCATCGGATCTGCCCGGGTGGTTGGTGGAGCGCGCTTCGTCAGAGCATGGCCTCGAGCTGGATCTCGATGCCGCTCGGGCGCTGGCAGGTGCGATTGGCGCGCAGCTCGGAGTGCTGGCGACGGAGCTGGAGAAGGCGGCGGCTTACGTGAACGACCGCAAGAAGATCGTGCTGGAGGATATCAAGGCGGTCGGTGGTTTCATCCCGCGCGTGGATCGATGGGGCTGGTTCGATGCCGTTGGGGAGCGACGATTCAAGGATGCGTTCAACGATCTACCCGATTTGCTGGATTCCGGGGAGAACGGAGTTGGTCTGGTGATCGGGCTCGGCGGGCACTTGCTCAAGATCGGGATTCTCGTGGCCGGGGGGCGGCAGGCTCTGGAGCGACATCTCCGGCCCAACCAGCGGTGGCTCGCGAATCGGCTCCAGGGGCCGGCGAGGAAATGGACTCCCGCAGAGATCGATCGTGCAATGGAAGAGCTTCTTCGTGCTGATCGCCTCCTCAAGAGTGCTTCCATGACGGATCGGCAGGCGATGGAGGAGCTACTCCTGCGCCTCTCGCTTGGAGGACCGGCCCCCCGACCCGCTGATCGGCCGGCGAGGCCCCTTACAGCTGCTCGTTAGACGTTGCCCCTTCCGCGGCTCGGGCTCTATCTTCCGGAGCCGTCCAGCCGCCGGGAGGGACCCACCCGAATGGCATCCCAGCACGATCTTCAGCCTGGCTGATGTCTTCCGACACACCTTTGATGCAGCAGTGGCGCGAGATCAAGGCGCGCCATCCCGATTCGCTCGTGCTATTTCGGGTGGGCGACTTCTACGAGCTCTTCTTCCAGGACGCGGAGGAGGGCTCGCGGCTGCTGGGCATCACCCTCACCTCTCGAAACAACGGCTCGTCACGGGCGCCTCTCGCAGGGATCCCGGTTCACGCGCTTGAGGCGTATCTCCAGCGGCTGATCCGACACGGCCGCAGAGTCGCCATCTGCGAGCAGGTTGAGGATCCGGCGGCGGGGAAGGGGATCTTCCGAAGAGAGGTCACGGAAACGATCTCCCCCGGTACCGCCCTCAGCGACGGGCTCCTCGATTCCCGCAAGAACAACTTCCTCGCTTCGGTGGCGGGAGATCCCAGCCCGGGTGGATTGATCGGAATAGCGGCGGCCGATCTGTCGACGGGCGAGATGCGCGTTCAGGTCGTGCCGTGGGACGAGCTCCCCGATCGGCTGGGGCAGCTCGAGCCCCGTGAGCTCCTGCTTCCGAGAACATGGGAGCTCATCGAGGCGGGGCCGCTACCCGCGGATGTGATCACCTACCGCGGCGACTGGAGCTTCGAGGCGGCGTACGGAAGAGAGGAGCTCCGGCGTCACTATCAGGTCCACAACCTCGATGGGTTCGGGATCCCGGATGATCCATCATTGATGGGAGCAGCCGGCGCTCTCGTTTCCTACCTCGTGGAGACGCAGCCGCGGGTCAGTGAGGCGCTGAGGCCGCCGAGGCTCATCAGCGACGCCGACAACATGGCGCTGGATGAGATGACCCGGCGAAATCTCGAAATAGTCGAGTCCCTTTCCGGTGGTGGCGGCAAGACGCTGTTGCAGGTCATCGACGAGGCGGTTACGCCCATGGGCGGGCGGCTCATGCGACGCTGGCTGCTGAATCCCCTGATCAAGCTGGCGGCGATCCAGGCGCGCCAGGGTGCCGTTCAGGAGCTCGCCGACCTGCCTGAAGTGCGTCGGGAAGTCCGCTCCATGCTACGGGAGGTGCGGGATCTGGAGCGGATGGCAGTGAAGATCGCCTCGGGGCGTTGCACACCGCGCGAGCTTTCAGCAGCCAGGGCGTCTCTGGCGGCCATTCCTCCGCTCCGTTCGGCTCTCGACTCAGTCATGGCCGACCTGCTGCGGCTCCACGCGGAGGCGCTCGACCCGATCGATCAGCTGAAGGAGCTCGTGGAGCGGGCGATCGCTGACGATGCGCCTGTTTCGGTCGCGGACGGCGGCGTCATTCGGCAGGGGTTCGACGAGCAGCTCGACGAGCTGAGAGGGATTCGCGATGGCGCCGTCGACTGGATTGCGCAGCTGCAGTCTAGGGAGCGAGCGCGTACTGGCATCAACACTCTCAAGATCGGTTTCAACAAGGTGTTCGGCTACTACCTCGAGGTGAGCCGAACGCATAGTGAGCGGATACCGGGCGATTTCCAGCGGCGGCAGACGCTGAGCAACGCCGAGCGCTACATCACGCCTGAACTGAAGGAATGGGAGGACAAGGTGCTCGGGGCGGAGGAGAAGATCCTTGCGCTGGAAGCTCGGCTGTTCGAGGCCGTCCGAAAGGAAGCCGCTGCCTACACGGAGCGAATCCAGCGCCTGGCGGAACACGTTGCCGCGATCGATGTGCTCGCCAGCTTCGCGGAGCTGGCGGTCCGCTCCTCCTTTATCCGACCCGAGCTGCACGAGGGGGACGAGCTGGAGATCCGCGCTGGCCGCCATCCTGTCGTCGAGACGATGATGCCGCGGGAGGAGTTCATCCCGAATGACATCGAGCTGGCCGGGAAGTCGGCTGTCGTGATCCTGACAGGCCCGAACATGGCCGGTAAATCGACAGTTCTTCGCCAGATCGGACTTATCGTGCTTCTGGCTCAGGTGGGGAGCTTCGTTCCCGCCCACAGCGCCCGGATTTCGGTGACCGATCGGATTTTCACCCGGGTCGGAGCGTCGGACAACCTCGTTAGGGGACGCTCCACCTTCATGATGGAGATGACGGAAACGGCGGCAATCCTCAATTGTGCCACCGACCGCTCCCTTGTCCTTCTCGACGAGATTGGGCGGGGTACCTCCACCTGGGATGGTCTCAGCGTCGCGACAGCCGTCACCGAATACCTCCACGACCGGATAAAGGCCAAGACCGTCTTCGCGACGCACTATCATGAGCTGACGGAGCTTTCCAAACGTCTCGCCGGCGTCACGAATTACAGCGTTGCCGTGAAGGAAGAGGGAGAGGCCATTATTTTTCTTCGGTCGCTGGTCAAGGGAGGAGCGGACCGGTCGTACGGAGTCGAAGTTGCCCGACTCGCTGGCCTGCCTCTGGAGGTCACACGTCGCGCGCGCGAGCTTCTGGCGGAGCTGGAGAAGTCAGGATCGAATGTCCGCGGAGTGCCGAAACGTGCAGTACCTGAAAGCGATCCGACTCAGCTGGGTCTGTTTCCTGCCACGGTCCATCCCCTTGTCGAGCAGCTGCGTCTGATCGATCCGGATCAGACCACCCCGCTTCAGGCGCTCTCCATCCTGGCCGATCTGGTCATGCAGGCGAGAGCTTGAACGATGAAATTGATGCTGAAATGAAGAGGATTATCTGGTTGCCCGGTGTGCTGGCGTTGCTTGGAGGGTGCGGGGAAGGTCCTGTGGAGACACCTCCTCGTCAGATCACCGAGTCGCCTTTTCATTATCCGGAGGAGCTCTGGGACGCCGGCGTGGAAGGTGAGACATTGTTGGAGATTCACGTATCTGCGCTCGGAGCAGTCGACTCAGCCTTCGTCGAGGAGACGAGTGGATATCCCGCTTTCGATTCAGCGGCAATCAGCGGGGCGCGGGTGATCCAGTTCGAGCCGGCCCGCCGGGGTGATGACAGCGTCGCTGTCCGAGTCCTGCTGCCTGTTCAGTTCGATCTTCCCGCGACCGACTCCGCCGCTGCGACGGCCGAAGCGCCCTGATGTCGAGAAATGAGAAGCCGTACGAGAGCGTCCTCGACGTAATCGGCTGGACGCCCATGATTCGCATCCGACGGGTAGCGGGCAGTACCCGTACACCGGTGTACGGCAAAGCCGAGTTCATGAATCCCGGAGGGTCGATCAAGGATCGGATCGGTCCTGCGATCATTGAAGCAGCTGAGCGGGAAGGCTTGCTGAAGCCGGGCGGGACGGTGGTGGAGGGGACGAGCGGGAATACCGGAATCGGCCTCGCGCTGGCTGCGGCAGATCGCGGCTACAAGTGCATATTCACCATCTCCGACAAGATGAGTCAGGAGAAGGTTCGGCTTCTCAAGGCGTTTGGCGCCGAGGTCATCGTAACGCCCGCTGCAGTGCCCCCGGATCATCCCGACAACTACGTCCAGACCGCAAAGAGAATCGCTCGGGAAACGCCGAACGCGATCCTCGCCGATCAGTTCTACAATCAGGCGAATCCGGAAGCGCATTATAACACCACCGGGCCGGAGATCTGGGAACAGACGGAAGGGCGGATCACGCACTTTGTTGCGGCTGCCGGAACGGGTGGCACTCTGACCGGGGTCGGTCGCTACCTCAAGGAGAAGAACCCCGACGTCAAAATCATCGCAGGGGATCCTGTAGGTTCCATCTTACGCGACTACGCAGCCACGGGGGTTAAGAACGTTCCCGCGCCATACAAGGTCGAAGGGATCGGTCAGGACAAGATCCCGGGAACCCTCGACATGAGTGTCGTGGACGAATGGCACTCGGTAGATGACCGCACCTCGTTCGCGTTGGCGCGAAGGCTGACCCGGGAAGAAGGACTGTTCGTCGGGGGCTCCAGCGGGCTCATCATGCACGTGGCGCTGAAAATTGCCCGGGAAATTGATGATCCGGAGGCATGCGTCGTAGCGGTTCTTTGTGATACAGGCGAGCGATATCTCTCGAAGGTCTACAACGACGAGTGGATGCGCGAAAACCGGCTGATTGAACCGTCGAGGATGACCGCGCTCTCCCTGGTTGGACGAAAGGAGCATGGCGCGCCTTCGCAGCTGGTTTCCGTGGAGCCATCGACGCCCGTGCGGAAGGCACTCGGTTTCATCACCGAACACGACATCTCGCAGCTGCCGGTGATCGCCGAGGGGGACTGCGTCGGCCACATCTCGGAAGCGACGTTGATGGCGCGCGTCCTGGAGAACCCGACGGTGCTGGATCGCTCAGTTCAGGAGATGATGGACCCACCCCTGCCCGTCGTGGATGCGCACGTCGATCTCTCTTCGGTCACGCGGCTCCTGACCCGGCAGAATCCCGCGGTCCTCGTCCGCACCGAGGGGGAGCTCACCAGCATCATCACCCGCTACGACGTCCTCCGCTTCGTCACGAGCTGACGCAGCCATTCCCCCTCGCCAGGTGCCGGACCCTTCCGCCCACCCACCCTTACTCCCCACCCGCCGAGAACCTCAACGATAACTGGTACCTGATAGCCGATAGCTTGCCTCGCTACCACTCCAGCCGATGAGCTTCTTCGCGCGAAAGCTTGATCTTGTGCTTCTTGGCGTAGGTCAGCTCCTTCTTCTCGAACATCTTGATCAGCGCGACACCGGCAACAAAGCCTCCGACGTGCGCCCAGACGGCGACGCCTCCCCGCTGACCCATCTCGGGTCCAAGGGTAACCACGCCCATCGAAAGCTGGATGAAGAACCAGTAGCCGAGCAGCAGGACGGCAGGAAGGGGGATGAAGAAGAACGGCGGCACCCAGGTGTGAACTCTGACCCTCGGATAGAGCACCAGGTAGGCTCCCATGATACCACTGATCGCTCCGCTGGCACCAACTGCCGGAACCGTGCTGGTCGGTGCCAGTAGAATGTGAGCCAGACCGGCGGCTACACCGCACAGCAGGTAGAACGCAATGTAGCGCAGGTGGCCCATAGAGTCTTCGATGTTGTTTCCGAAGACCCAGAGGAAGACGAGGTTGCCTAGAAGATGGCCCCAGCTGCCATGCAGGAACATCGACGTGAAGAGGGTGATCCATCCTCCGCCGCTCTCGGCCGGGCATGCCGCTGTCACACGGCACGGAACGGCACCGAGCTGCGTCACGGAAGCCACGAGAGCATCCGTTTGACCGGCTCCCTGAATCATGATCCACGCGACGAGATTCATCACCACGAAGAGCATGGTGAGGTAGGGGGTTATCTCGGTCGGATTTTCGTCTTTGAGCGGAAGCAACTGTGTTTCGCCTTTGGGTTTCTGTCGGCTGCCCGGTCTGCCGTGTGCAAGAAGCGCGGCGGACAGCTCACCAAAGCTGGGTCGCAGACTTTTTGCTTACCCTCGCCACGGCTTCTACTTTCTAGCGTTCCCCTGCAACGAAGCAGCGTATGCGAAGTGAACGGTATCCGAAGTGACCACGCGCCTGAAAGTACTGCACATTCTGCTGGTGCTCGCCTGCACGCCCCGCCTCAGCGCAGCACAGGTACCCTCCACAACTGAGCCGGATAGTGCCTATGCCGGCCCCTCCATCTCCGGGAGGGGAGCTTTTCTGCGTTCGCTTGCCATACCCGGCTGGGGTCAGGCTTATGTCGGGGCGCCCGGGCGTGGAGCGGTCTACTTCGCATTGACGAGCGGAAGCTTGTTCATGTCTTACGTGAGCCGAAAGCAGCTTCTGGACGCGCGGCGGGAGCTGGAGTGGCAGCGGGAGTCCGGTCTCGTCACAACGGAGAGCGACACCGAGTTCGTCCAAGCGCGAGCGCGGCACTTCGAGGATTGGGCGGCGCTCTCGATCTTCCTGATCTTCCTTTCGGGGGCCGATGCCTACGTATCTGCGTACCTTGCGGATTTTGACGAGCGCATCGGTGTACGACCGGGGGCCGACAACTCACTGAGACTAGAGCTGAGTATTCCTACAGCAGTAAATAGATGAGCGGTAATCAACCAATTGGTGTTTTCGATTCAGGTCTTGGCGGTTTAAGTGTTCTGAAGGAGGTTCGTTACAGGCTGCCGGAAGAGAACCTCATCTACATAGCCGATTCAGCGCACTGCCCCTACGGGGAGAAGACGCTGGAGTACATCCAGGAGCGCTCCGTGCGGGTCACGGAGGCGCTGATCGGCATGGGCGCCAAGCTGGTCATCATCGCCTGCAATACCGCTACAGGGGCCGCCGTGGACATGCTGCGGGAACGATACGATCTGCCGATCGTCGCCCTGGAACCGGCGGTAAAGCCGGCCGCCGCTTCGTCGATGAGTGGGCGGATCGCCGTGCTCGCTACCCCGGCGACCCTCAAGACGGAGCGCTTCAACAGATTGGTAGACAACCACGGCGCGGGTGTGGAAGTGATAAAGATCCCATGCCCGGGATTCGTCGAGTTGGTGGAGGCGGGTGAGCTGACGGGCGAGAGAGCGCTATCCGAGGTTCGCGAAGTGCTCGAGCCGCTTACGGACGCCCACGTCGATCGGATCGTCCTCGGGTGCACACATTACCCGTTCCTTCGCGATGCCGTCGCAGAGGTTGTGGGTGAGGGAGTGGAGATCCTGGACAGCGGGGCCGCGGTCGCCCGTCAGGTGGAACGCGTGCTCATGGACAGCTCGTCGCGTGCGCTCGAAGGGCGGGGCAGTCTGAAGCTGCTGACGACGGGTGAGGCGGAAGCGGTCCGGCCGATCGCCGAGCGACTCTGGGGCTCTCCGCTCGAGATTGGGGAGATCGACGCCTGACCACGGTCAGCTAGTGGGCCAGACGCGGAGCTGAGGTGGCTGGCCGGCTGCCAGCACAAGGTAAGTGAAATGGTTGATCCAGTCCCCGGTGTTCACGTAAAAGCGCCCGGGCGCGCACTCCTTCACGATCGGGGTATGGACATGCCCCGCGAGCACCAGCTCGAGCTCCGTCCTCCGCCGGATCTCCTCGGTAGCCCACTGCTCGAGAATGGCGGCGCGCATCGGATTCACGCCCTCCGCATTCCCGTGCTTCTCCTCTGTGGTTGAGGCGACTCCGGCGAGACGGCTGCCAAGATCTGGATGGAGTAGTCTGAAAGCTCGGGTGGCAACGGGGCTGCGGATGACTTTTTTCAGAAGCTTGTAGCCATGGTCGCCGCTGCCGACGCCGTCGCCGTGTACGACCAGTGCACGCCGCCCCCCCAGCTCCAGCTCCGCCCTGTCGGGCAGCAGCTCGATCCCCACCTCTTCCCGCAGAAAGCTTCCGCCCCAGGCGTCGTGGTTCCCTCCTACAAAGCGAACTCTTACGCCGGCCTCGACTACGTCGGCCAGAGCCGCAAGCACACGATAGTGCCTGGAGTGGATCACCGATCGGTACTCGAACCAGAAATCGAACAGATCTCCGTTGATCAGAAGCTCCGAGGCCTCCGTTTGCACGTGCCGGAGAAAGCGGCGGAAGGCCGGCTCAGTTCCTTCCGGAACGGCGCCGAGATGTATGTCGGAAACGACGTAGACTAGCTCTTCTCTCATGGAGGGGCCAAACTACCCGCCGTTGAAGGCGGTGACAATGAGCCTCGGGTCCTCGAGCGTCGACAAGGTGATGAGGTGACAAGAGAGAAGCTTACGACTTCCATCGAATTTCGGGTCCGTTACTCGGAGACGGACCAGATGGGCGTCGTGTATCATGCGAACTACTTCGTCTGGTGCGAGATCGCGCGGACAGAGCTGATCCGGAACGTGGGGGCATCGTACGCGGAGCTCGAGAAGCAGGGTGTGCTCCTTGCCGTGGCTGAGGCCTCTATGCGCTACGGGGCTCCCGCCCGCTATGACGACATGATCAGAGCGGTTGCGTGGCTGGAGGAGGTTCGCACGCGCACCGTCACCTTCGGTTACAACATCCTGCGGCTGCCGGAAGACGGTGGCGAGCCGCAGCGGCTAGCAACCGCTTCCACGCGCCTGGTCGTTCTAGGCACCGACTCGCGGCCGCGGAAGCTGCCGCCCGAACTCATGCAAGCTCTCGTAGATGCCTAGTACTCATTTGCGATGGAGCGGACTCGCGGTGGTTGCTTTCGCCGCCGCTTGTGCCTCTGCTCCGGCGCCACCGCCTCCGCTCGTCCTTGCACCCGCGCCTCCTCCACCTGCCCTGCGCAGTGAGATTGAGGTGGCGCTTGCGTCGGCGTTGCTGAGATTGGAAGATCGGCGGGAGTTCATAGGCACCGACGACGGGAGCTCGGCGACGCTGGACAGCACCATCGTTGAGTCCGCTCGGGCGCCGCAGCCCTTTCTTCGCGCCCGCTCCGCCCGGGCCACAGGAAGGATAGGGACCGCGCCGGGTAGAGCCATCGTCAGAGAGCTCCTCGCAGACAGCGACAGCTCTGTTGCTGCCGCTGCGGCATTTGCAGCTGGCGAGCTGGCGGATACGGCAGCGACCGAGCTGCTGGTCAGCCGGCTCGATCACTCATCGGCTGCTGAAAACCCATCGGTGGCTATCGAAGCGGCGGAGGCTCTCGGGAAGTTCGGCGGCATCCCCGCACGCGCGGCGCTCGCTCAGTTCCTCCTCACAGCCGATACGTCGGACGCGCGGCTGGGAGCGGTGGTAGGTTCGGCGCTGATCGGATTGTGGCGAGCTGGAGAGACCGGGGTCGCCCCGTTTGGCCGCTGGCTGAGCTCACCCGACCCCGAAATTCGCTGGCGCGCGGTCTATGGGCTTACGCGACGTTCCCGCCCCGAAAGCGTCGAGCTGGTGATAGACCGGATCGCTGATCCGCACCCGCTCGTCCGCTCATTTGCAGTTCGCGGGCTGACCTTTCCGCTGATAAGCTCCGCTGGGGGTTCGCCTGCGCTGGTGCTTCCTCGGCTGATCGCGCTCCTCTCGGATAGCAGCTACTCGGTGCGCATCGAGACAATTCGGGTGCTGGGGAGCTATCGAACAGCCGATGCAGTTCAGGCGGTGCTGCAGGTCGCGAACGGTGATGCGTTGCACGAAAAGGTTGCGGCGATCGAAGCCCTGGGTCAGATGGGTTCGGCCGCTTCAGTTGCGGTTCCAACGCTCAGCCAGATCGTGGCGGGTTCCGGCTCGGTGTACGTTCGCGAAGTCGCTGTGCCGGCTTTGCAGCTGATTGATTCGGCGACCGCGGCGACTACACGGCCAACGCTCATGCGTGACCCATCCTGGCGCATACGAGCTGCCGTGGCGAACTCCCTCGAGCCCCTTCAGGTTGCCGCGATCCCAATGTTGGAGATCCTGGCGAGGGATGAGGATCCGCGAGTTGCCGCGGCTGCCCTGGAGGCTGCTATCGGCGCGCTCGGGCTCAATACGATGCCGATGATCCGGCCGCTTCTATTCGAATCGCTGCAGTCGGACGATCTGTACGTCCGCGCGGCGGCGCTTAAGGGGTTCTCCTGGCTTGCAGATCCTACGGCCTTTCCCCTTCTGCTCGACGCGTATGACCGCGCGGAGGAGGACGAGAACAACGACGCAGCCCTCGCTGCAGTCGATGCGATCGCTGAGCTCGGGATCGACGCAGCAATGCAGCCGGAGCGCGCTTTCTTCGCCCGCTTTCGCCGGTCCGAGGATTACCTCGTGCGCCAGCGAGTCGCCGCGCGCTTCGGCGAGGAGGCGCTTGAAGCCTGGGGAGCTGTGACACCGGCGCAGTCCACATTCGACGTACCATTCGAGGAGATCACCCGGGCGTGGTCTGCTTCTCCCGATCCAACGTCGGTACGCCCCCGCTTCGCGATAGAGACCGAGGCGGGCGTGATCGGGGTCGAGTTGTTTGGCGAAGCGGCAGCGGTGACGAGCGCGAACTTCCGGCGCCTGGCGCGACAAGGCTTCTTCGATGGTCAGGAGTGGCCGCGCGTGGTGCCGAACTTCGTCGTGCAGGGTGGAGACCCCCGGGGAGACACTTCGGGGGGGCCGGGGTACACAATCCGGGATGAGATCAACCGGCATCGGTTCGCTAGCGGGACGCTGGGAATGGCACTCTCTGGTCCAGACACGGGTGGCAGTCAGTTCTTCATAACGCTCTCGCCCCAGCCGCACCTCGACGGCGGATACACGGTCTTTGGCCGGGTACTCTCCGGCTTCGAGGTGCTGCACAGCATACTTCCGGGCCAGCGGATCATATCCGTTCGCGAGATCACCACGGCTTTCTGACGATGATTCCTCCACGGCTTTCGATATTTCGCTTCACCTGCGTGGGTCTGCTGGCGCTTGCAACCGGCTGCGCGTCAGGCCAGCTCGCTGCTCCGGCCGGTACTCCCGTCGCCGATCCGGCTCCTTTCGCAGCGACGCTGATCGCAGGCTCACGTCCGTCTTCCGCTCAGCAGCAGATAAACTTCGGGTGGGCACTGGAGGAGGGTGGATCTCGCGTCCGAGGGCAGGGGGTGGTCCGGGTTCAGGTGCCGGGGCGAATTCGCCTCGACCTCTTCGGCTTGCGCGGTGAGACGTACCTTATGGCTGCGCTGGTCGATGGCGAGTTCAGGCTGCCGTCCGCCGCGCGATCAGCCGTGGCTCTCCCGTCGCCTACCCTGCTTTGGGGTGCGCTCGGGGTTGTGGAGCCCCCGCCGGACGGAATCCTGCGCACAGCCAATGAGACGGCGGACGGGGCCGAGCTCAGATATGAGACCGCTGCAGGCGAGACTTTCGTTTACAGCTTTCGGGGCGGCGCGACGACCGGGTACGATCTGCTGAGTCTCGAGCGCGCAGGATCCCGAGGCGTTCTCGAGACGATCAACGTGGTGCGCGGAGGAGATGGTGCTGTAACTCAGACCAGCTACCGTGATTGGCAGGCGTTCCGGGATCTGACCCTCGACATTACGGGAGCAGCGCCAGCAAGCTCGTTCCCTTCAAGTATCTGGAATCCTGATGCGCCGACTCCGTAACCTTCTGCTTGTGCTTCCGCTGCTCGCCGGCGGGTGCATGTACTCTTTCGTGGGGGGCGGTCTTCCTGCCCACATCCGAACGATTGCGGTACTTCCATTCGAGAACACAACGCCCCAGCCGCTGATCGAGAGCGAGGTTGAGGCGAGGATGCAGGAGGAGCTGCCGAGGAACCTCGGTGTCAGGCTGGCCTCCGAAGCCGCCGCTGATGCTGTCGTACGAGGCCGGATCACTGGCTATGATGAGGTCGCCGCCAGTGTGCGACCCGTTGCTCAGGACCAGCAGGTTCCGGTGGTCCAGCGGCAGGTGCGCATCAACTACGAGGCTGAGATCTACGATATGCGGGAGGATCAGCCGCTCTGGCGGGGGCAGGGGCAGGCGGTGATAGGCAACTTCGCTCCAGATAGCGAAACGCCGGAGCAGGGGCGGGCCAGGGCTGTGCAGGAGCTCGTTCGAGAGATCATCGAAGGGGCGCAGTCACAATGGTGACGTCGGAAAGCACGGTCCGGATCGCGTCGCGCGGCAGTCAGCTGGCACTCTGGCAGGCCGAGACCGTCCAAAAGCGCCTCGCCGATGCGAATCCCGGCCTCACAGTCGAGATCGAGATCGTCAAGACTACCGGTGACAAGATCCTCGATGTTCCGCTGGCAAAGATCGGTGACAAGGGCCTTTTCACGAAGGAGATCGACGAGGCGCTGCTGGATGGGCGGGCAAACGTCGCCGTTCACTCGCTGAAGGACGTGCCGACGCGAGTACCAGAGGGTCTCGTGCTTGCGGCAATCGGAGAGCGTGAGGACCCGCGCGATGTGGTGATCGGTCGAGCGAGCTCCAGATCGACGCTTCAGGAGCTGAAGCCTGGGGCGAGGGTGGGCACCAGCTCGCTGCGGCGTCGAGCTCAGCTCCGCAGGCTGCGGCCCGATCTGGAGGTGCTCGATCTGCGGGGTAACCTCAACACAAGGCTCGCGAAGCTGGACGCGGGTGAGTATGAAGCGATCATCCTGGCCGCAGCGGGCGTTATTCGGCTCGGATGGGAGGATCGTATAACGCACTTTCTCGAGCCGATGGAGTGGCTGCCGGCGGTGGGGCAGGGAGCGCTTGCGATCGTCACCCGCGCCGACGACCTCGCCACCAATGTGCTAGTTCGCGCGCTGCATGATCCCACTGCCGCACTCTGCGTCTCCGCCGAGCGCGCATTCCTGCGCGCGCTGGAAGGCGGCTGCCAGATCCCCATTGGGGCTCTGGCCCGCGTCGATGGCTCTCTCCTGCTTCTGGACGGACTTGTAGCGGACGTGGAGGGTGAGGAAATTCTCCGTGACCAGCTCTCGGGTGATATCACCGCGGCTGAAGAGGTCGGCAGGCGTCTGGCGGCGCGGCTGATCGAGGGCGGCGCGGAGAGGATTCTGGCTGCTATCCGAAATGCGCCGCCGGTGCCCGCGCCATGACCGTCAGGTCGCCGTTCTCCAAGATCATGGAGCGTGAAGAGCTCTTCGCCGCGTTCGGCCGGCCGCGGCAGCGGAAGGTCGTCTTCACGAACGGGTGCTTCGATATTCTGCACCGGGGGCACGTCGAGTACCTCGCCTACGCGCGTTCCCTCGGCGATGCCCTGATCGTCGGCCTGAACTCGGATCGCTCCGTCACGGAGCTCAAAGGTCCCGGCCGCCCGATCAACTCTGAAGACGATCGCTCAGTGATCCTGGCTGGTCTGGAAGCGGTCGACGCGGTGGTCGTCTTTGGTGAGGCCACCCCCCTTTCACTGATTAAGGGTTTGCTTCCGGACGTTCTCGTCAAAGGTGGGGATTACACGGTCGAGGGCGTGGTCGGTGCTCGTGAGGTCATGGCCGCAGGCGGGCAGGTGATCATCGCCGACCTCGTCCCCGGACGGTCGACCACCAACCTGATTGCACGTACCCGCATCGCAAATGTCTAGAGCGAGGAGCTATTCTCGAGCAGCCGACGAGCTTCGTCCGCTGAAGGTGGAGCTGAATGCCGCGCCCTACGCCGAGGGCTCCTGCCTGATCTCGATGGGCTCGACACGCGTGCTGTGCGTGGCGTCGGTTGAGGAAGGCGCCCCCGGCTGGCGGAAGGGCAGCGGCAAGGGTTGGGTGACTGCCGAGTACTCGATGCTCCCCCGCGCAACGCACACCCGCTCTCCCCGCGAGCGAGGAAACCTCGGTGGTCGCACTCAGGAGATACAGCGCCTGGTGGGTCGAAGCCTGAGAGCGTGCGTAGACCTGGGGCTGCTGGGAGAGCGTACGATCAGGATCGATTGCGACGTCATCCAGGCCGATGGTGGAACGCGCACTGCCTCCATCACGGGAGGGTCGATCGCGCTGCAGCAGGCGTGCGCATGGCTGCTCGAGAAGGGAATAGTCTCTCAAACGCCCTTTATCACCGGAGCTGCCGCCATCAGTGTCGGCATTCTCGGAGGTGACGCTCTGCTCGATCTGGACTATTCGGAAGACTCTACGGCAGAGGTAGATCTGAACGTCGTTGCGCTCGATGGCGGCGGCCTGGTTGAGGTGCAGGGCACGGCGGAGCGTGCTCCCTTTACACCTGATCAGCTCACCCGGATGGTCGGCCTGGCTTCGCGGGGCATCCACCAACTTTTCGCCTACCAACGCTCTCTCTACAGCCAATGACCCGGCTGGTGGTGGCTACGCGAAGCAGCCATAAGCTGGCTGAGCTGCGGCAGATGCTGCCACCTATTGCGTCGCTCGAGATCCTCGATCTGACCGAGGCGGGGATCCCGGAAAGCTCCGAAGAGGAGGGTATTGAAGCGTTCTCGACCTTCGATGAAAACGCATTGGCCAAGGCACGCTACTTCTGCAAGCTCAGCGGATATGCTGTACTGGCGGATGACTCGGGGCTGTGCGTAGATGCGTTGGGTGGGGCACCAGGTCCTTTCTCCAAACGATTCTGCAGAAGACTCGATCTCTCCGGCCCGGCTCTGGACCAGGCCAACAACGATCACCTCCTGCGTGAGCTGGAGGACACTCCCATGCCGGCGCGCGACGCGCACTACGTCTGTGTGATCGCGGTCGTGACGCCGGACGGTGAGGAAAGCCTCTTCCGAGGTACTGTGGACGGAAGGATCCTGACCAGGTCGCGGGGGGAATGGGGCTTTGGATACGACCCTTTGTTCTACGTCCCTGAGCTTGACGCGACTTTCGCTCAGGTGGGTCAGGCGGAGAAGAACAAGATCAGTCACAGAGCCCGGGCTCTCCAGGCTGCGGTTCCGCGCCTGCGCGAACTTTGAAGGATGGCGCTGGACAGCGCCGGCTCCCGCTCACTGCGCCAACCCTTGTTATCCGCACCCTCTTTTGCTAAATTCTGGGCCAATGAAGGGGAGTAGCTCCGCGGGAGAGACATCCCGCGCGGCCGAATCGTCAGGACTGCATCCGACGATGCACGGTTCGGTAAGTCATCCATCAGACTGGGCGAGACCTTCGCACAGGCTCGGGCAAATGCCCTGAGCCCGCGCGAATGGTGTCGCCCTTCGCGCGTTGAGCCGAAACGCTAGAGGAAAGCCAAATGAACAATATCAAAGTTTTTGGTCTGATGGCCATGCTGACCGCCATCATCGTCGCCATCGGTGGCGCGGCGGGCGGGCAGGGCGGGATGATATTCGCCTTCCTGATAGCGGGCGCCATGAACTTCATCATGTACTGGACCTCGAGCTCGATGGTCCTGCGCATGTACAAGGCGCAGATCGTTCAGCCGAGTGAGGCATCCGAGCTTTACGCGATGGTGGACCGACTGCGTCAGCGGGCGGGCCTGCCGATGCCAACCGTAGCAATCGCTCCCCAGGCGCAGCCGAACGCGTTCGCGACCGGGCGCAACCCTGAGCACGCGGTCGTGTGTGTCACGCAGGGACTGATGAGTGTCATCTCGCAGGAGGAGCTCGAAGGGGTCATAGCCCACGAGCTCGCGCACATCAAGAACCGCGACATGCTCCTGCAGACGTTCACAGCGACTCTGGCAGGCGCCATCTCCTACATGGCCAACATGGCGATGTGGGGAGCGATGCTGGGCGGACGTGACGAGGACAACGGTGGTAGCGCGATAGGCGGTATCCTCACGATGATCCTGGCTCCGATCGCAGCGAGCATGGTGCAGATGGCGATCAGCCGTCAGCGCGAGTTCAAGGCTGATCAGGTCGGCGCCGAGATCTGCGGACGGCCACTGGCCCTCGCGACCGCGCTCCAGAAGCTGGATGCCTATTCGCTGCGGATCCCGATGAACGTTTCTCCGGCCGCGGCGCCGCTTGCGCAGGTGAACCCGCTCGCCGCAACTGGTGGCACGATCAGCCGGCTATTCAGCACACACCCTCCGACCGAGGAGCGGGTTGCGAAGCTCCAGCTACTCGAGAGCCAGGGTGCGTACGCCGCCAGCTGAACGAGCTGCCGAGCGGCGCTTTTCGGCCCGCTGAATCCCTCCGGTCATCAGAAGCCGCCTCTTCCAGGGGCGGCTTCTGTATCGTTGGAAAGCTGCCGATCATATCATTTGCTCATGTTCCAAAGTGACGCCCTTTCGAGGTGCTGCCCGGGGCAACGGCACGTTTTTGCCATCAACTGTACCGTTAGCCTGAAGTCGATCCGGCTGGTGAGCCGCCTGCACCGGTCGCAGACACAACCACGCCGCCTCGGTTTCGGCGGCAAGAAAAGGAATTGATGTCGGACTCCGGCATAGGATTCGAAGTCGTTCTGATCCTCCTGATGATCCTGGCGAACGGTGTGTTCGCAATGTCGGAGATCGCCGTCGTTTCCGCCCGTAAATCCAGACTGGAGCAGCGAGCCGAGGGCGGTGATCGTGGTGCGAGGCGCGCCCTCGAGCTGGTCAGTCATCCCAACCGCTTCCTCTCCACGGTCCAGATCGGTATCACCCTCGTCGGCATCTTTGCCGGCGCCTATGGTGGCACCACCATCGCCTCCAAGGTCGACGTTTACTTCGCCCGCCTTCCCTTCGTTTCGGCCTACAACGAAGAGCTCGCGCTCGCGGTCGTCGTACTGACGATCACCTATCTCTCGCTGGTTCTCGGTGAGCTGGTCCCGAAGCGAATCGCGTTGACACACCCCGAGTCGATTGCGAGCGCGGTAGCGGGGCCGATGAACATGGTTTCCCGAGTCGCCGCGCCGTTGGTGAAGCTGCTCAGCGTCTCCACGGAGCTGATCATGAAGCTTCTCGGCATTCACAAGCCGCAGGAGCCGCCGGTGACCGAGGCAGAAATCACCGCGATGATCGAGCAGGGAACGCAGGCGGGCGTATTCGAGGAGGAGGAGCAGGACCTGGTTGAACGGGTCTTCTGGCTGGGCGATCAGCGCGTTGTCGCTCTGATGACGCCCCGCAGGAAGATCGTGTGGCTGGACATCGATTCCACGATCGAGGAGATCCACGCTACCCTGGTAGAGCACCGCTTTTCGCGCTTTCTCGTGTGCGACGGCGGTTTGGACCACGTGCTCGGAATGGTGGAGGTCAAGGACCTGCTCGCGCGCCTTCTGGCCGGGGAACCGGTAGACCTCCGGGGTTCACTGAAGAAGCCGCTCTATGTCCC
>ERZ1066118.811-NODE-811-length-24693-cov-7.460224_pt1 | contig 24693 bp, 20 predicted proteins | sample MGYA00382765_ERZ1066118 | MGnify/ENA primary metagenome ERZ1066118 (study PRJEB33369, sample SAMEA5778348) | biofilm metagenome | biome: Industrial cooling water; feature: Water cooling tower basin; material: Biofilm | place: United Arab Emirates | collected...
GACCTTCACCGTCCGCAAGATCTCCAGCGGCGTCGGCGTCGAGCGCATCTTCCCGCTCCACTCGCCGATGATCGGATCGATCGTGGTAGTGCGTCGTGGTAGCGTCCGCCGCGCCAAGCTTTACTACCTTCGCGATCTGCGCGGCAAGGCTGCTCGTATCAAGGAGCGCAAGTTCCGCTAAAAAGCGGTTGAGAAATCGCGCGGGTCGGGGTTAGACTTCTGCTCGGCTGAGGCCGAGGTGTCTGCGTACCCGGCCCGCGCGATTTTCTTTTCTTGCCCATGCGGTCTACCTCGTCAGTGAACCCGCTCCGCATCTAAGTGCCACGCTCCCCCAGGTCGGATGCCCCGAAGAAAGGGGCCAAGGTCGTAAAGCGGATTCGGAACCGGCTCAAGTTTGAGCGGGATCTCTGGGGCCGCGGCCTGGATGCCGTCGCCGGCGTCGATGAGGTCGGGCGAGGACCGCTCGCGGGGCCGGTCGTCGCGGCCGCTGTTATCCTGCCGAAGAACTGCATCATCAAGGGCGCAGACGACTCGAAGAAACTATCCGCAGCGCAGCGCGAGCAGATCGTCCTGCAGATACAGAAGAAGGCGATCTGCATCCGCATTGGCGCGGCTTCCCCGCAGGAGATCGATCGCATCAACATTCTTCGCGCGACCGGCCTCGCCATGAAACGGGCGGTCGCGAAGCTCTTCCCCCTGCCGGACCACCTCCTGGTCGATGGGCTGCCGATGTTCGAGCTGGGACTCGACCGTCAGACGGCGGTAGTCGATGGGGACGCGAAGGTGCACTCCATCGCCTGTGCCAGCATCGTCGCCAAGGTCTGCCGGGACAGGCTCATGAGTCGCTTGGCCGTCCGGTACCCCGAGTATGGATGGGAGCACAATAAGGGCTACGGAACACCCGAGCACCGGGAGGCGATCCTTCGGCTCGGCCGCACACCTCATCACCGGGTGTCCTTTCAGTCAGTGGATCAGCTGACGCTCGAACTCGAAACGCCCACATTCGATGACTGATTCTCCTCGGAGTCTCCACCCTACCTGGATCGCCTTCGGGTGGTTCATCGCAGCAGCGCTTACTTCGCTTTTCGTTCTGGGGCTGATCGCGCTGGGAATCATCGGAGAGAATGCCTCGGACGACTCACTATGGTTCGGCTTCGCCCTGTTCGCGGCTTTCCTGGTGGCCGGATATTTCGTAGGGATGCGGGTGGCACGTGCTCCCGTGATCTACGGCATCTCAATGGGCGCCTTTTCAATCATCGCCTGGTTTGCTCTCAACCTGTTCCTTGGAGAGCCAACAGGTGAGACCAGCTGGAGGTCACTCGATCTTCGTACGACGATAACACTGCTGCTCCTCCAGGCGATCGCCGCCGTCATCGGCGTTTGGCTCGGAGTTCGGTCCCTCACCCGCGGTTCCGCTCGCGCCTGAGCGATCCCAGATGATCAAATACGCTCAGCTCATAGCCTCCGAGCTTTCATTACGGCTCGGAGGTGTGCAGGCCGCTTTGGGCCTGCTCGACCAGGGCAACACCATCCCGTTTATCGCGCGCTACCGCAAAGAGCAGACAGGTGAGCTGGACGAGGTCCAGATCCGGGACATACGAGACCGTGCCGAGTATCTCTCCGAGCTCGACGAACGGAAGCAGGCGATCCTCGTATCGATCGAGGAGCAGGGGAAGCTTACCCCGCAGCTGAATTCGAAGCTGGAATCGGCCGCAACGAAAGCTGAGCTCGAGGATCTTTACCGCCCGTACAAACCCCGGCGGCGTACCAGAGCCCTCATCGCAATCGAGCGCGGGCTGGAACGTCTTGCCGATCTCCTTCACGACGGCCGGACGAGCGATGCGGATCTGCGGGAGCGTGCAAGAGCACACGTCGGTGCAGACCGCGAGATTCCGGACGTTGAAGCCGCTCTTGCTGGAGCGCGTGACATTGTCGCCGAGCGCGTTGCGGAGGACGTGGAGACTCGCTCCTTCATCCGCGATCTCACCCGCCGAAAGGGCCTGTTCTCCAGCAAAGCTGCCAGAGGGAAGGCGAATGAGGCGTCCAAGTTCCAGGATTACTACGACTTCTCGGAAGCTTTTCGGACCATTCCCAGCCACCGTATTCTCGCGATACGGCGCGGTGAGACAGAGGAGTTCCTTGTTGCCAGCATAGTAGCTCCGGAGGAGGAGATTCTGGGGCGCCTGGAAGCTCGCTACGTTGCGCCTTCTCGAAGCAGGGAGCAGATGGCGATGGTGATCGCAGACGCGTATCGCCGCCTGATCGGACCATCGGTCGAAGTCGAGCTGCGCATGGAGCTGAAGATTCGGGCAGACGACGAGGCTATCCGCATCTTCGGCCAGAACCTCGAGGGGCTTCTTCTCGCACCTCCAGCGGGCGGAAAGATCACGCTGGGAGTAGATCCCGGCTTTCGGACCGGTTGCAAGCTCGCCGTCATCAGCAGAACCGGCTCGCTGTTACAGACGGGGGTGATTTACCTGCACCAGGAGGATCGAGCTGCGGAGGAGATTCGGCGCATGGTGCAGGTGCACGGAGTTGAGCTCATTGCCATTGGCAATGGGACCGCGAGCAGAGAAACCGACAAGCTTGCTAGGGTTGCTGTCGCGGATCTCGATCAACGCCCGGTAGTCACGATGGTGAGCGAGGCGGGTGCGTCTGTTTACTCAGCCTCCGATGTAGCGCGCGAAGAGCTTCCCGAGCTCGACCTGACCCTGCGCTCAGCAGTGTCCATCGCACGCCGGATCCAGGATCCGCTTTCTGAGCTCGTAAAGGTCGACCCGAAGGCGATAGGAGTGGGGCAGTACCAGCATGACGTTCCCCAGCCGAAGCTGAAGCGGTCACTCGACGAGACAGTAGAAAGCTGCGTCAACCGGGTCGGTGTGGAGTTGAACACCGCCTCCCCGTCGCTTCTTTCTTACGTGTCGGGTATCGGCGCCACGGTAGCGCAGAAGGTGGTCCGACATCGGGATAGCAAAGGTAGCTTCCGATCCCGTCGGGAGCTTCTCGCAGTCTCCGGGCTGGGTGCCAGGACTTTCGAGCAGGCTGCCGGGTTCCTTCGCATTCCGGACGGCGAGCACCCTCTCGACGCATCCGCCGTCCACCCGGAGCGATACCCGCTCGTGGAGCGTATGGCGGGGGATATCGGGGTAGAACTAAGGCAACTGGTAGGGAACGAGAGCGCAATCTCCCGCATAGATCCATCGCGATACGTGGGACCTGAGGTAGGCCTCCCGACCTTGCGGGACATCCTGGACGAGCTGAGAAAGCCGGGGCGGGATCCACGGAAGGCATTCGAAGCTCCGCAATTCCGTGATGACGTGAACCAGATCTCGGATCTGCGGGAGGGAATGACGCTGCACGGCACTGTTACCAACGTCGTGGCGTTCGGGGCATTTGTAGATATCGGAGTGCATCAGGACGGGCTGGTCCACGTATCTCAACTCGCCGATGGATTCGTGAAGGATCCCAGTGCCATCGTCAGCGTAGGAGATTTGGTGAGGGTGCGGGTTGTAAACGTCGACCTACCCCGTAAGCGGATCGGGCTGAGCATGCGTTCCGAAACGGGTTCACCCAGTTCCGGAGCTAAGGTTTCGTCGGCCGGTTCACCACGTCGGCCGGATCTGCCTCAACGCTCCACCAGCATCCCGCAGGAAGAGCCTGCTCCGCCTTCAGCACCGTCGGAAGGTATGGCTTCGAATGGAATGAGGATCCGGCGGAAGTAGCCAGAGCTGAATAGCAGGGCGCTCGGTTGAAGGCAGCGCTGGAGAGGGATATATTACCTGGCTTCGGGTCGGTAGCTCAGTTGGTAGAGCATGCGGCTTTTAACCGCCAGGTCGTGGGTTCGAGTCCCACCCGACCCACATTGAAGGCCCGCAGCTCTGTCGAGCTGCGGGCCTTTCTGTTGGTGCCAGGATCCGGCGGGCGCGGCCGACCTGTGCCCACCAGGCAGTATAAATGAAGAAAACATTTGCGAACCTGCCGAGTGGTCGATACTCTGGAATAAGGGACAAAACACTCCACCTTCAAGCCAGGGGAGGCGCTTCTTAGCGATGCAGAGCGGAACCATTGAATTGGAATCGGGCAAGTGGCATTGGACCATAATTCCACAATGGACCGGCTCTACCGTTGTCTATCAGCATCGCGAGCGTGTTCACGATGAAATGCGGAGCTGGGTCCAGGAACTCGAGCTTACCTCTGAGGAGGCGCACAAGCTGGCGCTCGACCCGCTCGAGCGAACGTGGATGGACGCAGACGGACTGAAGTGGCGCCTCACCCTGGAGCTCCCGGTTGGCTGGCGCCGTCTAGGATCATCTTCCGGCGGGGAGTGCCCAGGCATGTCTCTCATTTTCAAGCGTGGCGGGATTCGCAGAGTCGCCGAGGTGCCCGGCTCCACCAAGCTCGGCGGCCTCAGCAACAAGCAGCTGCGAGGGCTGTTGGAGGAAGCATCGAGAGACATAGAGCACGTCTCGAACTGAGCAGCGTATAGTCGGCTCCTTGCAACCGACGTGGCAATCCCACCTGCCAAACCCTCACCGATCTCTGCCCTTTCCAGGCAAGCCTGCCCTGAAGATCGCCCCTGCCGAGCCTGATAAGTCGCAGGTGCCCCCAGCGGTAGTAAATCCACAGCTGGAGCTATTCGTCGCTCCCTGAAACGTGCTATTCTGATGCTCCAGCGGTCAGCTGCGCCAAAGCCTGTTCGGTCCCAATCCTGCGACAGAATTCGATTGTTCGGAAGAAGGTTCCTGCAATCGCCGTGAAGGAGGATTCATGAGGAAGCCGATCAGCAAGCATGGCCTTAGGAGGGCGCTGGAGCGGGTTCAGGCGGAGGGTCACATTGACTACAAGGTCCCTGTCGGGACGGTGGTGGATAAGATTTGGCACGAACTGGAGAAGAAGAGCTACGGGGGTACCAGGAAGAAGCCCCTCGCGCGCGATTCCGTGCGGACAGCGCCGGTTGCGGAGGTCGATCTGGACGCCGTCGCCCTCAGCTGAGGCCTGGCCCTCATACGGCTTGGGGAGGGAGCGCATGAGCGCGTGGCGCTCCCTCCGAGTCGGCCTGCTTATTACCCTCGCATCGAGCTCCGCGGTAGCGCTGCTTCTCGCTTTTTGGGCGGCACATGCTCTCGGCGCGGGAGAGATCTCTCCTCCTACCTTTCTCCTGGGCACTGCCGGGATCGTCCTCTTTCTGGTTTTAGCGGCCAGCTTCTCACTCCAACGGTGGGTCCTGCGACCTCTCTCCAACATTCGAGGGGGAGCGGAATCGATCGCCGCCGGCGACTACGAGCACCGTCTGCTCGACACCGGGCCTGAGGAGTTCTCCTCTCTCGGCAAGGTTCTGAATCAGCTCACCGACCAGCTCTTCCAGAATCAGGATCGCCTCGCGGAGAACGTCCGCTCATTGGACGAGACTAACCAGCGCCTGACCGAAGCCTACCGGGAGCTCGTACAATCCGAGAAAATGGCTTCCCTGGGCCAGCTTTCAGCCGGCATCGCGCATGAGATCGGGAACCCTCTCGGCGCTTTGATCGGCTATGTCTCGATCTTGAAGAGGCGGGGGGAGGGGAGCGAGATCCTGGACGGGATGGAGCGGGAGGCGCGACGAATTGATCGGATCGTTCGGGGGCTGCTCGACTACTCCCGGCCCGGGAGCAGCAATCGTGAAGAGGTAGAACTCAACGGGTCCGTCCTCCGGGTGCTGGAGCTGCTGAGGGAGCAGGGCTGGCTGGCGGACATCGATCTCCAAGTCGATCTTGAAAGCGGTCTGCCTCCCGTCGTCGGGGATCCGCACCGCATCGACCAGGTGTTCGTGAACCTCCTGAGGAACGCGGAGAGCGCGCTTGGCGGTGCTGGCAAGATCACGGTGCTTACCCGGCTGGAAAAGTATCAGCCGGACCGCCCTGTACCCAGCCGTCGTTCCGACGACCCGCCTGGCATCAACTACTCGCATCTGCGGCGCAGCCGTCATGAATCCTCGCCGCTCTCGCCTGAAATCGAACCGGATCGCGAAGTGATTCGAATCGTGATCGCCGACGACGGCCCCGGTATCCCCGAGGACATGCTTGGCTCTATCTTCGACCCGTTCTTTACGACCAAGGGCCCGGGAGAGGGCACCGGACTCGGCCTCGCCATAGTTGCTGCCACCGTCGCTGATCTTGGCGGCCGCATCGAAGCTTCCTCCTCCGAATCGGGAGGAGCGACTTTCAGCCTGTGGATACCGACGGCCTTACGGGAGACATGAGCGGTTCAAAGATATTGGTGATCGACGACGAGCCCGGTCTTCGACATACCCTCGGGCTGATTCTGCGCGATGAGGGATGCGAGGTGCTCACCGCCGGGGACGGTGAGGAGGGGCTTCGGGTTGCGAATGCCGAACGGCCGGACCTGATCCTTTGCGATATCCGCATGCCGAAGCTGGACGGCGTCGGATTCGTCGAGCGGTACTGTTCGGGTGACGGTGAGGCGCTGATCATCATGATGAGCGCCTATGGAACGACGGAAACCGCAATCGAAGCGATGCGCCGCGGGGCGTACGATTACGTTTCCAAGCCTTTCGATGCGGACGAGGTCATCCTCACCATCAAGAAGGCGCAGGAGCGGGAGGCGTTACGCCGGGAGGTTCGCCGGCTGCGGGCGCAGATTGGCACCGGAACCGGCTTCGACGAGGTGGTGGGGCAGTCGGCTGCCTTCCGGGAGATCCTGAGTGTAGCGTCCAGAGTTGCGGCCTATCCCACTACCGTTCTGATCACTGGCGAGAGCGGGACTGGCAAGGAAGCTGTTGCTCGCGCAATCCATAGGGGCTCGCCGCGCGCTGAGAGTCCATTCGTAGCTATCAACTGCGGAGCGATTCCGGAGAACCTCCTGGAGAGCGAGCTCTTCGGTCACGAGAAGGGGGCATTCACCGGTGCCGAAAGGTCTCGCGATGGGCTCTTTACCGAAGCCGACGGAGGCACGCTTTTCCTGGACGAGATCGGGGAGATGCCGCCGTCGCTCCAGGTGAAGCTGCTGAGGGCGCTTCAGGAGCGGCGGATCCGGCCGGTGGGCGGGTCCCGCGAGCGTGAGATCGACGTGAGGGTTGTGGCAGCAACCGCGCGCGATCTGGCAGAGGAAGTCGCGACCAACCGATTCCGCGAGGATCTCTACTATCGCGTCAATGTCGTTCACCTCCACCTGCCGCCGCTCAGAGCGCGCCGGGAAGACATTCCCGCACTCGCAGAATACTTCCTGCGCCGTCATTCGACGCGCCTCGGCATCACATCAGCGCCTCTCCATCCAGATATCCTGGGGCTCCTGGTCCGATACACCTGGCCGGGAAACGTCCGGGAGCTTGAGAACGTGCTTGAGCGGGCGCTGGTTCTATCAGGTGGCGAGATTACGATCAACCATCTTCCCTCCCACGTCAGGGAGTCGAGCTCGCCATTCCGGCTCCCGATGGACGGCGACGATCTCTCTGTGAAGCGCCGACTGCCAGCTCTGGAGAAGGAGCTCATCGCACGCGCTCTCGGCCGCACCAGTGGAAACCGCACCCGTGCTGCAGACCTGCTCGAGCTCTCGACCCGCGCACTCACCTACAAGATCCAGGAGTACGAGTTGGACTAGGCCCGGCAGCACCCTCCTCCGCATACCTGCATGACAACTCGAGACCTTCCTTTCGGCTTCACGCTTGTGGAGCTGCTAGTCGCCATCACCCTCATGGGGATTGCTCTTGCCCTCGCCGCTCCCCGGTTCGGCCGGGTCGCGGAGGGCGTTCGGGTTCGCAGGACGCTCGACCTTCTGGTAAGCGAGCTCTACCGGACCCGTATGACAGCTGTCGAGGTGGGGGGCGCCACGCAGCTCCTCCTCGTCGCCGACGCGGAGGGTTGTACTCGCGCGTTGCGGCTCCAACGGACCGTTCCGTCTGCGCTGGCGAGCTCAGAAATGACTTTGGATTTGCCCAACCTGTGCCTGCGGCACACCGGAGACTCGATCGTTGCCTTCAACGGGAGAGGAATGCTGCGGCCTCCGACCCGGTCCTTTTTCATCAGCCACGGAGTAACTGCTGACAGCGTCGTAATATCGATCGCAGGACGCGTCCGGAGGAGCTACAGAAGGAAAAGGAGGAAGGAAAAACTTTCCCCATCCGGCAACTACTTCCGCCCCACGAGTGGGGTATCGTGTCGTAAGTTGTTGCGTTGCAATGAGATCCAGAGCGGTACAGAATTTACACCTGCATTGGTGACGGAACAGCTTACTTGTCCGCTCTCTGGGGCCGCAGAGAAGATGAGACGGTGCGTTCCGACAGCTGGTCAGGCCGCGTCGCAATCCGGCAGCAAGTACAATCCACAACTCGGGCCACTTCGTCCGTTCGAGAGCAGATGCGTCGAACGAGCGTTGTACAAGGCATCCGGCTTCTCGCTGATTGAAATACTGGTGGCGATGGTAATTCTTTCCATCGGCATCATGGGTTTACAGGCAGTGGCTATGAGCGCTGTTCGCACCGTGGCGATCGCTGACCGCCAGACACGCGTTGCTGCGCATGCCAGTGATTCCCTCGAGGCAGCTTTGTACCGGCTCCGGTCAGGAATGCTTCCTTCAGAGCTGTGCGTCACCCTCCCTCCCTTTGGGGATCAGCTCTCCCGGCGCGTCAGCGTCACTGGCTCCCTCGCCACCGTCACTGTCACCATTCTCCCCAGCAGGTCCTTCACTCCCTCCCCGCGCGCTCCCCTTGATATCTCCTCATCCATCTTCGTTCCGGCCGCTCCTGAGGGCGGTTCGGCCGGGTCCGCGTGCAGGTGAATCGGGCTTCACCCTGATCGAGCTGCTCGTCTGCATGACCATTGGAGCCGTGATCCTCAGCTCTCTCTTCAGAGCGATCTCGGCACAGGGGCAGCTCACAGATCTTCAGAGTGCAAGGGAGGAGGTCCAGCAGAACAGCCGCGCATCGCTGGAGCTCGTCTCGAGTGAGCTTCGCGCGATCTCTACGCCGGGGGGAGTTCTGAGGGCGTCGAGAGATTCGATCACCTTCCGCTCGATGCGCCTCTGGGGGGTGGTCTGCTCGGTCGCGCCAGGCGCTCTGCAGCTTCGGGTTTCGACGACCGACGCCCGACATTTCTCCCTGATGGCAGGATCCGGAGTGGTCGCGAACCTCGCAACCACTGCCGAGCCGGTCTGGACTGAGGCAGTTCCATTGACGGGGGTGGCCTTCAACGAAGAGGGGTGCGAGGCCGATAGGTATGAGACTGCGGGCCGGATGACGCTCGCCGTGGGTGCCCTCCCGCAGCGGAACGGCGCCGTGGTCGAAGCCGGAGATCTGCTTGGCGTCTACGACCAGATCACGTATCGGAGCGGGCCCTCTTCAGGGCTTCCTGGCCGATGGATTCAGCGACGGTCAGGAGACGGGCAGGGAAGCACCAACCAGCCACTGGCGGGCCCCATCCGGGGAGCCGGCGTCGGTTTGCGGTTCAGGTATTTCAGTAGCAGCGGCGCTCCGATGTCGCCCCCTGGTTCAGCGCCTCAACGTGATTCGATCGCGCAGATCCAGGTAGTGGTGGACGCGACGAGTCTGGACGATCAGGGAAATGTCCGGGCAGCGCGTCGCGATAGCGTGACGGTGCCGCTCCGAAACCGCCGATGAGGCGCTGCCGTCTGCGGGGAGTGGAAGGCAGTGAAGGCGCAGTGCTCCCAGTCGCCTCGTTCGGTCTGCTTCTCGTGTCGTTGCTGGTGGCGTCTGCACTGCTGACCGCGTCGTCGGAGCTGGTACTCAGTCGCGCGTATCAGCACGGCCTCCTGTCTCTCCATGCTGCAGATGGCGCTCTTGAAAGCTTCGTCTCCGGACCGCTGATCCCGGCACTAAGCGGAGCCAAGGCAGAGCCCGCTCCGACAGTCACCTCCTTCGACGGAAAGCCGTTCGAGTTGGCTATAACGCTCCTGCGGCTCGGCGACATCGAGGAAGATTCAACCGGCGTCGTCTCCCGTAGAGAGCTGTTCTCCATCGTGGCGACGCCCGCAGATGGGCGTGGACGGATCTCCGGAACCCTGGTTGAAACGTTGCGGAGAACTCCGCCCTTTCAGACAAACCTCGATGCCGCGCTGACGGCTGTTGGCAGCGTCGAGGTCGATGACGGAGCGCTGCTGGCTGCGACCCAGGATGAGACCTCCACGTGCGCGTTTAGCCGATCCATACTCGGTTTGAGGATATCGGCTGACGGCATGGTCGGCGGTGCAGGCAGCGCGGCGATCACCGGCGAGGTTGAACAGGACTCCTTGGCGGCTGCCGCTCTATTGGAGGCCTCGCTAGGGGGGGTGACATTCTCAACTCTGTCGGAGGGTGCCGAACACTACTTCGGCTCGGGCTTCGGTAAGCCGCCGTTCGATACGTTCTACGGCCCGCGGTTCGATGCTTCTCAGGAGGCCTATCGGTGGGGCTGCCCGGACTCACTCGTGTTCGCCTGCCCGGAAGAGGCGGCGGCGAAGGCACCGGTTGTCGTGATCGATGCGGGGAGTTCAGAGGTCGAGCTGAATGGCGGCCATGGGAGCGGAGTTCTGATCATCCGCGGAGGAGGAGCCAGGATCGCCGGTGATTTTCGTTTCGCAGGGCTGGTTCTGATCGAGGGGAACCTGCGCCTCACAGGCACGGCGCAGATCCACGGAGCCGCGGTGGTTGGCGGAGATGCTGAGCTCGGGGATCCCTCCACTCCGACGGATGCAGTCGCTGTAGTCTTCGACGCCTGCAGCGTCCGAGTGGCCGAACGAGCTCTGACAATCGCCAGGCTGGGAACGGCACCGCAAACATTAGATTCTCCGACTTTTGGCTGGTATGAGGTCGTGCGCTGAGGCAGGAAGTCGGAAAAATTACATTGACGGCTGTGGAGGTGATGGTTATGGTTTCGACCGTCCCCATTTCCGTCCCAGAACTGTCGGCGCACGCTCTAAAGGCGGCGCTTTGCCTAGAATCCAGCCTCAATAATGGCGCTTTTCCGGCGCAACAAGCAGACGATCGGGCTCGATATCGGGAGCGGGTTCGTTAAGGCGGCGGTAATCGATCATAGCTCGGAAGAGCCGAGGCTTCTTCGCCTCGCATCGCTCCCTCTTGTATCGGACGCGATCGTGGAGGGAGAGATCATGGATCCACCCCTCGTGATCGACACGATCCAGGCAGTGATTCAGACGCTGGGCGTTAGGAATCGCGCAGTGGTAACGGCGGTTGGCGGACGCGATGTGATCGTCAAGAAGATCCAGATGGAGAGGATGTCCGAGAGCGATGCTCGCGAGGTCATCCGCTGGGAGGCTGAGCAGTACGTGCCCTTCGACATGGAGAACGTACAGCTCGATTTCCAGATTCTCGACCCTGCTGGGGACGGCATGCAGATGAACGTCCTGCTCGTCGCGGCCAAGCGGGATCTGGTGGATCAGCGCCTGGTTCTGCTGGCCGATGCCGGGCTTACCGCTCCGGTGGTCGACGTAGATGCCTTCGCCCTCTTCAACGCCTTCGAGTACAACTACCCGACGGCATCTAGCGGGATCGCTGCTCTGGTGAACGTCGGACACGAGATCGCGACTGTGATTGTGCACCAGGACGGCGTTCCGCTCGTCACCCGGGACGTTCCATTCGGCTCAAAACATTTGCGTGAAGATCTGCGCCGCATGCACGGTCTTTCGTCGGAGGAGGCAGAAGGCGTGGTGCACGGGAAGGGTTCGCGGAGCGGAGAGATAGACCGGCTGCTGTACGAGCGGGGTTCCGAGCTCGCTCTGGGAATCGAAAGAGCGACAACCTTCCTCAGCATGGATGGTGGCATCGGTACTGGCCTGGGCGCTGTGTACCTCTCCGGAGGCGCTGCGAGAACGCCGAGGCTTCAGGACGCGATCTCGGACCGCCTGAGAGTTCGGATCGAAGTGCTGAACCCTCTACAAAGATTGGAGATCGGCCCCGAGGCTATGGCTGACCTTCCCGACGAGGAGTCTGCCGCGATGTGGATGTTGCCTGTGGGCCTCGCTTTGAGAGCCCCGGTTTGAGATGAAATCGTGCTGATCGAAATCAACCTTGCTCCCGGAGCGGCTGCACCGCGGGTGCGCTCCAGGAAAACTCCGACTCTGGCTTTGCCTTCACTGCCTTCAATGGGCGGTGATGCCAGGACGTACCTCAGTGTTGGGGCCGGAGTGCTGCTCCTGGGGCTCATGATCTTCGGGTATTGGAGCATGGGGCAGCGCGAGGTCGAGCTGAACGCCGCAATCGAAGCCCAGCTGGAAGATTCTACTCGCTACGCCTCTACGATCGCTCTGGTCAATTCACTGCAGGCAAGGCAGGACACCGTCACCCAGAAGATCGGGGTGATTCGTAGCGTCGATACGAGGCGCTATGTATGGCCCCACCTCCTGGATGAGATCAGCCTCGCTGTCCCGGCCTACACATGGCTCACGCAGCTCACCTCCACTGAGCCCAGCGATTCGCTGCAGACGGGGCCGGCATTCACAATCCAGGGCAGCTCCGGATCGACGCAGGCGATGACGAGATTCATGAAGAATCTCGAGACCTCGGCCTTCGTTGAGGGGGTGACGCTCATCACCAGCGCTCAGGAGATCGTCGAAGGTCGGACGATTCAGAGGTTCAGTCTCGAGGCGCGGTATAGCGAGGCGGACGCCGCAGCGATGGAGATGGTCCCGTTCGTCGTTTTGGAGTAGCCGATGGATTTTCAGAATCCTCAAACACGTCAGAAGATCCTGCTCGGGATCCTGCTCGCGGGTGGGCTTGGCTACCTCGGCTACGAGTACGCGTACAAGCCCCGGTCTGCTGAGATCGCAGCTCTGGAGACGCGGCTTACCGAGCTGGAGAACCAGAACCGGACAGCCCGCATCCTGACGGAGGAGAACGGCGAGGCCGATGTGGAGCGGCGACTTGAAGCTTACCGGGAGCAGCTTCTCCAGGTCGAAGGCTTGATTCCATCCGGAGAGGAGCTTCCCGATCTGCTGGACGCCATCTCGACCGAGGCCCAGCGGACCGGGGTTGATCTGTCGCTCATCCAGCCTGTTGGTGCAAGCGCGGATGAGTTCTACACGAGGCGTACTTACGACCTCGCAGTTGTGGGCTCGTACCACCAGATCGGCGAGTTCCTCACCCGAATTGGCTCGCTTCCACGAATCATCACCCCGACTGGGCTGAGCCTGACCGTTGTGGAGGAGGAAACCAGATCGGGTGATCCTCGTCTGGAGGCAAAGTTCGCGATCGAGACCTACGTTCTGCCGGACCTGACGATGGTGGAGGATTCAGTTGAAGCTCAGTAGTGCAGCCCTTGTGGCGCTGCTGGCGGGTGTAGCAGCTGTGCAGGCAACTCAGACGCAGGAGCGCGCCACTCCTGCTGACCCACCGGCTGTCGCTCCTGCCATGGTAGCGGTGCAGGGGCTCAGCGAGACTGTCGTATATGAACGCGAGGTTTTCACCTATCCGGCGGCGGCCCGTCCAGATCCTTTCCGCTCACTGCTGCTGGAGGGTGATCTGGGGATCCGCATAGAAGATCTGACTCTTCGCGGCGTGGTCTATCACGCGGACCAGTCCAGGTCCGTCGCCATCATGACACAGGCAGGAACGAACAGGAGGATCCAGGCGCGGGTTGGAGAGAGCGTCGGGCCGCTCCGTATACTCGGGATCTACCCCGATCGAGTCGAGATCGTGATCGAAGAGCTTGGTGTCGCGCGGCGAGAGACGTTGCGCCTCGTAGCGCCTGAACCTGGAGCAGATGAATGAAGTCTACCCTAATCCTGACTGCCGCCTTAGCGGGCGCGCTGCTCGCCTCGAGCGCGACCGCTCAGGTGACAGTTACCGGCCTCCGCCTCGTCCCCGCCGAGCTGGGTCCTCAGCTCGCGATCGACGCAACGGGGAGCGCCGCGTTCAGCGACTTCACCCTTTCCGACCCTTCCCGTATCGTGCTCGATCTCGAAGGGGCGCAGCACAGTCTCCCTCAGGCGCTCTTCAACGTCGAGCGGGCGGGTGTGCGGGCGATCAGGGCCAGCCAGTTCTCTCCCAGCGTTGTTCGAGTCGTGATCGATCTCGTGGGTCCGACGCCGTACACAGCGGTGGCGGCTCCCAATGGTGTGGTGGTGCACCTGGAGAATGGAGCGTCCGGCTTCGCTTCCTTTGCGAGCGATGGATCGGCGCCGATGGGATTGCCTGCTGCCCCAGCCCTGGCGCAGGGGCCGGTTGTTCAGGAGCAGCCACGAATCACCGTCACCTTCCGTGAAGCGGAAATTCGTGATGTGCTGGCGAGCTTCGCCGAGTTCACCGGCCGCTCCATCGTGCCCGGCTCGGGCGTCACCGGTGAGGTAACCGCGACGATCAACGATCAGCCGTGGGACGTCGCCCTTCAGACGATTCTGCGCGCCTATGGACTTGCGGCTCAGGAGCTACCCAGCGGCATCATTCAGGTCGATGCCATCGAGCGCCTTCAGGAGCGGGCAACTCTGGAGCCCCTCGCCACGCAGACGTTCAGAGTCAACTACGTGCCCGTAGCTGAGCTCGCATTGAGCCTTGAGGGACTGCGCTCCGAACGCGGCAGCATTACCACCAACCCATCGACGAACACCCTTGTGGTCACCGATGTCGAGTCTGTGCTGGGGAACATTGCATCAATTCTCGGCGAGCTCGATGTGCGGACTCCTCAGGTGTCGATTCAGGCGAAAATCGTCTTCGTCAATCGCACCGATGTCGAGGAGCTCGGTGTCACCTACGATCTGAAGGATTCGCAGGGAAGCTCCCTGAACGAGTTGGTCAGCGTTCCAGATCCCTTCAACGAGGGTGAGTTCACCAACACCAACATCGTTGCACTGGGTGGCAATTCGATCGCCGCTCTCGGCAATGCGAACATACGCGTTCAGCAGCCGCAGCTGGAGTCGGTTCTCTCACTGGTACTCGGAAGGCATACCCTGATCGCCTTCATCGACGCGTTGCAGTCGCAGGAGCTCTCGGACGTGCAGGCGGCCCCGGTGATCACAACCCTCGACAATCAGGAGGCCGAGATCTGGGTCGGTGAGCGGACGCCGATCCGGGTAGTCGACGTGGGAACTGCCGGAGACGCCGGAACGGGGGCAGCTGCTCCCCGAGCGACCGCGCAGCTCGTCGAAACCGGCATCCGCCTCCGGGTCACGCCTCATATTACGGCCGACCGGCGAATTCTGATGCAGCTTCACGCGGAGCGGTCGAGTGCACAGCTGGCAGCTACCGATATCGGAGTCATTTTCCAGCAGCAGCAGGGCAGAACCCGCCTGATGGTGGAGGATGGCGAGACTGCAGTTATCGGTGGCCTCACGGTTACCGAAGTCGGGACAACGCGAGCGGGGATCCCCTACCTGATGGATCTTCCCTGGGTCGGCCGCTTCTTCCGCACGACCCGTGAACGCGAGCAGAAACGCGACCTGCTGATCATGGTCACACCCAGAATCGTCGAGGATCGGGCGTGATGCTTCGCTCCTTGATTACTCCGGCACCTTCTGATCTGATGCGGGCTTTGCGATCGCGCTTCCTGCGGCTCATGATGCTCATAGCCCCCGCCATCCTCACAGCGTGCGGTGAGAACGCATTCCGAGATCCCGCAGGCAGGGGCGAGGACGATGGCCGACGGCCGGAGGTGGAGATCATCGACCCGCTGCCGGGTCGCAGGATAGCAGTGGGCGACTCGATCTTCGTTCGGGTTGAGGTCGCCGATGATTCGGGAATTGATAGCGTCTCGATCAGCGGATTCTCCGTCCGGGGCAGCCAGGCGCTGGGAACAGAGCGTCGGGTTACCCGATTCCAGACGAAGCAGCTCGATCTTGGCGGCGTTGGACCTGTCGTACGTGACACGGTCATCCTCCGCTATTTGCTGGCGACGACCGACAGCCTTCCTGAAGACACCGTTTACATCGTCGCGCGAGCCGTGGACGCTTCCGGCGCCGCTAGCGAAGACACAGTTGCGATAGGCCTTGGTGGTCCTCGCATTCAAATCGCCGCTCCCTTATCCGGTGCTCAGATCCGCGCTGGCTCCGATCTCCGGATCCGCGTAACAGCTGCCGATTCGATTCGCCGCATTCTCTCTCTCCGGGTCGTCACGAGCGGTGGAGTGAGTACTGATACGACCTTCCGGTTCGATCCGCCGCGGGTTTCCGTAGATACCATTCTCACCGTGCCTGTGCCTGCCGGCGCGGTTCCGGGGCCAGTGTCGATCGGCGCAATCGCGCGTAACACGATCAACGACTCCACCGTAGCTGCCGGCGTGGAGATTAATCTCCTGGGGCCGGTGCAGGACGTGACACCGCCGATCGTCCGCTTCCGCATTGCCACCGATACGATACTGGAGCGTACCGACACGGTAGCCGTCACCGTTACTGCGACGGACGAGACTCGCCTGGATCGAGTGGGCGTTACAATCCTCCCAATCCGCAGGCGGTCCACCGGCACGGATACGCTCACCACAATTTCGCTCACCCAGCTTCAGGATTCGGCGACCTTCCGCGTTGCACTTGATCAGCTCGGGCTGCCGGCTGCAACGGATACGAGCACCTTGCGGGTTGAGGTCACTGCCTTCGCCCTGGATGCTGCAGGAAACTGCGCGACGGCGACTGTGCCTAACACGCCGCTGTCGGAGGGCTGTCCTCGCAGAAGCCCCACCTTCGGCATTCGGTCGGGGGCCCGCTTTGACCTTCTTGTTGTTCGTGGTCAAACGCTTCGGGTGGGTAGCACGGGTGACCGCATCGCGGACCTCGCAGCCGACAACAGCAATCTGTACCTCTCGAACCTGACTCGGAATCGTGTAGAGGTACTGCCGATCGGTTCTACCACCTTCGGCAACTCAATCGCGGTCGGATCCCGACCATGGGGGCTCGCCTTCAACAGCGCAAGGAGCCGTCTATACGTCGCGAACAGCGGAGGCACCAATATCTCAGTGGTTTCGCCGTCTACCATGAGCGAGACGGAGCGGATTCAGACGCCGAATGTGAAGCTGTACAACGTCCCGTTCGACAGCAAAGCGGATTCCGTCTCGGGGACAGTTGGACTCTTCCCGACCTCCGTGACACGGTTCGATTACAGCGATCGGCCACAGTTCATCGGCGTAACGCAGAACGAGAACCTGATCTTCTCCACCCTTCCGACGACGGCGGCGACGGACGGAACCGTCCGGGTTCACCGGCGCTCGCAGGATCGACTGGAGATAGTGACGGAGTACGCGGAAGATCGCATCGGCTCTGTTGTGGTGATCGCAAATGCAGACAGCGCTTTCCTGGTCAACTCGGATCCCGATGATCTGATTCGTGTCTGTCCGCGGAACAGGAGCGAGAACCCGGCGCTCGACCGGAACCTCCCGCAGACGTGCTTCCTGGGCTCGATCAACAGCGTCCAGCAGACGATTGAGTCGGCGGGCTACGACACCGAGTTTTACTATGGTATGAACATCGAGGAGGTCGGCCTGTCGGATACCACATTCGTGGCCGTGAGCGGGGATCATTCGACTGTCGCCTTTGGCGAAGGGGCGCGGGCGAATGGCCGAGTGATGTCATTTCTCGACGTCCTGGGCCAGCCCAACGGGCCGCTCCTCAAATTCGGTGAAATCGGCGACCTCGTCCGAAACACAGCCGAACGGGTTTTCGGCCTGGCCCTGAATGCCAATGGATCTCTCGGGCTTGCCCGTGGGCTGGATTCCTACTTCTTCTCCAGCGACCTCCGCCTGCAGGGGGAGGTGGATACGGACGTAGTCGGTGGCGGGGTCGAAATGCACCCCGACAATCCGACCATCCAGCGAGCTTTCATCTCTGGCGTGCAGAGTGACGGGCTCGCCTACATCGACGTGATTCATACCTTCCAATTTGGCAGACGGAACCGTATCTTCCTCCGCGATCCGGTAACCGGCCCTCTTCGGGCGGTGCGAGCAGCGGGTGGCCAGTTGAAGATCTACGCGGTGACCGCGAGCGGTTTGGTGGTCGTCGACGTTCTGGCCAACGATCTCTGACCCGCAGCTTTTCAGGTGTCCTGCGAGGGCCCGGCGTTCAGCCTGGCCCTCGTTCTTTTGGTCGAGCGATTCCCAATGTTCAGATTTACTACTTCCGGAGAGTCGCATGGCCCGGCGCTCTTTGCGCTGGTCGAAGGCGTGCCTGCGGGACTTCGCCTTGATTCGGAGCGGATAGACCACGAGCTTCGCCGCCGGCAGGGGGGCTATGGCCGCGGTGGCCGCATGCGGATCGAATCTGACCGCGCTGATATCCTCTCCGGGGTTCGCCATGGCGAGACGCTTGGATCCCCGATCACTCTTCAGATCCGCAATCGGGACTGGGAAAATTGGACGGTGGCGATGGCTGCCGGTCCACTGGATCAGGAGTACGATGATGAAACACTTCGTCGGGTTCACCTCCCGCGCCCCGGCCACGCAGATCTCGTCGGCGTGCTCAAGTACGACCGCTACGACGCTCGCGACATCCTCGAACGTGCCAGCGCCCGGGAAACTGCTGCCCGAGTTGCGGCGGGGTCGGTCGCCAAGCACCTCCTCTCCGAGATTGGCATTGAGATTGGCAGCCATGTGACGATGCTCGGCGGGATACACGCAGCGATCCTGGAGCCGCTCCCCGTCGACCTGAACGGCGTGGTCGACGCCTCCCCCGTCCGCTGCCTCGATCCCGATGCGGAAGGCCGGATGATCGACGCTATCGACGAGGCGAAGAAGAACGGCGACACCCTGGGCGGCGTTTTCGAGGTCATAGTTCGAGGCGTACCGATTGGACTCGGCTCGCACGTCTCATGGGACCGGAAGCTGGACGGCAGGCTCGCGGGCGCTCTCATGGCCATCCAGGCCATCAAAGGGGTCGAGATCGGAATGGGGTTCGAGGCCGGAGCGCGCCCGGGATCGCAGGTCCACGACGAAATCGTACCGGATGAGACCGGCTATGGAAGAGCGGGAAATGCAGCGGGTGGTCTGGAAGGGGGGATCACCACGGGCCTTCCGCTGGTGCTTCGCGCAGCGATGAAGCCGATCTCCACTCTGATGCGCCCGCTCAAGACGATCGACATCCGCACCGGGGAGCGGGGAGACGCCGTGCGCGAGCGTTCTGACGTCTGCGCCCTTCCGGCCGCAGGCGTGGTTGGTGAGGCGATGGTGGCGATCGTTCTGGCCCAGGCAGTGCTCGAAAAGTTCGGGGGGGATTCGGTTCGCGAGATACGGCGCAATGTGGAGTCTTACAACGCCCAGGTCGCAGCCCGTCTTTTCCCACCGCGCTGAACGACACGACGCTCGACGTGGGAGACAGCCCGCCCGCAGCCACCAGCTTCGCCTACCGGCGCGTAGTTCTCCTCGGCTTCATGACTTCGGGCAAGACCGAGGTGGGGCGCTCACTGGCGCGCCGGCTCGGCTGGCGCCATTTGGATCTGGATCAGGAGATCGAGCGCGCAACCGGAAAGAGTGCGGCTCGGATCTTCACGGAGGAGGGGGAGGCCGCTTTTCGCCGCCTCGAGGTCGGTCTCACCCCCGCCATTCTCGAGCTGGAAGAGGTAGTCCTTTCCCCGGGTGGCGGATGGATCACGAATTCGGGGTTGTTAGAAAGCCTTCCTTTCGGTACCCTCTCCGTGTGGCTGAAGGTCTCTCCGGAGGAGGTACTCCGTCGGTTGCACGGCGGATCGCAGCAGTCAGTCCGACCACTTCTCCAGACCACAGATCCAATGTCCAGGATCCGGGAGCTCCTCGCTCAGCGGGAGGAGCTCTACGGCAAGGCGACTATTTCTATTGAGACGGATCGACGATCAGTGGCTGAGATCGTCTCCTATCTCGACTCATTCCTTCGCGACGCCAGCAGACAAGTGACCAGTACGAATCCGACGCATGGCCCGAAGTAAGGAAATGCCGTTGGTGATCGTCGAATCACCGACCAAAGCCAAAACCCTGCGCGGATTTCTTCCCGAAGGATACCGGGTAGCGGCCTCCATGGGTCACGTGCGGGATCTTCCCGAATCAGCCGCCGAAATTCCTCCTGCCCAGCGGGGACAGGAGTGGGCGCGCCTTGGAGTGAATGTTACGGATCGCTTCCAGCCGCTCTACGTTGTTCCCAATTCCAAGAAGAAGGTCGTCGGCGAGCTGAAGTCGCTCCTGAAGGATTCGAGCGAGCTCATACTCGCGACCGACGAAGACCGCGAAGGGGAGAGCATCGGCTGGCATCTGCTGGAGGTGCTTTCGCCCCGCGTTCCCGTCTCCAGAATTGTCTTTCATGAGATAACTCCAGAAGCGATAACGGAGGCGCTGCGGCACCCGCGGCAGGTGGATGAGAACGTCGTACACGCTCAGGAAACGCGGCGTATTCTTGATAGGCTCGTGGGCTATACGGTCTCCCCCCTGCTTTGGAAGAAGATTGCCGGCGGTCTCTCAGCTGGGCGTGTTCAGTCGGTAGCGGTGCGACTGCTTGTTCAGAGGGAGCGCGAACGCAGAGCGTTCCGATCCGGCACATACTGGGACCTGAAGGCGCATCTCTCCACCACGCGGAGTGTCTCGCCGTCGCCCTTTTCCGCGCAGCTCGTTTCAGTTGGAGGCAAGCGTGTCGCGAGCGGCCGCGACTTCGATGAGAGCACCGGAAGACTCACAACCGGGCGCGACGTCATTCTCCTGGACGAGACAACTGCTCGCGAGCTGAGGGTCCGCCTCGACCACGCCAATTGGACAGTTGGCGAGACAGAGGAGAAGCCAAGCGTTCGACGGCCGGCGCCGCCGTTCACGACTTCGACGCTGCAGCAGGAGGCGAACAGAAAGCTGCGGCTCTCCGCCCGCGACACGATGCGCATCGCGCAGCGGCTGTACGAGGAAGGCTGCATCACCTACATGCGAACAGATTCCGTGAATCTGTCGCAGCAGGCGATCACCGCCGCCAGATCCCGGATCAGGAAGCTTTACGGCGAGGAGTATCTCAGTCCTGCGCCACGTCAGTTCACGACCAGGTCGAAAGGCGCACAGGAAGCCCACGAGGCGATTCGACCGGCCGGAACAGAGATGAAGACGGTAGAGCAGCTCGGGCTGACAGGTCGTGAGGCCGCGCTGTACGAGCTGATCTGGAAGCGAACCGTTGCCAGTCAGATGGCTGAGGCTCGCATCACTCAGATCACGGCACAGATCACCGCCGCCGACGCCATATTCCGCGCAGCCGGAAAGCGCATCGACTTCCCCGGCTTCTTCCGCGCCTACGTCGAAGGGTCTGATGACCCCGAAGCGGCGCTGGAGGACCGGGAGGAGCCGCTCCCTCTGATGAAGCGCGGCGATCCGCTCGACCTGCGGAACCTCGAGGCAATCGGCCACGAGACACAGCCTCCCGCCCGTTTCACAGAAGCTTCACTCGTGAAGACTCTGGAGAGTGAAGGGATTGGTCGTCCAAGTACCTATGCGACGATTATCGGGACTATCATCGACCGTGGGTATGTTGACCGTCAGGGCAATCAGCTCGTACCTACCTTCACCGCCTTCGCGGTAACGGAGCTTCTCGAGCGGCACTTTCCCTCACTCGTCGATACGCGTTTCACTGCGAAGATGGAGGAGGAGCTCGACGGAATCGCTGAGGGTGATCTCGCATGGCTCCCCTATCTCGAGGAGTTCTACCGCGGCCCCACCGGGCTGGAGACTCTCGTCGCTCAGGGGGAGACGGAGATCGACCCGCGCGAGGCATCAACTATTCGCCTCGATGATCTGCCTGCTTCTGTACGTATCGGCAAATTCGGCCCCTTCGTCGAATATCGGGACGGGGAGGAGACCGTAACTGCCTCAATCCCGCAGGGCATCGCCCCGGCGGACCTCAGTGAGGCGGAAGTGCTTCGGCTGGTAAAGGCGAAGGCAGAAGGGCCGGATATTCTGGGCAGAGATCCTGAGACCGAGGAACCGGTCTTGATGCTCGTCGGGCGGTTCGGGCCCTATGTACAGCTTGGTGCGGCCACGGCTGAGGGTCAGAAGCCTCGACGTGCGTCGCTTCCGAAGGGGGTAGACCCCTCTTCGGTGACCATCGACATGGCGCTGAGGCTGCTCGCCCTTCCGCGTATCCTGGGCAAGCACCCGCAGTCGGGTAAGGAGATCCAGGCAGGAATCGGCCGCTACGGCCCCTACGTCGTGCATGAGAAGGACTTCCGATCCCTTGGGCCGGAGGATGATGTCTACACAGTCGGGCTCGCGCGCGCTGTCGAGCTGCTCGCCGCGCCGAAGCGCGCGAGCCGATCCGCCGAGCCGATTCGTGAGGTCGGTAAGCACCCTTCCGACGGCGAGCCCATCCTGATCTTTGCGGGTCGATACGGCCCATACGTGAAGCATGGGAGCGTTAACGCTTCGCTTCCCAAGGAAGCGGACCCGGAGACCTTCACGGTGGATGCCGCAGTGCCGCTCCTCGCGGAGCGCGCAGGGGCAGCTAAAAAGAAGCCAGCGCGAGGCAAGGGCGGCTCGACGGGCAGAAAAACCTCCCCGGCCGCCAAGACTGCTCCTGCCAAGGCTGCCAAGACAACCAAAACGGCAACGAAGCGCGCGACCCCGAAGAAGGGCGGCAAGTCCAAGGCTCCTGCCAAGCGTACTGCTAGAGCGGCACCCAAGTCCTGAACCCTGGTATCGAGCAGAGTCTGTTTGCTCAGCGCGCCTCCGCGCAGTCGGCCACACGAGCGGTTTGGTAGGTAAGGGATGGCACACGTTACTGTTGTCGGCGGCGGCTTGGCCGGTTCCGAGGCTGCATATCAGCTTGCTGAACGTGGCCATGACGTCGCGCTTTACGAGATGCGGCCGGTTCGTGGAACACCTGCCCATGAAACTGACCTTCTGGGCGAGGTCGTCTGCACGAACTCATTCAAATCGATCGACCCCTCGAACGCTCACGGTTTGCTCAAGACCGAGATGCGCGCGCTGGGGTCGATTCTGCTTCGGGTCGCGGAGGAAGCGCGCGTTCCAGGAGGAACCGCTCTTGTGGTGGATCGGCTCGCGTTCGCCAGGGGCATGACCGCGACCATCGAGTCTCATCCACGCATCACGGTAGTTCGCGAAGAGGTTTCGGAGCTTCCGGGCGGTCCAGCCATCATTGCAACGGGTCCGCTCACCTCGGATGCGCTTTCCAGGCAAATCCGGGAGGCTCTTGGCGAAGAAGGCCTTTCCTTCTTCGATGCAATTGCTCCCATCGTCTCGGACGATTCGCTCGACCGAAAGAGCCTGTTCGAGGCGTCCCGATGGGGTAAGGGCGACGGTGACGACTACCTGAATGCCCCGATGACTCGGGAGCAGTACACTGCGTTGGTGAGCGAGCTGCGGGGTGGCGAGAGTTATGAAGGCCACGACTGGGAGGCGGTCCCCTACTTCGAGGGCTGCCTGCCGATCGAGGTAATGGCCGGCCGTGGTGAGGATACGCTCCGCTTCGGACCGATGAAGCCCGTCGGACTGCCGGTGCCGCAGTGGGAGGGCAAGCGCGCCTATGCGATCGTACAGCTTCGGCGCGAGGATCTCGCCGGGCAGATGTGGAACCTGGTCGGATTTCAAACCCGGCTGAAGGTAGGAGAGCAGGCGAGGGTCTTCCGTATGATTCCCGGCCTGGAGAACGCCGAGTTCCTCCGCTGGGGCTCGATCCATCGGAATACCTACCTCAACTTCCCAGCCCGGCTGACTCAGTTCGGATCCATCCCGGGAAGAGAAGACCTCCTCTTTGCGGGACAACTCACCGGCGTCGAGGGCTACACCGAATCGACCGCAGTCGGGATCCTGGCGGCGGTGAACCTGGACCGAATCGTCCGTGGCCTCCCGCCGGTGGTGCCGCCGCCGACAACGATGCTCGGCGGGCTCATGAGATACTTGCGGGACGCAGACCCCAAGCACTTTCAGCCGATGAACTCCAACTTCGGGCTTGTTGATCCTCTTGTACCTGCCGTTCGAGACAAACAGCTCAAGCGAGAAGAGCTCGCTCGCCGCGGCCAACAGGATTTCGCCAGCTGGATGGAGGCACATGGGATCGTGACTGCCGGCGTGGCGGCGCTCTCGTGAGGGCGGCATTTTGAGCGGCGCAGGGGCGAGCTCAGCGGCTCGGCTGGAGGTTACACCGGAACTCGCCAGCTTCCTCAGTCATATCGGCGAAGAACGGCAGCTGTCACCCAGGACAGTCAGCGCCTATGGCAGAGATTTGCAGGAGCTTGAGGCCTTTCTCACCCGCTATTACGGGGAGCCCGAGTGGCAGTGGAGCGGCGTCGACAGACTTGCCATACGCTCCTTCATGGGTGATTGCATGGGTCGACGTGGTCTCTCCAAGCGATCTGTTGGCAGGAAGCTCTCGGCGGTTAGATCGCTCTTCCGCTTCCTGCACCTGGAGGAGGTCGTGGAGGCCAATCCGGCACGGACCGTTCGCGCTCCCAAAACGGATCGGAATCTGCCCGCCTTCCTGACGCCGCCTCAGATTGAGGCTCTGTTTGCAGCGGCGGAGGGTCGCGCTCTCGATGGAGGATTTCACCCGGTCCGCAACCTGGCGATTGTCGAGCTTCTGTACTCCAGCGGTCTTCGCCTATCGGAGCTTCAGGGTCTCAACATTCCGGATGTGGACCTCGTCTCCGAACGGGTTCGCGTTCTGGGTAAGGGGCGGAAGGAGCGGATTGTGCCTCTTGGCGGTGCTGCAATGCGAGCACTGAGAAGGTATGAGCCGAGGCGCGAAGAGCTTGTTCGCTCCATCGCTGGCGCTGACCGCCGTGCACTTTTCGTGAGTCAGCGGGGGAAGCGGCTCTCGGCGAGGCAG
>ERZ1066118.812-NODE-812-length-24627-cov-12.508058_pt1 | contig 24627 bp, 22 predicted proteins | sample MGYA00382765_ERZ1066118 | MGnify/ENA primary metagenome ERZ1066118 (study PRJEB33369, sample SAMEA5778348) | biofilm metagenome | biome: Industrial cooling water; feature: Water cooling tower basin; material: Biofilm | place: United Arab Emirates | collected...
CGTCGTCCCCTACGGCCGGTGGTCGCGGCACGGGCGCTGCCCGCAGTGTCGGGCACGCACGGTGTCGACGCACACCCGCACGCTGGTGGCGGCGACGACGGCGAGCGCCGGGGTGGCCGAGGTGACGGCGACGTGTGCGCACTGCGGGTGGCGCGACGTCGCGCGCCGGGCGCTGCCGCGCATCCAGACCGGCGGCGGCGGCGGCCCCCGCGGCGGCGGCGGTCGGAGCGGCGGGGGCTCGCGCAGCTTCGGCGGGAGCGGGCGCACCGCCGGGGGCGGAGGCGGGCGCAGCTACTGACGGGCAGGCGTCGGGAGGACGCCGCGCGCCCTTCCGCGACGGGCGATCGACGACGACGTTCGAGCGTGACCATGCTGCCACCGCCGCTCCCCGCCCAGCTCCGCGCCCCCGTCGCCGCCCTCGCCGCGGCCGGCGGGCTCACCGACGACGTGATCGGCGCCGTCATGGTGGTGCTGCCGTTCGCGGCCGTGCTGGGGGCGCTGCTCGCGTCGCTGGCCGGGGCGCGCGGGGTGGGGGAGCGGATCCGGCGGACGGTGGCGGCGGCGGTGCGCACCTGGCGCGCCCCCGAGTCGGTGGCGTTCCACGACGAGCCGGCGGGGGCGCGCGCCGGGGACGCGGGGGCGACGTGGCCGCGCTTCCGCCACGCCGAGCAGCTGCTCGACACGTATCACCGCTTCGCCGCGGTCTCGGCGATCCTGCTCCGGCTGGACGTCGGGGACGGGCTGTGGTGCACGGTGGCGATCCGCTTTCCCGGCGCGGTCCTCCCCCGCCGGCGCCAGCGCGGCGCGCACGTGCTCGCATGGTTCGCCGCGTCCGACCCGGCGCGCCTCCCCGCGGGAGCGGTCGCCGGCCCCGGGGGCGCGGCGCCGGCCGACGCGCTCGTGCTCGACGAGGGGCTCGTCTTCCTCGTGGACGACCGGATCCGCGTGGTCGCCGCGCCCGAGCCGCGCGCCGGGGGGGCGGTGTGGCGCGTGCGGCTCGCCGACCTGCGGCGGATGGCGGCGGCGGGGCGGCTGGAGAGCTGCGTGCGCGGGGCGGTGGTGCTGCTCGACGCGACGCACCAGGAGGCGCTGCGCGAGTTCCTCTGGCGGCTGGAGCACGCCGAGCGGCGCGAGCGGATCCCGTCGCCCGACCGCGACGACCCGGGCGGGGGGGGCGACGGCTCCCCGGCTCCCCCCGAGCCGCCCCCTCCTGCCGATCGGCGCCCCCGCCCCGCCCTCGCCTGAGCGCCGGCGCGGCTCACTCCATCGCCTGCTTGGTCACCTTCTGCGGCAGGGTGATCGGCATGCCGAGGTTCCGGGCGGTGAACGCCATGATGTCGGTCTGCTCGAGGATCTGCTTGTCGAGCGGGCGGTAGCCGTGGCTTCCCTGCGCCTCGACGCGGATGAGCACCGGGCGCTCGCACCCCTGGGCCGCCTGCAGCGCCGAGGCCCACTTGAACGAGTGGCTGGGGACGACGCGGTCGTCGTGGTCGGCGGTGGTGGTGAGCGTCGCCGGGTAGCACGTCCCCTTCTTGAGGTTGTGCAGCGGCGAGTACTTCGCGAGCGTCGCGAACTGCGCCGGGTCGTCGGCCGAGCCGTACTCGGGGACCCAGAAGACGCCGGCGGAGAAGCGGTGGTAGCGCAGCATGTCCATGACGCCGACGGCCGGCAGGGCGACGGCGTAGAGGTCGGGGCGCTGCGTCATCACCGCGCCGACGAGGAGCCCGCCGTTGGAGCCGCCGCGGATGGCGAGCTTCGCCGGCGAGGTGTAGCGCTCGCGGATCAGCCACTCGGCGGCGGCGATGAAGTCGTCGAAGACGTTCTGCTTGCGATCGAGCTTCCCGGCCTGGTGCCACGCCTCGCCGTACTCGCCGCCGCCGCGCAGGTTGGGCACGGCGTAGACGCCCCCCATCTCGAGCCAGGTGGCGACGGTGGGGGAGAAGGCGGGCTGCTGGTTGACGTTGAAGCCGCCGTAGGCGTAGAGCATCGTCGGGTGCGAGCCGTCGCGCACGAGCCCCTTCTTGTGGGTGACGAACATCGGCACGCGCGTGCCGTCGCGGCTCGTGACGAAGACCTGCTCGGTGACGTACGGGGAGGCGTCGAAGGGGACCGCGGGCTGGAAGAACGGCTCCGCCTCGCCGGTGCGGACGTCGTAGCGGTAGACGCTCGTGGGGACGAGGTAGCTGGTGAAGCCGAAGAAGAGCTCGGGGGAGTCGGCGCGCGTAGAGAGCCCGGCGAGGGTGCCGATGCCGGGGAGGGGGAGCGTCGCGGTCTGCCGCCCATCGAGGTCGTGGATGGTGACCCGGCTCTTGACGTCGGCCAGATACGCGGCGACGAGCTTCCCGCCGGCGATCGTCGCGCTCTCGAGCGTGTGCTCGCTCTCGGGGAGGACGGTGCGCCACGCCGGGGGGGCGCCGTCGGTGGGGAGGGCGCTCAGGTCGAGGGCGACGACGCGGTAGCGCGGGGCGTCGAGGTTGGTGAGGACGTAGGCGGTGGTGCCGACGACGCCGATGGGCTGGAACGAGGCGCGCAGCGCGGTGTCGATCGGGCGCAGCGGGGCGCGCACGTCGGGCGCCCGCGGGTCCCGGAGGTCGGCGACGTAGAGCTGGTTCTCGGGGTCGGTGCCGCGGTTGACGTAGGCGAAGAGCCAGCGCCCGTCCTCGCTCACCTGGGCGCCGACGCCCCAGGTGGGCTCGGCGGGGTGGCTGAAGATCTCGACGTCGGCCGCCTGCGCGGTGCCGAGGCGGTGGTAGTAGACCTTCGGGTCGCGCGAGGCGTTCGAGAGGGTCTTCCCGGCCTCCCTGGGGGGCTCGGGGTAGCGGGTGTAGAAGAAGCCGCGCCCGTCCTCGGTCCAGCTGACGCCCGAGTAGCGGATCCAGTCGACGGTGTCGTCGAGGTCGCGCCCGTCGGCGAGGCGGCGGACCTTCATCGTCACCCAGTCGGCGCCCCCCTTGGAGAGCCCGTAGGCGACGTGCGTGCCGGTGGGGTCGGGGCTGAAGCGCGAGAGCGAGGTGGAGCCGTCGCGCGAGATCTCGTTGGGGTCGAGCACGAGGGCGGCGCGCTCGGCGGCCCCGCGCGCCGCGCCGGTGGCGACGAAGTAGGGGGACTGGCGCTGCAGCCCGCTGTTCTTGGTGAAGAAGAGCTTCCCCCCCTCGCGCCACGGGATGGAGACGCGGGGGTAGTTCCACAGGGCCGTGAGCCGGCTCTCGATGCGCTCGCGCCCCTCGATCCCGGCGAGGTAGCGGGTGGTGACGGCGTTCTGCGCGGCGATCCACTCGGCGGTGGCCGGGGCGTCGAGGTCCTCGAGCCAGCGGTAGGGGTCGGCGACGCGGGTGCCGTGGTAGTCGTCGGCGTGGTCGACGGTGCGGGTGGCGGGGTACTGCACGCGTTGGGCGGGGGCGAGCGAGGGGAGGAGGAGGGCCACGGCCAGGGTGGCGAGGAGGCGCGGGCGCATGGGGGTTGGGCTGCGAGTGACGGGCTGTGACGACCGCCGCCGACCGCCGGGCGGCGCGCGGGGCGGGGCGGGGGGCGCGTCGGACGCCGGGCGGGACGCCGGGTGAGCGCTACGGCGAACGCTGCGTGGGGCGCTGCATCGGGTGCGTGGTGCCCGTCACGTGCGGAGCACGGTGAGGGCGCGCGGGGGGAGGAGGCGGCGGAAGCCGCGGTCGAAGGTGACGAGGTGCTCGCGGTGCGCGAGCACGGCCGCGGCGATCCACGCGTCGGTGACGGAGGCGCCAGCGAGCGCGTGACGCTCGCAGCACTCGGCGAACGCCGGCCACTCCCCGTCGTGCACGCCGAGGCGCACGTGGGGCATGGCGAGGAGCCCGCCGACGGTCGTCAGCGCGTCGCGGAGGGGCGTCGGCGCGGTGAAGGCGTGTGCCCCGGTCGCGATGCGGACGAAACCGACGGCGACGACGGGCAGGATGACGAGCGGCTCGGCGCGCGAGGCCGAGGTCACGGCGGACTCGAGCCAGGGTCGGGCCACCGGGTGGTGCGCATGATCGGCGCGCGAGGCCGCCACGAGCACGTTGACGTCGGGGATCACTCCGGGCTCGCGTCCTCCGGCGGATCGTCGAAGCGCCCACTGCCCTGCCGGCGGTCGTAGGGCGCGTCGGTCCCGCCGAGGAGCGAGGTGTTGCTGCACGGGTCGATCCCGGGGCGCAGGCCGCCCGTCCCGTGGTAGACGTGGAGGAGGAAGGGGGGGCGCTCACGCGGCTCCTCGTCCCCGGCGGCGAGGCGCAGGGCGAGCCCCTCCTCGATCAACCGGGTGAGGGTGGTGCGCCGTCTGGCTGCCTCGGCCTTGGCGCGGATGAGGAGGGCGTCGTCGAGATCGAGCGTGGTCCGCATGCGCGAAGCGTGCAGATCGCTGCATGGGGGCGCAAGGGTGTCGGGCGGCGGCGTGGGCCCGGCAGACGGCCGGCGGGCGGACGGTGGCCGCGCGCCGGCCGCGGTGCAGGTCGGTCGCATGTCGGAGCCGCGCGCCCACCCGCCGTCCGTCGCCGGCGAGTCGGTCGCGGGCGAGCCCGTCACGCTGGCCGACCTGCGGCGGCGGGCGGAGATCCTGCGCGTGGTGGCGGCGCTGCGGGGGCGGGTGCGGGAGCGGGTGGTCGGCGAGGCCGTGCCGCGCAGTCGGGAGATGCGGGATTCGCGCAGGGAGTGTCGGTACGGGGTGCTAACGGTGGCGCAGATTGCTGCCGCACGTGCGGTGGGGCAACTTGATCGCCCGCCGCACACCCCCCTCCCGCCGATCGGTGTCCTCGCCTCACGGCGCGCGCCTCACTCCGCACTCTCATGACGACACCGCTGCGTGCGCCCACACCGCCGCCGGTCGCAAGTGGCGACCGGCGCGGTGACGGTCCCGAGCCACCGGTCTGGGGCAAGCTCGCCTTCGACGCAGCGGGCGCCGTCGCCCGGGTGCAGCCGCTCGCGGCACACTGCCGGGACGTGGCGGCGATCTTCGCCGCCCTGCTGGCCCTCGACGGCGTTCACGAGCGGCTGACGCGTCTGGCCGGGTGTCCGCTCCACGAGGTGACGGTCGCCCGGCTCACCTACCTCGTGCATCTCCACGACATGGGGAAGGTCAACGCCGGCTTCCAGGCGCGGGCGGATCCCGGCGCACGGATCGTGGGACACGTCGCCCCTCTCGCCTGCCTGCTCGGCGACGCCGCCGATCCGACTCTGTCCGCCCGGGCCCTGGACGCGCTCGCGGGCGATCAGCTGGAGGGGTGGGGCGAGGGGCTCGGTCCGTTGCTCGACGCGATCCTGTCGCACCACGGCCGGCCGTGGGGGCGCACGGAGCCCCGAATTGGCGACCGGCGCCACTGGTGCCCGACGCCCCGTGGCTACGATCCGTTCACCGCGCTGTCGGCGCTGCGGGACGATGCCGACGCCTTCGCGCCGCTGGCGCGCGCTACGCCGGCGGCACCCCTCCCCGCCGCGCCCGGATTCGTGCACGCCGTCGCCGGGCTGGCGCAGCTCGCCGACTGGGTCGCCTCGTCCGACTGGGAGCGCGCCCCGGACGACGCGGGGCGCCCGGAGTGGGCCGCCTCGCGCCTGCGAGCGATCGGGCTCGATCCGGCGCCCTGGCGCACCCCCCTCCTCGCCCGCGGGCTGCCGTCGTTCGAGGCGCTGTTCGACGATGCCCCGTACCCGCACCAGGCCCGGGCGGGGACGGCCCAAGGACGGCTGCTGGTGCTCGAGTCGGACACGGGATCGGGGAAGACGGAGGCAGCGCTCTGGCGCTTCGCCTCGCTGTTCGCCGCTGGGGCGGTGGACGGCCTCTACTTCGCCCTACCGACGCGCACGGCAGCGATGCAGCTCCACGCGCGCGTCGAGCGCTTCGCGGCGCGGCTGTGGCCCCAGGGCGCGCCGCCGGTGGTGCTCGCCGTCCCTGGCTACCTCGGCGACGCGGGTGACAACGCGGCCGGCAGCCACGCCCTGCCGACGGTGCGCGACTCCCTGGATGCCGAGGAGGGCGCCGGCGGCGAGACGGACGTCGTGCGCGGCGCTCCGGTGTGGGCTGCCGAGCACCCCAAGCGCTACTTCGCCGGCGTGCTGGCGGTGGGCACGGTGGACCAGGCGCTGCTCGCCGCGCTGCGTGTCAAGCACGCGCACCTGCGCGGCGCGACGCTCATGCGCCACCTGCTCGTCGTCGACGAGGTGCACGCTTCGGACGCCTACATGCGCAGGCTGCTCGGGGGATTGCTGCGCGACCATCTGGCGGCCGGTGGGCATGCGATGCTCCTGTCCGCGACACTCGGCGCCGAGGCGCGGCATCAGTTCGTCGTCGAGGCGTCGGGAGGGCGGGTGATCGACGAGCCGGCTCCGTCGGCCGAGACGGCCACACGGGTTCCGTACCCGTTGTTGTCCGTCGCCGCGCCCGCGGGAGCGCCGCTCGCCGTCGCCGCGCGGGGGGGCGACAAGGTCGTGCGGATGGAGCTGCGCGAGTGGCTCGACGATCCCGCGGCCATCGCCGCGCACGCCGTCGCCGCTGCGATGGACGGTGCGCGCGTGCTGGTCGTGCGCAACACCGTCGATGGCGCCGTAGCCGTGCAGCGGGCAGTCGAGGTGCGCGCCGAGGTGCTCGATGCGCGCGAGGTGCTGTTCCGCGCCGCCGACGTCCCGACGCTCCATCACGGGCGCTTCGCGCGCGAGGACCGCTGGCTGCTCGACGCCGCGGTGGAGGGCGCGGTCGGGCGCACGCGTACGGGGCCCGGGCGCGTGATCGTCGGGACGCAGACGCTCGAGCAGTCGCTCGATCTCGACGCCGACCTACTGCTCACCGATCTCTGCCCTGTGGACGTGCTGCTGCAGCGGCTCGGTCGGCTGCACCGCCACGCGACCGACGGCGAGCGCCGGCCCCGGGCGCGACCGACGGCGCACGCCGCGCCGCGTTGCATCGTGCTCGTGCCGGCCGGTGGGCTCGCGCCCTTCCTCGCGGCCACGCGGCCGGGCAAGCTCCCGCGCCACGGGCTGGGTCACCGCCTGGAGAACGGGGTGCCGCGAGGTGTCTATGCGGACCTCGCGGTGGTCGAGGCGACCCGGCAGCTGATCATCGCGAGCCCCGAGTGGCGCATCCCGAGCATGAACCGGGCGCTCGTAGAAGCCGCGCTCCACTCGGAGGCGGTCGACGCCCTGCTGGCCGCGATCCCCGACGAGGAGCGCGAGCGCTGGCGGCGGCACCGTAGCGCCGTCGAGGGGAGCCGCATGGCCGACGCGCAGGTGGCGACGGACGGCGCGCTGCGCCGCGACCGGGCGTTCATGGAGGACCCGAACACCCGCTTCGACGAGCGGCTCGTGACGCGGTTGGGCGCTGACGACCGACTGGTGGATCTCCCCACGGCGACTGTCGGTCCCTTCGCGCATCCTGTGCGCCGGCTCGCGGTCCCGGGGTGGATGGCGCGCGGCATCGATGCCGACGCGGTCGCCACGGTCACGCCCGAGCCGGGCCGCGATGGGACGAGTGCGCGCCTGCACGTCCGGCTGGGGAAGCTCGATCTCGTCTACGATCGCCACGGTCTGCGCCGGGCGGAGGAGCACTGACATGACGGACGAAGTGCGCTACCGGCTCCTCGACGAGCCGATCCTGACGATCGGCGATGCGGCGGGGCGACGGGAGGAGCAGGTGACGCTCCCGGCACTCTACGCAGCGCTCGTGCGCGACGCCGTGGGCGACTTCCCGGCGCTGCGCCCGCACCAGCGGCACGTGTGGCATGCGTTCCTGGTGCAGGTCGGGGCACTGGCGCTGCACCGCGCGGGGCTAGCCGATCTGCCGGACGACGCAGCGACGTGGCGCGGGCTCCTGCTCGGGCTCACGCCGAAGGACGCGGACGGGGCGGCCTGGGCGCTGGTATCGCCTCCGGCGCGGCCGGCGCTCCTGCAGCCGCCGGTGCCCGGCGGCGCGCTCGCCGACTTCAAGCGGCGCCTCGACACGCCCGATGCGCTGGACATGCTGGTCACCGCGAAGAACCACGACGTGAAGGCGGCGGTCGTGAACGCCGCGCGCCCCGAACACTGGGTGTTCGCACTGGTGAGTCTGCAGACTCAGGAGGGCTTCCTGGGCGCTGGAAACTACGGTGTGAGCCGCATGAACGGCGGCTTCGCGAGCCGCCCGGGATTCGGCATCGCGCCGCCTGGCGGCGCCGGCAGTCGGGTCGTCCGAGACGTCCGCCGCCTGCTCGCGCTCCGCTCCCGGCTGTTGGAGGAGTACGCCTTCTTCCCGCGGGCGAAGGGCGTCGGCCTCGTGTGGCTCGAACCGTGGGACGGCGCCGCGTCACTGCCGATGTCTCGCCTGGACCCGTTCTACGTCGAGGTCTGCCGACGCGTGCGCCTCGTCGCGGACCGCGCAGATGCCGCGGTCCACGCGGTCGCGACGGGGAGCAAGGCGCCACGCATCGATGCGAAGGCACTGAGCGGCCGTACCGGCGATCCGTGGACGCCGCTCATGGTCGACGGCGATGGCCGGAAGGCGCTGACGGCCGATGCCGGTGGGCTGACCTACCGCCGCCTCGTCCCGCTGCTCTTCCCGTCGCCCACCGACGCGAAGGCGCCGCTGCGTGCGCCGCTCCAGGAGTGCGCGCCCGACGACGCATCGCGTGGCCTCACGATCATCGCCCGCGCACTCGTCCGCGGGCAGGGAAAGACAGAGGGGTTCCACGAGCGGCGCGTCCCGGTCTCGCGCACGATGCGTCGTGCCCTCGGCCCCGGTGCTGCGAGCGACGCCGCCGCCCGCGTGGCGAGTGAGCGGGTGAGCGACGCCGGCACTCTCGGCGGCAAGGTGCTCTTCGCGGCCGCGCTCACCGTCTACACCGCGGCGCCAGGGGAGCACGAGCGCAAGCGCGACGACGAGACCGCGAAGCGCCGCGCCGGTCTGGCGGTCGAGCGGCTGGACGCGATCATCGACGTGCGCTTCTTCGTGGACCTCGACGCCGAGCTGCGGGTGCTCGACGAGCCCGGCGCCGCCGAGCGGGTGCGCGCCGAGTGGCTCCTGCGGCTGCGCGACGCAGCGGCGGCCATCCTCGACGACGTACTCGCCGGCGCGCCCACTGCGGCGATGCGCCACCACCGCACCCGCGTGAGGGCGACGCGGCGGCTCGCCGCGGCGTTCCGCCGCCACTTCGGCGAGCGCATTGCCGCGGTCGTCGACGCTGACGCGCCGCCGGCCGCGACGACGCCCTGACGCGGGTGCTCCCTCCCTCTCCCCATCTCCCATGACGAGCATCGCTCAGGATCCGCCGCCCGCCGCGTCGCCTGCGGCGGCCGCACCGAAGGTCGACCGCGTGCGGCTGGCCGCCATCGCCCACCGCCTCGCCGACCCCGAGTTCGGGACCGGCGCCCTTGCAAGCCTGCGGCGGAGCGAGCCGGCGACCGTGCTGCGCCAGCCTGCCTGCCATCGCCTACTGCTCGACGTGGACGAACACGCGCTCGGTGCCGACGGCGCGTTGCGCTGGGCGACCGCCGTGCACCTGCTCGCCCTCCTCGCCAAGCCGGGGCGGGGCTGGCCCGACCGCACGACCGGCGCCGCGCTGGCCGACGCTCGCTATTCCGAGTCGCGCCTCGCGCGGCTGCTGGCCAGCCGCGGCGACGCCTTCCGCGACCAGGCGGTGCTCGCCGCGCGCTTCCTCCGCGGCCGCGACGCGGCCTGCCGACCACTCGACCTCGCCGAGCTCGCGCTCGTGGAGGAGCGGGCCGAGGGGCGCGCCGATCGGCTGCGTCACCGGATCGCCCGCGACTACTACACGGTGCTCGACGCCCGCGCGACGGCCCACTGAGCCGCCGCAGCTCCCGCCCACCTCCCGTCACCACCAGCCATGCCCCTGCCGCGTTTCCTGCAGCTCCACACGTTGACGTCCTACCCGGCCGTCCTCCTCAACCGCGACGATGCCGGGCTCGCCAAGCGGCTCCCGTACGGTGGCACGGTGCGCACGCGCGTGTCGTCGCAGTGCCTCAAGCGGCACTGGCGCACCGCGCGCGGCGACGAGTGGGGCCTCGACCGCACCGGCCTCGCCCTGTCCGTCCGCTCGCGCGAGGTGTTCGAGTACGCCATCGCGCCGCGGCTGCAGGAGCGCCTGCCTGGCGCCGATGCAGCGGTGATCGAGCAGGCTGGGCTCGCCCTGTCGCGCGCCCTCTACGGCGAGAAGGCCGACGACGTGCGCAAGCGGCAGGCGCTGCTCCTCGGGTGGCGGGAGATCGAGCACCTCACCGATCTGCTCGAGCCGGCGGTGCGTGCAGCCGCGTCGCCCGACGCGGCCATGAAGGCGCTCACCGCCTTGTTCAAGGAGCGCGAGGAGAAGGGGAACCTGGCCGTGATCCGCGAGCAGGCGGGGAGCATGGCGGGCGGGCTGGAAGCGGCGCTGTTCGGACGCATGGTGACCTCCGATCCGGCCGCCAACACCGACGCCGCCATCCACGTCGCACACGCCTTCACCGTCCACCAGCAGGAGTCGGAGACCGATTATTTCACCGTCGTCGACGACCTCAAGTCGGCCGACGCATCCGAGGACGCCGGCTCGGCCGGGATCTTCGACACCGAGCTGACGTCGGGGCTCTTCTACGGCTACGTCGTCGTCGACGTCCCGCTCCTGGTCGCCAACCTCTCGGGCGTCGATCCCGAGCGGTGGGCCGAGCCGACCACCGACCGCACCCTCGCCGCGCGGGTCGTCGAGCACCTCGTGCACCTGGTCGCCACCGTCTCGCCCGGTGCCAAGAAGGGCTCGACCGCACCCTACGCCTGGACGCAGTGCCTGCTCGTCGAGGCGGGCGTGCGGCAGCCGCGCACGCTGGCCACGGCGTTCGAGCAGGCGGTGCGCGCCACGCCGCAGCGATCGCTGTCGCAGGCGGCGGAGGCCGCGCTCTTCGATCGGCTCTCCGCGTTCGACCGCGCCTATGGCGCGCGCGAGGCACGTGCGTTCCTGTCGCTGCAGCCCGACGCGCGTCCCGGCGTCGAAGGGCCGATGGAGCTCGACGCGCTCGCCCGGTGGGCGGCCGAGCGGGTCGCCGGCGCGGCGGCGGGCGACGCGGCTCCTGCGCACGGGTGAGCGCATGCCACGTCATCTCGTGCTGCGCCTGGAGGCGCCACTCATGGCGTTCGGCGACGTCATGGTCGACAGCATCGGCCCGGTGCGCGCCACGCCGGCGGCGTCCACGGTGACGGGGCTCCTCGCCAACGCGCTCGGCGTCCGGCGCTGGGAGCCCGTGCGGCTGGCGCGGCTGCAAGCCCGGCTGGTGTTCGGCTGCCGCCTCGACCGTCGCGGGCGGCGGTTCACCGAGTTCCAGACCGCGCAGCTGTCGAAGGACGACGTCGGCTGGACGACCCGCGGTCGCATCGAGGGACGCAAGGGCGGACCCGATACGTACAGGAGCCCGCACATCCGCCGCCGCGACCACGACGCCGACGCCTGCGTCACCGTCGCGCTCCGCCTGCTCGACTCTGACGAGCCACCGACGCTCGGCGACCTCGCGCGCGCCCTCGACGAGCCGGCCCGCCCGCTCTTCCTCGGGCGCAAGCACTGCCTGCCGTCGGGGCGGCTCGTCGTCGGGCTGCTCGACGCGCCGACTGTGCACGACGCGCTCCTCGCCGCGCCGCTCCCCGGCAGCGGGGGTACGACGACGCTGCGCCGCACCGACACACGCATGCTCGTCGTCGTGCCAGCCGACGACCCGTGCCCCGAGGGCTTCCGCCCCGTGCGTGCGACCGAGCGGCGTGACTGGACGGCCGGGATCCACACCGGCGAGCTCCTCACCTACCACGGGCACGTCGCCCGCGAGCGCCTCCTCGAAGCGCCATCGGAGGGCGCATGACGCCACCGGCCCTGCACCTGTACTCGCTGCAGCCCGACCTGCCACGGCTGCTGCGCCTCGCCGCGCGGGAGCGCCTCCTCCCGCCGGGCGACGATCCGGGCTACGCGATCCATGCGGTGCTCGCCGCCGCCTTCGGCGCGCTCGCCCCCAAGCCGTGGGCGCTGCTCGCGCCCGGGCAGGGGGGCGGGGCCGGGGGGCGCCTCCTCGGCTACGGCGCCGAGCCGCTGGAGGCGCTGCTCGCGCATGCGGCCACGTACGCCGACCCGCAGTTCTCGAGCGTGCTGGCGCTCGATCGGGCGGCAGTCCGGCCGATGCCGACGTACTTCGCTCCAGGGACGCGACTCGGCTTCCGCGTCCGCCTGCGTCCCGTGGCGCGCACCGGAAAGCCGATTCCCGGTCACCCGAGCGCCGCCGAGCGCGGCGACCGGGGGCGCGAGCGCGACGTCTTCTTGGCGCGCGTGGAAGCGGCGGGCCGCGCCCTGGCGGCCGCCGGGGGTCCCCCGCCATCGAGCAGTGGAGAGGCCCCGCCGCCGGGGGCCCAATCACGCGCGGCCTGCTACCTGGAGTGGCTGGACGCGCGGCTCGCCGACCAGGGCGCGCGGCTCGCCCCGACGTGCGCGCCGGACGGATCGGAGCACGCCTGGGACGCGAGGGTCGAGGGCTTCCGGTTGACGCGGCTCCTGAGCCGCGACCGGAGCGGCGGGGGGGCGCGCTCTCGCTTCGCCGAAGGGCCCGACGCGCTGGTCACCGGCACGCTGATCGTCGCCGACCGCGACGCCTTCGCTGCCGGGATCGCGCGTGGCGTGGGGCGCTACCGAGCATTCGGCTTCGGGATGCTGCTCCTGACACCGCCACGCGGCTGAGGGCGGGCGATGCTCCCGGGTCGCCTGGGGCTCGAGACGGCGCGGGTGCCGCACGTGGACCGGCACGGGCTGGTGTACCTGGATCGCGGGCAGCTGTTCGTCGAGGACGGCTGCCTGCGGTTCGCCGCGGGCGGGAGCCCGAGTCTCGACAGGGGCGAGTACACCATCCCCTTCCAGTCGATCTCGCTGGTGCTGCTCGGACCCGGGTCGACCGTGAGCCACGACGCGCTGCGCCTGCTCGCCAGGCACAACACGGGGCTGTGCGCCGTGGGCGAGGACGGCGTGCGGGCGTACACGGCCCCGCCGCTGCTGCCGGACACCTCGGCGCTCGCCCGCCGGCAGGTGGAGCTGTGGCACGACACCCGGCGCGGTCGGCCGCTCGTGGTCCGGCGGATGTACGCGCGGCGGCTCGGCGAGATCATGCCCCACCGCGACATCACCGTCCTGCGGGGGATCGAGGGCGCGCGCGTGAAGGCACTCTACGCGCGGCTGGCGAAGAAGCACGGGATCGAGTGGCGCGGCCGCCGCTACGACCGGAGCGATCCGACGAGCGCCGACGAAGCCAACCAGGCGCTCAACCACGCGGCGAGTGCCGTCGAGGGCGCGGCGGCGATCGCGGTGGCGGCGACGGCGACGATCCCGCAACTCGGCTTCATTCACGAGGACTCCGGTCAGAGCTTCGTCCTGGACGTGGCCGACGTCTTCCGGGACGCCGTCACGGTGCCCTGCGCCTTCCGGGCGGTGGGGCTCGCGCGCGAGCGGCCGGGCGAGTCGCTGGAGCGGGTGACCCGTCGCCTGACCGGGCTGACCATGAGGCGCGAGGGGGTGATCCCAGCGATGATCGACGTCATCAAGGAGCTGTTCGCCGAGCCCCCGTCGCGCGCGGCCGATCCGGTTTCGTCGCCCGACACGCCGGTCGTCCCCTTGCACCCGGTGGATCCACCCACGCCTGCCCCCGATGTCGCTGACGCTGTTGGTGACGCGTGACGTCGCCGCGCGCTACCGCGGCTTCCTCGCCTCGGTGATGCCGGAGCTCGCACCGGGGGTGTACGTGGCACCCGGCCTGAACGCGGCGGTCCGCGAGCGGGTGTGGGCGGTGCTGGAGAGCTGGTGGGAGCAGGCGCCGGGCGGCGCGGTCGTGCTGGCCTATGCGGATCGTCGGGCTCCCGGCGGCCTCGCGGTCCGGACGCTCGGCACTCCGCCGGTGGCGCTGGCCGTCGTCGACGGGGTGCGGCTGGTGGTTCGGGGCACGGACGCCGCGGCGGCCGAAGGCCGGGCGTCGCCCTGAGTCCTTGCATCTCGTTGTTTGACAACCGATTGTGGAGAAGGGGTTCGCCCGCGTGAGCGGGGATGCGCCGCGCACGGGGCTCAACCCCTTCGCGCGGCAGATGGTTCGCCCGCGTGAGCGGGGATGCGCCCGGGGAGGGGGCGGGTCGGGGGCGTGCCGTGGGGGTTCGCCCGCGTGAGCGGGGATGCGCCCTTGGCGATCAGCGCGCGCAGGTCCTCCAGCTGGGTTCGCCCGCGTGAGCGGGGATGCGCCCGTCGCCGCCTGGAGCACGTAGCTCGTCCCCTCGGTTCGCCCGCGTGAGCGGGGATGCGCCCGTAGCCCCCCACCCTGCCGGAGCACAACCCGCGGTTCGCCCGCGTGAGCGGGGATGCGCCCCTGCGGCCAACGGTTCCACGACAGTCAATCTCGGTTCGCCCGCGTGAGCGGGGATGCGCCCCCGTGGACGGCGAGCCCCTTCGACGGATAGCAGGTTCGCCCGCGTGAGCGGGGATGCGCCCGGGGCGCCCGTGCAGGGGCACCCCGTAACCCAGGTTCGCCCGCGTGAGCGGGGATGCGCCCCCCCACGACGCAACACGCCCCGCGCGGCTGGCGGTTCGCCCGCGTGAGCGGGGATGCGCCCGAGCTGGCGAGGTGGATGCACGACATCGGTCGGGTTCGCCCGCGTGAGCGGGGATGCGCCCTGACGACGATCGGGAACGCGCTCCACGCGGCTGGTTCGCCCGCGTGAGCGGGGATGCGCCCCCGTGCGCGCTGTCCTGCCGCACGTACTTCGGGTTCGCCCGCGTGAGCGGGGATGCGCCCCGGTCCCGGGCGGCGATCAGCGACGGCAGCTCGGTTCGCCCGCGTGAGCGGGGATGCGCCCCCGACGTGTGGGCCGCGCACGAGCGCGAGACCGGGGTTCGCCCGCGTGAGCGGGGATGCGCCCGTCCTCGTCGAGCAGTCCACCTCCTCGACGGCGGTTCGCCCGCGTGAGCGGGGATGCGCCCGTCATGCTGGGCAGCACGCGGGCGGGCTACCCGGTTCGCCCGCGTGAGCGGGGATGCGCCCCGCGCCCGCATCGCCGAGGCGCAGCGCGAGTAGGTTCGCCCGCGTGAGCGGGGATGCGCCCTGGAGGAACTGCGGCCCGTGCGGCGCGCAGACGGTTCGCCCGCGTGAGCGGGGATGCGCCCTGGTCGATCGCGGCGTCGGTCATGCGCGCGGCGGTTCGCCCGCGTGAGCGGGGATGCGCCCACGCCCGAGCAGTCGCACCAGGGGTGGCTCGAGGTTCGCCCGCGTGAGCGGGGATGCGCCCCCGAGCGGGTCGTTGGGCGCGGTGCCCGCGGCGGTTCGCCCGCGTGAGCGGGGATGCGCCCGCGCCGTGCGACCCCGCGCCGAACGCGCCGTGGGTTCGCCCGCGTGAGCGGGGATGCGCCCGGGTTGCTCTCAGTCATGACGCGCCTCGAGGAGGTTCGCCCGCGTGAGCGGGGATGCGCCCCCCACGTCCACCATCGAGATCACCCGCGGGGAGGTTCGCCCGCGTGAGCGGGGATGCGCCCGTGGACGACGGCACGTCGAGCCCGCAGGTCGCGGTTCGCCCGCGTGAGCGGGGATGCGCCCTGCTCGCGCTCGCCGAGGCCGACCTGCGCACCGGTTCGCCCGCGTGAGCGGGGATGCGCCCAAGCCGGCGCAGGTCGGCTTCACCGAGGCCATGGTTCGCCCGCGTGAGCGGGGATGCGCCCGGTGTGGTGGCTCACCGGGCGCACCGCGAACCGGTTCGCCCGCGTGAGCGGGGATGCGCCCCCATCAGCTCGTCGCGGCCGGCCGGCTGCTGGGGTTCGCCCGCGTGAGCGGGGATGCGCCCCACCCGACATCGCTCGTTCCGCCGTGCGCACTGGTTCGCCCGCGTGAGCGGGGATGCGCCCTGCTCCAGATCGTGGAGCAGGCCAAGAACATCGGTTCGCCCGCGTGAGCGGGGATGCGCCCGCGCTCCTCGAGCTCCGCGTCGAGGCGGGGCTGGTTCGCCCGCGTGAGCGGGGATGCGCCCGGCACGCGCCGCGTGTTCTGCGCCAGGATCGCGGTTCGCCCGCGTGAGCGGGGATGCGCCCGCCAGCGCCCCGCCACTGACCATCGGCAGTGGGGTTCGCCCGCGTGAGCGGGGATGCGCCCGAGCGGTGAGCGCCGAGGCGGTGGACCTGTCCGGTTCGCCCGCGTGAGCGGGGATGCGCCCTCCGGTGGTGGTGTTTCCTCGTACAGTCCGCAGGTTCGCCCGCGTGAGCGGGGATGCGCCCTCACGGCGTCCGACTATGGCCGGATCGGGGCAGGTTCGCCCGCGTGAGCGGGGATGCGCCCGCGAGGACCATCTCCGCGATCTCCCGACAGAAGGTTCGCCCGCGTGAGCGGGGATGCGCCCTCGGTCGCGTCCTCGATGACCTGATGCACGACGGTTCGCCCGCGTGAGCGGGGATGCGCCCCACACCGCCGACGTGGCGCTGTCCGCGCTCGGGGTTCGCCCGCGTGAGCGGGGATGCGCCCGAGTCGCTACGCTCTCCCTGCTCCGTTCGGGTGGTTCGCCCGCGTGAGCGGGGATGCGCCCCTGCGCGCGCAGGTGTGGTGGCGGCCGCGCGAGGGTCGCCCGCGTGGGCGGTGCTGCGAACGGTCCGCCCGTCGCGACGCGCTCACCGGCATCGCCGGGGCCGCTATCCGAGCGCGAGGAAGGTGGCGTCCGGGTGCTCGACGAACGCGGCGATCTGCTCGCGCCGGAAGCGCAGGAGGCGCGCGAGGTCCGCGGTGGCGCAGTTCCCGAGGCGAATCCACACCACCTGCGGCGGCGCGCCCCGGAGCACGCTCAGGCGGTGGAAGTCCTCGTCCGTGGTGACGAGCACGTAGCCATGTGCCGCGGCGCGCCGTCAGAGCCGCTCGTCCGACGCGCCGGCCAGGCCGAGGGGACGCACGTGGGCAGACCCTGGATAGGCGTCGTCGAGGAGGGTGACGAGCCGCTCCGAGAGGTTCTCGTCGTAGAGCAGGCGCATGGGACGACGCGCCGCATCGGGGAGCGGGCGTCAGGCGCCCGGGACGGCCAGCACCCGCCGCTCGCGGTCGGCGGCGAAGGCATAACAGGCGAGCAGGTCGTCGCGGGTGAGCTGCGGGAAGTCCGTCAGGATCTCCCGCTCGGACATCCCTGCGGCCAGGTAGCCGAGCACGTCGCCGACCGTGATCCGGGTGCCGCGGACGCAGGGCTTCCCGAAGCGGATCTGGGGGTCGATGACGATGCGATCGGGTGGGTGCATGCCTGCAGCGTACGGGCTGTGGCGGTGAGAGGCAAGCCGAACGCCCGTCGCGACCGCCCGCTCGGCGCGGCTCGTGAGCACCGGCGCACACCACCCGTGCGGCCCGTCCCACGCCGGCGTGGTGCCGCCGCCGGCGGATGCCGCCCCCCGTCGCGCCCGCGCCCCTGCCTCCGCCCCTCCTGCGCACCCCGCACCGGCGCGCTAAGCTGCGACCGTGGCGGGCCCGCGCCCGCCCCCGCACCCACCTCCCGGCCCCCCCCGCGACCCCCCAGCGCTCCCCATGGAAGGCGGCAGCCCACTCCTCGAGTGGATCACCTACGCCATCGTCGCGTTCGTCCTCCTGGCGCTCGGCGCGCTGGCGCTGCGCAGCGCCTGGTTCTTCCTCTCCCTCCTGGCGATCCCCCTCACCACCCTCCTCGCCCGCCGCTCGCGGCGGCTGCGCCGGACGTTCTACCGCTGGGGGGAGCGCGGCACCGCGTCGCTCCCCGGCGTCACCCTCGGCCCGGAGGAGGAGCAGGCGATCGCCGAGGCGCAGGCGGCGCACGCGGTGGTCCCCGCCGCGGTGCGGCGGGGGGTGCGGATCGGCGCGGCGCTCGGCGCCCTGCCGGGGCTCTGGAGCGCCGTGCGCGGGGCGCAGCTCGAGCTGGCGCGCGGCGAGAGCGCGGCGACGGTGGCCGGCACCGTCGCCCTCGCCCTCGGGCTCGTGGCGGGGGCGGGGATCGTCGTCGGGGCGGTGCTCGGGGCGGCGGCGGGGATCGCCGTCGAGGCGGCGCGCGGACGCGGCGACGGGGCCGCGTGAGCCCCCCGGCGCCGATCCTCGCCCGGCTGCGCGCCGAGACGCGCGAGGCGCACGAGCGGCTCGAGCGGCTCGTCCCGGCGCTCGAGGTGCGCACCCTCGACGCTTACGCCGCCCTGCTCGCGCGCCACCACGGCTCCCACGCCCCGCTCGAGCGGCGCCTCGCCGCCGCGGCCGCGCGGCTGCGCGGCGGGCCGACCCCGGACGGCGGCGCGGCGGAGGCGGGGGACCCCGTCGCCGTCGCCGCCCTCGATGCCCTCGACCTGCCGGCGCGGTGGAAGGCGCCGCTCCTGGCGCGCGACCTCGCCGAGCTCGCCCGGCGTCGGGGGCACTCCCCGCCCGACCTCGCGGCGCTCCCCGTCTGCACCCGCCTGCCGGCGGTCGACGACCTGCCGGGGCTCCTCGGCACCCTCTACGTGCTCGAGGGGGCGACGCTCGGCGGGCAGCTCCTGCTGCGCCACGTCGGCGCGACGCTCGGCCTCGACGCGGCCACTGGGGCGGCCTTCCACGCCAGCTACGGTGCGCGCGTCGGGCCGATGTGGCGCGCCTTCGGCCGGGCGCTCGACCGGGCGGTGGCCGCCGCCGACGGGCGCGCGGACGGAGGCGGCCCGGCGGCGGGGCGCGTCGTCGCCGCCGCGGGGGGCACGTTCGACGCGCTCGCCGACTGGTTCGCCGACGGGGCGGCGCCCGGGGGCGGGGCGCCGGCCTAACGGCCGCCGATCCGCACCTCGGCCAGCCGCGCCACCGCGCCCAGCGTCGTCTGCATGGCGTTGAAGCCCAACCGGAAGTCGGCGTCCGAGAAGTTCGCCATCAGGTCCGTCGGGCGGTGCCAGTGCGGGTTGGCGCCGCGCCCCGTCTCGTAGAGCCGCCGGTTCTCGCGCAGCGACACCGCCGGCACCAGGTCCATGAACGGCCCCGAGTCGGTGTTGCTCATCGCGTTGCTCATCACCGCCGGGTAGTCGGTGGCGAAGAGGCGGTTGGCGTTGAGCAGCTGCACGGCCAGCCGCGCCGAGCCCTCGGCCTGCGCCGAGGCGAGCTGGAACTCGATGTCGACGTCGGCGTCGAGCGCCTGCTGGTGCGACACCGGGTTGCCGTGGTCCCAGAGCATCATGTCGTGCTGGATCATCCCGAGCCACTTCGGCTCCGGGTAGCGCCCCGAGCCGCGCGGCTCCTCCACCCCCTGCCGCCCGGCGCGCTGCGCCACGTAGGCGCGCGCCCCGTCGAGCCCCGTCTCCTCGTTGTTCCAGAGGGCGAAGCGGATCGAGCGGGCGCTCTCGACGTCGGCGGCGGCGAGCACGCGGGCGATCTCGAGCACGAGCGCCGTCCCCGAGGCGTCGTCGTTGGCCGCCTCGCCGCCGCCGCGCCCGTCCATGTGCGCGCCGACGATGTACATCTCCCCCGGCACCGTGCGCCCGACCTTCGTCGCGATCACCTGGTCGCGCGGCTGGGGCGCGCCGCCGCCGCGCGGGGTGTAGGTGTAGCGCACCCGCTCGGTCGCGTACCCCCACCCGCGCAGCTGCGCCTCGATCCAGTCGTTGGCCCGGGCGTTCCCCGGCGTCCCCTGCTCGCGGTCGCCGAAGGCGGCGAGCGCCCCGATCATCCGCTTGTAGCCGTCGAAGTCGAGCCGGGCGACGACGCGCTGCACGGCGCTGTCGGCCGCCGTCATCGGGACGCCGCCGAGGACGCCGCGCGGGATCGGGCGCGGCGCCGTGGGGAGCCCGGTCTGCGCGGCCCCCGAGCCGTAGGGCGGATCGGCCGGACGCGCCGCGGGGGCGCCGGGCGCGGCGGGCTGCCCGCCCGGCGGGGTCCCCTGCGCGCCCGCGGCGGTGGCTGCGAGGGCGAGGAGGAGGAGGGGGGATGCGGCGGCGCGCGACGGGCGCGCGGCTGGACGGGGCGGATGGGACGTCACGAGTTGCGCGGGCCGATGTTCGGGTTGTTGAGCCGCTCCTGGTCGGGGAGCGGCATGCAGGTGATCGGGCCGTAGGCCTGCCCCTTGTGGTTGTTCCCCGCGGGGAAGGGGAGGCGGTGGCGGAGCATGTCGTTCAGCCGGTGCCCCTCGCTGAAGAGCTGGCGCCGCCGCTCCTCGAGCACCAGGGCGAGCGGGGCGTCGCCGGCCGCCGGCTGGAGCGCCGCGAGCCCCTGGCTGGCGCGCACGCGGTTGATCGCCGCGACGGCCTCCGCCGGGCGCGCCTCGGCGAGGATCAGCTGCGCCTCGCGCCACGACGCCATCGGGATGGGGGAGGCGGCCGTGGTGTACTTGTTCTGGAACCAGTGGCGCGTCGTGCCGTCGTGCCCCACCTGGTTGGAGTTGGTGATCGCCACGCGCGGGTCGGCGGCGCTCCCGACGGTGAGGTCGGCGTACGCGGGGTTCACCGACAGCCAGCGGTTGCGGCGGTTGAGGTTGAAGACGCGGTTCTCGCGCCGCGGGTCGACGGTCGAGTACTCGGCGTTCCAGACGAAGCCGGCCGGGACCTGCTCGGCGTCGGCGGCGGCGCCGGCGAGATTCCCCTGGTCCAGCCGCGCCCGCGCCCGCCCGGTGGTCGCCAGGTGGCGCAGCGGGGCGTTGTTGGCCGCCTGGGCGTGCTGGATGGCGCGCGTGAACAGCGACTCGGCGCGCGCCAGCACCGCCCGCGGCTGGAGGAGCGGCCCCTGGTCGAAGGCCATCTCGCAGAAGCCCTCGCCGAGGAGGAGCGTCGCGTAGCCGGCGTAGGCGGCCAGCAGCCCGAGCCGCTCGTCGCGCCGCTGCACCTGGTCGGCCGGGTACGAGGCGATGCGCTCGGCGGCGCTCTCCGCCAGGTAGCGCGCCTGCTGCAGCGGCGTGTAGGCGCCGAGCCCGGTGGCGTCGCGGTTGGTGGGGCAGCCGCCGGTGATCTGGTAGAGCTCCACCCCGCGCCATCCCCAGCCGTTGATGTCGAGCCAGCCGGAGGCGTTGACGTACTCGCCGGCGAGCACCCCGGTCGAGGCGACGTAGCTGGCGTAGGCGCACTCGAACTGCCCGAGGGCGCTGGTGACGAGCGCCTGGGCGAGCGCCGGGTTGGCGAGGTCGTCCTCCTGGACGCTGTTGGGGTTCGTGACGTCGAGCAGCCCGCCGCAGCCGGCGAGCGGCCCGTGCAGGGCGAGGAGCGCGAGGGCGAGCGCGGTGCGGCCGCGGCGCGCGAGGCGTGGCGTGGTCATGGTCGTCGCTCGGGGCTCAGAAGCTCAGGCGCACCGCCAGGGTGGCGGAGGCGGTGGGGGGCATGACGGTCTGGTAGCCCACCTCGGCCTGGCCGACGGCGCGCACCTCGGGGTCCCACGTGATCATGTTCGCGATCGGCTCGCGCACCATCCCGCTGCGCGGCGTGCTCCAGCCGTGCTGCGCCGTCCACAGCATCGCCACGTTGCGCATCCCGGCGCTGATCGAGGCGCGGCGCACGCCCAGCCGGCGCGCCGTGTTCTCCGCCAAGTCGAACGTCGCCGAGACCTCGCGCAGCCGCAGGAAGCCGGCCTCGTAGACCCCGGTGCGGTCGTTCTCGAGGATGCGCGTGGCCTGGAGGATCGGGTTGTCGCGCCGCAGCACCGCCTCGGAGGTGGACTGGTTGTGCGTCGCCCGGATCTCGGTGTTGACCTGCTTGTGCCCGCCGTTCCCCTCGACGCGGGCGTAGAGGCGCAGCCGCTGCCAGAGCGTCACGTTGTTGTCGAAGCCGAAGGTCCACGTCGGCTGCGAGCGCCCGAGGAAGAGCTGCCGCGCCTGCGCGCACGGCACGTCGGCGCCGCCGGGCTGCAGCCCGTCCGCCCCGGTGCCGCCGTCGCACGTCGCCGACAGCACGCGCCCCACCGAGTCGATGGTCGCGCGGCGGATGTGGAGCATGAACAGGTCGGCGATCGAGTACCCCTCGCGGTTCTGCGCCTGCGTGCCGAGCGAGATGAAGGGGAGCCCGCCGAGGTCGCGGATGCGGTTGCGCATCGTCGAGAGCTGCGTCCCCACCGACCACTCGAGGCGGCGCCCGCCGAGGACGCGGGTGTTGAGCCCCAGCTCGTTCCCCCACGCGTCGAGGCGCCCGATGTTGACGATCTGGACCCCGGTGCCGCCGGTGATCGGCGCGAACCCCGACGACGGCGGGAGGGGGCGGTTGACGATCGCATCCTTGACGATGCGGTCGAAGCGCGTGAAGGTGACGTCGACGCGGTTCCAGAGCTTCAGGTCGAAGCCGACCTCGAGCTCCTCGCCGCGCTCGGGGCGGAGCTCGGGGTTGCCGAAGGCGGTCGGCAGGATCGCCGGCTGGTTCTGGTAGCCGACGATCGGGTTGTAGAGCCGCGCCGCGGCGAACGTCGCCGGCTGCTGCCCGGCGGCCCCCCAGGCGGCGCGGAAGCGCAGCTCGTCGACGCCCGGCACCCGGAAGAACGGCTCCTCGTGCAGCACCCACGAGGCGCTGAGCTTCGGGTAGTAGGCGGCGGCGAAGTCCTCGCCGAAGGCGCTGTTCGCGTCGGCGCGCAGGGCGACGGTGACGAAGCGGCGGTTGTGCCAGCCGAGCTGCTGCTGGGCGTACACCCCCGCCGTGGCGTTCTCGACGAACGTCTCGGAGGCGTCGCGCACCGAGCCGCCGGTGACCGTGGTGATCGGGATCGCCGGGAACTGCTGCCCCGACGCGGTGATGAAGGTGGAGCGCGTGCGGTAGTACTGGAACCCCACCGACGGGGTGAGGACGACGTCGCCGCGCGTCAGGTTGGCGCTCCCGGCGTAGTCGAGCGTCAGCAGGCGGCGCGTGCCGCGGTTGACCGTCTTGCTCCCGAGCCCGAGCGCCCCGTAGTAGTGGTTCGCCCCCTCGGGCATCTGCGGGTAGAGCGTCGTGTTCACCTCGGCGTTGTTGTCGACGCCGGCGATCAGGCGGTGGTTCATCCACGCGAGCGGCTGCCAGCGCAGCTCGGCGTTGCTCGTCGAGCGGTCGTTGTCGTAGCGGCTCTCGACCTTCTCCCACTCCTCGGGCGGGGCGCTCTGGAAGCCGCGGCGCCCGTCGACGAGGAAGCGCGGGTTCGACCACACGAGGTTGCTGAACGGGTCGATGGCGATCGCCCCCTGCGCCAGCCGCGTCTGCCCGGCGATGAACGCGGTACCGATGCGCAGCTGCAGCGTCTTCGAGAGCTCGGTCTCGAGGTTGGCGCGCAGGGCGTTCTGCACGTCGGTGTTCCAGGCGACGACGCCGACGTCGTCGTTGCGCGTCCCCGAGACGAAGTAGCGCACCGCGTTGGTCCCGCCGCGGGCGCTGACGCTGTAGTTCTGCATCGGCCCGTAGCCGAAGATCGGGCCGCCGCCGTTCTCGATCTCGTTGCGGTAGACGTTGAAGCCGAGCACCTGCCCTGGGCGCGCCGGGTCGGGCATGAAGCGCTGCCCGGTGCGCCCCTCGGGGTCCCAGAGCCAGCTGGCGCCGCTCCGGGCGCTGACGTCGAACTGCGGGCGCCCCGACTGGCCGCGCTTGGTGATGATCTGGATGACGCCGTTCGACGCCTCGGTGCCGTAGAGCGTCGCCGCCGCCGGCCCCTTGATGATCTCCAGCGACTCGATGTCGTCGGGGTGGATGTCGTTGAGGGCGCTGACGTTCGCGCCGCCGCGCTGGCCGGGGCCGCGGCTCGCGTCGCCGTCCATGCGGACGCCGTCGATGTAGATGAGCGGCTCGTTGGAGAGCGACAGCGAGCTCGACCCGCGGATGCGGATGGCCGAGCCGGTCCCCACCTGCCCGGTGCCGGGGAGCATCATCACCCCCGGGGTGCGCTGCCCGATGACCTGGTTGAGGTTCGCCACGGGGGCGGCGGCGAGGATCGAGTCGGTGCGCACGGTCGAGACGGCGTTCCCGATGGTGCGCTTCTGCGCCCCGCCCGGGGTGCCGGTGACGACGACCTCGTTGAGGGTGCGCGTCGCCTGCGTCAGGGCGACGTCGGCGGTGGCGGTCGCGCCGGCGGCGACGGCGACGTTCGCCCGCGTCCCCTCGGCGTAGCCGATGCGCCGCACCACGAGCGTCACCGTCCCCGCCGGGACGGCCGGGAGGGTGAAGCGCCCCTGCGCGTTGGTGGTGGTGCCGAGGTTGGTGCCGGCGACGCGCACCTGCGCCGCCTCGATCGGGGCGCCGCTGGCGGCGTCGGTGACGGCGCCGGTGATGCGCCCGGTGGCCGCCGGGGGCTGCTGCTGCGCGGCCGCCCGGCCGGGGGCGCCGGGGCGGGGGAGCGCGCCGGTGACGCTCAGGGCCAGCAGTGCTGCGGTGGATCGCCCTCTCATGCTCGGCTCCTCGTGACGTGCGTGGCTCTCGGCGGGGCGCTGCCCCCCGGGGGCGCCGCCGGGACCCGGGGGCGTGCGCCGAGCTGCATGCAACCCTGGATGCAGGGTAGCCGGCTCGGCGTGACCTCGGGGTGACCGCGCCCGTTCCTGACCGTTACGCAAGCGCCCGGAGCACCGCTGCGCCGCGCCTCCGGCGTTCGGCTTCGGTTCGAGGAGCGGGCTGGCGCCCCCGGCGCCGTCGGGCGATCGCCGCGCTCGGGTCGGGCGCCCCCCCGGCGCGCGCCGGCGCTCCGCCGATGGCAGCGCCGGCGCGGCGGCGCTACCGTGCCGCCATGCGGACCACCGTGGACGTCCCCACCGGCGTCGGG